>Ga0316188_10000555_pt1 | contig 16272 bp, 19 predicted proteins | sample Phiworburrow1_MG_FD_204933 | JGI IMG/M metagenome (GOLD analysis project Ga0316188, IMG submission 204933) | Coastal sediment microbial communities from Maine, United States - Phippsburg worm burrow 1 | ecosystem: Environmental > Aquatic > Marine > Coastal > Sediment | place: USA: Maine...
GAATTCCGAATTTTTGGACGCAAGCGGGCACCGATGGGCATCAGGGGCCGCGCGCTGCAGAGGAAGTCTGCCACATTCGTCCTCCGGCCCCCATGGCGCGGCGGCGCCCGGCCTCGGTGCTGGGGGCTTGGGCCGCGAGCGCGCGACACACTCCCTTAGAATGCGCTGGCACCCGACGAAAGAGGATGACCACGATGACGAGGATCGGCGACAGTCTGGCCGGCAAGCGCGTGCTGATCACGCAGGCAGACGAGTTCATGGGCCCGGTGCTCTGCGATGCCTTCGCCGCCCACGATGCGACGGTGATCGCCGACAGGCGCACGCTGGACAGTGCTGCCGCGGGCGAGGCCGCGGCGCGCGAAGCCGGCGAAGTCGACGTGCTGATCGCCAATCTCGGGTTGCCCGCACCGTCGACCCGCGTCACCGACGTGACCGATGCCGAGTGGCGAGAGGTGTTCGCGCACATCGTCGACCCGATGCCCGGACTGTTCCGAACGGTGCTCAGGCAGATGACCGCGCGCCGCGCGGGCAAGATCGTGGTGATGGGCAGCGCGACCGCGTTCCGCGGGCAGAAACGCACCTCCACCTACAGCGCGGCCCGCGGCGCGCAGGTGTCCTATGTTCGCGCGGTCGGCGCCGAGGTGGCGCCGAGCAACGTGCAGGTGAATCTGATCGCGCAGAACTTCGTCGAGAATCCGATGTACTACGGCCCCGAGGTGCAGGCGCTTCCGGCGTTCCAGGAGCGGTTGAAACGCGAGGTGCCGGTGGGCCGGCTGGGCACCGCCCAGGAGGACGCGCTGTTCGCAGTGTTCCTCGCCAGCAGCGAGATCGGCTTCTTCGCCGGCCAGAGCATTCCGTTCGCCGGCGGTTGGGTCAGCTGAGCGCACCCCGCAACGCATCACACCGAGGAGGCACCGATGTCCCGAATTCCCTACGTCCCGATCGATATTGCCGAGCCGGCCGAGCTCGTCGCCGCCATCCGCAAGCGTCGCGGCGGCACGCTGCTGAACCTCGACCGGATGCTGCTGCACAGTCCGGGGCTGGCGGGCGGCTGGAACGCCTTCCTGGGCGCGGTGCGCACCGGATTGACGCTCGACCCGAAGCTGCGCGAGATCGCGATGTGCGTGGTCGCGGTCATCAACGGCGCGGAATACGAGTTCATTCAGCACGCTCCGGTCTTCATCCGGGCAGGCGGCACCCAGGCCCAGGTGGACGCGATGCGCGACCCGGACCTGGCCATGCGCGACGCCGCCCTGTTCGATGCCGGCGAGCGCGCGGCGATCGCACTCACAGCCGAGATGACGCGCAAGGTGCGCGTGCACGACGCGACCTTCGCGGCGGTACGCGCTCAGCTGGACGAGCAGCAGACGGTCGAACTGGTCGGGGTGATCGCCACCTACAACATGGTCAGCCGATTCCTGGTCGCGCTGGGCGTCGAACCCGAGTAGCGGCCGGAACGGGCTTCGTCGCCCGTCGCCCGACGTTGCGGTAAGCTGCCTTCTCCCATCAACAGCCCTTGCCCAGACCAACAGATCCGCATGCCGAACTCCCCTCTGATCGATCGCGTCGACCATCTGGTCCTCACCGTCTCGGACATCGAGGCCACCACCCGGTTCTACGAGCGCGCGCTGGGAATGCAGCGCGAGTTCTTCCGCGGCCCGGAGGGCCAGCCGCGCCACGCGCTGCTGTTCGGCAACCAGAAGATCAACCTTCAGGATCGCAGTACCGAGACCCCCACCAAGGCGCGCGTGCCGACGCTGGGCTCGGGGGACTTCTGCCTGATCGCGGGCGTCGCGCTCGACGCGGTGATCGAGCACCTGGCGCGCGAGCAGATCGTGCTCGAAGCGGGGCCGGTGCCGCGCCGCGGGGCGTTGGGCGCACTGCGCTCGATCTATTTTCGCGACCCGGACGGAAACCTGGTGGAAGTCGCCGAGTACGTGGCCGCTAGCTGACTTGCGCGATGCCCCGTTCGATGCTGCGCTCGAGCGCCGCGAGGTCCGTTTCGCCCTCGATGCGCCGCACCAGCCTGCCTTCGGGATCGATCAGCAGCAGCGTCGGGGTGCCGCGCACCGGACCGAGCGCGGCGGCGATCTCGCCCATCGGGTCGAGTGCGACCGGGAACGGCAACGCGTTGCTGCGCATGTAGTGCAGAACGAAATCCGGGCGGTCGTACGACATGGCGACCGCGATCGTGACCAGCCCGCGCGGCGCGAGCCGCCGGTGGATCGCCGCGATGCCGGGCATTTCCCTCAGGCAGATGGCGCAGCTCGTCGCCCAGAAGTCCACCAGCACCATCCGGCCGCGCAACTGCGACAGCGGCAGCCGGCGTCCTTCGATCGTCGTGAAGGTCACGTCGGGAATCAGCTGGGGCGCGGCCGGGGCGCGCGCGCGCGCAATCCACGCGCCGACAGCGCCGAGCGCGAGCGTCGCCGCGCCCAGCACGGCCAGACGCCTTCGTGCCGCCGGAACACGGCCCGAACTGCCGGCCGCCGCGGCTGCCCGCGGGGTTGCTTTCGGATTCTGCTGCACTGTGGAAATTCGCGCCCCCAATCGCTTTCGCGGGCAATGATGCCTTAGAGTCTAGCCTCAATGACCTCCGCAACCCCGCAATCGCCGGTGCAGACCGCGCTGGCGCAGCCATCGGGCCGCGCAGGTTCCTCCGATCGGCGCGCACACCCGCCGGTTCGCGACGTGCTGGCGCTGTTCTGCTTCGATTGGGACGAGATCGGCTATCAGCGGCTGGCCAACCGCTACCGGCTGCATCGCGCGGGTTTCGATCTGTTCAGTTTCCCGAGCAACCTGCGTCTCGCCGCGTTCGACATCGAGCATTTCGTGAGCCGGCTGACGGTGCGCTACGCGGACAGCCGGATCGCCGGGGTGACGTCGGCCAACGAACAGTTCGGAGCGCTCGCCGCGGCGATGCTCGCCGAGCAGCTCGACCTGCCGGGCACGTCGCCCGAGTCCATCATCCGCTGCCAGCACAAGCTGGGCATGCGGCAACTGATGTCGCGCGTCGCCCCCGAGGCGAACATCTCCTACTTCCCGCTCGACTGCGAGTACGGCGGTCGCCTGCCGGAAAACCTCAGCTTTCCGCTCTTCGTGAAGCCGATCAAGGCGGCGTTCTCGGTGCTCGCGCGCCGGGTCGAGAACCGCGCCGAACTCGAGCGGCTGCTTCGGTTCAGCCGGCTGGAGGCCTGGATCATCCGGCGCCTGGTCGCGCCGTTCAACGCGCTGGCACAGCGGCGCATCGGCTTCGCGGTCGACGCGCACCACATGGTGTGCGAAACCCCGATCGTCGCGCCCCAGTTCAATCTGGACGGCTATGTTTTCGACGGCCAGACCCGGATGATTGGCGTGGTCGATGCGCACATGTACCCGGGCACTCAGGCGTTCCAGCGGTTCACCTACCCGTCGAAGCTGCCGGCAGCCGTGCAGGCGCGCGCGCTGGATGTCGCGCGACGGTTCCTGAAGGCCGCCCAGTTTTCGCACGGCATCTTCAACATGGAGTTCTTCTACGACGCGGGAACCGACGAGCTCAAGGTCATCGAGTTCAATCCGCGGCTCGCGTCGCAGATCGCCGACCTGTACCTGCGGGTGGACGGCACGGACGTGCACGCGATGAACCTCGCGCTGGCCTGCGGCGACGACCCGTCCGCGGTCCCGCGACAAGCGCCGCTGGGCGCGGCGGCCGCCAGCTTCGTGTTTCGGAGCTTCGACACCGGCGCGCCTCGCGCACCGGAAGAGGCGCGCCAGCGTCGCCTGATGGCGACCGAACCGTACGCGATCTTTCTGGACTTTGCCAAGGGCAGGCGCGCCCGCGCCCGGGATCTGAAATGGCTGGGCAGCCACCGCTACGGGGTGCTGCACCTGCACGGCGACGACGAAGCCGATCTGCGCGCGCGCTTCGAGCGCGCGTGCGACACGCTGGGCTGGCCGCCCGGCCCCTGACCCGCGCGCGCCGCTACTGCTTCTGGGACTCCGCGGCCTGGCGCTCGATCTTCCCGAGCTCGTCGGGCGTGACGTACTCGAACACCGTGACCACGCGCCTGACACCGGAGACCCGGCTCGCGACCTGCGCGGCGCGCTCGCCTTCGGCGCGCGTCACGATTCCCATCAGATAGACGACGCCAACTTCGGTCACCACCTTGATGGTGTTGGCCTGGACGTCCTTGGCCTCCACCAGGTAGGCCTTCACCTGGGTGGTCAGCGAGCTGTCGCTCGTATTCGTGCCGAACGAGACACGGTCGCCGATCGCCAGTTCGTTGTGGACCGAGCGGACGTTGTCGATCTTGCCGACGATTGCCGCCGCCTCGGTCTTGGTGCGCTGGTCGGCCACCTGACCGGTGAGCAGCACCTTGCGGTTGAAGCTCGTCACGCTGACGCCTCCGCCGCCCGTGAGGTTGGAGAGCTGCTGCGACGCCTTGACTTCGATGCCCTGGTCTTCCGTCTGGGCACCGACGGTGCGGCGGTCCGCGGCCATGAACGCGCCGACGGCGATGCCGGTGGCGGCCAACGGAAAGCAGCCGGTCTGGGCAAGCGTCGCGCCCATCAGCACCGCCGCGAGTAGCGCCCGGCGAGGCGCGGAAATCCGGATCATCGTTTTCATTTCATCTCCCATGCGATACGCCCCGGCGGACCGGGGCATCAGTCCTGCTCTCCGAGCAGGGCCGAGTCGATCCCGTCGCAAAGACAGTGGATCATCAGGAGGTGAACCTCCTGGATGCGTGCGGTGCGATCGTGCGGCACGCACAGGTGCACGTCGCCCTCGCGCAGCAGCGACCCGATGCGTCCGCCACCCTTGCCGGTGAGCGCCACGACCACCATGTCGCGCTCCTGCGCGGCATGGATCGCGCTGATCACGTTGGCGGAGTTTCCGCTGGTGGAGATCGCGACGAGCACGTCGCCCGCCTGCCCCAGGCCGCGCACCTGCTTGGCGAACACTTCCTCGAATCGGTAGTCGTTGGCCACCGCGGTGAGGATGGAACTGTCGGTGGTCAGCGAGATCGCGGCGAGTTCGGGGCGTTCCCGCTCGAAACGCCCGATCAGTTCGGCGGCGAAGTGCTGGGCGTCGCCTGCCGAGCCCCCGTTGCCGCAGGCGAGGATCTTGCGATCCGCAGCGAGCGCCGCGACCATGCGGTCGACCGCGTCGGCAATCGGTCCGGCAAGCTTCTCGGCCGCGGCCAGCTTGAGCTTGGCACTTTCCTCGAAATGGTCGCTGATTCGCGCGATTAGACTCATCGGCGCAGATTATAGTCTGGCGCCAGTGACAAGGCCCTGACGGCCGCGTGGCGCTCAGAACGCCGCCGGGATCCAGTCGATGCGCGCGCCTTCGATCGCCACGACGTCGAACCGGAACGCCGGCCAGGCGCCCGTGCCTCGCGCGGTGCTCAGGAAGGCCTGCGCCGCCCGGCGGACCCGCCGCTGCTTCGACGGGGTGACGCTGGCGGCGGCGCCGCCGAAACGATCGGAAGCACGCTTGCGAACCTCGACGAACACCAGCTGATCGCCGTCGGTCATCACCAGGTCGAGTTCGCCGACCCGCACGCGAAAGTTGCGCGTCACGAGCCGCAAACCCCGCGAGAGCAGATAATCGAGCGCAACCTGCTCGGCGGCGAAGCCGATGCGCTGCTTTGCGGACGCCGCGGACGTTTCGGACGTTGCAGGCGGCGGCGCGGGGACGGAAGGCGAGGGCATGACGAATCGATTGTATGTAGTGGCCACCCCGATCGGTAACCTGTCCGACCTAAGCGAAAGGGCGGTGCAGACCCTGCGCGAGGTGGACGTGGTCGCATGCGAGGACACCCGGGTGAGCCGTGTGCTGCTGCGCCACATCGGGTCCGGCGCGAAGACCATCAGCGCGCACGAACACAACCAGCGAAAGGCGGCGGACGCGGTGGTCTCGCACCTGCAGGCCGGTCGCTCGGTGGCCCTGGTCAGCGACGCCGGCACCCCGGCGATCAGCGACCCCGGGACGCTGATCGTGGCGGCGGTTCACGACGCCGGCTTTCCGGTCGTCCCGATCCCGGGGCCGAGCGCGGTCGCCGCGCTGTTGTCCTGCTCCGGCCTGTCGGACGCGCCCTTCCTGTTCGAAGGGTTTCTGCCCGCCCGGCCGAAGGCGCGCGACGCGCGGCTCGCGTCGGTGCAGGCCGCGGCCGACGCCATCGGCGCGATCGTCGTGCTCTACGAGGCACCGCATCGGATCGAGGCGACGCTGGAAGCGCTTGCGCAGCGGTACGGCGCGGCGCGCAGGATCGCGATCGGGCGCGAACTGACGAAGACCTTCGAGGAGATCTTTCGGGGTCTCGCGCTCGACGCGCCCGGATGGCTAGCGGCGCGCCCGGAGCGGATTCGCGGCGAGTTCGTGATCGCGATCGATCGCGTCGGCGAGACGCCCGCGGATGCCCCGGCGGTCGCGCACCGGACCTTCGAACCGGACGCCCTGCTCGCGCGACTGCTTCAGGACCTCGCGCCCAGCCGCGCGGTGAAACTCGCGCAGGAACTGACCGGGCTGGCGCACCGCGATCTCTACGCCCGGGCACTGTCGATGAGTGCGCAGGCCGGCGCCAGCGACGCGCGCGAAGACTCGGACGACTAGCGCCGCTAGCGCGTGACCGCGAAGGGCTTCATCGCGGTCAGCTGCCGAATCCGGTCCGCCGCGGCGAGCGCGTCGGCGCGCCCGGAATAGGGGCCGGCGTGGAGCTTGAACAGCGCGCCTTCCTGGCGAACCTCGACGCCGGTGACGACTCCGTCGAGGTCGCGCGCGATGCGCGTTCGCGTCGATTCGGCGGCCTCCCGCGAGCTGAATGCGCCGAGCTGGAGATAGACGCCGGGGGCCGCGTTGGCGATGGTCGGGACCGCTGGAGACGGGGACGAGGCCGACCCCGGTGCGGCCCCCCCGGTCGCGGAGCCCGCGGTCGAGCCGCCGGCTGACGCAGCCCCGGCGGGCGCCGGCCCTGGCGAAACCGGCCCGGACGAGGCCGCATCGGGTACCGGCGCCGCAGGTGCGAGGACCGTTTCGAGCTGCAGTTTCTCCGGGGCCGCGCCCAGCGACACGGCGCCGGACGCCACGGCGACGCCTGGGGAATTCGGGTCGACGGTCGTCGTCGCGGCGGCCCGCGGCGGCACCGTGCCCGCCGGGCGTTGCGCGGTGCCGGTCGCGGACGCTCCGGTGTTCGACGCGGGTGATCCGGTGCCGGCGGCCGCCCGCGCCTGCATCCCCTGGTCACGCTGATCGAACTGCGTGATCAGTTCGACGTCGACCTCCGCGCTGCCCGCGTTGACGTAGCCGAGCTTGGCCGCGGCGGTGTAGGACAGATCGATCAGGCGCGAGTTCAGGAACGGCCCGCGATCGTTGACCCGCACCACCACGCTGCGGCCGTTGCCGACATTGGTGACGCGGACATAGCTCGGAATCGGCAGCGTCGGGTGCGCCGCGGTCATCGCGTACATGTCGTAGACCTCGCCGCTCGAGGTGCGCTGGCCGTGGTAACGGCGCCCGTACCAGCTCGCCACGCCCCGCTCGCGATAGGGGGCCAGCGCGGTCATCGGCACGTACTGGCGGTCGAAGACCACGTAAGGCCGCGCGGTGCGCGGGTTCAGCGGCTCGGCGCGGGGCACCGCGTCCGGAATCGCGTCGAGGTCCTTCGGCGCGTTGGCGCCGGGCCCGTCGTCCAGGTAGTAGCCACCCCCACCCGGCTTCGCGGCCACGGGGGGGCGGCCCGAATCGCCGCGCGACGCCGAAGTGCCCGCACCCGAGGGCGGGCGCGTCGACGAGCAGGCGGCAAGCGACACGGCGAGCACCGTCGACGCGAACACGGTGCACACGCGGGAAGGGGCGGGCAATCGCTTCATCGCTCGGCATCCTTCATGGGCGGACGTCCTCGACGGTGCCGTGTGCCCGACGACTGCGCTCGGCGTCGAACGCTCGGCGGAACTCGCGCAGGTATCGCAGGCCGGCGATCGCGCGCGATCCGTACCACGACGTCATCTCCGCGTCGATCAGCATCGCCGGGCGATTGCCGACGCGCGGGTCGGCGGCCAGTTCGGCGATGTGCTCCGGCCCGAACCGATAGGGTTCGCTCGACAGCAGCACGGCGTCGAAGCGATCGGCGCCGAAATCGTCGAAGTCGAGCTGCGGGTAGCGCGCGCCCGACGGCGGTGCCACCGCACGCAGCCCCACCGTCGCCAGCATCTTCGCGATGTAGGTCTGCGCTCCGATCGTCATCCAGGGGTTTCGCCAGATCAGGTAGAGCACCCTCGCTTCGTCGAACGACAGGGCCAGGCTGGCGTCGAGCTCGCGCTGCAGTGCCGCGCAAAGGCCCGCCGCACGGGCATCACGGTCGAAAACCCGGCCAAGCAGCCGGTACAGCGCGAGGTTGTCCGTCACCTCCACCGGGTGCGTGACGATCACGTTCGGCACGAAGCCGCGCAGCGCGTCGACGAGCGGCCGCTCGTTCTCGTCGATGTTGACCACCAGGTGCGTCGGAGCCGCAGCGCGGACCTTCGCGATGTCCACGTCCTTGGTGCCGCCGACCTTCGGCACGCGCCGCACGCCATCGCGCGGGTGGACGCAGAATCCGGTGCGGCCGACCAGGCTCGACCCCAGGTCCAGGTCGAAGAGCAGTTCGGTGAGGCTGGGCACCAGCGAAACGATACGGACCTCACCCTGCGCGCGCTCGTGTGCGCCGCCGAGCGCGTCGAGCAGGCCGGCGGTCGTCGCGGAGGACGTCGCGACGGACGTGCCTGCTGTCGTGCCTGCTGTCGTGCCTGCTGTCGTGTCGGCGGTCATTGCGGCGGTCATTGCGGCGGCACCTCGCGCGCACGCTCCTTGCGCGGCGCCCGCGCGAACGCGGCGTCGAAGAGCGCATTGGGCAGCAGCCGCAGCAGCGCGACGACGATGCGCATCTGCCAGGGGATCACCGCGAAGGAGCGGCGCGACGCGATCGCGTCGATCGCCTTGCGCGCGAACACGTCGGGCTCGGTGAGGAACGGCATCGGGTAGCGGTTGCGTGCCGTCATCGGCGTTCGAATGAAGCCGGGAACGAGCGTGACGACGCCGACGCCCCGACGACGCAGTTCGACCCGAAGGCTCTCGAGGTAGGAGATCGCGGCCGCCTTGGACGCGCTGTAGCCGCCCGCACCGGGCAGTCCGCGAATCCCGGCGACGCTCGCGACGCCGACGAGCGTTCCCGCGCCCGCCGCGGTCATCGCCGGGACGAAAGGCGAGAACGTGTCGAACATCGCGACGACGTTGGTCCTCATGATGCGCTCGAAGGCCTGCGCGTCGCGCGGCTCGCCGGTGACCGTGCCCGCGCTGATGCCGGCATTGGCGATGACCACATCGGGAACGCCGAAGCGCTGCAGAAAGTCGTGGGCGGCCGCTTCCAGCGCGCCGCGATCGTTGATGTCCAGCGGCCAGAACGGCGTCAGCGATGCGCCGAGACTCTGCGCCACGCCGGCGAGCGCCTGCTCGCGCCGCGCGACCAGCCCGATGATCGCTTCGGGATGGCGGCGCCGGTACTCGCGAGCCATTGCCTCACCGATGCCGCTCGAGGCTCCGGTGATGAAGACTCGCATCGGGGCGCGCGCGTCGACCTACTTGCCGCCCGTGCGCTCGCGCGCGAGCAGGAAGTCGAGCACCTGAAGCACCTCGCCGTTGCCGCCGGCCATGGATGGCGCGGTGAACCACCTGCCGTTCACCGCGAGCGCCGGCACGCCCTCCAGTCCGTAGGCGGCCGCCTGCTGGCTCGCCTTGCGCATCCGGGTGCGAACGGTGAACGAGGCGTACGTGTCGAGGAACTGCTTGCGATCGATGCCTTGCTGGGCAACGAAATCGGCCATCAGCTCGGGGTTGTTGAGCGGATTGCGGTCAACGTGGATCGCCCGGAAGACCTTGTCGTTCAACTGGTCGGCCTTGCCCAGCGCCTCGAGCGTATAGAACAGCTGCTGGTGCGCGACCCACGCGGGCGTCAGCCCGACGTGGACCTTGTGGAAGGCGACGTCACCCGGCAAGCGCTTCGTCCAGTCATGCAGCGACGGTTCGAACGCGTTGCAGTGCGGGCAGCCGTACCAGAAGAACTCCAGCACCTCGAGCTTGCCGGCGGAGTCGGTCTGCTGCGGCGGCTTCACCTCGCGATAGTCCTTGCCGAGCGCCGGGGCCGGACTCGCGCGCAGGGCCGGCGCGACGAGCACCGCCGCACCGCCGGCGGCGAGGGTCTTCAGGAACTGCCGCGTGTTCGGATCGATGCCTTGCTTCATGATTGTTGCTCCCGCTATCGCTGGCGCACCACCGAGACTTCGACGCCGTTTTCGGCGAGCCTCGAGCGTGCCTTGTTCATGTCGTCGAGCTGGGCGTACGGACCCACTCGAACGCGGTACACGGTCTGACCGTTGACTTCGGCGCTCAGCACCTTGGCCTCGAAACCGAGAAACGCGAGCTTGGCGCGCATGCCGTCCGCGTCCTGCGACGACCGGAATGCGCCCGCCTGCAGCAGATAGGACACGCGATCCGCACCGGCCGCCGGCTTCGCAGCTGCCCCGGCCTTCGCGTCGGCCGCCGGTCCCGCGCCCGTCGGGGCCTTCGCGTCGGCCGCCGTTCGGGCGTCGGCCGGACGTGTGTCGGGCGCAGGGGTTGGCCCTTTCACCGCCGCCGGTTCGGCCGGCCTGGCCGGTTCGGTGTCGCTCGCAGACTTTCCGAACAGGCGCTCGAGGATCGACAGGTGCTCCTGCGGAGCCGCGGGCGGCGGGCCTTCGGCCGGAATCGCCGGGCGGTTCTTCGCGTAGAGCGGCGTGTTCGGGTCCGGCGCCTCGGCGGCCGACTTCGGCTCGGGCAGGCGCTCCGTGGTCCGCCCGGTCTTGTTCACGAAGGGCACCGGCGAGCGGGTGATGAACAGGGCCACGACGACGGCGATCGTCATCCCGGCGACCAGCCCGATCATGAAGCCGAGCAGCGTGCCGCCACGGACCGCACGGGGTCCCGGAACACGTCGTTGCGAGGCTGCCAGCATCACATCCTTTCGGGGGCGGACACACCGATGAGCGCCAGCCCGTTGCGCAGCACCTGCCGGGTCGCCAGCAGCAACCCGAGCCGCGCATTGCGCAGCGGGGCGTCATCGACCAGGAACCGCTCCGCATTATAGTAACTGTGAAGTTCGCCCGCTAAGTCTTTGAGATAGAAGGCGATCGAATGCGGCGCCAGCTCGTCGCACGCCGTCGAGATCAGTTCAGGGTACTGCGCCAGCCGCGCCATCAGCGAGGTCTCGCGGGGCAGGTTCAGCGGCGACAGCAGGGCCGGCGCCTCGTCGAGCATCGCGGCGATGTCCTCTTCGCCCGGGCCGCCCTGCGCCAGCGACTGCGCGAACACCGAGCAGATCCGAGCGTGCGCGTACTGCACGTAGTAGACCGGGTTCTCGTCGGTGCGCGAGAGCGCGAGGTCGACGTCGAACACGAACTCGGTGTCGGCCTTGCGCGAGATCAGGAAGTAGCGCACCGCGTCGCGCCCCCGCCGCAGCTGCTCGTCGCGGCTTGCGCCGGCACCCTGCTCGCCGACGCCGCCGCTCCACTCGATCAGGTCGCGCAGCGTCACATAGGCGCCGGCGCGCTTGGAGATCTTCACCTCCTCGCCGCCGCGCATGACGGTGACCATCTTGTGCAGCACGTAGTCCGGAAACCCCTGGGCAATGCCCTTGCCGAGCGCCTGAAGACCGGCGCGCACGCGTGCGATCGTCCCGTGGTGGTCCGATCCCTGCACGTTGATCGCCCTGGCGAAACCGCGCTCCCACTTGGTCACGTGGTAGGCGACGTCCGGCACGAAATAGGTGTAGCCGCCCTCGGACTTGCGCATCACGCGGTCCTTGTCGTCGCCGTATTCGGTCGAGCGCAGCCAGAGGGCGCCGTCCTGCTCGTAGGTCTTGCCGGCGGCGACGAGCGCGTCGACCGCCGCCTGCACCTTGCCGTCGGTGTAGAGCGAGGACTCGAGGAAATAGTTGTCGAAGCGAACGCCGAAGGCCTGCAGGTCCATGTCCTGCTCGTGGCGCAGACAGGCGACCGCGAACTCGCGGATCGCGTCCAGGTCGTCGGGGTCGCCCTTGCCGGTCACCGGCGCGATCCGCTGCGCGGACACGGTCTCGCGCGCGAGGTAGGCGGAGGCGATGTCCCGGATGTACTCGCCGCGATAGCCGTCGGCCGGGAAGCGCGCGTCGTCGGGCTCGATGCCGCGCGCGCGCGCCTGCACCGACAGCGCGAGGTTCGCGATCTGGGCCCCCGCGTCGTTGTAGTAGAACTCGCGCGTCACCCGCCAGCCGTTGGCCTGCAGCAGCGCGGACAGCGCGTCTCCGAGCGCCCCCTGGCGTCCGTGGCCCACGTGCAGCGGTCCGGTCGGATTCGCGGACACGAATTCGACCATCGCCTGGCGCGCCGCGCCACGGTCGTTGCGACCGAACCCATCGCCTTCGCGGCGGATCGCGGCGACCACCGCGACCCTGGCCTGCGGCGTCAGGCGGATATTGATGAAGCCCGGGCCGGCGATCTCGAGCGCGTCGATCAGCGCAAACGCCGGGGCACCGGTGGCCGAGCCGTTCGGCAGGGCCACTGCCGAGTCGAACTCGCGCACCCGCTGCGCGATCGCCTCGGCCACCTGGCGCGGGTTCATCCGCAGCGGCTTGGCGAGCTGCAGCGCGAGGTTGCAGGCGAGATCACCGTGTTCGGCCTGCTTCGGACGGTCGAGTTCGATCGGCGGGACCGCGACGATGACGTCCCCCAGGCCGCCGGCGCGCGAGTGGATCAGCGCGGCGGCAGCGTCGTGGAACCACGACGCCAGTGTTTGTTTTTGCTCGGGCAGCATGGGGCGGATTGTACGGACTTCGGCCCCGCCGCCCGCGTCGCGGACGACGACCGGACCGGGCGGACGGACGGTTCCCTCAGCCGCCGCGGTCGAAGCGCGGCGGGCGTTTCTCCCGAAACGCCATCACGCCCTCGACGAAGTCCGGCGCGCCGATCAGCTTGCACTGGATGTCGCGCTCGAGCAGCACGTGCGACGCGATCGGCATCTCGGGGGCCGCGTCGATCAGCCGACGGGTGCCGAGGACGGCCTGCTGCGGTCCGTCGGCCAGGCGCCGGCAGACCGCGAGCGCCTCTTCATGAAGCGCGTCGTCGTCGACCAGGCGCCAGACCAGGCCCCAGCGCTCGGCCTCCTGCGCGCTGATCGGCTCGCCGAGCAGGCTCGCGGCGAGCGCCTTCGCGCGGCCGGCGAGTCGCGACAGCAGCCAGGTCGCGCCGACATCGGGCACCAGGCCCAGCCTGGGAACGAAGGTGAGCACGAAACGCGCCGACGAAGCCATCAGGATCACGTCGCCGGCCAGCGCAAGGCCCACGCCACCGCCCGCGGCCACCCCGTTGATCGCGCAGACGATCGGCATCGGCGCCTCGTTGAGCGCACGCACGACGGTGATCACGCGCTCGAACGACGCGCGGTTGATCGTTTCGCGCTGCGCCTCCGACGGCGGCTTCGAGAAGCCCGGACCGACGAGATCGGCGCCCGAACAGAAGCCGCGACCCGCGCCGGTCAGCAGCAGCGCGCGCGCCCCTGCCGCGGTGGCGCGCGCGACGGCGGCCGGAATCTCGCGGAACATCGCCTCGTTCAGCGCGTTCAGCGTGTCGGGGCGGTTCAGCGTGAGCTGCGCGATGCCGTCGGCAACCGACAGCGAAACGGCTTCGAACGGGGCTTGGTCAGCCCGGGCCTGCTGCATTGGAGGTCTCCGTTCGGACTTCCGGTTCGTGACTGCGGGTGCGGGGACGCGACCGGCAATCAGCCGACGCAGCCCTGCTCGGTGAACTTCACGCGGGCGACGGCCCCGTACCTGTCCTCGTAGCTCGCCAGCAGGTCTTCGTCGCGCCACCACCAGCGCTTGGCGTTCGTCATCAGGGCGCGCTTGAACTCGATGCCGTGAGGCAGATCCTCCCAGGGCTCGATGACGCTGCCGTCGGGATAGCTCAGCAGTTCACTGTGCGCCTCTCCGAATTCCTCGATCCGAACGCAGCCCGCGCCGTCCCGGATCTCGAACTCGATCGGGGCGAGTTTCGTCGACAGCCAGTCTGTGACCAGCTGGGCGCCGAACAGTTCGAAGATCCCGCCTCCGGCCTGGCCTCTGCCGATCACCTCGAGCGCCTTCGCCTGGGCAGCGTCGGCACGGGTGTCGATGTAGACGCAGGCGCTTCCCTGCCCCTCGCCGACGCTCTTCGGAAACTTGTAGTACAGCGCGAACCGTGCGCCGTCGAGCGACGTCTCGCCATACCGGCCGGACACGATGTTCCAGGCGCCCCAACCCATGCACCGCCCCTCGGTCGGGCGGGCGTTGAAGTTGCAGGGACAGCCCCAGTCACAGTTGCAGGCGGTGAAGTAGTCGGCTTCGAAGTTCCAAGCAGTCATCACGGTGTCTCCTGGCTCGAAGAGTCGCTGATCGACTTCTGCTCTTGTTCTTTTCGCCGGCAACGCCAGCGACCCGGAACGCGTCCGCTGCGGCGTGCAGGAACTTATACGCCCGCGTGGCGCGCGAGGGAAGCCCCGCCGCGCGACGAAGCATGCGCCCGCGTCGGGGTGCTGTCCCGGGGTCGGATCAGCTCGTCCGGAGCGGCATCAGAACAGCACCGAGCTCAGCCTGCGCCGCCAGGTCGCGACCAGCTGCGGCTGCGCCGCGGCAAGATCGAACACCTGGATCATCGTCTTGCGCCCGACGTCCTCGCCGAACGCACGGTCGCGCTGCACGATCTCGAGCAGCTGCTCGAGCGCCGGCTCCCAGGCCTTGTGCGCGATGCAGTGCTGCGCGAGGTCGAGCCGAGCCTGGAGGTCGGCCGGATTGGCGGCGATGCGAGCCTCGAGCTCGGGCGACGGGGGCAGGCGGTTCTCCTCGAGCAGCGCGGCGATGCGGGCCGACAGCGCCTGCGCGTGCGGGTCCTGCCGGGCGGCCGCGGAGAGGGCGTCGATCTGCGCCTTCGCGGCCGGGGCGTCATCCTCCTCGAGCAGCACCTGCGCGTAGGTCATCCGCGCCATGTCGTTGGACGGGTCCAGCGCAAGCGCCTTCTTCAGGTGCTCGGCCGCGGTCTTGCGATCGCCCTTCTCGACCGCGGCGAGCGCCGCATCGAGCTCGATGTCGCTCGGGTTGGGCATCAGGCGGTCGATGAACTCGCGCAGCTGGCCCTCGGGAAGCGCGCCCTGGAACTGGTCGACCGGCTGGCCGCCGACGACGGCGAACACCGTCGGGATCGAGCGGATCCGGAAGTGCTGGGCGAGCTGCTGCTGTTCGTCGGTGTTGACCTTCACCAGCTTGAAGCGGCCCTGGTACTGCTGCTCGAGCTTCTCGAGCAGCGGCGTCAGCGACTTGCAGGGCCCGCACCACGGCGCCCAGAAGTCGACGAGCACCGGGACCTGCATCGACGCGTCGATCACGTCGGCCTGGAATCTTTCGATGGTTGTGTCCATGATGTTCTTTGATATGGGGATTTTGCTTGCGTCCGCAATGGTGCCATGATCCCGAGCGATCATCTTCCGCACCGGCAAGAGGCCTTCGATGAGTCCCTGGCAGGCGTTCGACATCACCCTCGACCACTTGGTGGTCGCCACGCCCTCGCTGGGGGCGGGCAACGAGTGGCTCGAAGAACGTCTGGGCGTGACGCTGCAGGCGGGCGGCCAGCACCTGGGTTGGGGCACGCACAACCGGCTGCTGCAGCTCGGCCCTGACACCTACCTCGAGCTGATCGCGCCGGACCCGTCCCAGCCGCCGCCCGACGGGCCGCGGCCCTTCGGCCTCGATCGCGCGGACCTGCGCGCCCGGCTGAACACGCAGCCCAGGCTGGTGCACTTCGTGATGCGCACCGAGCACCTGGACGCCGCCCGCAGCGTGCTTGGCTACGACCCCGGAGCGATCACGCCGATGTCGCGCGGCGCGTTGCGCTGGCGGATCACGCTGCCCGCCGGCGGGGAACCCGCGGGCGGCGGGCTGCTGCCGACCCTGATTCAGTGGGACGTCGATGTCGCCACCCAGCACCCCGCGCGGGTGCTGGAGGACCGGGGGGTGCGCCTGGAACGCCTGTCGGTCACCGCGCCCGCCTCGGTGCGCCCGCTGCTCGCCGGCATCGACCGCGACCCGCGGATCGCGCTGGCCGAGGGTGCGTCGGGCGCGCTGGCCATGACGCTGGCCACGCCGCGCGGGCCGGTCACGATCGATTGACGCCACCGGGCCGCGTGAACCCGGCAACGACCTGAGGTGACCCGATGAG
>Ga0316188_10000556_pt1 | contig 16239 bp, 15 predicted proteins | sample Phiworburrow1_MG_FD_204933 | JGI IMG/M metagenome (GOLD analysis project Ga0316188, IMG submission 204933) | Coastal sediment microbial communities from Maine, United States - Phippsburg worm burrow 1 | ecosystem: Environmental > Aquatic > Marine > Coastal > Sediment | place: USA: Maine...
ATCGATACCTTGTGGCGGACGATCAGCCGGTCCAACCCGGCCACGTCGATGCCCTGGCTGAAACCCTGGCGTATCGCACCCAGGTAACCGAACAACAGGAAAGCCACCAGAATGGACAGCAGGGTCAGCAGCGTGCGCAATTTCTTGCGCATCAGGTTGCTCCAGACCAGGTAGAGGTATTTCACTCCTCGGGCTCCGTCGAGAGCTGCCCCTTGTTCAGGTAGAGCGTTCGCGAGGCGCGGGCCGCGGCGTGAATGTCATGCGTGACCATGACCACGGTCTTGCCCTGTTCGCGGTTCAGGGCCTGCAGCAGGTCGAGGATCTCGTCGCCGGACTTGCGATCGAGGTCGCCGGTCGGCTCGTCACACAGCAGCAGCGTCGGGTCGGTGACAATCGCCCTGGCGATGCCGACCCGCTGCTGCTCGCCGCCCGACAGGGTGCGCGGGTAATGGCCCGTGCGATGCGCCAGGCCGACGATGTCCAGCGCGATGCGGGCGCGCTTCTTACGCTCGGCACGGGACAGGTGCGTCAGCAGCAACGGCAGTTCGACGTTTTTCTGTGCGCTCAGCATCGGCATCAGGTTGTAGAACTGGAACACCAGCCCGACGTGCCGCGCACGCCAGGCGGCCAGGCGGCGGTCGGAAAGCTGGTCGATGCGTTCACCGCCGACCTCGACAGCCCCCTGGCTGGGGCGGTCGAGGCCGCCGATCAGGTTCAGCAGCGTGGACTTGCCCGACCCCGAGGGACCCATCAATGCCAGGAATTCGCCTTCGGGGATTTCCAGGTCGAGGCCGCCCAGCACGTGGATTTCCTCACTGCCGCGCTTGAAGATCTTGTCGACGTCGCGAACGGTTACCAGGTTGCGGTTTGCCGCTGCATCAGTCATCTTATTTTTCCTTTACCGCGGCGCCGTCGGCCAGGTCCGGCGGACCCTCCACCACCACCGCTTCGCCGGGCGCCAGGCCGCTGGTCACTACCCTGCCACCATTCCGCTCGCCGCCAAGCGCCACCGCGCGACGCTCCACCTTGCCGTCGCGCACCACCAGCACGTAGTCACGCCCCTGCCCGCGCCGAATCGCGGCGGTCGGCAGCGATATTCCATCCGCTGCCGATTCGTCGGCCGACTCCGGTTCCGCCTCCTGGAAGGCGACCTTCACGCCCATGTCGGGCAGAATCCGCGGATCGAGCTGGTCGAAGCCGACCCTGACTTCGACAGTGGCCCGTTGCCGGTCGGCGGTCGGGATGATCGCGATCACGTGGCAGGGGATTTTCCAGTCCGGGTAGGCATCCAGCGTCGCCACCACGGCCTGCCCGGGGGCCACGCGGTTGATGTAGGCTTCGTTGACGTCGATTTCGATTTCCAGCGAGGACATGTCGACAATGGTGCCGATACCGGTGCGGGTGAAGCCGCCGCCGGCGGACACTGGCGAAATCATCTCGCCGGGCTGGGCGTTCTTGCCGACCACCACGCCGGCGAAGGGTGCGCGAATGATGCTGTCTTCCAGTTGCTGAGAATAGATGTCGACTTGCCGCGCGGCCACCTCGACATCGGCCTGCTTGCGCGCCAGTTGCGCTTCCAGGGAGTTGGCCAGCGCGCGTGCCCGGTCGAGTTCCGACTCGCTGGCCAGTTGCTTGTCCACCAGGCGCTGGGTGCGCTCAAAGTTCAGCCGCGCCTCGACCAGCACGGCATCGGTCTCCGCTTTGCCCCGCCTTGCCGACTCCATCTGCGCCTCTGCCAGCGCCAGGGCCGGCAGCAGATTGGAGTCGTCGAGCCGCGCCAGGATCTGTCCCTGCTCGACCTGCATCCCTTCCTCGATCAGGACCTCCTTCACCTGGCCGGTAAACTTCGACGACACAGTGGCCTGGCGGCGCGCCGTGACGTAACCCGAGGCGTTCAGCACGGTGCCGGCGCCGGCGCTGCCCGTGCCGTCCCGGATCTCGCGCACGACCTGGGTGCGGACCTCCACCGCGGACGCTGGCCGAAAAACGTACAAGAACCCAGCCATTACGGCCACGGCGACCACCAGCAACAGGAGATAGCGGCCCAGGCGGGAGGGCGGCCGGTCCGGTTGCCGTTCGATACGCAACTCGTCGAGTGATGGCCGGTTCATGTCAGGGCGGATCAGAGCCTGGACTTCAGAAGCATCTCGAGTTTGCCGTCCGGCAACAGCAGGCCGCGCTCGAATTTGAAGCAGTTCAGCATGTCATGCATCTCGATCTGTGAGTGCGGGTGCGCGCGCATCTGTGACGTTTGCCGCCGGCGAACGGTCAGGATTTCCTGGTCCTTTACCCCGTACTGGATGTTGTCCAGGCTGATGGCCAGGTGATGCACGCCAAAGCCATGTGCCTGCGTATTCGCATGCAGCCACGGCCGCAGCGCGGAATTGAAGGCGCGCAGCGCCGCGTCATCCAGGTAGGAAAGAAAATCCCAGAACAGGCAGAGGTCGAACGAGGTTCCGGACGGAAAGCGAAACTGCTCCTCGAAACCATGCCGCAACTCGGTTTCAGACAAGTCCGCCTGCTCACGCACGCACGTCTCCGCGTACAGATCACAGAAGTGGAGCCGGCATCTGAACTGCGAGAAGAAGTCCACGGTCTCCGGCAGCGCGGTGCCGATTTCCAGCACCGTTAAGCGGTGATCGGGATCGACCTGGCGAAACAGCGCGGAAAACAGTTTGCTCGGGATATGCGACGCCACCGGCCCGGCCCGCAGCGGGCCGGGCGCGGCGTCGAGTTGGAACGCCGCCTCGCTCAACCGCTCTTCAGCGAGAGCCCGGAGTCCTTTCTGGGTCCGCCCATGGCGGTTTCGGAGCCTTGGGACGCTGCGGCGGCCGGCGCCTTGGCGCTGCTCTCCACCGCCGCGGGCTTGGTCGCAACCGGCTTGACGTCGGCAGTTGTCGCCGGGTTCATGTCGATGCTGCCGCGGAACAACGCGCCGTCTTCGAGTTGGACGCGCGGCGCAACCACGTTGCCCTGTACCCGGCCCGACCTTGCGATCATGACCTTTTCGCTGGCGGCTATGTCACCGGTGACCTCGCCGGCAATCTTGATGACTTTTGCCGTGATGCCGGCGACGACCCGCCCTGACTCGGCAATCTCCACGTCGTGCGAACTCTGGACACTGCGTCCCTCGATCACGCCCTCGACCCGCAGATTGGAGTCGGCGGTGACATCTCCGGAAATGCTGATTCCGCGGCCGATCATGGCCACCTTGTCCGTACTCCCGGCGGGTGCCGGGCTCACGCTCGGCGGTGGCGGCTGTGAAACCCTGGGTTCAGAAGCCGTGGGGCTGCTTTCCTTGCTACCTTTGTGCTTGTCGAACATCGCCATAACCTTATGCCATTTCAACTAGGGGGCAACCATCCTACCAAGATGTCCGGTTCGCCTCCAGCACGATGAGCGATTGACGTGCAGCGGCGGCAGCGCCTGGATTTCAGTGATTCCGGGCCGAATCGAAGTCCCGCAGCGCTTCGTGGCTGTGTTCGAAGCTGTGGCTGCCGCCCTCGAAAGCAAGAAAACGGGCGATATTGGCGTGGCGGGCCGCGCTGTGCGCCCAGCTGATCACTTCATCCCCCTTGTCGACGTAGACGAAGAAAGGCAACGGCGCATCGTAGTCGACGGAATCCTCCAGTTCTGTCAGCCGCGCGCTATCCTGCTCGGTCCAATCGTATTCCTCGAGCGTGACGAAATTGACCTGTGGCCCCAGCAGCATGTGCCCGTGCAGGCCCAGGTCGAAGGCCGGGTTGAAAGCCAGCGCTGCCGCCGGCATCCCGGGGCTTGCCTGGGCCAGCAGCAACTGCATCACGCGGGCGAACCATCCGCCCATCGACGAGCCGCTGAAGACCACTTGGTCCACGGTTTCACCGGCCAAGCGCTGCAGGATCTCCGCGGTGTGCTCGCACGCACGACGGTAATTGACGGTGTACGGCACGAAGCGAAAGCCTCGCCGTGCCGCATAGTCTTCGACGGCCACGAGTTTTTCGTTGTCCGACCAGTCCTCGGGAATGGCCGAATTGAAACCATTGAAGTAAAAGAGAAGTTTCACCTGCCTCTTATGCGGACTTTAGCGCCTGGTCGAGGTCGGCGATGATGTCGTCTATGTCCTCGATGCCGATGCACAGCCGGATCATGTCGGGCGTCACGCCGGCCGATTCGAGTTCGGCTTCAGACAACTGCCGATGGGTGGTCGAGGCCGGGTGGGAGGCCAGCGACTTGACGTCGCCGATATTGACCAGCCGCAGGAACATCTGCAGCGCGTCGTAAAACTTCACGCCGGCCTCGAAGCCGCCCTTGATGCCAAAGGTCAGCAGTGCGGACGGGCGGCCGTTGGTGTACTTCATCGCCAGGTCGTAGTACGGCGAGTCCGGCAAGCCGGCGAAATTTACCCAGGCTACCTTCGGGTGGTCCTTGAGATACTGAGCCACGACGAGGGCGTTGTCGCAGTGCCGTTCCATGCGCAATGGCAGCGTCTGCAGCCCCTGCAGGATCAGAAAGGCGTTCATCGGGCTGAGCGCCGAGCCGGTGTTGCGCAGCGCCACCGTGCGCACCCGGCCCACGTAGGCGGCGGCGCCCAGCGCCTGAGTGTAGACCACGCCGTGGTAGGACTCTTCCGGCTCGTTGAGCATGTGGAACTTTTCCGGGTAGTCGGCCCAGGGGAACTCGCCGCCATCGACGATCATGCCGCCGAGGGAGTTGCCGTGACCGCTCATGTACTTGGTCAGCGAATTGACCACGATGTCCGCGCCCCACTCGATAGGCTTGATCAGGGCTGGCGTGGCGACCGTGTTGTCGACGATCAGCGGCACGCCGTGCTCGTGAGCCATGTTGGCCAGCGCCTCGATGTCAACGATGTTGCCGGCCGGGTTGCCGATCGACTCGCAGAACACGGCCGTGGTTTTGTCGTCGATCAGCGCGCGCATGGCATCCGGGCTGTCGTCGGCCGCGAATCGAACCTCGATGCCCTGCCGCGGCAGCATGTGCTTGAACAGGGTATAGGTGCCGCCATAAAGCAAGGGCACGGTCACGATGTTGTTGCCCTGCTCGGCGATATTCAGTACCGAGTAGTTGATCGCCGCACTGCCGGCGCTGAGGCCCAGCCCGGCGATGCCGCCTTCCAGCGCCGCGCAGCGCTGCTCGAGCACGTCGGTGGTCGGGTTCATGATGCGCGTGTAAATATTACCCGGCACCGCCAGGTTGAACAGGTCGGCTCCGTGCTGCGCATCGTCGAATTCGTAGGCCACGGTCTGGTAGATCGGCACCGCGACCGCCTTGGTGGTGGGGTCGGATTTGAAGCCGGCATGGATGGCCAGGGTCTGGTCTTTCATCGCTTGTTCTCCATAGTCTGTTCGATTCCCGTCGTAGGAGCGGCTTCAGCCGCGATTGGGTTTTGGTCGTTTCGTACCCGGCCGCTATGGGGCAGGACCTTCCAGAACACGCTCAAGACATCCCTGTGCGCTTGTCGACTGTTCCCGACAGCTCGACAGTTCTGGAAGGTCCTGCCCCACAGCGGCCTCGGCAGAATCGGTGTCGGAGTGGGAAAAGCGCTCATTCTTTCAGGCCCAGCGGGTCGTGGGGATCGACGCCTTCCATATATTGCTGGCGGCGGTCGAGGTTGGTGACCTGGTAGACCAGGCCCAGCCAGTTGTTGACGATGGCCTTGGCGGTGTCGCCCCAGGTGTTGTCGAGCAGCGGCTCGATTTCCGCTTCCAGAAAATCCGGCAACGGCCGGTCTTCGCGCAGCGCCCGCTCCGCCTCGCGCACGAAGCGGTCGGCCGCCTGCGCCGCAGCCGGTGAGAATATGTGCCGCGGATGCGGAGGCGGCTCCGGCAGCTCGCCGTTCAGGTAGCGGAACACTTCGCGCTTGTATTCCTTTAGCAGGCTGTTGGTGTCGTACTCCGGGTGGCCCTGGAAAAAGATCAGCCGGAATTGGTCCGGGCTGACAGCCATGTGCACGCCGCCGTCCTCGCTCTCGGCCAGCACGGTCAGCCCGGCGGACTCGAACCGGGCCCGCGAAATATCGTTGTAGCGCGAGTGCGGCACGTCGAACCGGGTATTGATTTCACGCAGCAGGGGATGGTCGGGCACGGCCACCCGGTGGCTGTAAACGCCCCATAGCTTTTCCCCCAGGGGCTGGCGCTCGATCTCGTAAAAGCGCTTCAGCATGGCGTGCGTGGCCAGGCAGGAGCACAGGGTTGAGGCGACGTGGGTCCGCGCCCAGTCCATCACGACCATCAAGGGGTCCCAGAAGGGTTCCTGGTCCAGCGCCGGGTTGGCGACATTGGCCCCGGTGACGATCAGGGCATCGAGGCCCTGCTCCCGCAGTTCGTCGAAGCGGCTGTAGTAACGATCGATGTACTCCAGCGCGTCGTCCCCGCGCGGCAGGCCCGGCAACGAGAACGGGTAAACGAAGAACTGGGCGATGCGGTTGCAGCCGCCGACCAGCCGGATGAATTGCCGCTCGGTCGCCTGCAGCGCGGCATCCGGCATCATGTTGAGAAATCCAATATGCAGTTCCCGGATGTCCTGGTGCACGGCGCGTTCCAGCGACAGCACTTCGTGTCCGTGCTCGCGCAGGCGGGCGAAGGTGGGCAGATCGGAGTGTTGGACGAGTGGCATAGGGGGCGTTATAGCACGATCAGCGTAGCTCGCTTAGTAGTTCCTCGAAGCCAGGCAGACGTCATGAGCGGCCGCCAGGCGCCACGACACCTCTTTCCAGAACTCGCCGTAAACCCATCCCTGGGGGCTCGAATGAAACATCCTGTTTCATACGGTTCTGGAAAGAGGTGTCGCAGCCCCTGGCTGTTCAGCAGCAACCTTACCTCTATTCAGCTGACGACCTCATTTTTGGGCGATCGAGCGGCCCTTGGAGCCGAGGTCTTCGCAGGCTTCCTGCAACCGCTTGACGATGCCCTGCTCGCCTGCGCGCAGGTATTTCCGCGGGTCGTAGGCTTTCTTGTAAGGCGTGCCGTCGTCGGGATCGATCTGGAAGCGGAAGGCGCGCTGGTTGGCGTTGACGTATTCGCCCACCGGCTCGGAAAAGGCGAACTGCGTATCGGTGTCGATGTTCATCTTGAACACGCCGTAACGCACCGCCTCGGCGATCTTGGCCTTCTCGGAACCGGACCCGCCATGAAACACGAGGTGGAGGGGGTTGTGCCCGGTGCCGTGGGTCTTCTGGACCAGGTCCTGGGAGTTCTTAAGGATCTCGGGCCGCAGCTTGACGTTGCCCGGCTTGTACACGCCGTGCACGTTGCCAAAGGAAGCCGCCACCGAGAAATGTCCAATGGGGTTGAGCAGGTCATAGGCCTGCAGAACGTCCTGCGGCTGGGTGTAGAGCCGCGAATTGTCGGCATGCTCCTCGAACTCGCTGCCCATGCCATCCTCTTCACCGCCGGTGACCCCCAGCTCGATTTCCAGCGACATGTCGAGCTTCGCCATGCGCTTCAGAAGCCGCGCGCATTCGCCCAGGTTGAAGTCGATCGGGTCCGCGGACAGGTCCAGCATGTGCGAGCTGTAAAGGGGCTTGCCGTGCTGCGCGTAGTACTTTTCGCCCTCGTCCAGCATGGCCTCGACCCAGGGGATCAGCTCGCGATTGGCGTGGTCGGTGTGCATGGCGACGCAGATGCCATAGTGCTCCGCCAGCAGATGGGCGTGCTGCGCCGCGGCGACCGCGCCCACTACCTTGGCCTTGAAGCCGTCCGGCATGCCGGCACCGGCAAAAAACGCGGTGCCGCTGTTGGACAGCTGGATGATGATGTCCGACCCGGCCTTGGCTGCAGCCTCCATGACGGCGTTCATGCTGTTGGTGCCGACCACGTTGACAGCCGGCAGGGCATAGCCCCCGGATTTCGCGGCGTCGACCAGCGTCTTGTAGCCTTTGCCGGTTACGACACCCGGTTTCAGTGTGCTTTCGGACATGGGAATTACCTCACTCGATTCGTTGAAAGATGCAACGCGGCTCGACCGCGTCGATTGTGTCACCCGATGTTTGCAGTTTCGTGGATCGAAACCTGCATTTCAAGACGAGCCAACCGTTTCCGTGACCGGGGTTAGGTCGCGCCGGTCAGGAGCAGGTCAGGTTGAAGCGGACGCGCAATGTGAATTCGGCTTTCTGCGGCAAGAAGGCAGGCATTTCGTGCACGGGGACCGCGATATCCACTTCCTTTGTAACGGTGCCGCCAGCCGGGCCCGGGCATTCGATGACCAGGTCCTTCTGGATCTTTCCGACATCGTTGACAAATACATCGACCTCGGTCGCGGTAAGGTGCGACCGCAGCAGCAACTCACCCTCGCAGTCACCAGTATAAAGCACCTGCGGAGCAGGCGTTCCGTGTGGCGCCCGCACCACGCCCGACGGCAGATTGTGTTTCGGCACCTTGAACGAGCCCTGCCCGACCACACCGTCGCAAAGAACTTCTACGTCGAGGTCGTACTTCCAGTCCTCACCGACATTGCCCTCCTGCAGCTCGGAAATCAGCGTCATCGTCAATCTGCAGCTCATGGGCGGCGCTCCGTCTATCTAATCGCCTATCTTGGTGGAACAGCCCCCTCCGGGTCAATCGGCGCCTGCGGTACACTGCGCACTGACCATCGCCACGAGCGTCCCATAAGTTGTATTTGGGGTTAAGATGGTCGCGCTCAAGAGGGACTGCCATGCATGCACTGAACGAAATTTTTGCCACCATCGACGGCTATATCGGCGGCTCCAGCTGGTTCGTATACCTGCTGGTCGGCACCGGCCTGTTTTTCACCCTGTACCTCAAGTTTCCGCAGGTCCGTTACTTCCGCCACGCCTTCCTGATGGTCAGCGGCAAGTACGACGAAGAGGGCGCCAAGGGCGACACGACGCATTTCAGGGCATTGACAACCGCGTTGTCCGGCACGGTGGGTACCGGCAACATCGCCGGCGTGGCCCTGGCCATCCACCTCGGCGGTCCCGCTGCCCTGTTCTGGATGCTGGTAACGGCGATGCTCGGCATGACCACCAAGTTCGTGGAAGTGACGCTGTCGCACAAGTACCGCGAATTTGCCCCGGATGGCTCCGCCGCCGGCGGCCCCATGTACTACATGAAAAATCGGCTCAACATGAAATGGATGGCCGTGCTGTTTGCACTGGCCACCATCATTTCTTCCTTCGGCACCGGCAACATGCCGCAGATCAACAGCATCGCGAATTCCATGCACACTGCATTCGGCATCCATCACGCGATCACCGGGCTGGTGCTGGCCGTGCTGCTGGCCATGATCATCCTCGGCGGCATCAAGCGTATCGCCGCCACCACGTCCAAGCTGGTTCCGCTAATGGCCCTGGTCTACTTCGTCGGCGCCCTGTCGGTGATCTTCGCCAACACCGAGAACATCGCGCCGTCGCTGGCGGCCATCGCCGGTGACATTTTCACCGGCTCCTCGGCCACCGGCGGCTTTCTGGGCGCCACGTTGGCCTTCGCCTTCAACCGCGGCGTCAACCGGGGGTTGTTTTCGAATGAAGCGGGCCAGGGCAGCGCGCCCATCGCCCACGCGGCGGCCAAGGCCGATCACCCGGTATCGGAAGGTATGGTGGCCATCCTCGAGCCGTTCATCGACACGATCATTATCTGCATGCTGACCGGCATGGTGCTGTTGGCGTCAGGCGTGTGGAAGGAGAAATACGAGAACATCTTCCAGCGCGCCGATTTGGTCGTGCTGGACGGGATTTATGACGAAAGCGACCCGGCGCAGCGCGAGCAGTTGTTCCTGTTGCTGAACCCTTCGACCGAATCGAAGGCCCGTCCCTTCAACGGCCGGCTGCACGTCGACAACGGCACCATCCGCGAACCGGTCACGCTGATCCATGCGCGTTCGGTGGCCGAGGACGTGGTCTTGACCAGCACCGCCACCGGGGAGCGCTTCACCGGCATTCTGCCGGTCGAGAACGGGCGCATTTTCAACGCTACCAGCGAAATCCAGCTGACCGGCCGCTCTTTGCTGCACAGCGCACCGTTGACCACGATGGCGTTCAGTCGGGGCCTGTTGGGCGATTGGGGACGGTTCATCATCCCCATCAGCCTGCTGCTGTTCGCTTTTTCCACAGCCATCTCCTGGTCCTATTACGGCGACCGGGCCGTGACCTTCCTGTGGGGCCTCGAATACGTCCGTTACTACCGTGTGCTTTACGTGCTCGGCTTTTTCGCTGCGTCGATCATCGACACCACCATCGTGTGGACGTTTTCGGGCATCGCTATCGCGCTGATGACCATTCCGAACATCATCGGCATCCTGCTGCTGCACCGGGAAATGAAGGAAACCGTCGCCGACTATTGGGCGACCATGGATTTCTCTGACAAGGACAAATAATCATAGAGCGAACCTCGTTCGCGATGAGCCTTTGGTCATTAGGACGTAACGGGGCACCCGCTACCTCTTGCAACGCAGAAACCATCGCGAACAAGGTTCGATCCTACGTGGGATCCAAGAGATTAATTCGGTAAATTATTTAATTGGTCATTTAATTAATTTATAATGACGACGATAAACACTGGAGCGTGCGATTACCCATGGCGACAGCGACGACGGCGCGCAAGCGTGGCAGCAATCCCCGCGGCCGGCCGGCGGGAACCGATACGGCGGATATCCGCACGGCCATCCTGGACGCGGCCGAGGCGCTGTTCGCCCAGCAGGGCTACGCAGCGACCTCGGTGCGCGAGATCGCCGAGGCCGTCGACGTCAACCCGGCGATGATCCACTACTACTTCAGCAGCAAGCATGAACTGCTACAGCGGGTGCTGGAGCGCACGCTGGAACCGCTGGCGGCAGCTATCGGGGTGATGCGGGCGGGCGGTCAGGCGCCGGCCGCCGAAATCGCACAGCTGTTGTTGCGGACCTTCAGTCAGCATCCAAGCTTGCCCATGCTCATTGCCCGGGAAGTCATCCTGCCCGGGGGCGTCATGCAGGAGCACTTCCTGCGGTATCTCGCGCCGCGCCTGGGCGGCTCGATACCCGGGTTGATCGAAAAAGAACAGGCAGCCGGGCGCATGCACGCGGACCTCGACCCCCGGGTAAGCACGCTGATCCTTTTGTCACTGTGCGCCTTTCCATTCATTGCGCGGGACCTCGCAGGGCCCGCACTGCAGATCACCTACGACGCCGACGGGCTGAGCCGGCTCGAGCAGCACATCGAGCGCATCCTGAACGAGGGTTTTTGTACATGAACACACCGCAATCGTCCGCCCTGCTCCTGGCATTGGGCGCGCTGCTGCTCACGGCCTGTGACCGCGAGCCGGAAACCTTCATGGTGGGTACGCTGGAGCGCAACCGCATCGAACTGAAAGTCGAGAGCAACGAACCAATCGTCGCCATTCACGTGCGGGACGGCCAGGCCGTCGTCCCCGGCGATCCCGTGCTGAGCCAGGACCCGGCCCGTGCACAGGATCGGCTGGCGCAAGTGTCCAGCCAGCGGGACCAGGCGGCCGCGCGGCTGGCCGAGCTGAAACGCGGCCCGCGCGAGGAGACCATCCGCGAGGCCCGGGCCAACCTCGAGGTCGCCCGCGCGCAGCGCGTCAACGCACTGGCCGATCTCGAGCGGACCCGGGGAATTTACGAACGGGGCCTTTCCAGCAAGGGTCAGCTGGACCGCGACGAGACCGCGTACAAGACCGCCATCGCGCGCGAACAGGCCGCGCTCGAGGGACTGGAGCGCCTGCTCAACGGCACCACGGTCGAGGAGCTGCAGCAAGCGGAAGCGGCGCTCGAGGCGGCACAGGCCCAGGTCCGGGCCGCCGAGTTGGACCTGGCGCGCACCCACATCATCGCGCCCGTTGCAGGCACCGTCGACAAGGTCCTGTACCAACTGGGCGAGCGGCCACCGCCGGGCACCACGATCGCGGTGCTGCTGGACAGCAGCCGGTCCTTCGCGCGCGTCTATGTGCCCGAAAACCTGAGGTACGCCGTGCAGCCGGGTGAAACCCTGAATGTGCGGGTCGACGGCGTCGCCGAGCCCCTGCAGGGCCGGGTGCGCTGGGTCTCGGCCGACGCCAGTTTCACGCCTTACTTCGCCCTGACTGAACACGATCGCTCCCGCCTCAGCTACCTGGCCGAGATTGACCTGGAAGGCTCCGCAGACCTGCCCTCCGGGGTTCCGCTGCAGGCCGACTTTCCTGCGGGGGACTGAAGCATGGACGCCGCCGTCGAAGGCAACCTGGCGATACGCGCGCGGGGCCTTACCAAGGAATTCGGCCACGTGATTGCGGTCAACGACCTCAATCTCGACATTCCGCGTTCCCGCGTCTACGGCTTCCTGGGCCCCAACGGCTCTGGCAAATCAACCACCATCCGCATGCTCTGCGGCCTGCTGACGCCGACCCGCGGCGAGATCAATGTGCTCGGCTACGACATTCCGCGAGAAGGCGAAGCACTGCGGCGGAAGGTCGGCTACATGACCCAGAAGTTTTCACTGTATGAAGATCTGACCGTTTCCGAGAATCTGCGCTTCATGGCCGACATCTATACGATGCCGCGCGCCGTGCGGCAGCGGCGCATCCCGGAGGCGGTCGAGCGCTACGAGCTGGGGCGCCTGCTGCGGCAACGGGCCGGCACCCTCAGCGGCGGACAGCGGCAACGGCTGGCGCTGGCGGCCGCCACCCTGCACCGCCCCGAACTGCTGTTCCTGGACGAACCGACCTCCGCCGTCGATCCGGAAAACCGCCGCGCGTTCTGGGAGATCCTGTTCGACCTGGTGGCCGAGGATACGACCATCCTGGTCTCGACCCACTACATGGACGAAGCCGAGCGCTGTCATTCCATCGCGATCCTCGACCTCGGCACGCTGGTGGCCGAGGGCAGTCCGGAAAGCCTCGCAGACGATATCGACGCGGCCGTCGTGGTCGTCGACTCGACCCGTCCCAGGGACATCAGCAAGTTTCTCGAGCAACAGCCGTTCGTGCACAGCACGGCGCAGATCGGCAACAGCTTGCGGGTCATGGTGGATATCGGCCTCGAACAGCCGGCGCAAAGCACCGCTGCGGCCATCACGGGCGCGGGACTGCCGCTGAGCGGCTGTGAGCAGGTCCGGCCCAGCCTGGAGGACGTGTTCGTCGCGGTTACCCAGGCCCGCAAAGCGCAGCGGGACCAGGCGGCGTGAGGGAGGCGGCATGAAATCGCTGCAGCGCATCTTCGCCATCGTGCTGAAGGAAATCCGGCAACTGCGCCGCGACCGCCTGACCTTCGGCATGATCGTCGGCATCCCGGTGATGCAGTTGCTGCTGTTCGGCTACGCGATCAACACCGACGTGCGGCACCTGTCGGCCGCCGTGGCGGACCTGTCCTCGACCGCCGCTTCGCGCCAGCTTGTGATGGACCTGGCCAACACGCAGGTCATCGACATCCAGTACCAGGTGGCGGACACGGACGCGCTCGAGCGCCTGATGCGCCAGGGCAGGATCAGCGTGGGCATCTTCATTCCCGGCGATTTCGAGCGGCGCCTGCAGCAGCCGGAGCGTGCCGCTGCGCAGCTGCTGATCGACGGTTCCGACAACATCGTACAAGGGGCCGCGGCGTTGCTGGCCCGCTCCGCGCGGACCTCCCCTTACAACGATCAGCCGCCGGTAATGGAACTGCGCACCTACTACAACCCCGAACGACGCTCGCCGGTCAATACCGTTCCGGGCCTGGTCGGCATCATCCTGACCATGACCATGACCCTGTTCACCGCGGTGGCGATCGTGCGCGAACGCGAACGCGGCAACCTGGAACTGCTGATCACCACTCCCGTGCGCTCGTCCGAACTGATGCTGGCCAAGATCCTGCCTTACGTCTTCATCGGCCTGATCCAGGTCTCACTGGTGCTGTTGCTTGGGCACCTGCTGTTCGCGGTGCCGCTGCGCGGAGCGCTGATGAACGTCTACTGGGTGAGCCTGGTGTTCATCGTCGCCAACCTGGCGATGGGCCTGGTCATCTCGACCCTCGCGCAGACCCAGTTCCAGGCCATGCAGATGACCTTCTTCATCCTGCTGCCGTCGATCCTGCTGTCCGGTTTCATGTTCCCGTTCGCCGGCATGCCCAGGCCAGCCCAGTGGATCGCCGAAGTGCTGCCGATGACCCACTTCATGCGCCTGATCCGGGGGGTGGTGCTGCGCGGCGCCTCTCTGGCGGAGTTGTCAGCGGAACTCTTCATCCTTCTCGGATTCATCGCGGTGGCGATGACCGTGGCGGTGAAGCGCTTCCAGAAGCGGTTGGACTAGAGCGTGTCGAGCCCGACTGCTTGACGGGTCAAAGCGGGCGGGGGCGAAAGTCTGAGGTCGCCGGTGAATTGCCGGTTGAAGCGGTGGGCGATCTCAGGGCTTTGTCCGTCCAGGTAAATGACGAATTCCAGGTCCAGATTCTGCCCTCCGTGGCGGGTTAGCACGTCCTGGGGAATCTGGTAGCGGTAGCCGTGCAGGCCGACGAATCCACGCCCGATTCGGTCCCCCTGGCGGAGATCGGGATCGTATACATAGGTGCGCTCGGGCCGGGACTTGTAAATGAGCTTGCCCTTTTCGTCCCGCAGCAGTAGCCGCACCCGCAGGTTTTTGTGCGGAAGCGAATCATCGAACGCCCAGGCGCTCACCAGCCCCCGTGGCGTGATGCTCATGATCTCGCCGCGCACGCTGCTCGCCGGCCGGGCCGGCGTGTTCTCGGTCTCACTCCAGGCCATGTTCGGGAATTGCATCATGCCGTGCTTGACCTGCCAGCCGACTTGTTGGACGTAGTCCACGAATTGGTTGCCGCTGTCATCAAACCACTCGGCAACGCGGTCCAGCCCCACGCCGGGGACCTCGCCTTCCGCCTCGAACGACCAGATGAAGGGAACGAAGGCGATGAAGCGCGGTTCATTCAGCGCCATTTCGTAGTGCTGCCGGAAGCGGCTCATCAGCACGTCCGGCCAGTCGGCGCGGTTCAGGTCCTCGTTCTGCACCCAGGCTTCGGGAACTGCCATCAGCCGCTGATGGGGCTGCATGTAATCCAGCAAGCGTGAATAGCTGTCCACGAAAGAGCGGTCGTCACAGCCCCTGAACAGGTTGTCGTAGCAGTCGAAGCCGACCCAGTCGTAATTCTCCGGGATGCTGAAAAAACGGTGGTGCAGGCTGTAACCCGACAGGATCACGCCGACCGGCTTCTCCGGAAATACGATTTTGACCAGGCCATTCACGTGGACCAGGTCCTTGTGGATGTCCTTGTAGACTTTGCCGGTGACGTACTGATCGTAATAATTCGGATCGCGGTAGCGCACGAATTCGCGGAACGGCTCGTCCTTGGGGTAGATCATCAACAGGGTATCCAGCAGGCCCTCGTTCTCGATTCGCGCGCGCAATTCGACCAGAAAGCCCTCGGTGTCGGCGTCCGGGCGCGGGTCGCCGCGCTGGTTCAGAAACAGGAAAGGCTCGATGCTGAGCACCGCCTGTACGCCGGCGTCGCGCGCCTGCAGCATGCGCTCGACCATAGCGTCGATCGCGCCGGCTTCGTCGTCGGCCGACCCCACATGGATCCAGGTCAGGTTGGTGAACGGAGCCAGTTCCGCCGTGAAGTTCCAGTGCGCCATCGCGCTGGCGTAGAAGCCAAAGTACTCGAGGTGGCCATAGCGGCGTTCGTCGGTTCGATACATGTCCTCATCGGGCACGGAGCCGTATTGGGCAACGGCGTCGACCGCTGCGCAGGACAGGCTCAGAATGACAATTAAGTTGAAAAGCCGGGTCATAGCCTCTGTACCGCTGCCAGGGAGTCCGGCCCAAAGGTCCGGGAAGATGATCTTACTATGGGATGATCCCACACGTTTGACCATGCCGGACCAGTGATTGTTCCGCCCGGACGGCGATGCCGCTCACTCCGGCATGTGTGGCGGATCCGGGTCAAATACCGTTTCCTCGGTGGATTCGGGCACTTTCGCCAGCCATTTTTCCAACAGCGCCAGGTGCTCCTTCTCTTCGTCGGCGAACTCGGCGGCCAGCGCGCGCACTTCCGGGTCGGGACTTTCTTCGCTGATGCTGAAGTAAAAATCGTGCGCGCGCTGCTCGTTGCCCATCGCGACGTTCAGCGCCTGGGCCGTGTTCATCAGGTAGTTCATCTCGCCGATGTCGGCCGTTTCCGGGCCTTCCATCGTCTCCCAGCCAAAATCCCAGGGAGCGATCCGCGGCAAGTCGGAGCCCTGCGAACGATCACGGATTTCCTGTGCGTGCAGCCGACTGTAGTGGGCCAGTTTGCGGAAGGTCTCGGCAACCTCGGGGTTGTTAT
>Ga0316188_10000557_pt1 | contig 16226 bp, 14 predicted proteins | sample Phiworburrow1_MG_FD_204933 | JGI IMG/M metagenome (GOLD analysis project Ga0316188, IMG submission 204933) | Coastal sediment microbial communities from Maine, United States - Phippsburg worm burrow 1 | ecosystem: Environmental > Aquatic > Marine > Coastal > Sediment | place: USA: Maine...
GCGCTTTTTCAACGTTTAGAATTTTTCCACGCAATGGCAGTATCGCCTGATTCTTGCGGTCGCGACCTTGCTTGGCAGAACCACCGGCCGAATCACCCTCTACCAGGTAAAGTTCGCACTGAGCCGGATCGCGCTCCTGACAGTCGGCGAGTTTACCCGAGAGTCCGAACGAATCCAGTACACCTTTACGTCGGGTCAATTCCCGGGCCTTGCGTGCCGCTTCGCGTGCGCGCGCGGCATCAACGATTTTGCTGCAGATGATTTTTGCGTCGCCAGGTTTTTCAAGAAGAAATTCCATCAGTTTTTGCGAAACGATTTCCTCTACAACCGGACGCACTTCCGAGGAAACCAGCTTGTCCTTGGTTTGTGACGAAAATTTAGGTTCGGGTACTTTTACCGATAGCACCGCGGTCAGGCCTTCCTTCATATCATCACCGCTGGTATCTACCTTGGCCTTCTTCGCGAGCTCGTTCGATTCGATGTAATTATTTAGCGTACGGGTCATTGCCGCACGTAGACCAGTGAGATGTGTCCCGCCATCACGCTGCGGGATGTTGTTGGTGAAACACTGCATGGATTCCTGGTAAGAATCATTCCACTGCATCGCGATCTCGACCGTGATGCCGTCCTTGCTACCCTCGATGTGGAAAATATTCGGATGTAGTACGGTTTTCGCGCGGTTCATGTATTCGACGAAACCCTTTATTCCGCCGCTAAACGCGAATTTCTCCTCCTTGCCGCTACGCTGGTCGGTCAGCGTAATTTTCACACCGTGATTCAGGAACGACAGTTCACGCAGACGTTTGGCCAGGATCTCGAAATGAAAATCGACCTTGCCAAATATTTCGCTGCTCGCCAGAAAATGCACCTCGGTGCCACGTCGCTCAGTCTTGCCGACAGCCTTCAGTGGAGCGACGGCCTCGCCCATGCGAAACTCCATGCTATGTGCCTTGCCATCGCGTCGTATTGAGAGTCGCAGCCACTCTGACAGCGCATTTACGACCGACACGCCAACACCATGCAGACCGCCTGAGATCTTGTAGGAATTGCTGTCGAACTTTCCTCCTGCGTGGAGTTCGGTCATTACTACTTCAGCGGTCGACCGTTTCTCCTCGTCGTCCGGATGTATATCGGTCGGAATCCCGCGGCCGTTATCTGCCACGCTGATGGAGTTGTCGGGATGAATGATGATGGTGATTTCATCGCAATGTCCAGCCAGCGCTTCATCGACAGCGTTGTCTACCACCTCGAAAACCATGTGGTGCAATCCGGTACCGTCGCTGGTGTCCCCGATGTACATCCCGGGACGTTTACGCACCGCTTCGAGCCCCTTCAGGACCTTGATGCTATTTGCGTCGTATTCGTTGCCTGTGCGCTGTTCTTTTTCGCTCATCTTGTTTCGTTTAATCCTATTCTTATATTCGCATCGGCATCACGACGTAACGGAAGTCGTCGCGGCCAGGCAGTGTAATTAACATGCTGCTGTTCGCATCGCCAAATGAGCACACTACCTTGCCTGCCGACACATTGTTCAGCACATCAAGCAGGTAAGTGACATTGAAACCTACGTCCAGCGGATCCCCGTTGAACTCGACTTCGAGTTCTTCCTGGGCCTCTTCCTGCTCGTTATTGCTGCAGGATATGCGCAGGCTGTCCTTGGTCAGCATCCATCTAACGCCACGAAATTTCTCGTTCGAAAGAATTGCCGCCCGCTGTAATGCGCGCAGCAGCGCATCACGGTCCAGGGTTATGTTTTTCTCATAGTTTGTCGGAATGACGCGCTGATAGTCGGGAAACTTACCGTCTATCACTTTGGTAGTTAAATCAACATCGCCAAACTTGAAGCGCACTTGGTTTGCGTAAATGGCCACGTCCAGCGATTCATCACCGTCAACGAGTTGTCTCGCGAGTTCGAGTATAGCTTTGCGCGGCAGGATAACTTCAGTTTTCTCATGCTTTGCAGCGAGCTCGGTTACCGCATAGCTGAGACGGTGCCCGTCCGTTGCAACAACGCGAATTTCCTTATCTTCTGTAACCAGCAGAAGTCCGTTAAGGTAATAACGAATGTCCTGCTGTGCCATGGCAAACTGCACCAGAGCTAGGAGATTTCGCGCAGCTCCTTGCGAAATCTTGAAACTGCTTTGTGGCGGACCAGGATCGGCGAGTGTTGGAAAGTCAGCCGCGGGCAGGGTCTGAAGATTAAACTTGCTTTTGCCAGCTTTTACCTGAAGACGGTTGTTGGCAACCTCGAGGGAAACTTCCGTGCCGTCCGGTAGCGCGCGGAGAATATCCACCAGCTTTCGTGCTGAAACGGTTATCGCCAGTGGTTCTCCCGCTTTTTTATCGAGCGGACATGAAGTCGCGATCTGCAATTCCAGATCGGTAGCAACAAACCGCAATGCATCCGCTGTACGTTCAATCAAGACGTTTGAAAGAATCGGTAGCGTATGGCGTCGTTCAACAATTCCGGTTACTGCCTGTAGTGGCTTTAACAAGGCGTCCCGCGATAATTGCACGAGTTTCATAGGTTTAAGTATTTCTTAATAAGAGTAGTAATAAGTAATAAGGAATTGTTTTTTTGTTAGCAAGTAAGCAGGATATTTGAAAATAAACGTTTAATTGCTTTTTTGTCTTCTGTATTACCCGTTAATAGGCTGTGGATAGAAAAGGATAGAACAACATGCTTTGGATCTACTTGTGGCTTATGCACAAAGCATGCACAGGTAATCAACTGCGTAATACCTTCATTAGTGAGGCAATGTCCGCAGTCATTTCGTTGGTGGTGCTCCGGAGCTGGGCAATTTTCCGGCAAGCATGAAGTACGGTGGTGTGATCGCGTCCGCCAAAGGCTTCGCCGATGTCAGGCAGACTTAGTTGAGTTAATTCTTTTGCCAGAGCCATAGCCACTTGTCTGGGGCGCGCAACGTTACGCGTGCGTTTTTTCGAATACATTTCCGACACTTTGATTTTGTAATAGTCGGCAACAGTACGCTGAATGTTCTCAATGCTGACCTGGCGGCTTTGGGAGGCGAGAATATCCCGCAACGCTTCGCGCGCCAAATCAACGGTAATCGGCCGGGCTGTGAAACGCGCATAGGCGAGGACTCGTTTGAGTGCGCCTTCAAGCTCGCGGATGTTGGACTGCACGTGTTTGGCAATAAAGAAAGCGACGGTCTCATCCAGCGTTAATCCATCTGCGTCTGCTTTTTTAAGCAATATGGCGACGCGCATTTCCAGTTCCGGCGGCTCCACTGCCACGGTAAGGCCCCAGCCGAAGCGGGAAATCAGCCGGTTTTCCATGCCCGATATTTCCCTAGGGTAGGTGTCGCAGGTGATGATGACTTGTTTATGCGCCTCAACGAGCGCGTTGAAAGCGTAAAAGAATTCTTCCTGGGTGCGGTTTTTGCCGCTGAAAAACTGAATATCGTCGATCAGGAGCAGATCAAGAGAGTGGTAATAACGTTTGAAGTCGTCGAATGCCTTGTGTTGGTAGGCTCGCACCACATCGGAGACGTACTGCTCAGCGTGGATGTAGCGGATCTTACTTTCCGGTGCGTGAGCGCGCAGGTGGTTACCGATGGCGTGAATCAAATGGGTTTTGCCCAGTCCAACGCCGCCGTATACGAACAGAGGGTTGTAGGCTGACCCGGGTTTCTCTGCAACCTGGCGGGCGGCCGCGCGGGCCAGATCGTTGGCTTTGCCGGTGACGAAAGTGTCAAAGGTGAAGCTGGGGTTAAGGCGGGAAATGTCGCGCACATCGCGCACGATGGATGCTGGTCGCTGTGGGGCTGTCGGCGGTGTGTCCGCTGGCGAAGCTACGGGCGATAAATTGCGCTCGGCCAAGACCAGCTCAACGGCGACATCGTCACCGAAGCGTTCGCGCGCGAGTTCCAGTATCTTGGCTTGAAAGCGATCGCGCACCCAATGCTGCACGAATCGGTTGGGCGCGGTAATTGTTACCACGGATGCCGCGATGGAGCATTGGAGCGGCTGAATCCAGGTTACAAATTGTTGTTGCCCGAGCTCTTTTGCGAAGAAAGCGAGACAATGTTGCCAGAAATCGTTCATTCGTCCCTATTAGTTGACGCAGCGGGCTTCGTTGATGGATAAAAAGCGGGAAATTCGACCATTGATTTTACCCTTTATTGGCGCACTCAACAAAGATGAGCGGACCGGGGCTGGTGGGTTAAGGGCTCTTGGAAGAGGGCCCAAAGATTGACAGGCAGAGCTCTCTCGATGTCTAATGTTGGGTTTCTCAGAAGACAAAATCGGGACTGACCATGAAGCGCACTTATCAACCTTCGAAAACGCGACGTCAGCGGACGCATGGGTTCCGTGTGCGCATGAAGACGCGCGGTGGACGTGCTGTCATTCGTGCGCGCCGCGCAAAGGGCCGGGCGCGCCTCAGCGTCTAGGCAACGCCGCGTCTCGCTGCGATTCGCCGGTATGCGTCCGGGTCGTTTGACCGAACCGGCGCAATTTGAAGCCGTACTTGCAAATGGACGCCGAACCGGCAGCCGATGTTTTCTCGTTCGTGCCATGCCCAATGCCGGCGAGGGGCCGCGGTTGGGGCTGATTGTAGGTAAGAAAGCTGCGCCCCGCGCAGTGGATCGCAACCGGGTGAAGCGCATCGCGAGAATAGTGCATCGACAACTGGCGACGGAGCTTGATGCATTGGATGTAGTGGTGCAACTTAGAGACAGTCCTCGCCGTCACGACAACGCTGTATTGTTCAAGGAGCTGCAGGGGTTGCTGCGTGAATTGCTTGAGCCCGTCAGGGGATAGCGAGCGCGGTTTCCGGCAAGGATGCTATGGACTCACAACGGCTGATACTTTTCTTTGTGTTCACGATGTCGGTATTCCTGCTGTTCGAATCCTGGCAGCGGGACCAGCGCCCGGCACAGACTGCGACAGTGGCGGTAAAAAGTCCTGCGGCGATTCCCGAGGCTGCGCCGGTCAAGGTTGATCCCAGCATCCCGCCGGTGCCGAGTGCGGCCTTGACACAAAATCTAGCCGCCCCGGCCGCCCCGGCGGCGCCAGTTGCGGCAACGGCGGATAGCGGCCAGATTATCAAGATCGAGACGGACGTTTATCGCGCTGAAATCAGCACTAACGGCGGCGATCTCGTGAGCCTCGAGTTATTGAAGCAAGGCAGTACGCTGGATCCGAAGAAGAAATTTGTTCTGTTTGCCCGTGGCAAAGAACATGTCTATATCGCGCAATCGGGTCTTATCGGCACCGGTCTGCCGAATCATCAGAGCGCATATACGACGCCGGCAACGCAGTATCGCCTCGCGGATGGCGCGCCGGAGCTGGAGGTCAGGCTTGAATCAGCCGGTGGCGTGAAGGCCGCAAAAGTCTACCGCTTCCGGCGGAACAGCTATGTCATCGATATTAGCCATGAGTTCGTAAACACTGGTGCAGCGCCGGTCGAGGCGTTTGCGTATTTCCAATTGGTGCGTGATTCGAAGGCGCCGGAGGGCGACTCGAAAATGGTGCCTACCTACACGGGTGTAGCGGTGTACACCGAGAAGGAGAAATTCCAGAAGGTTGCTTTCGGGGATATCGAGAAAGGTAAAGTGCCGTACCCGAAAAGCGGCACCGATGGCTGGATCGGGATGCTGCAGCATTACTTCCTCGGCGCATGGTTGCCAAAGCCCGGAGCGCCGCGGGAGTTTTATACCCGCGAAGTGCAGCAGGGTTTGTTTGCAGCGGGCACGATCGTACCGGCAGGTATTGTGGCGCCCGGGGCCAACGCCACGGTCAGCATGCCCTTATACGCCGGCCCACAGGAACAGGAAAAGCTGGCGGCGCTGGCGCCGGGGCTGGAACTGGCGGTCGACTACGGTTGGCTGACCGTAATCGCAAAGCCGTTGTTTGCGGTGCTGCAATGGATACACGGGTGGACCGGTAACTGGGGTGTAGCGATCATCATTCTGACCATCATGATCAAACTGCTGTTTTATCCTCTGTCCCAGGCGAGCTATCGCTCGATGGCCAAGATGCGGTCGGTTGCCCCGAAGATGCAGCGCCTGAAGGATCAGTTCGGAAGCGATCGGCAACGCATGCAGCAGGCGATGATGGAGCTCTATAAAACCGAGAAGATCAACCCGTTAGGGGGCTGTTTGCCGGTGGTTGTCCAGATCCCCGTGTTCATCGCGCTGTACTGGGCGCTGTTAGGCAGCGTGGAAATGCGGCAGGCGCCATTTGCATTGTGGATTACCGATCTGTCGACGCCGGATCCTTGGTACATCCTGCCGATCCTGATGGGCGCGACTATGATTATCCAGACGCGATTGAATCCGGAGCCGCCGGATCCGATTCAGGCAAAAATCATGAAGATCATGCCGATAGCGTTCAGTATTTTCTTTTTCTTCTTTCCCGCGGGCCTGGTGCTTTACTGGCTGGTAAACAACATTCTGTCGATCGCGCAGCAATGGCACATAAACAAGAGCCTGGAGAACGCCACCAAACAGGTCAAGCACAAGGCCTGAAGGTCGCGATAAATGTGCGGCGCTATACTCGCCGTACATGATTCATCAGCGCGACGTTATCGCAGCGATCTCTACCGCGCCGGGCCGCGGTGGCATCGGCGTTGTCCGTATCTCGGGGTCCGATCTTAAGGCGTTTGCGACAGGCCTGACTCCTCGGCAACTGGAAGCGCGCCGTGTTGTGCTGACTCCTTTTCTCGATGCGGCTGGGCAGGTTCTGGACGAAGGCCTAGTGTTGTTTTTCGCTGCCCCGAATTCATACACCGGAGAGGATGTGCTCGAGTTGCACGGGCACGGCGGCCCCGTCGTGATGCGCCTGTTACTGCAGCGGTGCCAGGAATTGGGAGCGCGGTTGGCTCGACCCGGGGAATTCACCGAGCGGGCTTACCTGAACGGGCGGATGGACCTGACACAGGCGGAAGGTGTTGCCGACCTGATCGATGCCGCAACGGCATTGGCTGCGCGTGCGGCGCTCAGTTCCTTGCAGGGGAATTTTTCTCAATTAATACAACAGCTTAATGAGAAAATTTTGGCTCTGCGCGTATTGCTCGAAGCCACCCTGGATTTTCCCGAAGAGGAAGTTTCGTTCTTAACTTCAGCGCGGGCAGCCGAGCAATTGGCCGCGATACGTGAGCGGTTGGAAGTGACGCTTGCAGCGACTCGGCAAGGCAGCCTGTTGCGCGATGGCATAAAGGTCGTACTGGTAGGTGCACCCAATGTGGGTAAATCGAGCCTGTTGAATGCGTTGGCAGGGGACGATATTGCCATCGTTACCGATGTGCCGGGCACGACGCGAGACGCCATTAGGGAGCAGATCGATATCGATGGCATTCCGGCCCACATCATCGATACGGCGGGCTTGCGCGAGTCCACCGATACGGTGGAGCGCATTGGCATCGGCAGGACCTGGGCCATGATTGAGCGGGCCGACTTGGCACTGCTGATATCAGATGGCACGACGAAGCCGGATGCGATGCAATCCATTGTGGGTCGTTTGCCCGGGGGGCTTGCGCGAATCTACGTGATCAACAAGATCGATTTGTCGGCGCATCAGGCCGCGCGGGAGACTGGTGGCGGCCACGAAACAGTCTGGGTTTCGGCCAAGACGGGGGAAGGTTTGGTGCTGCTGAAGCAGGCAATTTGGGATCGGGCCGGTTGGCATCCTTCAGGCGAAGGGCTGTTCAGCGCGCGTGCCCGACACACCGAGGCGCTGGAGATCGCAAAAAGGCATCTGGCGACTGCGGCAGGGCTGGCGGACCGATTGGAGCTTTACGCGGAGGAGTTGAGATTGGCGCATGATGCTTTGGGCAGCATTACGGGCGTGTGCACCCCGGACGAGCTGCTGGGGGAGATTTTTTCGAAATTCTGTATTGGTAAGTAGCCCAACGTCCGATTACTGTTCCACGTGAAACCATTCGCACCAAACCAGTCCAAATCCCGGTATCGTTTCACGTGAAACATTGCCGCGAAAGCGCGAGCTATCTGCTTTGGCGGCACACCCAAACTGCGCTATGATGCGCGCCCGACCCTGAGCAACCCGGAAGCATTGCGATGCTGCGACGCAATATGACGCAATATCCTGAAAAATTTGATGTAATTGTGGTTGGTGGCGGACACGCCGGCACCGAGGCAGCGCTTGCCAGCGCGCGCATGGGTCGTCGTACGTTGTTGCTGACCCATAGCATTGAGACGTTGGGGCAGATGTCGTGCAATCCGTCCATCGGGGGCATCGGCAAAGGTCATCTGGTCAAAGAGATCGATGCCTTGGGTGGCGCAATGGCAGCGGCGACCGATGAAGCCGGGATCCAGTTCCGCATTCTCAATTCACGCAAGGGCCCGGCGGTCAGGGCAACCCGCGCCCAGGCCGATCGGGTATTGTATCGCCAGGCCGTTCGCAGCCGGATCGAGCAACAAGCCAATCTATCGGTGTTTCAACAAGCGGTCGATGACTTGGTTGTGCAGGGAGACCGGGTAACCGGCGTTGTGACCCAGATCGGTTTGCATTTCGACGCCGACGCGGTTGTCTTGACAGCGGGTACGTTTTTATCCGGCCTGATCCATGTCGGTTTGCAGAATTACCAGGGCGGCCGAGCGGGCGATCAACCCTCGGTAAGCCTGGCCGCACGGTTGCGCGAACTGAAATTGCCGGTTGGGCGACTCAAGACCGGAACGCCACCGCGCATTGACGGGCGGACTATCGATTTTTCGAAGTTGACCGAGCAGCCGGGCGACGATCCCGTGCCGGTGTTTTCGTTTCTCGGTCATCGCGCGCAGCACCCGCAACAGATTTCATGCTGGATTACCCACACCAACGAGCGTACACACGACGCGATCCGTGCTGGACTGGATCGATCGCCAATGTTCACCGGCGTCATCGAAGGCGTGGGGCCGCGCTACTGCCCGTCCATCGAAGACAAGATTCACCGCTTTGCCGACAAGTCTTCGCACCAGATCTTTCTCGAACCGGAAGGTCTGGGTGTTTCCGAGTATTATCCCAACGGCATATCAACCAGTTTGCCGTTTGACGTGCAGTTCGCTGTCGTGCGCTCGATCCAGGGCATGCAAAGTGCCCATATCACGCGGCCAGGTTATGCCATTGAGTACGATTATTTCGATCCGCGCGGTTTGAAGGCAACGCTGGAAACCAAGTCGATCTCAGGCTTGTTTTTCGCCGGCCAGATAAACGGCACCACAGGTTATGAAGAGGCGGCGGCACAGGGTCTGCTGGCTGGCGTCAATGCGGCGCTGCAGGTCCGCGGGGAGACCGGCTGGTATCCGAAGCGCGATCAGGCCTACCTGGGCGTACTCGTAGATGACCTGATTACCCGTGGAGTATCCGAGCCATACCGCATGTTTACCAGCCGCGCCGAGTATCGCTTGTCCTTGCGTGAAGACAATGCTGATCTGCGGCTGACGGAAGCCGGACGGCACTTGGGCATAGTCGACGACCTGCGCTGGGAAGCCTATGCGCGCAAGCGCGACGCGATTGCACAGGAACAGGAACGGTTGAAATCGGTCTGGGTTCATCCGCAGACGCTACCCGCGGAGCTCGCTACCCGGCTTTTCGGCAAACCGCTTGAGCATGAGCATGCCCTGTCGGATTTGCTGCGCCGGCCCGAGATTACTTATGCCGCATTGATGACCTTGCCCGGGGCCGCCCCCGGAACAGCCGACGAACAGGTGGCCGAACAGGTGGAAATACAGGCTAAGTATCAGGGTTACATTGAACGCCAGCACAGCGAAATCGAATACCGTGCACAACAGGAAGACCTGCTGCTGCCGCATGATCTCGACTATGCGCAGGTGCGTGGCTTGTCGATTGAAGTGCAGCAGAAACTCAATCAGGCGAAACCGGAAACCATTGGCCAGGCATCGCGCGTCTCGGGTGTTACGCCCGCGGCAATTTCTGTCCTGCTGGTGCATTTGAAGCGCGCAGCACTCGCGTTAAAGAAAAGCGCATGAACCTCGCGCACGAACTAGCCGCCGGGATAACGGCGCTCGGCGTTGGTGTTTCCGCCCGCGCACAGCAGCGGATGCTGGATTATCTGGCGCTGATCGAAAAGTGGAATAAAGCGTATAACCTGACGGCAGTGCGCGAGCCGGCCAAAATGCTGACCTACCATCTTCTGGATTCGCTTTCGGTCCTGCCGTATGTGCGCGGTGCGCGTGTGCTCGACGTCGGTACCGGCGCAGGCCTTCCGGGAATTCCGCTGGCGTTGGCGCGACCCGATTGGCAGATCACGCTGCTCGATGCCAGTCACAAGAAGGCCACATTTCTGCGACAGGCGGCCATCGAACTCCAACTGGACAACGTCGATGTCGTGTGTGAGCGAGTCGAAGCATGGAGTCCGGACGGTAAATTCAATACCGTGATTTCGCGCGCGTTTTCCGACCTGGCGGAGTTTCTCAAATTGACGGGACGGCTGTGCGAATCCAGCGGCATCGTGATCGCGATGAAAGGTGTTTATCCGCACGAAGAGCTGGCGCAGGTGCCGGAAACTTTTTTTCTGCAAGACGTCGTCGCGTTGCAGGTGCCCGGTCTGGACGCCGAACGGCATGCCGCATTGTTGCAGCCGGCATGACTACGATGACCAGGATCATTGCCATAACAAACCAAAAGGGCGGTGTTGGCAAAACCACCACCGGCGTCAACCTGGCCGCCAGTCTCGCGGCGACGCACCGGCGGGTGTTGCTGGTTGATCTGGATCCGCAGGGCAATGCCACCATGGGCAGCGGCATCGACAAGCGCAACCTGCAGGCAACCGTGTACCACGTGCTGCTGGGAGAGAAGCAGATCGCTGAAGTCCGTCAACCCGCAGCTACTGCGGGCTACGATGTGCTGCCTTCCAATCGTGAGCTGGCAGGCGCCGAAATTGAGCTGGTGGATATCGAGCACCGCGAAACCCGGCTGAAAGAAGCATTAACCGGAATTGTTGCCGAATACGATTTCATCCTGATCGACTGCCCGCCGGCGCTGAATCTGTTGACCGTGAACGGACTGACTGCCGCGCAGGCAGTGATGATCCCCATGCAATGCGAGTATTACGCGCTCGAAGGGTTGTCGGATCTGGTTGGAACCGTCAAACGCGTACGCGAGCACCTGAATCCCGGCCTCGAAATCGAAGGCCTGTTACGTACCATGTATGACCCGCGCAACACATTGGCACAGCAGGTATCCGCGCAGCTGATGCAGCATTTCGGCGACAAGGTGTACCGTACGGTCATTCCTCGGAACGTGCGCTTGGCGGAGGCGCCCAGCCATGGTTTGCCCGCTTTGGAGTTTGACCGGACGTCCAAGGGTGCACAGGCATATCTGGCGCTGGCGGGTGAGATGCTAAATCGCGCTAGGACACAATAAGCTATTGATTGACAAGGTATTTTATGGTTAAAGCCAAAGGATTGGGTCGGGGATTGGATGCGTTGCTTGGTGGGGATACTCCACGCGCACCCAGCGGGAGCGATGCCGTGACCACGCTGCCCGTGGCCGCGCTCCAACCAGGAAAGTATCAGCCGCGCACACGCATGGACCAAGAGGCACTGAATGCGCTGGCGGCATCGATCAAGGCCCAAGGCATCATGCAACCGATTCTGGTGCGGCCCGTGGGTAGCGGCGCATATGAAATCATCGCCGGCGAAAGGCGTTGGCGAGCAGCCCGCATTGCCGGGCTGAGCAGTGTGCCGGTGCTGATCCGTGATGTGCCGGATCAGCAGGCACTGGCCGTGGCATTGATCGAGAACATTCAGCGTGAAGATCTGAACGCGCTGGAAGAAGCCACGGGTATCGAGCGTCTGATCAACGAATTTTCCCTGACGCACCAGGCCGTCGCCGACGCGATCGGTAAATCACGTGCTGCCGTAACGAACCTGTTGCGACTGCTGGAATTGGCGCCACCGGTGAAAATACTCCTTGGAGAAGGACGCATAGACATGGGTCACGCCCGCGCGTTGCTGGCGTTGCCGGCTTTGCGCCAGGTGGAATTCGCCAAAGACGCTGCGGAAAACGGGCTGTCTGTGCGCGAAGTGGAGCAGCGTGTAGCAGCCGCGCTCACTGTGCGCAAGGGTGCGCGTGCACGCCCTGCCGTGGACCGTGATGTGGCGCGGCTTCAGGACAGTCTTGCTGAAAAGCTGGGCACCCGGGTACAGATCAAGTCCAGGCCCAAAGGCAAAGGCAGCCTGGTGATCGATTACAGCAGCCTGGATGATCTTGATCGACTGATTTCTCGCTTGAGCCGCTGAGTGCAGAGATGGTGCGACGCAATACGGTTTGACGTTGCGGGCGCCAAACCAGTAAAATCCGGAGGTTTCTCTGAGGCCGTCCGGGTGTTTGCACGCATCGAGAGCAGGCCCATGCTTACCGCAATGCGGTGGCAGGTATACGCAACCGCAGTATTGGGGTTGCTGGCTGCTGTTTTTATCGGTGTACATGGCGCGGCTTCTGCAGTGTTGGGAGGCTTCATTAACCAGATCGCGGATCTTGCATACGCGAAGCTGGCGTCAGGCAGCCGGATCAGGACAGCAGGAAACACGCTGCGCGCACTGTTCCGGGCAGAAGCCGCCCGGATCATGCTGATCGTGTTTCAGATGGGATGGGTGCTGACGTCCTATAAAGACGTTGTGCACGCCGCATTTTTTATATCGTTCGTCGTTTCGGTGCTGGTATTCCGGATGGCGATTTTGGTCAAAGAATAAGATTTCAGGATAATCAGGGATGGCCGCCGCACAGGAACTGACTCCGACCAGCTACATTGGTCATCACCTCACCAATCGCACAGTATCCCTGGGTGACGGTCCCTTCTGGACGCTGCATCTGGACACCTTTTTGACCGCGGTTGCTCTGGGCGTTATCGGATTCGGCCTGCTGTGGTGGGTCGTGCGCGGCGCGACAGCCGGCGTACCCAACAAGCGCCAGGCGTTCGTCGAGTTGTTGATCGACTTCGTTGATGACCAGGTAAAAGGCATATTTCACGGCAGTCGCGCTTTCGTCGGTCCGCTGGCACTGACTGTGTTCGTGTGGGTGCTGCTGATGAACGCCATGGACTTCATTCCGGTTGATCTGGCTGCTGCGTTCAGCGGCCATGTCTTGCAACAGCACGAGTGGAAACCGGTGCCGACCTCCGATGTAAACACCACATTTGGGCTGGCACTGTCGGTATGGGGCCTGATGTTGTTTTACAACGTCAAAGTCAAAGGCATCCGCGGCTGGTCACACGAACTGTTCTGCACGCCGTTCGGCGCCAACCCTTTATTGTGGGTACTGAACTTCCTGTTCAACATTGTCGAATACGTGTCGAAGCCGCTGTCGCACTCCCTGCGGCTCTACGGCAACATCTACGCGGGCGAAATCATATTCATGCTGTTGTGGATGTGGGCGGCCACTGGGTTGGTCGGCTCGGTATTTGGCGGGGTGCTGGCGCTGGGCTGGTCTATATTCCATATTCTTATTGTCGTGCTGCAGGCCTACATTTTCATGATGCTCACCGCTGTTTATATGGCGATGGCGCACGAAAGTCATTAACCCATATTTTTATTGATGTGTTGAAAAGGAGATTCTGATGGATAAGCTGCAACTTGTTGCGATGATCCAGGCATATACCGGTATTGGTATCGGCCTGATGATCGGTCTGGGCGCCGCCGGCGCATGTATCGGCATCGGCATCATGAGCGGCCGCTTCCTTGAGGGTGCCGCGCGCCAGCCGGAGCTGATGCCGCAACTGCAGGCCAAAGTGTTTCTGTTGCTGGGCTTGATCGACGCCTCCTTCATTATCGGCGTCGGCCTCGCACTTTGGTTCGCCACCGGCAATCCCCTGCTCGCGAGCTTGAATTAAAAGCTTGTCACGAATCGCAGTCTGTAGGGGAAAACCATGAACCTAAACGTCACGATGCTTGCGCAAGCGGTCACGTTCTTTGTCTTCATCTGGTTTTGCAAGACGCTGATCTGGCCCTATTTGATCAGGGCTATTGAAGCGCGCCAGAAAGAGATCGCTGACGGCCTGGCTGCTGCCGAAGAAGGCAAGCAGTCGCTGGCACGATCGGCTAAGCAGGCCGATGAAGCAATCACGCAGGCCCGCGGGCGCGCAAATGAAATTCTTGTGCAGGCAGAAAAGCGTGCCAGCCAGATGATCGAAGAGGCAAAGTCCGCCGCCAAGACGGAAGGCGATCGGCTGGTCGCCGGCGCCAAGGCGGAAATTGATCAGGAAGTCTCCCGTGCCAAGGAATCCCTGCGCACGCAGGTTGCTGCCCTCGCGGTCGCAGGTGCTGAGCAGATACTAAAACGCGAAATCGATCCCAAGGCGCATGCGGAAATGCTGGCCGCGGTTCAACGTCAACTCTAAACGCGACCGTCATTCAAAATGGCCGAACCGGTAACCATCGCACGTCCTTACGCAGAAGCGGTCTTTAAACTCGCGCGTGAGCATCAAGGCCTGGCAGCTTGGTCGGATGTGCTGGCCAATCTCGATGCCGTTGTGGGCGATGCGCGAATCAAAGCGGTCAGTACTGACCCGAATGTCAGCAAGCAACAACTTGAGGGGCTGGTTCTCGGCGTAATTGGTGAAAATTTCGATGCGTCAATTGCCAAGGAGGCGCGCAATTTCGTCCAAGTGCTGGTGCAAAACGGCCGCCTCGACGTCACGCCGCAGATTCGCGAACTTTATGAAAATCTGAAACGCGAGCAGGAAGGCGTGCTCGAGGCCCATGTTATATCGGCATTGCCGATCAGCGATGAGCAGGTTAAGACGCTGGTCGCGGGGCTGGAAATCAAATTCAAGCGCAGGATCACGACGAAGGTCGACGTTGATCCGCAGCTGATCGGCGGCGTCAAAATCGTCGTCGGCGACAAAGTCATCGATGCAACGGTGCGCGGCAGGCTGGATGCAATGGCCGCCATGCTTACCCATTAGGAGCGCAAGACATGCAACTCAATCCATCCGAGATCAGCGAACTCATCAAGAGCCGGATCCAGAACCTTGGCGGCACCGCCGAAGCACGCACGCAGGGCACGGTGATTTCGGTGTCCGACGGCATCTGCCGAATCCATGGCCTCGCTGACGTTATGCAGGGGGAGATGCTGGAATTTCCCAACAACACCTTCGGAGTTGCGCTGAATCTCGAGCGCGACTCGGTTGGCGCGGTGATTCTGGGGGAGTACGAGCATATTTCCGAGGGTGATACGGTCAAGACCACGGGCCGCATTCTCGAGGTGCCGGTGGGACCTGAGCTGGTGGGTCGTGTCGTCGACTCCCTCGGCCAGCCGATCGACGGCAAGGGTCCGATCAACGCCAAGATGATGGATGTCATCGAAAAAGTTGCTCCAGGTGTGATCGCCCGCAAATCGGTGTCGCAGCCGGTGCAGACTGGACTGAAAGCCATCGATGCGATGGTGCCGGTCGGTCGCGGTCAGCGCGAGCTGATCATTGGTGACAGGCAAACCGGCAAGACCGCGGTTGCCATCGACACGATCATCAACCAGAAGGGCAAGGACCTGATCTGCATTTATGTTGCGATCGGGCAGAAGGCATCGTCAGTCAAGAACGTGGTGAGCAAGCTCGAAGAACACGGCGCGATGAAATACACGATCGTCGTTGCTTCGACAGCCGCTGAATCGGCCGCCATGCAGTACATCGCGCCCTACTCGGGCTGCACCATGGGCGAATATTTCCGCGACCGCGGCCAGGACGCACTGATTATTTATGATGATCTGACCAAACAGGCCTGGGCCTATCGGCAGGTGTCGCTGCTGCTGCGCCGGCCGCCGGGCCGCGAAGCCTATCCCGGCGATGTGTTTTACCTGCACTCGCGCCTGCTCGAGCGTGCCGCGCGCGTAAATGAGGATTACGTCGAAAAATTTACCAATGGCGAGGTCAAAGGAAAAACCGGTTCGCTGACGGCACTGCCGATCATTGAAACCCAGGCGGGTGACGTGACCGCTTTCGTGCCGACCAACGTGATTTCGATTACCGACGGCCAGATCTTTCTGGAAAGCGACTTGTTTAACGCGGGTATCCGCCCTGCCATCAACGCCGGCGTCTCTGTGTCCCGGGTTGGCGGCGCTGCGCAGACCAAGGTGATCAAGAAGCTGGGCGGCGGCGTGCGCCTGGCGCTGGCCCAGTACCGCGAACTGGCGGCATTCGCGCAATTCGCGTCGGACCTGGACGAAACCACGCGCAAGCAGCTGGAGCGTGGACGCCTGGTGACTGAATTGATGAAGCAGCCACAGTATGAGCCGCTGCAGGTTTG
>Ga0316188_10000558_pt1 | contig 16190 bp, 11 predicted proteins | sample Phiworburrow1_MG_FD_204933 | JGI IMG/M metagenome (GOLD analysis project Ga0316188, IMG submission 204933) | Coastal sediment microbial communities from Maine, United States - Phippsburg worm burrow 1 | ecosystem: Environmental > Aquatic > Marine > Coastal > Sediment | place: USA: Maine...
TTTTGGCTATTATCTTTGCGTTCAATACTTGGTCGCCAACCCTTGTTATTTTCAATTTAACATCAAGAGTTGCAATTGCTACATTAGCATTATCTACGGCAGTAAGCTTTATGCCACTTTCAGGAATAACTACAAAGTTGCTGTTGGTGGTGAATGTTACAATTAAATCCTTATTTTTATCAATCAAAAAACCATCTATCGCGTTAATGAGTATGTCATTAGAAGTGGAAGTAATGGTCACCTTGGGTCCTTATTTGGTTACTGTAACTGTATAGGCTTTTGTGGTTTTATTGTCGGTTGCTTTAACAGTCACAGTCACTTGGTTGTTTGTGAGTAGATTAATGCCACCGTCTGTACCTGCTGCGGGTAAATAAGTTATTGAGGCTCCTGTAGCATTAGGCGTGGCAGTCACAAAAACTTTGGTGGTTCCAGTGGGCAAGGTTACGGAATAGGATAGCGTGGCGGAAGTAAAACCTGTTAAAAGATTTGCGCCACCACTAGTTATAGCTACCGACAGACTTTTAAGTGAGGCATCAGTACTTTGAGCAGGGGTAATGGAAAAATTGAGAATATATGTTTTTGTGGTATTATTGTCCGTTGCTTTAACAGTCACAGTCACTTGGTTGTTGTAGTCGGGTAGAGCAATGCCACCGTCTGTTCCTGCTACGGGTAAATAAGTTACTGATGCTCCTGCAGCATTAGCCGTGGCGGTCAAAAAAACTTTGGTGGTTCCTGTGGGCAGGGTTATGGAATAGGATAGCGTGGTGGAAGTAAAACTTGTAAAAAGGTTAGGCCCACCGCTGGTTGTGGCTACTGACAGGCTTTTAAGTGAGGCATCCAAAACCGGGTTAGGGGTAATGGAAAAATTGAGAATATATGTTTTTGTGGTTTTGCCGTCCGGTGCCGTAACGGTTACAGTCACTTGGTTGTTGGCAGTAAGAACAATGCCACCGTCTGTTCCTGCTACGGGTGAGTAAGTTACTGAGGCTTTTGATTGAATAGGCGTGGCGGTCACAAAAACTTTGGTGGTTCTTGTGGGCAGGGTTACGGAATAGGTTAGAGTGGCGGAAGTAAAACTTGTTAATAGATTTGTGCCACCTTTGGTTGTGGCTACGGACAGATTTTGTAGTGAAGCATCTGTACTTAGAACAGGGGGAAAGGCGAAATTGAGAATATATGTTTTTGTGGTTTTAACGTTTGGTGCCGTAACGGTTACAGTCACTTTGTTGTTTGTGGGTAGGGTAATGCCACCATCAGTGTCACGGGCAGGTAAATAAGCTATTTTGGCTCCTTTCTCCTTGGCTACGGAGTTTACATAAACTTTGGTGGTTCCTGTGGACAAGGTAATGGCATATTCCAGTGTGGCACTTGTAAAACCGGTTAGAATGCTATTACCGTCCTTATTTAAAGCTACCGACAAGCTATTAAGGGAGGCATCGGAAGAGAATTGTTTTGTTGGTGTATTATCACAGCTAGTAAATAAAACCAAGCCGACAAAGACCAACATTAGAACCGATATTTTGGCTAAATTCTTCATAGGATAATGTTTTTAAGTGAACAAATATAAACCAAATTATATATTAAAACCAAAAAAAGGTATCGGAATTAAAACGTAATTCATTTATTAAGATTCAAAAAAACTTACTTACCCAAATTCAATTAAACAATCGCTATTTAAGCTATTGATTATTAGCCTTTTACAATTAAGCAAGACCCTAATATATTTTAGTATGAAATGTGAATATTAAGCTGTCAAGGTGGGCTATGTAATGCCAAATTATTTGTAAATTGCTTATCCAAAAGATTATTCAGCCGTTTGAATTTTTCTGTCTTCTTTGAAGAATAGAATGAAATAAATAACTACAGCGATTCCGATATAAGCAGGGACAAACCATATCTGTTTCCAATCATGGATACTCTCAACAGAATAAAAATCTACCGTCTTACCCGCAAACCAAGTTCCAAAAAACATACCTAGACCGTAGGTAGCGAAAGTGAAAAGCCCTTGAGCTGCGTTTTTGATTTTTGCGTTTGCTTTCTTTTCAGTGTACATATATCCGGTAACAAAAAAGAAATCATAACAGATGCCATGAAGGATAATACCTGCATATAGCATCCAAGATTGGGATTCCATATTGCCGAAAGCAAAAAAGACATAACGCAAAATCCAAGCCCCAACGCCAAGTAAAATCATATTTTTAACCCCAATTCTGTAAAACAGAAAAGGAATAGCTAAGATGAAAAGAGCCTCCGACATTTGCCCTAAAACCATCTTACTTGCCGGGCTGTCCATCCCTACATCGTTCAAAAATACATTGGCGAATGAATAGTAAAAAGATAGTGGTACGCAGACAAGTATTGAAGCTATAAAGAAGACCAGATAAGGTTTGTTTTTGAGCAACACTAATGAATCTGTACTGAGGGCTTCCGAACCGGCTTCGGATGTTTTCGCTCCTTTGGGTGGGGTGTGAGGTAGAAACCAACATATTAACCCAAGAAATATAGAAATAGCGGTTGCCAAATAAAAGGTTGCAGCCGTCTTTTCTATTGAGAGTATCCCAATACTGAGCCCCGCTACAATCCAGCCCAGAGTGCCAAAAACTCTTATCCATGGGAATTGCTTTCCGGGGTCGGTCATTTGATTGAAGGCTACACTGTTGCTAAGGGCAATAGTCGGCATGTAGAGCAAAGAATAAAAAAGAACTACCCAATAAAACGTGCTGTTACTATCAATTCTGGTCGCCAAAAAAAGGAGCAAACCACCGATGAGATGAAGAACTCCCATTATCTTTTGGGAAGCAAAATATTTGTCTGCAACTAATCCCACAAAGAATGGAGATATCATAGTAGCAACGGCTAAGGCACCGTAAGCGGCCCCGATTTGTGTGCCACTCGACCCTAAAAAGGTAGTCATGTATATACCTAGTGTGACATACCAAGCTCCCCAAATAAAATATTGGAGAAACATCATCAAAGAGAGTTTAAAAAAAATTGTTGGTTTCATGGTTGTAATTTTATGGTTGGTTTAGGCTTATTATTAGAACTTATAATCGCAATTGTAATATGAATTTTTATATTTCCGACCTTTGTTGGCATCTATTTCTTTGCTAATGGAATAAATTGGGGTTTATATTGAGAATCTGAGAAGATTAAAGAACTATTTGACATAGCCATCAATTGCGAGAGGGTAACATCGGGGTGGTTATCCATATATTTTTTTACTATTTGCCACCCCACCCAGGTTCCAATCCGACCTGGGCATTTATCGCCAATTTCTAATGTTTTTGGTCTTTCTTCTAAATATTTTTGTTTCACCAGATGGCTAGTAGAAAATAATACCTGATCTTCTATCAATCGCGACCATATCAGCGACTCATATTCTTTTGCCCCGTTTATCTCTTCTGCTGTATATCCAATAAATATGCTGTCGGCGGTGCAAGGAATCATCTGCTTGGCAAAATAGTAGGCCTTGCCGTAAGCAATCATTTCTGCCAGAACGGTCTTATCGTTAGGGTCGATTTTATTCAGACGGCTATCAATGCCCATCAATAGCAACACGGAAGGAACAATAAAATCTTTGTTATACCTGCGTTGCATATATGAATACATATTGGGTTTAAATCGGGCTTCACTCCCTATATAAAAATCTAATCCAATTACCACTACCGTGTCACTCACATACATATCGGTTTCCAATCCGGAAATAATGGTTTGAACTACGGGGGGCTGAAAGGTGGAAAAATAATATTTTACGTTTTTAAAGGCATTTTCAAACCGAGTTTTTAACTCCTGACCATCGCCAAAAGTTTTCTTGACCTCCATAAATAAGGTGTCAATGTAAATATTTGTAAATCTGTGATATAACTCTTCGATGAAAACGGAATTAGAAGGAAATTGATTGCGATAAAAGAAGTTGTCAGCCAAGATAGGGTGCTTGTCTAAAAACGACTCTAGTTGTGTTTTACTTTTAATGTGAGCTAACTCCGACTCTAAAGATTGATAAGTAAATGAGATTTTAGTTTCTTTTGTATTAGGAATAAAGGCACACTTATTTTTTTGATTGTTCTCACAAGCAATACCTAATACAACCAAAGCTATATAAATCAAGGAATTTCGCATGTCCCAAAGGTCAAAAGAATTTGCAAACAATAAAATAATGAGTTGATTATTTGTTGTGAGATTTTTTTAACATCCAAATGGTAGCCTCCATTTGAGACACAATCATATATTCCTATCTATGAAGGGGGTGCAAAAGGCTAAATAATACCAAATCAAAAAGGAACTTTTTTAACGGTCGGCAAAATGCCAACTTCAATATTTAAAAAGCAAAAAACCATTCAAAAATTTGGTATTAGTTATCCTTCTTTTTAAACAAGCCTTTCAGTTTGTTTACTTCTTTTCCTATATTTTTGGTAGCCTCCTCTATTTCAGACGTGTTTTTAGTGGTATCAGTTTTTGGGGAGTCTGATTTTTTTACATTCAAAATATTCTCCAAAATTTTTGCCGGCTCCTCACCGGTAGAAAGTTTTTGAATTGCCTCGGTTGCTTTCTCTTTAGCAAGATTTGTTACAGCCTCTTTTACCTGTTGTTTTTGCTCTGTGGCCAGTAATTTTGGTATCGGTTTTAAAAACGTTCCTTTAATACTTATGTTAATTGGCACTTTGTCAGTAGGGTTGGTGCTTGAAGAGTAATTATTCAAAAAACTTTGAACCTGTGAGCCTAATTCACCCGCAGGCACCAACAATTTTAAATTATAGTCCAGGCTCTGATCAATTCCGATACTACCTGAAACAGTAGTAGAATAATTGCCAATAGAGACATCGAAGGGTTTGACACTCATGCGCCCATCGGCAATGCTTGCCGACATCAATACGTCTTTCAAACTCACATTGTTTGAGTTGTTGAGGTTGGTCAAAGACATGAAACTAGAAACAAATTTAGTATCTGCTAGTTTTGCTTCGGCAATAGTAATAAGACCAGCCCCATTCACGGTGTTAAGATTGGGACTCATGTGCTTATCCAACTCTCCATAAAGTGAAAAATTGGTAGAAAAATTTCCTTGTGCTAAGCTTGCAATTGGAGCGTAAGTTTTCACTAATGACGTTGATGCGGCGACTTGTTGAATGTCAACCTTACCCACATTCAGAGACAAATCATATTTTGGATGTTTTATGTCTTTTGTGTTGTATGTGCCGTCTATGCCGAAGGTTCCGCCCAGCATATTAAATTTCAAGTCTTTTAATTGTGCTTTAGCATCCTTAAGTAAGACTTTGCCGGTGAATTGAGTAAGGTTGTAATCCATAAATTTCACCAATCCTACCGATGAGTTCAGTTGAAAGTCAATATTTTCAGGAATTGGAATTACGCCTAAAGATGCAGTGTCTGTGGGTGTAGCTGTTGTAGATTCAGACCTAAACTCATTGAGGTCTAATTGCTTGGAATCTAGATTTATGGAACCGGTAACGTTCTCATGGTTTAATACATATCCAATCAAGTTATAAACACTACCATCAACTTTAAAATCACTTTTGCCTATTACACCATCTAATTTCTTGAGTTCAACCTTTTTTGGGTCGAAAGAAAGGTCTGCTTTAGATAAACTTACTTCGGGAAGGTCTTTGGTAATGTATTTAAAATCACTTAAAGAGATTGTTCCTTTAGTTGGGAGTTGGTCATATTTCTTGGCTTTTACCGCCGACATTTTGCCTTTGGTTTCTATATCTGCGATTACTTTCCCTACTAATTTTGTGCCTTCAATCGGGAATATTTTTGTTATCTTTTCTAAATCTACCCCGCCATTAGCTTTGATATCCCAAGTATAGTCGTCTAGGTTTTGCAAAATCATATTGGCGTTAAACTTTTCCCCATCCAACAGCATAGAAAAATTGTTCACTGCTACTACTGTTTCGGCTAGTTTGCCACTTTGGTTTTTGGCTGTCACATCCATGTTCAAATTCTCCAACGGCATAGGGAGTTGCGCAGATTTTACGTAGCCATCCTTCAGATTCATAGTCGCATCGATAGTTGGGATAGTTTTTTTAAGACTGTCGTAAACCCCATCGACTAAAGCATCAATCGAAAAATTGCCCTTCATGGCCAAGTCATCCATAGGGAACATTTTATTTAACTCTTCCAAATTGAAACTTCCCTTAACTTTTCCATTCATCCGATAATCTTTTAAATTATTGATTAAGAGCCTGCCGTCGATTGGATTATTTCCAAAATCGGCATGAAATTTTTTTAAATTAACTATGGTGTTGTCAATACCTCCTCCGGTATTTTCTACCAACAAATCCAAATTAATATTTTTTACAGAGGTAGGTAGAGTAGGATATTTAAAAAAGGAATTGTCAACCTTTAACGCCATTTGAAAATTAGGCATTTGTTTGTCGCTGTAAATTCCTTTCACGAAACCTAAGAAACTCAATTGACCATCAGATTCAATATCGTCAAAACTTTTTGAGTACATTTTAGGCACAAGTGAGAGCAAACTTTTGAAGGTATTTACAGGACTATTAAACTTAATATCCATATCATAGTTGTCAGGATTCATTTTCAGCCAACCGTCGAAACTCATTGCAAAGTCATTTAGCTTAAAGGAGTTCTCCATGAAAGCATATTTTGTGTAGTTCTCACTAATAGCCAGAATAGCATCAAGGGCTAACTTTTTGTTGGACAAGAATTCTGTTTTCCCCATTGATGTGGATAAGCTATCAACAGAGGAATGGATTTTGAATTTAACAACGTCTTGTGTCAAGTCTCCGCTAGAGTTAAGGTTCAAACCTTTGATTGACAGTAAATAGGGCATTGATTTATCGTCGTAATTAACGAAGCCATCAATTATAGACAAATGGTCAATGCCGACAGAAAATTTTGAAGACTCTCCGCTTGAAGTCGTATCGGAGGAGGGAAAAGTGATATCATAACTTGCTTTGCCGTCTTCTAAAACCTTTACATTTATTTGTGGTCTGACCATAGTGATTCCGCTCACTTTAATTTTGTCACCAAATAAAAGGTCGTAGAGGTTAATTTCTACATCAAATCTATCTATTTGAAACAAGGAGTTTCCTTCAAAAGGCTGCTTGTTTATCACGGCAAGGTCCTTGATTTCGGCAGTTAATCGAGGAAAATGTCTAAACAAAGTAATGTCAAAATTATTGACATCGAATTTAACATCGGCGTTTACGTTTTCGGCAATTGCTTTATCAATGGCAACCTTGATATCGTCTTTGAAAAACCTAGGAATGAGTAATAGTGCCACTATTACTAGAATTAGAAATGCGCCAAAGCCCAAGAGAAGTCTTTTAAAAATTTTCATAGTGATGATAGTTTAACATTTGAATTTAAGAATCCTATAAACGTATTACAACTTTGGAAGGTTAATAGCGAGTTGATTTTTCTCCAAAACATACCTCAAACATTAAAAAAGGGAGAAAAAGTTTAAAATCAGGGACACATAACCCCCAAAGAGTTTTCAAATTTCTTAAAAATCTACAACAGCAAAGATAGTAAAGTTACGGAAATAAAACCAAATATTGCCAATAAGGTTGTCATAATTGTCCAACTTTTAAAAGTATTGGTCTCAGAAAGACCCAAGTATTTGCTAACTAGCCAAAATCCACTATCGTTTACATGCGACATTATGGTGGCACCTGAGGCTATAGAAATTACCACTAATGCTTTTTGTGGTTCAGAGATGACCTCAGGCAACAGAGCGGAAGTAATTCCGGCTGCGGTAATCATGGCGACTGTTGCAGAGCCTTGTATAATCCGTATCAAAGATGCTGCCAAAAAAGAAACCAACAATATGCCTATTTCTTTTTCAGCAAAATAATTAGCCAAAACTTCGCCCGCACCGGTGTCAATAAGTACTTGCTTAAAAACACCACCTGCCCCCGTCAATAATAATATAATGCCGGTCGAGCTAATGGATTTAGTTGAGATATTCGATAGCTCTTCTTTCGAAAACCCCCTGCGAACGCCCAACACATACCAAGCAATAATATTTACTATCAACAAGGCCGAAAATGGATGACCAATCATACCTATCCACTCCAATACATTTTTAGAAATAACTTTTTCCCCGATTAATGAACTGTTTAAAATAGTATTAAATACAATCAATAAAATCGGGACGGCGATGATGAGAATAATAAGCTCAACGGCAGGAAAATTCTTAGAATTGTAATTACTTTCATCTTCTAACTTTGGGGCTTCAATATGTATTCTCTTTGCTATAAATGAGGCAAATATGGGGCCACAGATTATGGCGGCTGGTATCCCGGCTAGGCAACCAAAAAGTATAACCCAGCCTAAGTCTACATTAATAATTTCGGCTACTGCCACCGGTCCGGGTGTAGGCGGAACAAAGGAATGGGTTATTGCCAGCCCCGCCAACAGCGAAATTCCATATAGAAGCAATGATTTGCCGGTCTTTCTTTGAATAGCATAAACAATAGGGACTAGAATGATAAAGGCAACATCAAAAAATACGGGTATGGCTATGATAAACCCTGTTAGCATTAATGCCCATGAGGCCCTTTTATTTCCAAATTTACTCAATAAGAATGTTGCCAAAGACTCTGCCCCGCCGGAATGCTCTAAAATACCACCGAAAATAGCTCCTAAGCCCACAACCAACCCGATAAAGCCTAATGTGCTACCCATACCCTCTTGCATAGTTGCTATCAGGGTAATCGGGTTTATGCCCGACAATAACCCCACCACAATGCTTGTGATAAGCAATGCCAGAAAAGAGTGGATTTTAAATATAAGTACCAATAACAGCATTATAACAATACCGATTATGAAGGGCGAAAGCAAAGATAAAGTGTTGATATTCAATGCCAATTAGTATTAAAATATTTGTTTTCGGGGTAACCGATTTTTTGGTATGAGTGCGATCCAAAATAATCTCTTTGGGCTTGAATTAGATTTGCCGAAAGTCTTTTTGTCGTCATTGCAACCCAGTAGGAATGCGCTTCGGAAAATAGTGGCAACCAAAGCCTGTTGGCCAGTCCAAAGGACAGGATTTTCTGAGTAGCTTCTTCATTGATTTTCAAATTTTCTATAATATCCTGATTATCAAATAGTTGGTCACTGACTTTTAAGTAATCAGCACATTTCATCATCAAGTCCGATTTTATTATGCAGCCATTAGTCCATACTCTTGCTACCTCTGCAAGCGATATATTCCAGTTATAATGATTAGAAGCCTTGCTCATCAACTCAAATCCTTGTTGGTGGTTGATTATTCGGGCAAAGAAATAGGCCTTTTTTAAGGTTTCAACTTCAATTGCCGAACTTACATTTACCTTATCTATGTTTTTTGATAGTTTAGTTCTCATTGCTTTGAGAGATGATATGTATCGGGCAAACACGGCAGACGACATCATAGTATTTACGGTGCCTACATCAAAAGCTACTTTTGCCGACCACGAGCCTGTGCCTTTGTTTTCAGCTTTATCGACAATAATATCTAAGAGATAACCGTCGCCTTCCTTTTTTGTTAAAATGTTAGCTGTAATTTCTAACAGATAGCTGGCTAAATTGCTTTTGTTCCACTTTAAAAGTAGGGCATTAATTTCTTCATTTGACTTATTAATTGATAGTATTGAATAGATTTCGGCAAGCAGTTGCATTTCAGCATATTCAATTCCATTGTGTATCATTTTCACAAAATGTCCGGCTCCGTCAGTTCCGATATATGAGCAACAACTTTTGCCTTCACAGTCCTTTGCCGCAATCGAAAGAAAAAGCGGGGCAATTTTTTCATAAACGTTTTTGTCGCCACCGAACATGATAGCGGGTCCGTTTCTTGCTCCGAATTTTCCACCCGATATTCCAACCCCAAAAAAGTGCAACTTATTATTTATTAGTTTCTTGTACCTGTTTTGGGTGTCGCCAAAATATGAGTTCCCCCCGTCTATGATGATATCCCCCTCCGTAAGTAGCGGTTTTAAAAGGGTTATAATATTATCAATTGCAATGGCGGGAATCATTAAAATAATTTTTCTAGGCCTGTTTAAGGAATTAATGAACTGTTTTAAGTCAGTGAAGCCCTCAATTTTCGCATTTTTTAATTCCTGAGCAGACAGTAAAAAGTCGCTGACAATATTTTCCTCTCCTACTACGGCTCTATTATATACTGATAGTGGATACCCTTTTTCGGCAATATTCAAACTTAAATTGCGACCCATTACTCCTAATCCAATAACTCCAAAATTTGAGTCTGTCATTTTTGTTCAATTTTATTGATTATTTCCTCTGCGATTTCTTCTACGGTTTTAGAAATATTTATGTGCAAACCGTATTTCGGCACTTCCAAATCTTTAAATTGGGAATCTATTAGAGTTGGTGACATAAAATGCTCTTTTCGTTGAGCAATTCTACTACCAATTAAGTTTTTTTCACCCCACAGAAATACCCAAAAAATGTTTTTGTGTTTTGAGGCCAATATCGCCCTATACTCCTCCTTTAAAGCTGAGCAGGCTAAAATAGCTCCACGACTCAACGACCACGTTTCAATTTTATCTGCCAACAGTCGCAACCATGGGTAGCGATCACTATCGTTCAACGAGATACCACTATTCATTTTTGTTATGTTTGTTTTTGAATGAAAGTCATCGGCATCGAAAAAAGGAATCTTTGTTTTTTTTGATAATGTTTCCCCAACGGTTGATTTACCACACCCACTAACTCCCATGATAATGATAATACAACCTTTTTCCAATTTATTATCGGGTTATAAAATTTTCCAAATTTGAATACGATGTACGGTTTTCTTCTACTAACATTTTGAGCAAAAGCCCATGCAATAATATAAGGTGGAAAAGATAAGTCTTATGAACGAAATAAAAAAGTAGGATAAACAAAAACACTCCAGGGTTATATATCCTTAGAATTGACAGAGCGGATGTTTCACATTTGGTTAGAATCATTCATACTCATTAATATGTGTCAACTTTTATTGAAAATGATATATAACTACTAGTTATATACAAACCCAAGAATCAGTTGTATGTTTAGTTTTCAAGCAGGCTAATACTATTATTTATAAATTTAAAAATTAAAAATATCAATAATTGAAATTTAATAGTTGAAACCTTTGTTTTGGACTACTTGACATGCTGAATCAGAAGCACCTTCGATAAAATTATTATTTTTGAATTTTGTGGGTAATATTTTATCAATTTAGAATAATTTTAATTCAAAGATTTCAGCTGTAAATTATTTTATTGATTTTACTTTTCCATATTTAACTCCCACACTTAAAGATGACGCGAAAAGGGAAATCGTTTTAAAATGTTTGAAGATTAAAATTAATTACTCAATACATAATAAAAATAATTTTGATTAAATCAGCCTTAGCGGGCAAAAAAACCACATTAGAGAGGTCTGACAGACAATAATAAAAAAATTTTTTTTGTTTTTAATAATTTTTGTATAGCTTTACAGAAAAATTTTAAACTAAAAACATTATGTTGCTTTCATCATGGAATAGTTTGGCTAGAATTGGGTTCTTTAGTTTTGTAGTTGGAGGAATATTAGTCCTAATTTTTTATTTACTTAGGCTTTCCCTAATTGGCGAATTTAAGGGCAAATATGACTTCATCGGTAAGTACGAGGTAAAAATACTTTGGATTACTAGTTTGCTTCTTACTATTGGTGGAGCTTTTTACTTCAATTCGCAATATAAGGACCACATCACCAAACTAGAAATTTTTGTGAGAATTTTCGTTTCAATAGCAATGGGGCTAGTTGTTTCAGTTGTTGTAAGAACTTTGTTAAACTACTACTATCCATTCTATATTGAGAAACGCTTGAAAGGTTTGAGGTATAAGCCTAGGATATCTCCTAAGACAGGTAGGCCTATGAAGTTGTTGAGCGAAGAAGAGGAAGATGCACACTTAGACGAAGGGATGCAGGAAGAGGAAAACTTGTTCTCTGTTAATTACGATGTTTGGAAAGATGAAGAAACAGGGTATGTGAAGATTGAAAAGTATGCAGGTCATCTTCTAGCCACTGCTTGCCCCGAGTGTAATTATCAAACCCTAAAATTGCAAAGAGAGGAAATAATAAGGCAACCTTCCGGAAGCATTCCAGGGGAGGTAATGAAGCACTTCAAGTGCGCATACTGCGGATATAAGGCTCGCAAGACGGTGTCTTTAAATAGTAATATGGAAGCAAGTTTAACCAATTAAAAAGAGGGTTTGCTTTTTGATTACTTTGCTACTGTACTAATTGTGAGTACTTTCAACTAAGAGTAGGTAATGTTGGGTATATCCTAGGACGGGTGATGCTCTGATTATCCCGTAGTTGTGTTTGTTGGATACATTGGAATTTTCCATTGTTTTGACTGTACTATGCTAGTTGGGTGTTAGCTAAATTCACAAACCGTAATTTTAATGGGTATTTATTCCTTCTGCTGAGTTTCTAATTTTTCTTATTTTATTTGAGTCAACGGTTCTTAGTGTAAACTCATTTCCATTCATAGTGCCCATTCCTTTAATTAACCGGTTTTTATAAGTCATTGCACTTTCACGAAATGCAGTGGCTGAGAAGTGAATTTCCTTGGCCTTAGATTGTTTAATTATCTGACCTACGGTTTGTTCATTTACTTCCGAGCCGGGCATAATAACAATTTTTTCCTCAGCCAGTTGTATGAGTTTTTGAATTATCTTAATTCCATTTATAGCAGTAGAATGTTGTCCCGACGTAAGGATTCTTTTGAAACCTACCTCAATGCAGTCTTCCAATGCTTGGTAAGGGTTTGGGGTCATATCAAAGCAACGATGACAGGTAACTTGCAATGGACGTGCAAGGTCTATGAGTTCTTTACATCGCTTTTTGTCAAGTGTGCCATCCGGATTTAAAATTCCAAACACAACCCCATCAACCCCAATATTTTTACATTGAGCTATATCTATTTTCATAGAATCAAATTCGTCTGCTGAATAGAGGAAATCGCCACCACGGGGTCTAATCATCACAAACACTGCTATATTTACCTTTCGTCGGACTGTTTCAATAAACCCGAAAGACGGGGTAGTCCCTCCTTGGCTGGGGTTGTCGCAAACTTCAATTCTATCTGCTCCACCGGCTTGTGCCTGAATTGCTGACTCAATGTTGTAAACTACGACTTCTATCACCATGAAGATAAAAAATTAAAGATTCACTTTCATTATTTGCTACATATAATTAGAACAACTAAACTCAAGATTACTAAATTGAAAAAATTTGGAAATGTATTTAAAAATTTTGATTGAAGTGAATATGAATAAAAAAATTTCAAATATTAAAACGACAAAAATTATATTTCTAAATGAATAAGCAGGGTACTTATCAATGAAGCCCTTTTTCAACAGTATCACGAGTAATTTTTTTATGGAGTGCCAATTTTTTTGCAACTTCAGCATCAAACGTTCCGATAATCTGCATAGCTAAAATAGCTGCATTTTTGGCACCGTCTAATGCTACGGTTGCAACAGGCACGTCGGCAGGCATTTGCAAAATCGACAATATCGAGTCTAATCCAATAAATGAATTAGAAGACTTGATGGGCACACCAATTACCGGAAGAGTAGTCAGTGAGGCAACCATACCGGGCAAATGGGCTGCCCCGCCTGCCCCGGCTATTATGACTTTCAAACCTCTGTCAATAGCTGAAGAAGCATAGTCAAACATTCGTTGCGGTGTTCGATGAGCAGAAACAATTGTTAATTCAAATTCAATATCTTGCTCTTTTAAAAAATTTGCTGCTTGTTGCATTATAGGCAGGTCAGATTTACTACCCATAATTATTCCTATCAATGGTTTTTTCATGATATAATTTTGAAATTTTGCTTAACAATATCGAGTTTATCTTTTAATCTTTCCAAATCGTTTTCTAATATGGTTATATGTCCCATTTTTCTGAAAGGCTTAGTTTGTTTTTTTCCGTAAAGATGTAGAAATGAGCCGGGTATAGACATAACTTCCTTGATACCCACAAATTTAGCGATTCCATTATATCCTTCCTTGCCGAAGAGATTAATCATAGCCGAGGAGCAAATTTCAGAGGTATCGCCCAATGGCAAATTAAGGATTGCCCGTAGGAGCTGTTCATATTGTGAAGTCATGCTTGCTTCTATTGTTTGGTGACCACTGTTATGAGGTCGTGGGGCCGATTCGTTGACAAGCAATTGACCACTTTTGCTGACAAACATCTCTACTGCCAACACCCCAACCATTTCTAATTTATTGATTATAGTATTGGCAATTTCCATAGACTGTTTCGATAATGATTCTTCAATCCGAGCCGGAGAATATAAGTGTTCTAACATATTCGCCGTAGGATGAGAGACCAATTCGACCGGCTTGAATGTGGCTACTTCCCCGGACTTATTGCGGGCCACAATTACAGAAATTTCTTTTTCAAAATCGACAAATTTTTCTAGGTAACCGGGTTTATCAAAAGCATTTTTTAAATCGCTACTACTGCGAAGCACTTGAACTCCCCTACCGTCATAGCCGGCTTTGGATAATTTATGGACGGCAGGAAGAAAATCTACATTTCTTTTTACTGCCTCTAAGCTATCTGTCAATATGTATTCTGCAGTTGGGATGTGGTTGTCAAAATAAAATTTCTTTTGAACGGCCTTATCTTGCAAACATCTAATAACAGAAGACTGAGGAAAAACCTCCTTACCTTGTTTCTCTAATAATTCTAGTGCTTGGGTATTGACATTTTCAATTTCAATGGTAATAATGTCGCAAGTGGCACCGAAATGCATAACAGAATTGAAATCCGTAATACTCCCATTCACAAAACCGGAAAAAGCACTACAAGGAGCCGATATATCGGGGTCTAGCACAGAAAAATTCAAGCCCCAACTTAATCCCTTCTGAATGAGCATCTTACCGAGTTGCCCCCCACCCAATACTCCAATTTTTTTGTTTAGCATTTATATAATCAAATAATAAAAAATGAATTTCGTGATGATTAGTTTAACATTTGAAAGATAAACCAAGAAGAAAAGTATGCAAGTAAGGTCATGTATGCCAATTGTAACATTGGCCATTTCCATCCTTTAGTTTCTCGCTTTACAACTGCCAAAGTACTCATACACTGCATAGCAAAGGTATAGAAAACTAGTAATGAAATTCCTACTGCTGTGGTATAACGTGGTCCACCGGTTTCCGGATTAATTTCAGCTTTAAGTCTTTCTTTTATTGTAAAATTGTCATCGGCACTACCAATACTATAGATTGTTGCAATAGTTCCGACAAATATTTCGCGAGCCGCAATAGATGTAATTAAGGCAATGCCAATTTTCCAATCAAACCCCAGTGGGCGGATTGCCGGCTCCATCCATTTTCCTAGATGACCGGCATAGGAATGTTCTAATTTGTAAGAGGCAACCCTGTTTTCAAACTCTTGGTCTGAAATAATTTGACCATTTAATTCAGCTTTTACTACTTCTCTTGACTCATTAATTTCTTTGGCCGGACCGTAACTTGCTAATACCCAGAGTATTATAGATATTGCAATTATCACTTTTCCGGCTTCCCACACAAATGTTTTAGTTTTTTCTATAATATTAAAACCAACATTGCTCCATTTTGGCATTCGATAGCTAGGCATCTCCATAATAAGGTAACTTCGCTCTTTTGATTTGAGGATAATCTTAAGGATTAGGGCGGAAATTAGGGCACTGATAAATCCCAACGTATAAAAGCCCATAAGCACAAGGCCCTGCAGGTTGATAAGTCCGAACACCTGTTTGTTTGGAATAATGAGAGCCACCAATATGGTAAAGATAGGAAGCCGTGCCGAACAACTAACGAGTGGGATGACGAAAATTGTAATCAACCTATCTTTCCAATTTTCTATGTTGCGGGTAGCCATGATTGCCGGTATAGCACATGCAAATCCTGACATCAGGGGCACCACACTTCGACCACTCATGCCAACCGTTCGCATTAGCTTGTCCATCAAGAAGACTGTTCGCGACATATAACCAGTCTCTTCCAAGATAGAGATGAAAGCAAAAAGTATTGCAATTTGAGGTATAAAGATAACGATGCCACCTACACCGGGGATTATTCCATTGGCAATCAATTCAAAAAAAGGGCCCTCAGGCAATTTATTGTTTAGAAAGATACTTAACTCAGTAAATCCTCTGTCTAATAAGTCCATCGGTATTTCT
>Ga0316188_10000559_pt1 | contig 16184 bp, 11 predicted proteins | sample Phiworburrow1_MG_FD_204933 | JGI IMG/M metagenome (GOLD analysis project Ga0316188, IMG submission 204933) | Coastal sediment microbial communities from Maine, United States - Phippsburg worm burrow 1 | ecosystem: Environmental > Aquatic > Marine > Coastal > Sediment | place: USA: Maine...
TTCAATGATCCTGAAATAGTATGGCGAATGAACAAACCCTGGCATATTGGACTAATTGTAGTAGCCGAAAACAGCGAACGTGTGTTGGAGTTATTGGATGCCTATACTCAGCGAATCGCTCAGAATTTTCATGCCAGTTCTCCTGCACCGGACAAACTTATTGGTTGAGCAGTTGCTGTTAAATCTCAAAAAAGCCGGCGCTGCTGCCTACCCAGCTCTTGTCCTTATTATACCTTACCCCAACCATTTCGCCCTTGCTTAGACGTACCAGATTACTTATAATCTCCATGGAATTGGTTTTGCTGCTTCGAAGCAGCATAATCCGTATCTCGCATTTAGCAGGAACATCCAGGGTCTCAATAACTGGGTGATAGGTGACTTTCTCCTGAAGCAGATAATTGGACTTGTTGGGAAGAGCTTCTATAATTTCCCTGGTCACATTAATCTGAACACCGGTTCCGGCAAAGGAATACAAAGGTTTCAGCACATAGTTTTGAAGGTCTGAGGGCAGCGTTTCCAACTTATCAAGCAGGTACGATTTAGGAACATAATCCCCTTTTAAAAAGGGCATCAAATACTTACTTATGCGGAAGAACCAGTTTGGATGGCCTATCCATTCCACATCCACCTCATCCACAAAATGAAACTCCCTTTTCAGGTCGGGGCGCTGGTAGAGTTCATCAAAAATAACCCGGTTGTAAATCTTTAGAATTTTCACTTCTTTACCATCCTCATCCAGGTAGAAAAGGGTTTTACCGCGCTTTTTGAGTTTTGTGATACAAAGGATCTTTATCCCAAGCCTTGCTTCCGTTGCATAAAAGTCGATGGCAGTGGCTTGTTTCTCAGGCTCCACTTCCAGCAATACTACCTGTTTGGGATCTGTATCTCCGACAATTTCAGACCGCAGGAATTCAAGGAATTCCGGATGGGTGATGCTGTTGGGGTGTATGGAAAAATCTTCCGGAATATCAAAGTATTTCCTATAAGTCCGTGCCAGTGCTTCCTGGTAATAAAAAAGAGACGGGAATCCCTGAAGTTCTATCAGTTTAGGGGTGAGTTCTCCATGTTCATCCAGGCAAATACCGAAATCGAGCTGAATAAATTTAGGATGATCATCCTCGTTGGGAACAATAATTTCATCATTATAAAAGGCCCCCTGAGTCAGCTCCTTAAAATCGGGACGGTTGATTACCTTCATAATATCAGCCGAAGCGTCGAACAGCCGCTGCCGTAACTTGCGGGGTATAAAAATCGGTGTTTCCGCGACCCTGAAGCCAGGCGCTTCTCCGAAACGCTGCGTAAGGTCATCCATCAAGGTTTTGTACTTTGCCTCGGTGAATTCTTCAATATATGCCTTTCGATATGCTTTTATCATGGAGATCTAGTGGGTTAGTTGCCGGGAAACCTGTTCCAGTGCGTTTGCAATGAATTTTGGAAGTATGATGGCATGGGTTTTCATGATCTTGTCCGGATCCTCCATATGTGCCATCATATCATCATATTTTTGTTCACCGAAATTTTTTATCACAATTTGTCTGTTCTTCTCCTTGGAAAAATGAATTTGCATGCCAACAGGATCAGCTTCCGGGTGAAATTGTGTTCCCACGAATTCTTCTGAAAATCGAACGGCCATAATCGCGCGTTCAAGTTCCACATGGGTTCGTATTTTTTCAAGGCTAAGGATCGTTGCACCATGTTCCTTAAAGACTTTCAGTTTGGGTTGCACCAATTGCCAGTCACGGGAATCAACCGCATAAAATGGGTCGTCTAGGCCTTCCAGCAAAGGATCTTTAATCCCTGCTTTTGTCTTGTGCACAGGAAGGATTCCGAAAGAGGTGCTTTTTCTTAATTTTATGGTACCCAATTCAAAATAATTACAAACCAGTTGAAAAGAATAGCAGATAAAGAAAAAATATTTTTTCTGATGCGCTGAGGTCTTATTATAATCCCAAATGTTTTGAACCAGTTGTAGATAAGGCTCACGCCATGGTCCTTCCTCCAGGGGGCTTCCTGGTCCGCCACTTGAAATGTAGATATCAAAAGAAGTATCGGGCAGTTCGTTCTTAGCGCGAACATCAAAGACTTCGTAGTCACACTGGTTTTTAAAGGACTTTACAATTTCGACAATAAGGCCCAGCCCCTGGTTGGGGGTATTTGCATTCATGTCCAAAACTGCTATTCTTCCCCTGGATTTCTCCATTTTGCAAATTTTATTAAGTCCCGAGTATAGTCTGTTCGGTAATATAGTCCACCACTTTCTTGAGATCCCTGGTCTCTTCGTATACGGCTAACTGCCTGTCTGCCCCGGTTCCACGTTTCATCATTTCCCTGACAAATTCTACTTCTTTCCGCGATCCAAGATCGTCCACTACATCGTCTATAAATTCCAATAATTCCTCCATGATCACCCTGGTATCCACTTCACATTCCTTTCCGAAGTCGATCATTTTTCCGTCCAGCCCATAACGGCCAGCTCGCCATTTGTTTTCGTTGATAAGGGCCCTGTGATAAAGTATGAAATTTAGATTTTGTGATTTTAGTTTATGCAACTTGGCCACCAGTGCCTGTATCACAGCCGTAATGGTTATGGTCTCGTCTATGGTCAAAGGCACGTCACAAATCCTAACCTCCAGCGTAGGAAAGAAAGGATGTATCCTTATATCCCACCAGATCTTCTTGGGGTTGTCTATACACTTCGTTTTTACCAGTAAATTCACATAGCTTTCATATTCGCTTAAACTATTGAAGGCCCCCGGAATGCCCGTTCTTGGAAACTTGTCGAACACCTTGGACCGATACGATTTGAAACCAGTATTCCTGCCTTCCCAAAAAGGAGAATTTGTGGAAAGGGCGTATAAGTGTGGTAAAAAGTAACGCATGGAATTTGTCAAATGGAGGGCCAGGGCCTTATCCGCAATACCCACATGTACATGGAGGCCAAAGATGAGGTTAGATCGGGCTGTATCCTGCAATTCCATCACAATCTCATCATATCTCGGATTAGGCGTAATGAGCTGTTTCTCCCATTCGGAAAAAGGATGTGTACCTGCGGCACCAATTTTAAAGCCCAGTCCGTTGGCAATATCAGATATCGACCGTCGCAAATGAATAATTTCAGCGCGGGCTTCCGTAATATCCCTGCATATATTGGTTCCCACTTCAACCACTGCCTGATGCATTTCTGCCTTTACCTGCTCGCTAAGGTGTTTTTCAGCTTCCAGGACAATCTGCTGATCGTGGGAAATTAATTCCCTGCTTTCCGGGTCTATTACCTGATATTCTTCTTCAATCCCTAATGTAAATTCCATATCCGTATGGGTATTTCGTATTTATCGTATAATAATTATCATCGGCCTTTTACTTTAGGGGGGTTTTCTTTCCTGTGATCTGGTCTTTTACAAATGTTCCCCAGGTAAGATTCATCTTTCCTTTTTTATAGGCCTGCGCCCTTTCAATAGCCATATTTGCAGCGTTCTCGACAATCCATTCGAAGTTCGCCTGCCCTACTGAATGAATATCTGCATCGGGTGCCGGGTTACAAAAATCGATAGCGTATGGAATCCCATCCCTAACCGCAAATTCAACAGTGTTGAAGTCGTACCCAAGAGCCTTACAAAGTCGGATACAGTATTTCTTAACCTTGTCCAGAATAGCAGGATCTACGGCAGGCCCGTCAATAACATAACGCAAATGGTGAGGATTCCGTGGTTCATACTGCATGATGTGCACATTGTCTGTGCCCAGGACATAACAACGAAAATACTCCTGGAATTGAATCTCTTCCTGAAGCATCATAACTAACTGGCCTGTTTCAGCATGTTTTACCCAAAGATCTTCAGCGTCGTTCACACGGTAAACACTTTTCCAGCCTCCGCCGGAATGTGGTTTCATATAGGCTGGAAAACCAATGGTTTCAAACATTTCATCCCAGTTCATGGGAAACTTCAGGTTTCGGAAGGAATTTTCATCTGTATCGTCCGGGCGGGATGAAGATGGTAATATGACCGTCTTCGGAACCGGCACTCCTACTTTTACCGCCAGAGCATTGTTAAAGAATTTCTCATCCGCGCTCCACCAGAAGGGGTTATTGATCACGGCCGTTCCCGAAATAGCTGCATTTTTGAGATAGGCTCTGTAAAAGGGAACATCCTGGGAAATCCTGTCAATAATGACCGCATAATCCGTGGGTTTGGCCTGTTCCACTATGTCTATACTCACTGCCTCGGCTTTGATATCCTTGATCCCTTTTTCATTTACCCTTTGTATGAATGCCTGTGGAAAGGAGTTTTCCTGACCGAATAAGATTCCTATTTTTTTCATAATGCTGATTTTAAATACTTATAATTTTGAAAGATATTCAGGAAACATCTGCTTCCAGATTGGCCAGTCGTGTTCTGCCCATTTGCGCTCATCCCACCAAAACGGGATATTCTTTTCACCCAGGATATGTGCCAAACGCTTATTTGCATCCAGGCAAATATCCCACTCACCAACGCCAAGTACGATTTTCATATTCCAGAGATCCGGATGGTTGTACCCGGGAAGGAAATCCACAGGATTGTTAAAGAACACATTGTCGTCATAATAGCCGTCCATAAATGATTTTATATCGAAGGAGCCACTCATACTAAACATATGGCTTACTTTTTCGGGATGTTTAAAAGCGAAGTTTGCGGCCTGATACCCTCCGAAACTTGGTCCGGCAACAGCAACTTTAGGAATGCCTTTCTGGTGGCAAATGGCATTAACCACCTCATCCATGATAAACTTATCGTACCACATATGGTTTTTAACCCGCTCCGCCGGGTGGATACCTTTATTGTACCAGCTGAGTTCGTTGATACTGTCCGGGCAATAAATCTGGACAAGTCCTTGTTCCAAAAACCATCGGGCAGATTCTATGAGCCCAAAATCCTTGCATTCGTAATAACGTCCCGAAGTTGTTGGAAAGAGGATAACCGGATAGCCCGCATGGCCAAATACCAACATCTCAATATCCCTGCTTAAAGTAGGGGAATACCATTTAGAATACTCTTCTTTCAATAGCTTGATTTAAATAAAAAATGTTAGAAAAGCCAAGATACTTTTTTTCCTTTAAAACTTGGTTTTTTGAGCCTTAAAAAGAGATTCACCTGTACCCGGCTTAAGCGCCGGCGAAGTTAAGAAAAAAAAGCACCTCTAATGAACTACTTATCAAATATTTAAGAGGAATAATTAGGCAATTATCACTACATGAAATAACCTTTATTTTAATCCTGTCAAAAACACTCAAAAAGGAAACTTTGAATTAATTCATAAACCACCACTCCATGCTCTAATTATAGGTCACTGAGCTGGAAAATTACCATCAAAACGATTTAGGGTAGGGTATTTTCCGACTTAGTTGTTATAAAAACGGCGGCAGCCTTAAAAATAAACCCAAATCCTATAAAACCCCAGGAATGCCTATGAACAAACTTTAAAGCGTAACCTTAAAAGAGGGATTATTAAATTATTAGTAAATCTTAAAACAATTTAAAAATGAAAACAATTAAAAATATAACAATTATGCTTTTGGCCGCAGGTACAGTAATGTCTTGTTCCAAGAATGAAGATAACCCAATAAACAACCTGCCGGAAGGCTTTGCCCTTAAGGCTGATGCCAGGGTAAAGGTCGGTGATCTGCCTCAGGCCATATTGGATTATGTAACAGAGAATTATAAAGAGCTTACGATTGCTAAATCAGAGGAAGAGGATAATGGTAATTTTGAGATAAAGTTAAGCAACGGCACAGAACTTATTTTTGATGCTGAAGGAAACTTTTTAGGGGTGGATGATGATGATGAGAACGGAAATTTTGACGACTCAGATATCCCTGTTGAGGAGTTGTTGGCTTCTATCATTATGTATGTGGAAGAAAATTATCCAATGATCTCCATTAAAGAAGCGTCTATGGAAAACAATGGCCATTACGAAATAACCCTTGGTGATAAGACTGTTTTAATATTCGATGCCAATGGAGAGTTTTTGGGTGTTGGTGTTGATGAGAACGACCAGGACGGAGATGGCGAATATGAATGGGGTGATGGGGACCACCATGACGACGGGGATAGTATAGACCCAGCTCAATTGCCGGAGAATGTCCTGACATACCTTGCTGACACCTATCCTGATCTTACAATTATGCATGCTGAAGTAGAATCTGAAGGGTATTATGAAGTTACTATGAGCAATGGTCTGGAGGTTTATTTTGATGCAGAAGGCAATTTTGTTTCCACCGATGAAGGTGAGGACCACGAAGATTAAAGAATAAGACAAAGGAAACCTTTCCTTTTAAAACCTGAATTCCCCCGACCCTCCCGTTTAATTGCCGGACAGGGGTCGGGGGTTTTTTTATTAGAACCACAACACTTATAGAAGGTGCTGGGATATTGATAGCGCTTAGTGGAAAAAATTCAACATCAAAAGCTTCTCTTTCAGATTTGCTTTCGTTTAATATCCTAAAAGGACGTAACCCAAACCTGGCTAATGCGCCTGTCTGCCTTAGAAATGTGGCTACCTGTTGAATTGGTTAGTCATTATTAATTTTATGGTATTTCTTCATTAGTGAAAGAACCGTATCAATCGGAATAGATGATTTGACATGACCATTGCCCGTTGTTGTTTCTGCCGCAAATAAAGAATTTAAAATAGCTTCTTCCGTTGCTTCTATAGTCGCTAAAAACAAGGGGGTTATGGCATCGTTCCGCAATTCTTTTTTCCTGACAAATAAGGAATCACTTGAATGTGGAATCAAATTTTCTTGAGCTGTTGATACCGCAATCACATAATCACCACTGCCATTGGATGCAATCCCTCCGGTTTTGGCCAGTCCCATTATTGCCCGTTTTGCAAGTCTTTCCAGGTTTCTTGAACCCAATGGAGCATCTGTAATAACCACAATCATACATGACCCGTCCACATCATCCTTAAATATTGAAGGGAAATTATTTAACTCTTTGCCGATTGGCACCCCGTTTAATTCAAAAACTCCTCCAAAATTCGACTGGACTAAGACTCCCACGGTATAGGCCCCGTAAGATTTTGGGATGACCCGTGAGGAAGTGCCTATGCCTCCTTTGTATTCAAAGCAACTAGTTCCGGTTCCCGCACCTACATTGCCTTCGGGAACCTTTCCTGTTTTTGCATTTTTTATGGCACTTAAGACATGTTCCTGCGTAACATGCCTGCCCCGAATATCATTAAGCCATCCGTCATTAGTTTCACCGACAACAGCATTTACAGAACCTATATTTTTATTGCCAGGTTGTTCTAATGTATACGTAATCAGAGCATCAGATGCTACCGGGACACTCAATGTATTCGTCAGGATAATTGGAGTTTCAATGTTCCCTAATTCCTTTACCTGGCTGTAACCGGCAAGTTTCCCAAAACCATTGCCAATATATATTGCGGCAGGAACTTTTAACTGAAAAATATTTCCCGAATGTGGCATTATTGCCGTCACTCCGGTTCTAACGTTATCTCCATTTATCAAGGTAGTATGGCCAACTTTAACGCCTTCGACGTCGGTAATTGCATTGTTTAATCCGGGTTTTAAAACACCAATTTCAATTCCGTAATCCCTGACCCTTTTATTTTGAGCAAAAGCATTCATTGCAATAAACATGATGACGGTTAATACTATTGGATGTTTAATCATTTTCGTTTTTTTCCTGACTTCTCTGATTTTTTTATAATCCTGTTTGCTGTTTTTATTAAAAAAGACCACTAAAGGTACTTTTTCGACTCTACCTTGTTGGCTGCTCCCGTTCTTATTCTTTTATGGGGATACACTTTTTATTCCCACAATAATCCGTTGCACAAATATTTATATCATTAGTAATATGGGCATCCGGGATAGTAACTGTCCACAAATTTTCACCATACCACGACATAGGTAATGGCTTATACTTTTCACTTAGGATGACCTCTACTGACCTCCAATCCTGCGGCATATTTGGGCTCTTGTTATCGTGAATTCTCGCCTTGACGGTTGTTGTCCCGTTATCATCGTTATGTATAATCTCGTAATGTGAAATTATGGGAGCAGCTGTATCAGGTTTTATCTTATGGCCTATGAAAATCCTTTCTTCTATTCCTTCTTCCCCTTCTCCCTGGCCCATGATGATATCCAATTTCTTGTCGTTATTGATATCTCCCAAAACCATTGAAAGCGTAAGCGGTGTTGGTTCACCACTAAGTACCGGCTGGGAAAGTTTAAACCTTCCGGTGCCATCATTAACTAATAGTCGGTCTTCACCGGTTAAAGAGCTCAGGAGGAAATCAGGATCATAATCGGAATCAAAGTCCAGGAAGACAATGTTATTGTCGTCCTCTCCAATATTTTCAGACAATGGCCAATATTCTTCTGTTACATCCGTAAATTGTTTACCACTTTCATTGAGGAAGAGATGTTCTCTTCTGGAATAGGAGATTTTATCTACAATTTCACCATCATTTACCGTAACCAAATCAGGAAAGCCGTCATTATTTACATCCATAATTTCAAATTCATAATTATTGGTATAGGCGGGTAAAAGCCTCTTGTCTTTAAAGGACCCCCTTCCATCATTTTCAAAGATCCTGCTCGTCCCGCACCTTTTGCATGATATGGCGATATCCAGGTCGAAATCATTATCAAAATCTATAAATTCCAGATCCCAGGAAAACTGTATAAGGATTTCCGGCATTTGAGTTTGTGTAACATCAGAGAAACTTCCATTTCCATCATTCAGCCATAACATTGTCCTTCCGCCTGCATTATTCATGTTTGAACCTGCTCCCCAGTCTGCCAGTATGATATCAAGATCTCCATCATCGTCTACATCTCCTAATTCCAGGTCGCCCACACTTGATATCACTGCTGGTAATTGTGCAGATGTGACATCTCGAAATTCGCCATTACCTAAACCGATATAAAGCTGACTTTGTGTTTGAAAAGTTGTGCCAATAATAATGTCGGGGATGGTGTCTTTATTTATGTCACGAACCTTTATTACCCGGGCATAGAATTTTGCTTCATTGAACACTTCATTCGTAATTTCCTTAAATTTTTGTTCCGGCCCCTGGTTCAGGAAAACACGACTATATTCCAATACCCCCGGTTCTGAATAGTTGCCGCCATTTGCAAACAATAAGTCTAACCTGTTATCGCCATTTATATCTGCAACTTCTATTCGATTAGTCCACTCAGCAGTTATTGGGAGGTAGGTTTGAGTTTTATCGATCCAAAGATCTTCAGCAATCCCACCTGCAGGAATATTTTGTTCTTTTTTTTGCTCACATGATATAAATGAAATTAAGATAAAGAGAAAGACGGTTAACTTCATATGCTTACTAGTTCTTTGCCTGCTGCCTGCTTTTTTATGAATAGCCGGTAGGGTAAAAGTGTAACATCAGGTCACACCAGAATTTAATATATCCTAAGGTAATGAATTTTTGGGTTAAGAGAAGGGCAATTGTGATGGGTAGTTTTAACGCCAATTACCTGACTTCCGGATACTCAGATACCTTTAAGATGAACCTCATTTCTGTAGGCTGAGAGCGTATAAAAGTTGCATATAGAATTATAGTTATTATTGATGGGAAAATGGCATAAATCAGCCAACTTTTAGGTAACTTTAGTAGTTCTAAAAAGTAAAATCAAAAATCAATTGAATTATGGATACTAAAAAAGGCATAGCCTCTTATGATAGTACTGAAAGTTCCAATGTTAATGGTGAAAGCAAATGCCCTTTTATGGGGGGAGCTATAAAGCACAGTGCTGGTACCGGTACGTCAAACCGTGACTGGTGGCCCAATCAGTTAAATTTAAACATCCTGCGTCAACATTCTTCCCTTTCCAATCCGATGGGTGAGGATTTCAACTATGCCGAGGAGTTTAAAAGCCTTGATCTGGCTGCCGTGAAGAAAGACCTCTATGATCTGATGACCACTTCTCAGGACTGGTGGCCGGCCGATTTTGGTCATTACGGGCCATTCTTCATTCGGATGGCGTGGCATAGCGCAGGAACATACCGGATTGCCGATGGCCGAGGAGGAGGAGGTTCAGGTACGCAGCGCTTTGCACCGCTCAACAGCTGGCCTGACAATGCAAACCTTGATAAAGCACGCCTGCTGCTTTGGCCGGTCAAAAAGAAATACGGCAGGAAAATTTCATGGGCAGATCTGATGATCCTTGCAGGTAACTGCGCTTTAGAGTCAATGGGCTTCGAAACTTTTGGTTTCGGTGGCGGACGTGAGGATGTATGGGAACCTGAGGAAGATATCTATTGGGGTTCTGAAGGTGAGTGGCTGGGAGACAAAAGATATAGCGGTGACCGGGAACTGGAGAATCCGCTAGGTGCAGTTCAGATGGGTCTCATCTATGTGAACCCGGAAGGACCGAATGGTAATCCTGATCCTCTTGCTGCAGCCCGTGACATTCGTGAAACTTTTGGGCGAATGGCCATGAATGATGAGGAGACTGTAGCGCTTATTGCAGGCGGCCATACATTTGGTAAAACCCATGGTGCTGCTGACCCAAACAAATATGTTGGTGCAGAACCTGCAGGGGCTGGTATTGAGCAGCAAGGCCTGGGCTGGAAAAACGCCTATGGCACGGGCCATGGTAATGACACTATCACCAGTGGTTTGGAAGTAATATGGACCACCACCCCCACAAAGTGGAGCAACAATTTCTTCTGGAATCTGTTTGGATATGAGTGGGAACTCGAAAAGAGTCCAGCAGGTGCACACCAGTGGAGGCCGAAGGGTGGTGCTGGTGCTAATAGCGTTCCAGATGCACATGACAAGTCAAAGCGTCATGCACCTAAAATGCTTACAACTGACCTTGCGCTCCGATTTGATCCTGAATATGAAAAAATATCCAGACGCTTTCATGAGAATCCCGATGAATTTGCAGATGCATTTGCTAAAGCATGGTACAAGCTGACACACCGTGATATGGGTCCAATTGCCCGCTATCTAGGACCAGAGGTGCCTTCTGAAGTGCTTATTTGGCAAGATCCGATTCCTGCTGTTAGTCATGAACTGATTAACGATAAAGACATTATTGAACTAAAAGGTAAAATACTTAAATCAGGATTGTCTGTGTCACAGCTGGTAGCTACTGCGTGGGCATCAGCAGCAACATTCCGGGGATCAGATATGCGCGGTGGAGCAAACGGTGCACGAATTCGTCTGGCACCGCAGAAAGATTGGGAAGTTAATAACCCGGCTCAATTGGCAAAAGTGTTGGACACACTTGAAAGTATTCAAAAAGCATTCAATAAAGATCAGTCCGGTGGGAAGAAGGTTTCACTTGCCGATTTGATTGTTCTGGGAGGATGTGCAGGTGTTGAGCAAGCTGCCAGGAATGCCGGTCATGATGTAACAGTTCCATTTACACCCGGACGTGCCGATGCTTCGCAAGAGCAAACCGATGTGGATTCTTTCGCAGCCCTTGAACCGGCAGCAGACGGGTTCCGTAACTACTTTAAGCCTAAACACAAGACATCAGCAGAGGAAATGCTTGTGGACCGGGCACAGCTTTTAACATTAACCGGGCCTGAGATGACAGTTCTTATTGGTGGTATGCGTGTCCTTAACACAAATTTCGATCAGTCTAAGCATGGTGTCTTTACGGATCGCCCAGAGTCGCTTACCAACGATTTCTTCCTTAATCTGCTCGATTTGCGGACAACCTGGAAAGCTACTTCGGATACACAAGACGTATTTGAATGCAGGGATCGTTATACCGGCAAACTCAAGTGGACGGGTACCCGTGCAGACCTTATTTTTGGTTCGAACTCCGAGCTCCGTGCACTCGCTGAAGTTTATGGATGCGAGGACTCACAGGAGAAGTTCCTGAAAGATTTCGTGGCAGCCTGGACCAAGGTCATGAACCTTGACCGCTTTGATCTGGACTGATTTGCTTTGCCGAACAATTAGGCGCAAAATTTTGAAATGATAAAAGGTGGACTGGTAACAGTCCACCTTTTTATTTCCCGGTTTGTTTTAAGCTACCATAATAGTTTCAATCCCCTCTGACCCGAACAAGGTTCATACATCATAGTCCGTTATAAATACCTGTTGCTGCATCATCAATTTTATAGTTTTACATATCCGGTTACCCGGCTTGGCTATAATTGTAACCATAGGAAAGATGGTCTTCGGGTGTTGTAATTGTAAGGAGGTTGAGGCACCAGAATTTTGACCTGTGGGTTAGGACTAAAATTATAGCCTTGGTATACTGGTGTTCCAGTTCTTTTCTCTAATCAATTTGTTATTTTCTTCAAGTCTTCGGGTATAGTCATAGAAAAAATAGTTCTCATCACTGGAAAAGTCAAGGATTCCGATCCATTTCAACTGGCGTTCCCCCTGTTCGACTTTAATAGAATAGGTGCTTTTTACTTTTGCTTTATCGGGACTATTATCACTTACTTCATGTGTAATGGCTTCTGAGTAATGAACAATTCCCCAGGGATATTCGTCACTCCCGGAATTGGTTGCCAAAACGGTCGTGGTTTGGGTACGTTCATTTCGGGTTACTGTATTAATTTCGGCAAATCCTGATAAGGTTTCTGAGCTTAAGGATTTATAGGCCTTTAATTCCGGATCCTCTGCAGGTTTTGGAAATGGATTGGATAATCGTTTTGCGGGGGCAGACAGCAAGGGTAATTTCAGGAAGGACGGTTTTAGAATATCTGAATGAACTGTGGTGGTCATTGGAAAAGGAGTTGGCCATATCATGGGCCATTGTGCATTATTGATGGCAATTCTGATCTTGTGCCCTTTCTTGAATTTCCATGAAGTGGCATGCAATTCTATCTTTATGGTATAAGTGCTGTCCACTACCAATTTACCGGGCGTTGAGGCCGATTTTACATGGTTTGCATTGAATCCGGCACCTGTAATTTGTGTGACCATCCCGTTGGGGGCTACGTCTGATAGCCTTACAAACCAATTAGCCATGGGAGCATTTGTGGACGTCTGTAAAATTACTTCGGGAAACCCAAGTATTTCAAGGCTATCTGAAATTGGAGGCGAGTCATATACCAGGCTGTAAACATCTGCCCCTTTTTGGTCCGGGGCCCAATCACCCCACCACATTACCGATCCACTTGCCTCAATTCCAACCGAAGGTTTGTATAAAAGAGAATCACTAAAATTTGAGGGAGTGGCACTGAGTTGATGATTTTGTTGCAAATAGAGCAAGGTGTCCATTGTTTCCGGCCATGCTTCCGATTCTTTCCAGGAACCTGGAATAGTAGTTAATTCATGTCCGGGCCCGTGCCAGTCTCGCTGGTAATAATAAAGTGCGGGTTCTTTTAAAATACCGGTATCAATTCCTTTAAGCCAATGGTCTAACCAACGTACTGCTATTTGCCGCCATTCTATAGCAGGTTCAGGGCTCGCCCAATTTGGCCAGGTGTGATTCCATGGGCCCAATAATGCCTTGACAGGCACGTCGGCATTTTTCAACATTCTGGGTATAAAATCCCTATATCCGTCATACCAGCCACCAATCACAAAAGTGGGAATATCAATTTGTGTGTAATCTTCATTTAAAGATGCCCTGTTCCAGAACGGTCCGTCCGTTTGTTGTTTTTTGTATTTCAAAAGCCACGGATCTGTGTCAAACCGATTCTTAAAATAGGCTTCATCAATCAAGAAATCCGGCGCACCAGGCAGCGCATTGGTCAAATCCTGACCAATTTCATAGGCATCAATATGCATCATGCCATCGATAAAATGGACATCATCCTGATAGATATCATCAGTGGACATTAAAGAAATAATGGTCTTCAAGGCGGGTGGATGCCTCATAGCCATATGAAGTGCATTAAAGCCACCCCAGGAGATCCCAAGCATGGCAATTTTGCCGGTAGAAAAATTTTGTCTGGATAACCAATCAATTACTTGTTCTCCATCAATTTGTTCCCTATCCGAATATTCCCCATCAACCAACTTTCCCTGGCTTCTTCCTGTACCTCTTATATCAACCCGGGCTACTATATACCCCTGTTGCACAAAATAGGAAAACAGTGGAAATCGATTACCTCTGCCCTCATCTTTACGATAAGGTAAATACTCTAATATCACAGGAAGGCGCTTGTTGTTTTTCAGGCCTGACGGCAAATATAAATCAGCGGCTAATTGGATACCATCGTCCATGGGTATCCAAACTTCTCTTATTTGAATATTTTCATTAAAAACGGCCTGCTGCTGACTGCAGATTACATTTGAGAAAAAAAACAAGGATAGCGCAATGGGTACTAAACCTAGGGATGGGTCTTTTTTTCTTATAAACATTTCTGATAGTACTTGGTTATACTAAATTAGGATTAATTTGTTTTAATGATCCGGAATTGCTGGTCCCAAAAAATAAAAAAGCCTGCTCCAATTCATTTAATCATTTTTAGGGGGAATCAGCCGTATTGGGGCCACCAAAAGAAGTCCGGAAGACCCTCTGATTACAGCTGTATTTTTTACAATGCAACTTTTAAACCCTCAATCAACTGATTAACTTCCTCCAATGTGGTATAATGAATAAAAGAGATTCTCAACACCCCGGGATTTATGGGGATATCCATATCCATAAGAGGGCGTACCGCATAGAAATTCCCCATACCCAACATCAATTTGTGTTCGGTCAATGTTGCATAAACATTTTGTAGTGTTTTATTGACAGGAATAATAGAAACAATTGGCTCCCTTTCTTCTGCACTTTCAGGACCTATAATTTGAACATCATCCCGGGATCTTAGAAAATCCAGTAATCGCTCCAACAGCTCTTTCTCATGCTCCTGAAACAATCTGTTTATGGCTTTAATTCTTTGAGCAGGTGCTGCTGCCTCATCAAAGTGATGCTCATACACCGCATCAAAATAATCTAATATTCCGCTGGCAGCTGCAATTTGTGCATGGTCAGGACCTGCAGGGGTTAGTATACTCCTGGTTACACCTTCCTTGAAAAAATGGGATTGGTTTTCCATCTTTCCAATCAACTCTTTGTTTACATACATCAACCCCAAATGAGGGCCAAATGTTTTGTACAACGAAAATAGATAAATGTCTGCCCCTAGCTTTTTTAAATCCGGAAAACCATGTGGAGCGTAGCCCACTCCATCCACCACAGAAAGTGCCCCATGCTTATGGGCCATTTGGCTAATTTCTTCAGCAGGATTAATGTGGCCAATAACATTCGAGCAATGTGGAAAAGCCACCATCCTTGTTCGGTCAGAAAATAATGTTTCCAATTCATCAACCATCAACAACCCGGTTTCCGCGTGAACATGCCATTCTACAATTTTAATTCCCCGTTCTCCCAATTTTCTCCACGCTCCGGCGTTGGCTTCGTGATCCTGACAGGAAACAATAATTTCGTCACCGTCTTTCCACATTGGGCGCATGGCATTTGCGAGCACATAAACATTTTGTGTAGTAGATGGTCCAAAATGAATTTCAGAGTCTGAAACGTTCAGGGATTCCGCCATTCTTTTATAAGAAGCCTCCATCAGTTCTCCGGCCAGCGTGGAAGCAGGATAAGGATAGTTTACCTGCACCTTATTTTTCATATAAAAATCGGTCAGCCGATTGATTACCTGTATGCAAGGATAAGATCCCCCCGCATTTTCAAAAAAAGCCCACCCTTCCAGGGAAGGTTCGGTAAAAGCCGGAAATTGTGAGCGTATAAATTGTAAATCAAGTTTCATAACTACCTTAAATGATTGTTTAATTTCGGTAAAAGAGGTTGCTATATTTACTAAGGTTTTAACCTATTTATCAAGCTGTTTAAATATAAGGATTTTAATGTTAGAGTGGCGCAGCAAATTTATCCCGGACATTGTTTTGTTTCATTTTCCACGTTTCAATGTCAATGAAATTTGCCCGCAATGATGGGAGTTGTGAAACAGAATATGAGAAAACAGCCTGGCCTTGCTGACGGTTCCAAAAAATGGTGTCTCTATTTGGTCCAGCCAACCCGTATCAGGAGTATCCTCAATCAGTTTTTTGAGCATTTCATATCCTTTTTCCAGTAAAGACCTGCTGGTTTCCAAATCATATTCCTTGCCCATATCCGTTTGACCGATAGTTGTGTTTTGAACCTCTGAATATACTCCGAAAAACATACCAAACATACTCATGGTTTCTCCAATATGTCTATAAATAAAACCGAT
>Ga0316188_10000560_pt1 | contig 16183 bp, 13 predicted proteins | sample Phiworburrow1_MG_FD_204933 | JGI IMG/M metagenome (GOLD analysis project Ga0316188, IMG submission 204933) | Coastal sediment microbial communities from Maine, United States - Phippsburg worm burrow 1 | ecosystem: Environmental > Aquatic > Marine > Coastal > Sediment | place: USA: Maine...
CTGCACGGTGTTGCACCGATCACCTTCGCCGGCTTGCTGGTCTTCGGCCTGACGCCGCTGCTCGGGCTGTGGGTGACGCAGTGGCTCACCGACACGCGTACCGGCGCCGAATGGGTGCTCGCCGGCTCCGGCCTGTAAACCGGCTTCATCCTGGTTGCTCTGCCGATGGGGCTGCTGGCGTGGTGGCGCTTGAAGGCGCTGGCGCGCCGCTACGAAGCCAAGCGCTTTTCCGACGCGCAACTGCTGGCCGCCACCTGGTGGCTGCTGGTCGTGGCCAGCGATGCGGTGGAACGCATCAGCGTGCACGCCGGCGTCGTCACGCTGCTGCTGATACTTGCCGTGGCGGCTACATCGGCGGCGATGTTCCCGCCGCTGCTGGCCACGGCACTGCGCCTGGCGCAGCGCGGTTTGTCACGGCCGGCGCCGTGCACTCTGCTCCTGCTGCTTGTCTTTGGCGACACCGCGCGCACCGAGGCGCAGTTCGACCGGATCGGCGCGCGCTGGCGCTGGTTCGGCCCGCTGACGATGATTGCCGCGCCCGACGTCGTTGCCCGCACCGTCGATCCGGGCGACTTCCTTCGCTTCGTCACCGGCGACCTGGCTGCCGACTTTGTCACCACGCCGCAGGACCTGGAGCGGCGGCTGGCGACGCTTGACGTGCTGCCCGATCCGGACGGCCGCTACCGCGTCAACGAGTTCTGCTGCCGCGACGGCACCTGGCAGGCGACGGTGGTGCGCCTGATCGAGCGCGCCGATGCGGTGCGGATGGATCTGCGCGGCTTCAACGCCCAGCGTGCAGGTTGCGAGTTCGAGCTGCGCGAGCTGGGGACGCGCCCGCAGGGCGAGCGGGTCGTGCTGGTGGTCGATGCCAGCACCGATCGCCCGCTGCTCGATCGCATGCTGGGCTCCGTCAGCCTCGGTTTTCGCGTCGTCGAGGTGCAGTGCGGCCACGGGCCGCGGACCGACGCGGCCTTCGTGGCACTGCTCGAGGCCGCTCGCCGCTGAACGGCTGATGCGCAGTGTGCGCTACACCCGCTTACCGATTCGATGTGCAAGCGGGGTGATGCGTCGTGCCGCAGGGCTAGCATCGGCCTATGGAACGCGAAACAAAGCCCCTGCTGCCGCGCGGCGCACTGGTCGTGCGGGCCGCGGGCTTAGCGGCCCTGCTGCTGCTGCAATCTTGCGGCACGACGCCGAAACCCCCGGAGCCGCAGGTCGCCGTGCCGCCGGTGACGGCATTGCCGCCTGCACCGACGCCCGCACCACGTTCCTCGTCGCTGGCCGTGGAAAGGCAGTGGCTGCAGTCGTGGTTCAAGGGCACGCCGGTGCGCATCGTGCAGCAGGCCGACGGTGACGTGAGCGTGGACGTGCCGCGCGAGTTCTGCTTCGACGCCGGCCAGAGCAAGGTGCTGCCGCCGCTGGCCGCCGTGTTGGACAAGGTGTCGCAGAGCCTGCGACGGTCGCCGGGTGCGCGGCTGGAGCTGCTGGCCGCGCCCGGCGACCAGGCAGCGGGCACAGCGCTCGCGCTGCAGCGCGCGAAGCAGCTGCGCAGCCACCTGATGGGCAAGGGCGTGCCTGAGGCGCAGCTCGGCGAGCCGAGCGCGGCCACTGTGCCAGCGGTGCAGCTGCGCCTGGCACTGGCGGCCTCCTGATGGCGCGGAGGCCGTCGGCACGCGGTTGAAACGAGCAGTAAGTCACGCGCTTGCGGCCCGAAGCGCTGCAAGCGCCTGTCGGCGGGCGCTGCGGCGTTCCCGGCGGCCTCGGTGTTCGACACATCGTGTTTCAGGCGATGCATGCGCAGCAGCTAAGTTGCAGGACTGTTGCTTCAATGTCCTTTGCCATCGCCGTGTTTGGTCGTTCCCGAAGTGTTGTGCTCGATTCCTACGCCTATGGCCGCCGCCGTGCGCGCGGCCGTGTGCCCAGATGGCTGCTGCTATTGCTGGGCGGCACCCTGTTCGGTGCCGCGGCGATACTCATCGTGCAGCATCGCTACCTGCCGCCGCGACTGACGGCCGCTGAGTCGACCCAGTTGCGCGAGGCCTTCGCGCGCGCCGACGCCGATCGGCAGCGCATGCAGGCCGAACTCGAAGCGAGCCAACGGCAACTGCAGGCGGCGTTGGCAACGAATCGGCAAGTGGCAGAGGACTACGCCGCCGGCCGGGCGGCCAATGCGCGGCTGCGCGACGACCTGGCCACCGTCGTGGCGTCACTGCCGCCCGACCCGCGCGGCGGTCAGGTCGAGGTGCGGGCCGCGCAGTTCAGTGCCAAAGGCGGGGTGCTCAGCTACGACATCGTGCTCCTGCGCGACGGCGCCGGCAGGCAGCCGATGCCGGGCGTTCTGCAGTTCGTGGTGGCGGGCGAGTCCGCGCAGGGCCAGTCCGAAAGCGTGGCGCTGAAACCGATCGCGCTGATGCTGGCGCGCCACCAGGTGGTGCGGGGCTCGGCGGAGCTTCCCGAGGGCTTCAAGCCGCGCCAGACGACGGTCCAGGTGCTGGATCAGGACGCCGGCAAGCCGCTGGGCATGCGCGTGCTGCACGTCAGGTAGGCGTCGCGGGCGGGCTTCAAAGCACCGCGTTCAGCGCGCGCAGGATCGCCTCCGGCGTGGCAGGAGCGGCCAGCGGCGGGTCGCTGCGGTGACCGCCGGCGGCCGACACCGCATCGCGGATCGCGAAGAACACGCTGAAGGGCAGCAGTAGCGGCGGCTCGCCCACCGCCTTGCTGCGATGGATGCTGTCCACGACATTGCCGTTGTCGAACAGCCGGGTGTTGAACATCGCCGGCGCGTCGTTGGCGGTGGGGATCTTGTATGTACTGGGCGCATGCGTCAGCAACGCACCGGTCTTCGGGTGCCAGACCAGTTCCTCGCTGGTCAGCCACCCCATGCCCTGAATGAACGCGCCTTCGATCTGGCCGATGTCGATCGCCGGATTCAGCGAGCGGCCTGCGTCGTGCAGCAGGTCGGCACGCAGCAGCTTGCACTCGCCGGTGAGCGTGTCGATGATCACCTCGCTCAGCGCCGCGCCATAGGCAAAGTAGTAAAACGGCCGGCCGGTCAGCGTGGCGCGGTCCCAGTGCAGACCCGGCGTGGCATAGAAACCGTCGCTCCACAGCTGCACGCGCGCCACGTAGGCCTGGGCCACCAGCTCATCGAAGCCGATGTCGGTGGTGCCGGCGCGCACGCGCTCGTTCTCGAAGCGCACTGCGGCGGCATCGACGCCGTGCTGGCCCGCGAAGAGCCGAGCCAGTCGCTCGCGGATCTGGCGCGCGGCGTCCTGAGCGGCCTTGCCGTTCAGGTCGCTGCCGGTGGACGCGGCGGTGGCCGAGGTGTTGGCAATCTTGCTGGTGTCGGTCGCGCTGCAACGAACACGCTGCAGCGGCAGGCCGAGCTCGTGCGCCACCACCTGGGCTACCTTCGTGTTCAGGCCCTGGCCCATCTCCGTGCCGCCGTGGTTCACCAGCACCGAGCCGTCGGTGTAGACATGCACCAATGCGCCGGCCTGGTTGTAGTGGTTGACGTTGAAGGAGATGCCGAACTTCAGTGGTGTCAGCGCCAACCCCTTCTTCAGCACCGGGCTGGCGGCGTTGAAGGCGGACACCGCCTCGCGGCGCGCGGCGTATCCGGCATCGGCCGCCAGCTCGTCGGTGAGTTCGTGGATGACGTTGTCGGTCACCGTCTGGCGGTAGGGCGTGACGTTGTTCGTCGTGCGGCCGTAGAAGTTGGCGCGCCGCACAGCCAGCGCGTCGATGCCGAGCTGTCGCGCGATGCTGTCGAGGATCACCTCGATCGCCAGTGCGCCTTGCGGGCCGCCGAAGCCGCGGAACGCGGTGTTGCTCTGCGTGTTCGTGCGGGCGCAATAGCCGTGGATCGCGACTTCAGGCAGCCAGTAGGCGTTGTCGAAATGGCAGATCGCACGCGTCATCACCGGCGGACTCAGGTCCGCGCTGAAGCCGGCGTTGCAGAGCATCGTCACCTCGGCGCCGAGCACACGGCCCGCGTCGTCGAAGCCGACCGTGTAGTCGAACTCGAAGCCGTGGCGGCGGCCGGTGATCATGAAGTCGTCGTCGCGATCGGGCCGCAGCTTCACCGGCCGGTTCAGCCGGCGTGCCGCCACCGCGGCGACGCATGCGAACAGCGCCGACTGCGACTCCTTGCCGCCGAAGCCGCCGCCCATGCGCCGGCATTCGACCAGCACCGCATGCGCGGAAACGCCCAGCGCGTGCGCCACCACCTGCTGCATCTCGCTGGGATGCTGCGTCGAGCAGTGCACGCGCATGCCGCCGGCCTCCAGCGGCACGGCGTAGGAGATCTGCCCTTCCAGGTAGAACTGCTCCTGGCCGCCGAGCACGAAGCTGCCGCTCAGCCGGTGCGGCGCGTCGTCGAGCACGCGCTTCAGCGCACCGGGCGCGCTCTCGCGCATCAGGTGCATCGGCGGCACGACATAGGCCGCCTGCGCATGGGCCTCGCGCATCGTAAGCACCGCCGGCAGCGGCTCGACGTCGATCATATCCCTGGCCCGCGCCGCGGCGCGCCGTGCCGCATCGCGCGTGCGTGCGATCACCGCAAAGACCGGCTGGCCCAGATACTGCACCTTGTCATCGGCCAGGATCGGGTCATCATGCACGATCGGGCCGCACTCGTTGGCACCGGGAATGTCGGCGGCGCTCAGCACATCGAGCACGTCGGGCAGGGCGCGCAACGCATCGAGCTTCAGGCCCCGCAGCCGGCCGTGCGCGACCGGCGACAAGCCCAGCGCAGCGTGCACAGTTCCCGCCAGTTCGGGCAGGTCGTCGATGTAGGTGGCGCTGCCGGCCACGTGCAGCGCGGCAGACTCATGCGCGGCGCTGCGGCCCACCGCGCCGGGGGTGGATGCGGCTACGGCGAAGGGCGTATCTGTGATGCGGTTCATGCCATCTCCTTCAGCCCGCGGCTGCAGCCCAGACCGTGGCGGCGGTCAACGGCTGCTGGATGCGTGTTTCCAGCCAGAAGCGCCGCAGCAGCCCGCGTGCCGCCTGGCGCCGGTAGTCGGCGCTGGCGCGCAGGTCGCTCAGCGGCGTAAAGTCGCTGTCCAGCGCGCGCATGGCCGCCTCGACAGTGTTCTCGGCCCACGCCTGGCCGACGACTGCGGCTTCGGCACCTGCCGCACGCTTGACCACCGCGGCCATGCCGCCGAAGGCGAAGCGTGCAGTCCTGACGCGGTCGCCGTCGAGTTCGATCGACAGCGCCGCGAACAGCGACGAGATATCGCAGTCGTAGCGCTTGCTGATCTTGTAGGCGCGCAGGCGCTGCGCCGCGGTCGGCAGCGGAACGCGCACGGCCGCGACCAACTCGCCACTGGCCAGCTGGTTCTTCATGTAGTCGAGGTAGAAGTCCTCGAGAAGCATCTCGCGGAGCGCCGCACCGTGGCGCAGCACGATCGTCGCGCCCAGCGCAATCAGCACCGGCGCGCTGTCGCCGATCGGCGAGCCGTTGGCGACGTTGCCGCCCATCGTCCCGGCGTGCCGTACCGGCGGGCCGGCAAAGCGCAGCCAGGCCTCGTTCAGTGTCGGCCAGTGCGCGGCCAGCGCCGACCAGGCGTCCTCCAGCTTGGCGCCGGCGCCGATGTACAACTGGTCGTCGCGGATGTCGATGCGCGCGAGCTCGTCCACCTCGCCGGCATAAACGATGTCACCGAGGTCGCGGAACTGCTTGTTCACCCACAGTCCGATGTCGGTGCCGCCGGCCAGCAATCGCGCCTGCGGAGATCGTGCGCGCAGCTCGGCCAGCGCGTCCAGGGTGCGCGGCGCGTGGAAGTGGTCGATGCGCGCCGCTTCGGCCGCACTCGGCGCGGCGTAGTGCAGCGGCGCATCGGCGCGCAGCTGACGCAGCAGCGCGGCGATCGGCGCAGTGTCCAGACGCCGCACCGGCAGCTCGAACATGCGCTGCCCGGCGTCCAGGATCGGGCGGTAGCCGGTGCAGCGGCACAGGTTGCCGGAGATCTCGTCGGCGAGCTGCTGGCGTGTGGCCACGCTGCCCGCTTCGTGGTGGCGTTCATAGCAGGCTGCCAGCGTCATCACGAAGCCGGGGGTGCAGAAGCCGCATTGCGAGCCGTGGCACTCGACCATGGCTTGCTGTACCGGATGCAGCCCGGCGCCGGCGATGCCGGCCAGGTCCTCGACGCTGAGCAGCGCCTTGCCGTCCAGCGTCGGCAGGAAGCGGATGCAGGCGTTCACCGGACGCAGCGACAGCTCGCCGACCACGCTGGCCCGCCCGGCCGGGGTAGCCGAGCTGGCACCCGGAGCGGCCAGCTCGGCGACGATGACGGTGCAGGCGCCGCAATCGCCTTCGGCACAGCCTTCCTTGGTGCCAGGGCAGCCGGCATCCTCGCGCAGCCATTCGAGCACGCTGCGCGTCGGTGCCGCGCCTTCGACGCTGACGATACGCCCGCGGTGCACGAATCGGATCGGTCGGGTGTCCATGCCATCCTTCGTTGACTGTCTAGGGGTCAACACTAACGGTTGCGCTGCCGCGATCTATACGTGCAGCGTTGTAAGCGGTATAGGATCGATCGTATGGCACTGCGGTCAGGAGTCCCGAACATCGACCTCCATCTCGTGAGGGTCTTGTTCACCGTGATCAGCGAACGCAGTGTCTCCCGTGCCGCGATGCGACTGCACAGCACGCAGCCGATGGTCAGCGCGCAACTGAAGCGGCTGCGCGAGCTGACCGGCGACCCGCTGCTGGTGCGTTCGGGCCAGGGCCTGTCGCCCACCGACGCCGCACTGGAACTGCTGGAGCCAGCCGCGCGGCTGCTGCACGAGGCCGAGACGCTGTTCGCGCCAGCGCTGCGCCGCGCGCCCTTCGAGCCGGCGGCCAGCCGCGTGATCTTCCGCATCGCCGCCAGCGACTACCTCGACCCGCTGTTCCTGCCCGGCATCGTCGAGCGGCTAAAGCGCGACGCACCGCAGACGAAGTTGGAGTTGCACCCGCTTTCCGCCGAGTTCGACTACCGGCGCAAGCTCGCGGCGGGCGAGGTTGATCTGGTCATCGGCAACTGGCTGCGCCCGCCCGAAGAGCTGCACCTTGGCCGGCTGATCAGCGACGAGATCGTCTGCCTGGTGGCGGCCGACCACCCGGCCGCGCGGAGCGGCCGCGGCTGGACGGTCGAGCGCTACCTGCAAAGCGAGCATGTCGCGCCGGTCGCGCTGCATGCCGGCGCGCCGGGTGTCATCGACGAGCACCTTGCGGCGCAGCGGCTGCAGCGCAACATCGTCGTGCGCAGCGCGCACTTCAGCCTGATCCCGCTGATGGTGGCGCGCAGCTGGCTGGTGCTTACCACCGGGCGGCTGTTCTGCACGCGCTACGTTGACGCGATGGGCCTGCGCATCGTGCGCTGTCCGGTGCAGTTTCCGCCGTTGACGTACTACCAGCTGTGGCACGAACGCAGCCACGCAGCGCCGGCGCTGCGCTGGCTGCGCGAACTGGTGCGCGACGTGGCCCGGGCGCTGGCGCCACCGGCGGGCAAGCCGCAATGAGCGCGCCGGGCGCTTCGCGTCTCGCGCTACGTGGCGACCTGCTCGACTTCGTCGACAAGCCGTCGCGTGGCGACGTGCGCAGTAGCGCGCCGCGTTTCCGCCCCGGCCACTGGCTGCTGATCGACACGGGTCGCATCGTCGGCGTGCAGCCCGACGCGCCGAACGCCGGCTGGCAGCGGATCGACCATGCCGGCCGGCTGATCCTGCCTGGCTTCATCGACACGCACGTGCACAGCGCCCAGCTGGACGTGATCGGCTCCTGGGGCGCGCAGCTGCTCGACTGGCTCGATACCTACACCTTCCCTGCGGAAGTCCGCCAGGCCGATGCGGTGCAGGCCACGGCGACCGCGGCGCTGTTCCTCGACGCGCTGCTCGCGCATGGCACGACCAGCGCGGTGGTCTTCCCGACCGTTCACCCGACGTCGGTCGACGCGCTCTTCGGCGCGGCCGAGGCGCGCGGCATGCGCCTGATCACCGGCAAGGTGCTGATGGACCGGCATGCACCCGAGGGTCTGCGCGACGATGTCGAACAGGCGCGGCGCGACAGCGAGTCGCTGATCGGGCGCTGGCACGGCCGCGGCCGCCTGGCCTATGCTGTGACGCCGCGTTTTGCGCCGACCAGCAGCGACGCGCAGCTGGCGATGGCCGGCGAACTGCTGCGCGCCCACGAGGGTCTGTACATGCAGACCCATGTGGCCGAGAACCCGGCCGAGGTGCGGTGGGTGGCCGAGCTGTTCCCGCAGGCGCGCAGCTACCTCGACGTGTACGAGCGCTTCGGCCTGCTGAGCGAGCGCGCCGTGCTGGCGCACGGCATCTGGCTCGACGATGCCGACCGCGCGCTGTTGCGCGAACGTGGTGCGCAGATCGCCTTCTGTCCCAGCTCGAACCTGTTCCTGGGCAGCGGCCTATTCGGCTGGGCCGAGACCCAGGACGCTGGCGTGGCCATCAGCCTGGCCAGCGACGTCGGCGGGGGCACCTCGTTGTCGATGCAGCGCACGCTGGCCGACGGCTACAAGGTGCAGGCGCTGGCCGGCACCAGGCTGTCGGCCTGGGACCTGCTGCACGGCGCCACGCGCGGCGCGGCGCAGGCACTGCAGTTGGGCACCGAGATCGGCACGTTCGAGACGGGTGCGATGGCCGACCTGTGCGTGTGGGACTGGGCTGGCGGCCCGGTGGCCCGGCGCCGCCAGCAGGTGGCGCGCGATTTGCATGAGAAGGTGTTCGCCTGGATCATGCTCGGCGATGAGCGCGATCTGGTCGAGAGCTGGGTGGCCGGGGTGTGCCGCCACCGGCGCGGCGCAAGCCCCTGAGCGTTGCAGCCTGGAGCCCCCGTCATCGACCCCTACCGTCCGAACCCAGGAGACCACCATGCTGCGACTCGAACTGATCGGCATCAGCAAGCAGTACCCGGCCGTCAAGGCCAACGACAACGTCAGCCTGCAGGTGCAGCCCGGGGAGATCCACGCTGTGCTCGGCGAGAACGGCGCCGGCAAGAGCACGATGATGAAGATGATCTACGGCGCGGTGCGGCCCGACGAAGGCGAGATCCGCTGGAACGGCGAGCGCGTGGACATCAGGAACCCGCAGCAGGCGCGCGCGCTGGGCATCAGCATGGTGTTCCAGCACTTCAGCCTGTTCGACACACTGACCGCGGCCGAAAACGTCTGGCTCGGCCTTGAAAAGAGCGAGAAGCTGCCCGAGATCACGCAGCGCATCGTCGAGGTCAGCAAGGCCTACGGTCTGGACGTGGAGCCGCTGCGTCCGGTGCACTCGCTGTCGGTGGGCGAGCGCCAGCGGGTGGAGATCGTGCGTTCGCTGCTCACCGAGCCGAAGCTGCTGATCCTCGACGAGCCGACCTCGGTGCTGACACCGCAGGCGGTGCAAAAGCTCTTCGTCACGCTGCGCCAGCTGGCGGCCGACGGCTGCTCGATCCTGTACATCAGCCACAAGCTCGACGAGATCCGCGAGCTGTGTCACAACTGCACCGTGCTGCGCGGCGGAAAGGTCACCGGCATGGTCGATCCGCGCACCGTGGACAACGCCGGTCTGTCCCGGCTGATGATCGGCGCCGAGCCGCCGCAGTTGCAGCACAAGGCTTCGAAGGCCGGTGAGGCGGTGCTGGCCGTCAAGGGCCTGTCGATCGCCAAGCTGGACCAGTTCGGCACCACCTTGTCGGATATCGGATTCGAGGTGCGTGCAGGCGAGATCGTAGGTGTGGCCGGCGTCTCCGGCAATGGCCAACAGGAGCTGATGGCCGCGCTGTCGGGCGAGGACCCGCGCGCTCCGGCCGAGTCAATCCGCCTGTTCGGGAGGGACATCGCCAAACATTCGCCGCGGCGAAGACGGCACGAAGGCCTGCACTTCGTGCCCGAGGAAAGGCTGGGCCGTGGTGCCGTGCCGGTGATGTCGCTGGCGCAGAACACCTTGCTCACGCGCACCGAAACGGTCAGTGCCTGGGGCTGGATCCGCACCCGCCAGGTGGACATGCTGGCGGCCAACCTGATCGAGCGTTTCACGGTCAAGGCCGGCGGCGTCGGCGCGGCGGCAAGGAGCCTGTCGGGCGGCAACCTGCAGAAGTTCATCGTCGGGCGCGAGATCGACGCCAACCCGAAGCTGCTGATCGTCAGTCAGCCGACCTGGGGCGTGGACGTCGGCGCGGCGGCGCTGATCCGCGGCGAGCTGCTCAAGCTGCGCGACGCCGGCTGCGCGCTGCTGATCGTCAGTGAGGAGCTCGACGAACTGTTCGAGATCGCCGATCGGCTGATCGTCATCGCGCAGGGGCGCATGTCGCCGTCGATCGCCGTCGCCGACGCCACGATAGAGCTGATCGGCGAATGGATGTCCGGGCTGTGGCCGAAGGCCGGCCCGCCCGCCGCCACCGCCGCGCAGGCTCTTGCCACGGGAGTGCGTCATGCTGAAGCTTGAACCCCGAGCGCAGCCGTCGAAGCTGATGTCGCTGGCCTCGCCCGTGCTGGCGCTGGTGCTGACCGCGATCATCGCGGCCATGCTCTTTGCCGCGCTCGGCAAGGACCCGGTCAAGGGCCTGACCATGTTCTTCGTCGAACCCTGGTCGAACCAGCGCCAGATCAGCGAGCTGCTGCTCAAGGCCACGCCGCTGATCGTCATCGCTCTCGGCCTGGCGGTGTGCTACCGCTCCAACGTGTGGAACATCGGTGCCGAAGGGCAGTACCTGCTCGGCATCCTGGGCGGCGGTGGCGTTGCGCTGTGGCTCACCACGCAAGGCATCGTTCTGCCCAAGGTCGTGGCCGTGCCGCTGGTGCTCCTCGGCGGCGTGCTCGGCGGCATGGCCTGGGCAAGCATCACCGCGCTGCTGCGCGACAAGTTCAACGCCAGCGAGATCCTGGTCAGTCTGATGCTGGTCTACGTGGCGCAGCAACTGGTCAACTACATGGTGTTCGGGCCGTGGAAGGACCCGGCCGGTTTCGGCTTCCCGCAGACCAAGAACTTCGACGCCAGCACCTGGCTGCCGAGCCTGCTGGGCGGCACGCGGCTGCACATCGGCTTTATCGTCGCGCTGGGTCTGGTGGCGCTGATCTGGGTGTTCATGTTCCGCATCTATCGCGGCTTCCAGCTGCAGGTGGGCGGGCTGGCGCCGGCGGCGGCTCGCTACGCGGGCTTCTCGGCCAGCACCTCGCTTTGGACCGCGCTGATGATCTCCGGCGGCCTGGCCGGGCTGGCGGGGGGCATGGAGGCCATCGGCACCATCCGACAGATCACCCCGCACGTCTCCGCCGGCTTGGGTTTCACGGCCATCATCGTGTGCTTCGTCGGACGGCTGCACCCGGTGGGCATCGTCTTCGCAGGGATGCTGCTGTCGATGATGATCATCGGCGGCGAGCTCGGCCAGTCGCGCCTGGGGCTGCCAAATGCGCTGACCGGTGTCTTCCAGGGCCTGCTGCTGGTGCTGCTGCTGGCCTGCGACACGCTGATCCACTACCGCATCCGCCTGCGTTCGGCGCTCAGCCCCGCGCATTGAGACCCAGGAGACGACCATGGACCAAATCGCATTGCTCATTGCCGCCACGCTGGCCTCGGGCACCCCGCTGGCCATCGCCGGCCTGGGACTGCTGATCAACGAGAAGGCCGGGGTGCTGAACCTCGGCGCAGAAGGCATGATGCTCGTCGCCGCGATCGCCGGCTTCGCGGCCGCCTTCACAACCGGCAGCCACACGGTGGCTTTCGTTGCCGGCGCGGCCGCAGGTGCTGCGCTGGCCGCGTGTTTCGGTGGCCTGGTGATCTGGCTGAACACCAACCAGTACGCCACCGGGCTGGCGGTGAGCCTGTTCGGCTACGGCTTTTCGGCCTTCGTCGGCGTCGGCTACGTGGGCCAGAAGCTGGCCGACCGCACACCCTTCGAGGTGCCGGGCCTGAGCCAGATCCCCTTCGTCGGGCCGGCGCTGTTCAAGCAGCACCCGATGGTCTACATCGCCATTGTGATGATCGCCGCGACGGTGTGGTTCCTGTATCGAAGCCGCGCCGGGCTGGTGCTGCGTGCGGTGGGCGAATCGCCCGAGTCGGCACATGCGCTGGGCTACAAGGTGCGCTGGATCCGGTTGCTGGCAGTGGTCGCAGGCGGCGCGCTGTGCGGCGTGGCGGGCGCCTTCCTGTCGGTGGTCTATGCGCCGCTGTGGGTCGAAGGGCTGGTCGCCGGGCGTGGCTGGATCGCGCTGGCCCTGACCACCTTCGCTACCTGGCGGCCGGTGCGCGTGCTGCTCGGTGCCTATCTGTTCGGTGGCGTGACGATGGCGCAGTTCGCGCTGCAGGGCGCGGGCGTCAACTTCTCCAGCCAGTTGCTGGCGATGCTTCCGTACGTCGCGACGATCGTGGTGCTGGCGATCATCAGCCGCAACCCGACCTGGATCCGCATCAACATGCCGGCTTCGCTCGGCAAGCCATTCCACCCGGGCTCATAATCGCGCCCGAATCGATGTCACCCACTCGCAGGAGAAGACCCATGACCCTAGTTTCCAAGCGCAGCCTCATCGGCTGGACCGCAGCCGCCGCGCTGACCGCACTGGTCGGCTGTGGCAAGAAGGAAGAGCCGGCGCCGCAGGCGGCCGCTCCGGCGGCGGCACCGGCCGCTCCTGCCAAGGCCGAGCCGCTGAAGGTGGCCTGGGTCTACATCGGCCCGGTCGGCGATGCCGGCTGGACCTTTGCCCACGACCAGGGCCGCAAGGCGGTCGAGGCCGAGTTCGGCGACAAGGTGCAGACCACCTTCGTCGAGAAGGTGCCCGAGAGCACCGATGCCGAGCGCGTGCTGCGCGACCTGGCCTCGCAGGGCAACAAGCTGATCTTCACCACGAGCTTCGGCTACATGGAGCCCACGGTGAAGGTCGCCGGTGAGTTTCCTGACGTGAAGTTCGAACACGCCACCGGCTACAAGATGGCGCCGAATATGGGCGTGTACGACACTCGCTTCTACCAGGATGCTTACCTATCCGGCGTCATCGCCGGCACGATGACCAAGAGCAACGTGCTCGGCTTCGTCGGCAGCTTCCCGATCCCCGAGGTGCTGCGCAACATCAACGCCTTCACCCTCGGCGCGCAGAGCGTGAACCCGAAGATCACCACCAAGGTGGTGTGGATCAGCACCTGGTTCGATCCCCCGAAGGAGGCCGAGGCCGCACAGAGCCTGATCAACGCCGGCGCCGACGTGCTGCTGCAGAACACCGACTCGTCGGCGGTGCTACAGACGGCCGAGAAGAACGGCAAGTACGCCTTCGGCTGGGACAGCGACATGAGCGCGATCGCGCCAAAGGCGCACTTGGCGTCCAACATGGTCTTTTGGGGCCCGTACTACAAGCACGCGGTCAAGTCGGTGATGGACGGCACTTGGAAGTCGTCGCGCGACATCTGGGGCTACAAGGAAGGCGCTAACGGCGTGATCAAGATCAACGACGCGGTGCCCGAGGACGTCAAGAAGAAGATCGACGAGATCAAGGCCGGCTACAAGGACGGCAGCAAGGACCCGTTCATGGGCCCGATCGTCGACAACGAAGGCAAGGAGCGCTTGGCCGCGGGCGCGATGGCCGACCAGGCCTGGAAGGACAAGGTCGATTTCTACGTCAAGGGCGTGGACGGCAAGATCCCCACCGGCAAGTAAGAAGCAGCAGGGCGCCCGAGCGCCCGCGACGACGCCGCCGCGCGCAAGCCCGGCGGCGTCGTTCATTCGTGCCGCAGAATCGGCGCATGAGCGAGTCCACCGATCACCGCTGGTGGCTGCCGCTGGCTGCGGCCACGTCCCTCGACGTCGGACGGCCGCTCGCGCTGAGCTACCTCGGCGAGCCGGTGGTGCTATGGCGCGACGGCGATCGACCGGTCGCCTTCACCGACCGCTGCCCACACCGCGGTGCGCAACTGTCGCTGGGTTGCGTGCGCGAGGGCACGTTGGAATGTCCTTATCACGGCTGGCGCTTCGATGCGAGCGGCCAGTGCACGCGGGTCCCGGCACTGCCGGCCTTCGAGCCACCGCGCGGCCACCGCGTGCGCACCTGGCAGGTGCAAGAGGCCTTCGGCCTGCTGTGGGTGGCGCCCGCTGGCGCCGCCGGCATCGAGCCGTTCGCCCCGCCGGCGCCGCAGTCGTTGCCGGAGCTGCCGCAGCGCCGTGTGCTGTGCGGACCCTTCGAGGTCGCGACGAGCGCGCCCCGTGCCGTCGAGAACTTTCTCGACACTGCGCATTTCGGCCTGGTGCACGAGGGCTGGCTGGGGTCTCGCGAGCACCTGGAAGTGCCCGACTACCAGGTCGAGCCCGATGCGCTGGGGCGACCCGGCGTGCAGCACTACCGCGCATGGCAACCGCAGGCCAGCGCCTCGGCAAGTGGCGGTGCTTGGGTGGACTACCGCTATCAGCTGCTGTCGCCCTTTTCGGCGCTGCTGCGAAAGCGCGCCCAGGGCGCGATGCCGGCCGAGGCCTACGCGCTGTGGACGACACCGACGGGCGACGAGAGCTGCCGCGCCTGGTTCACCATCTTCGTCGACGCCGACACGCCCGACGATCCGACGCTGATCGAGTTCCAGCAGCGCATCTTCGCCCAGGACCGGCCGATCGTCGAATCGCAGCGTCCGCGTCGCTTGCCGCTGCGTGGTGACGAGCTATCCTGTGCCGCAGACCGGCTGAGCGCGGCCTACAGGCGCTGGCTGGTGTCCCTGGACTTCAACATCGGATGCTGTTGACCATGAACCCGTCGCCCGCCACGATCGACTTCGACGCCGTGCCGCGCGAGCGGCTGCCCAGCCTGCTGCGCCGCATGCCCAAGGCCGAACTGCACCTGCACATCGAAGGTTCGCTGGAACCCGAGCTGATCTTCAAGCTGGCCCGCCGCAATGGCCTGATGCTGCCCTACGCAGACGTCGAGTCGTTGCGGGCGGCCTATGCCTTCAGCGACCTGCAGAGCTTCCTAGACATCTACTACGCCGGCGCCAGCGTGCTGTTGAAGGAGGCCGACTTCTTCGACATGGCGTGGGCTTACTTCGAGCGCGCCGCCGCCGACAACGTGGTGCACGCCGAAGTGTTCTTCGACCCGCAGACGCACACCGAACGCGGCGTGCCCTTCGAGGCCGTGATCGTCGGACTGTCGCATGCCTGCCGCCGCGCGCATGCCGAGTTCGGCATGAGCGCGAAGCTGATCATGTGCTTTCTGCGCCACCTGAGCGAGGAGGAGGCGTTCACGACGCTGGCGCAGGCGCTGCCCTACCGCCATCTCTTCATCGGCGTCGGGCTGGACAGCGGCGAGCGCGGCAACCCGCCGGAGAAGTTTGCCAGGGTGTTCGCGAAGTGCCGCGAACTCGGCCTGCACGTCGTCGCGCATGCCGGCGAGGAGGGCCCGCCGGCCTACATCGAGAGCGCGCTCGATGTGCTTCGGGTCGAGCGCATCGACCACGGCGTGCGCTGCGTCGAGAACCCTACGCTGGTCTCGCGGCTGGCGCACGGCCGAACGCCGCTGACGGTGTGTCCGCTGTCGAACGTCAAGTTGCGCGTGTTCGACACGCTCGCCGACCACAACCTCGGCGCGCTGCTCGATGCCGGCCTGTGCGCCACGGTGAACAGCGACGACCCGGCATACTTCGGTGGCTACATCAACGACAACTTCGTGCAGACCTTTGCTGCGTTGCCGGCGCTGGGCGCGCGCCAGGCCTGGCAGCTGGCCGCCAACAGCTTCGAGGCCAGCTTTGCCGACGCTGCGCAAAAGCAAGGCTGGCGCGATCGCCTCGATGCGAGCTTCGCGGCAGGCTGAAAGTGGCGCAACGGGCCGCTGCACTGCGCGAGTCCCGCGGCGCGGGGTGCGGGGTGTCTTTGGGTGAGTAAGCCGCGTCGTCCCCGGCGACTGCTGATCGCAGCGGGCTTGCTGGTGCTAGTGCTCGGTGCTGCCGGGTGGGCGCTGCAGCTGGCCCTTTCGCCGCCGCACATCGCCGAGGTCGTGGCCAGCCAGGTCAGCAGCCGCACCGGGCGTGACCTGCGCATCCAGGGCCGGCTCGATTGGCGATTGCTGCCCACCCCGGCTGTCGTGGCCGAGGATCTGTCGCTGGCCAATGCCGCCTGGGGCTCACAGCCCGACATGCTGCACGTCCGGCGCAGCGTGTTGCGGCTCGGTCTGTGGTCGTTACTGCAAGGGCGGGTGCACATCGACAGCGTCGCCCTCGAGGGCGTCGA
>Ga0316188_10000561_pt1 | contig 16163 bp, 10 predicted proteins | sample Phiworburrow1_MG_FD_204933 | JGI IMG/M metagenome (GOLD analysis project Ga0316188, IMG submission 204933) | Coastal sediment microbial communities from Maine, United States - Phippsburg worm burrow 1 | ecosystem: Environmental > Aquatic > Marine > Coastal > Sediment | place: USA: Maine...
CTCGCTTTGCCCGGCCAGCAGACGCAACAGGGTGGTCTTGCCCGCGCCGTTCTCACCACACAGGCCGACACGGTCGGTCGGCCGGACATGCCAGTCGACATTGCCCAGAACGACCTGATCGGCAAATTGTTTATTGACGTTTTTCAGCTGAAGCATGAGGGACGTTATAGCACATCTTGAGAGTAGCGGACATCAACAATAACGGCTAAAAAATCAGAAATGATGGTGTTCCGGGAAGGTTGCTACAAATGGAATACTTTTGAGTTTTCGGCATCTATGACTGAGAATGTGTGTCCTGAATATCCTGATGTTGACACAGTTCAGTTATCCCCCTGACTCTTTTTCACTTCTCCTTGGTGCTTAATTGCCTTATACAATGCTTGTCCCACCAACAAGGCCATGAACAAATAAATGAACATAAGAGCAAAAGGTAACCCTGCTTCTAAAGCATACTCCAAATAGAGCCTGACAAGTTCATAAATGCTGTAAGCAATCCATGCTATGGTGACAATAATCTTTACCAAATCTATTCAACCTTTATGTCCTAAATACCTCGGTCCTGGCACACCCTGTTTAACGTTCCAGCAGCGTTGTTTATAGGATATATCTGTTGTAGTAATTCAAACATGATCTGAATCTCGCTGCAAGATTTGGTTGAGAGCAAAGCTGCTTATCTTGCAACGATTCTTATTTATCTGGGGCAGTAAGAATTTCGCTTTGGGGCCAAAATGAGCACCTGAAACAATGTAAGAATATAAATGGAACCCGCAAGAAGATGGCCACCTGGATTTGCTCAGGTGGCCATTTATTATTTGTCAGGGTCAGCAACAATCTCGCATTTCTGCTAAACAGTCCTAGTTAGTGAGGAGGAGAATGACGGGGACAGCCCAGCATCCTACTTGATCTTGCCCTAGCTTAAAGTTTTTCGAAGATTGCCGCGACCGCCTCGCCACCACCGATGCAGAGGGTTGCCAGGCCGTAGCGCCCGGAGGTCTCCTCCAGTCCGTTGAGCAGCGTGGCCACCAGACGACCGCCGCTGGCACCGACCGGATGGCCGATGGAGATAGCGCCGCCATTAATGTTGACCTTGTCTCGACTAATATTCAGTTTGTTAATCGACATGAGGGCAACGGCCGAGAAAGCGGTATTAATTTCAAACAGGTCAATCTGCTCAAGCGTCATACCGGCCTTGCTGCAGACCCTCTCAATGGCCCCGATCGGAGCCACCGGAAACTGCGTGGGATGCAAACTGTTGGTTGCATAGGCAATCATTCTGGCTTTCGGTTTTAGACCGTGTTTCTCACAAGCTGCCCCGCTGGCAAGCAGCGCAAAGGCCGCACCATCATTGATGGTTGAGGCATTGCCGGCGGTCACAGTACCATCTTTTTTAAAGGCCGGACGCAACGAGGTAAATTTATCGAAATCAACTCGGGTAGGCTCCTCATCACAGTCAATTATGACCTCTCCTTTACGGGTTGATTTCACCACCGGAACGATTTCCTTGGCGTGAAACCCTCTCTTCATCGCAGCCTGGGCGCGCTGATAAGAGCTGATGGCATACTCATCCTGGGCTTCCCGACTGATGCCGCGCTCGGCCAGTGCTTCCTCGGTAATATCGCCCATATGACGTCCACTTTCGGGGTCGAGCAGGGCATCATAAAGTAACAGGTCAACGACCTGATCATGGCCCATGCGCATTCCAAAACGTGCATTCAGCAGGGCGTATGGATAGAGAGACATGTTCTCCATGCCACCTGCAATACCCACATGGTCATCTCCCAAACGAATCGTATCGGCAACCAGCATCATGGCTTTTAGACCACTGCCGCAGGCTTTGTTGATGGTCATGGCCGCAACGGTATCCGGAAGACCGGCCTTGCGCATGGCGATCCGTGCCGGGGCCTGCCCGCAACCGGTCGAGACAACCTGCCCGGCTATATACTGATCTATAAACGACGGATCGATCTGATTTCTTTCGAGCAGTGCCCTGGTGACGGTCGCCGCCAGCTCGGTAGCGGGGACATCAGCCAGGACGCCACCGAAACTACCAAACGGAGTGCGTAATGCATCGATAACATAGACCTGGTTCATAATCTTACACCTCATAAAAGTTGGTTATTGTTCCGGTTCCGTCCGGCAAAAATGTCAGACTGGGGGTAAAATATCCTTTTTTGGTGAGTCTGGGATAATCCCCGGAACCGTCTGGCCTAGTTAAGTGACAGGGGTCGTTTGCTCGCCCCCGCATCCGGTTTAGACTTGCATGCCGCCACCAATCGCAATGGTGCGAGTGGTGAAATACTCATTCTCGATGACGTAGCGAACGGTGTGGGCAATCTCATCGGGTTCGGCGAGCCGACGCAATGGGATCAGCTCTTTCAGCTTTTCCAGGACCGGCTCCGGGATCGTCTTGACCATTTCGGTATTAACGAAACCGGGCGCGACGGCACCGACTCGGACGCCGAACCTAGACAGTTCCTTGCCCCAGGTGGCGGTTAGTGCGGAGACCCCGGCCTTGGCAGCCGAATAGTTGCTCTGGCCAATATTGCCATCGCGGCATACGCTGCTGATATTGACGATAACTCCGCCTTTCCCGGCTTCGACCATCTTGGCCGCAGCCTCACGACCGCAAAGAAAAACCCCTGTCAGGTTGACATCGATGACTTGCTGCCAGGCCTGAAGGGACATCTTGGTCGTTTCACCATTTTTCCTCTTGACCAGCAGGGCATCACGGGTGATACCGGCATTATTGATCAGGCCATCAATCTGGCCAAAATCCTTTTGAATATTATCAAACAGAGCTATGACTTCCTCTTCTACGGCGACGTTGGCGACATAACAGCGGACCTCGACATTAAACTTCCGCAAAGCAGCGGCCGCATGATCCAGCCCCTCTTTATTCATATCGACCAGGGCAAGTTTCCCCCTGCCTGAGGCCAGATTTTCGGCAATCGCAAATCCAAGACCACGGGCGCCGCCCGTGACTACAAATACATTGTTTTCAACGTTCATAATTAATCCATTCTAGAGTGAAATAAGGCCACATCATTTGTGGACGGGATGATTTGAGAGGCTTGTCAGATACGCTGATTGAGCCACTCAGAAATTCTCGGGGCCAGGGTCGACTGGGTTTTCCCGGAGACGAACATGCCGACGTGCCCGACCGGGTAGGACAATTCCTGTTTATCCTTGGTGCCAACATACTCAAGCAGCTTCTTCGATGAAACCGGCGGAACCAGGGTGTCATAATCGGCGTAGATGCAGAGCACCGGCATGCTGATCTGCTTCAGATCAACCCGCTGGCCACCGATTTCAAATTCGCCTTTGACCAGTTTGTTTTCTTGAAAAAGATCCTTGGCGTTCTGCCGCAAGACTTCTCCCGGCTGGTCAGGGCTGTCGAAAATCCAGCTCTCCATACGCAGGAAGGCCGCTAATGTTTCGCTATCAGCCATGGTATCGACCATGTTGAGGTACTTCTGAAACGTCAGGGTGAAAGGCTGCAACATCTGGAATGACTGGTTCATCAGGTCGCCCGGGACAATACCGTAAGCATCGATCAGCAGATCGACATCCATCGCCTTGCCCCAGACATACAACAGGCTGTCGTTGGTTGCAAAATCGATCGGTGCCACCATGGTGATCAGGTTTTTGACCTTCTCCGGATGCAGCGCCGAGTAGATCGCAGAAAAGGTGCCACCCTGGCAGACTCCCAGCAGGTTGACGGCTTCGATTTGGTGCTGCTCGCAAATGTAATTGATGCAGTCGTCCATAAACGCGTTGATGAGATCATCCATGGTCAGATGCCGATCCATGCGATCAGCATAACCCCAGTCGATCAGGTAGACATCCTGGCCCTGGTCGAGCAGGTTGCGGATCATTGAGCGATCGGGCTGCAGATCAAGCATCGTGTAGCGGTTGACCATGGCATAGACAATCAGCATGGGAACCGGGCAAATCTTTTTGCTGCGCGCCTGGTAGCGGTAAAGTTTGCGCTTGCCATCCTCGTAAACCAGCTCTTTTTCGGTCTGAGCCAGCTTGACCTCGCCGCTGGAGGCCAGGTTTTCGACACCCTTTTTCAGATTCTCGGCAAAGGTTTTGAACTCGTCCATTGATTCCTGGAACTGCTGTGTATAGTTCATTGTGTGGTCCTCACTTATTTAGTCGGGGAGCCGGAAGACTTTTTGGTTCCGCTGGCTTTTTTAGCAGTCGTCGTGGCCGTCTTTTTGGCAGTCGTTTTGGATGCCTTTTGGGCAGTCGTTTTGGTTGTTTTTTGGCCTGCAGCAGCAGGGGTCTTCTTGGTTGCTGTTGCGGCCGTCTTCTTGGGAGCGGCGGCAACCGCCTCAACAGATGTGCTGGGGCGGGCGACCGTGTCTTTGGCAGATTTCTCGGCATGTTCTGCCAGGGACTGAACCTTGGTCAGGGTGGCTTCCATCTGCTTGAAGCGTTTATCGCCGGCGGCGACTTCTTCTTTGGCCGTTTTCTCGGCATTTTCTGCCAGGGTCTGAGCCTTGGCCAGGGCGGCCTCCATTTGCTTGAAGCGTTTTTCGCTGGCGGCGACTTCTTCCCTGGTCGTTTTCTCGGCATTTTCTGCCAGCGTCTGAGCCTTGGTCAGGGCTGCCTCCATCTGCACAAAGCGTGCTTCGTTGGCAGCGGCTGCGTCCTGAGCGATCCTACACTCAGCAGCCAGAACGGCCTGTTGTTTACGTGATTGTCGCAAATCGCGCTTGAGTTGCATTATTTCGCCGGCGGCCAGATCAACGTCGCGTTTCAGAGCGATCGGCGTCTGGTCAATCATCTTCTCGACCAGTTTATCGATCTGCATTTTCAGACGCAGCCCTGCCGAGGCGAGGTCCGCCTGGGTGTTGGCAAACCCTTCACTACCGAACACCTCGAGGAAGACCGCCTCATTCTCTTTGGTCCAAAGGTTGCAAAAATCGGTGAACTTGATCGGGGGTTCATTATTAAGTGAACGCTCGACCAACTTGGCCTGGAAGCGGTTGCCTGATTTTCGGGCGGTTTCCTCAATCAGCTTGCCCATCTTGGCGAAAGACTCAAAATAGGCCAGCGAAAGGCTGATGATCTTGGAAAAATCCTGCGCCGTTTCACGGTTGATACCAACTTGCGGAGCGAGCAGGTATTTGTCTGACTGCTCCTTCCAGCTATTGAAGGTCTCGAGCAGCTTGTCAAAACCCTTGCTGGATCCGGTGTTGGCCAGTTGGTTGAAAAAGCCCTGGTAGGTTGTGAAGAGCTGGCTGAACAGATCGCCACCAGGCATTTTTGTGCCCTGTAACATGCCGAACATGCCAAAAATCTTCTGCACTTCATCAGCCATATTGAAATTGCTGAAGGTTGAGAAGAACGGATGCTCGTTCTTCATAAAGTCGTTCAGGAAACTGGCCGGATCGGTCCAGTTCTGTCCCGGCATAAACGGATTGGACATGCCACCCGGGAATTTCATATTGCCGAGCCAGTTTTTGTAGAATTCCTGTAACAGGTTGAAGTTGAATTGGCGAAGCAACTCTGAGGGAAGCTTGTCACCCCAAAGCTGCTGCAGGTTCTGCTGCATCTGCTGGCCAAAACCGGTAAATTGCTCAAACAGCTCCTGCTGCGCTTTTACCAGTTCCTCAAAATTGCCTGGTACCTGTTGACTGAAATCTCCCGGTGCTCCCTGGGCCAGCCCTTCGCCCCAGGCAGCGTACTGCTTGGTCAAATTCTGTTGTTGCTCTTGCCAGGTCTTCAGCCACTCGGCTTGCTGCTTAAAAAAATCTTGCATGGTTTGTCCCCTTTATGGCGGTTTAATTTTTATTGCGATATTTTTGTTATTTTATGGCAAGGCAGGCCGGTGTGCACGCCATAACCAAGCTTTTATTTCCGAGCACCCTCAAGGGAGATCCGTCGGGAATTAAACAAAACATAAACAATCTATAAACGTAAAACCGTTTTTAAACAAGAAGAAAAATAAAATATTTATTTAATAATTGACGACCTGTCGAGAAGGGACAAGCCGTGTCACGGATTACGCGGGCAAGTCAAAGGGGAAGTGCATCCCACGGAAGTCGGGAAAGTGGCCAACAAAGGCGAGCGCACCCCCCTTCACCGGGGTTAACGATCAAATAGCTGTGTGATCAACGTCTTTGCCGGCTGGGCTATGGTTATTGACCACCGCCACTCTTCAATTGATCCATCAGATGCCCCTCGATCGCTTGATACGCCTCTTGCGGATCAATATTCAAGGCGACAAGCATTTCCGTCAGACATTCTTCGTCCCCCTCGCTCAAGCTGTCAAGAAGATCGAGTTTTTCGACAAGAGTGAATTGACTCTGTTGTTTCTGAACCCGATAAAGCCTCATGATACGCACAAGATCCTGGTATAAATCGCCCTGTGTCTCTTCAGATGAGCTTTCATCATCATTCTCATCGTCGGAAAGGGATTCGGTTACAAAGTTGGCTTCGCTGTTTTCCAGAAAACCAATCATAGCGTCACTCCAGGGAGCCATGGTCGAACCGAGAAAGCCACTGGCAGAGATAAAGGTCTTTAATGATTTTGAACCACCCAGGCCGAAATCCTCGTTCCTTATATCAAGGATCTTCAGCAACTGGGAAATCTTTGCCTTGGGCACACCGGCCCGTCCGGACTCAAAGCGTGCTACAACTTGAATCGCGCTATTGCCTTCATAACCGAGCGTCTCTCCCAGATCTTTGCGACTCAGGCCTTTTTCCAGGCGTCGCTGCTCCAGGAGTTTGCCAACCTTCCTGCGGAAAAGTTCTTTCTGTTCTTTGGTAATCATAATAGTCGCTTACTCATTTGGGTTCCAATGGCGGAACAGCCTGCTGACAACGGCCCAGATGGGCCGTTGATGAAAGGGCATTATAGCCGGCATTCAAAAAAATGACAATTCTTAAACAGATAATGAATTTTTTTCTTGACAGTTTGTTTAATTTTTGTTTAAGTTGCATCACGAAACGAATTGAACGGTCTCGAGCATCTCTCGGACCATAACTTAGACAAGGAGAACAACCATGCAAAACGAAAAAATCATTCAGGACATTGTCGACTTCAACAAAAACACCGTCAAAATGAGCTTCGAAGCTCTCGGCAACTTCTATGACCAAACCGCCAAAGCAGCCGACCAGCTGCTGGCCGCGAACTCGTATGTTCCGGAAGAAGGCAAAAAAGCTTTCAACCTGTTCATCAAGGAGAACCAGAAGGTTCAGGCCAATGTGAAGAACTTTGTTGAGACCAGCATCGAGATCGACTGGACTGCCAAGGACGCTCAGGTAAAGGGTCTTGAGGCCATGGAAACCCTCTACAACAGCGCCTTCAGCCAGTCTAGCACCATCCAGAAAGAGACCAAGGACTTGCTTAAGAAAACCACTGAGCAGCTCCCCAAGGAAGCCAAGCCGGTCGTTGACTTCTGGAACGAAGCTCTCAACAGCAACTTCCAGATCTTTCAAAGTTTCATGACCAAAAACTTCGACTTTGCCAAAAACGGTCTGAAAAATGTGGCCACCGAAGCACCGAAGGCCGCCAGCACCAAGTAATACTGCGAGACTCACCGTCTGCGCTGACGGTTCTAAAACAAAAAACCCTGCTGATAAAGCAGGGTTTTTTTATTCCAACAATTCAGCGATGTACCTGCGACCCAAGCTTTTGGTTTACAACATATAAAGCCCACCGTTCAGGTTGAGGCTCTGCCCCGTCATGTACTCGCTTTCGCAGATAAAAACAACTCCTTTGGCAATTTCATCAGGATCACCCAGCTTCTTCATGGGAACCATGGCAATGATTGCCTCGCGAACATTTTCCGGCATGGCTTTAACCATCTCTGTAGCAATATAGCCCGGGCAGATACAATTGACCGTAACCCCTCCTTTGGCCGTTTCCAGAGCAAGCGACTTACTGAAACCGACCAGCCCGGCTTTTGCTGCAGCATAGTTGGTTTGTCCAAAGCCGCCAGCCTGGCCGATCACCGAACTGATATTGATAATCCGGCCATACTTTTGTTCAAGCATGGACGGCAAGGCGATCTTGCAGGTGTTAAAAACCGACGAAAGGTTGGTGTCGATGACCTTGTGCCATTCCTCAAAAGACATTTTTTTGAAGGTTTTGTCGCGAGTTATGCCGGCATTGTTGACCAGGATATCGATCTTGCCAAAATCGGCTAATGCCTTCTCGATGAAGACCTTGGTCGCTTCAGCGTCAGAGATATCAGCCTGCACGGCAACGGCCAAACTTCCCATGGCTTTGATCTCATTGACAACCGCTTCGGCTTCTTTTTGGCTATGGTTGTAATTGATAATCACCGTCGCCCCTTCTTTGCCAAGCCCTTTGGCGACAGCAGCGCCAATCCCTCTCGAGCCGCCTGTCACAACGGCAATCTTTCCTGATAATTTTTCCATTACAACACACTCCCTATTCAAAGGTGTCTGTATCTAAAGGGTGATTTGCAAGTCATTGGCACATTCCATCAATGCATTGCCCTTGAATTAACACCCGTTCCGTTGGGATGATGAGGGCTGCCCCGCAGAATTCTTTGGTCAGTATTTTCGATGGCTATGTTTACATGTCCATGCCGCCATTAACGCCCCAGACCTGTCCTGTAATGTAGGAGGAGGCATCAGCAGCGAGGAAATGCACAACGCGCGCAACTTCGGCGGGCTTGCCGAGCCGACCGAGGGGGATATGGGACAGGATCTGCGTCAAGACTTTTTCAGGGATATGTTCCAGCATTTCCGTGGCGATGAAGCCCGGTGTGACCGTGTTGATGGTCAGACCGACCCCGTCGGGTTCGGTCAGTTTACCCGAACGGGCCAGCATCAGCGAGGACTCCCGGGCCAGCGTCTTGGTCAAGCCGAACAGACCAGATTTCGAGGCGGCGTAGTTGGCCTGGCCGATATTGCCGATCTCGCCGATGACGCTCGAGACGTTGACAATCCGCCCGCTGCCCCGTTCGGCCATGTGACGCAAGGCTGCCTGGGACAGAAAGAAGGCTCCGGACAGATTGACGTTCAGCACCTTGTACCAGTCTTCATCCGTCATTTTGACGACGGTTTTGTCGATGGTGATGCCGGCATTGTTGACCAGGATATCGAGGCGACCGTACTTCTCAATAATTTCCGAGACTCGGCTGCGGCAGTCGTTCGGGTCGGCGACATTGCCTTTGTGCACGCTGACCAGTGTGGAATAGGTCTTGGTAAACCTTTCGCGGAACTCTTCAGCATTCTGATCGTTGCCGGAATAACCCGCGGCGATGATCGCTCCCTGACTGGCAAGGCTGCGGCAGATCGCTTCGCCGATGCCCCGCGTGCCCCCGGTGACGAATGCCACGCGGCCCTTCAGTTTGTCGCCAACGCGAATTTTTACATTTTCGTCTGCCGTTATTTCGAGAACGCCCATTGCTTAAACCTTTCTGTTATTTAAGTTAATCAGCCAAGATTAGCTCAAAGCACAATTGTTTTGCCTGTTGCCGTGCCGGGTCAGCCGGCGCCCTGCCTGGCAAGAGCCCGTTCTATTCCCCGCTCAAGGGCAGCGATCAGCTCCGGTCGTAACCTGCGCGCCGGAATGATGGCATCGACCGAGCCCATTTCGCGGGCGCGCTGGATAGTGTGCACCGCATCGTATTCGACGGCCTTCTGACCCAGCTTCTCGGCCCGAACCACGGGCCGCAGCTCCGCCAGCTCAGCCTGCAGGGTCACACGTTCCGGGCCGGTCGCGGCGGCGATCAGCTCGCGCAGCCTGGCAATCCGCTCGTCGGCGTCAGTGCGCTGGTCGACCTCGCGGGTGAAGACCACGGCTGCCGCGGGCGCGCCGCCGAGCACCGAGGCGTAGGTCCCCTCGACAGCCAAGGCTTCCATGTTGTCGTTGAGTACTTTCGAGAACACCACAAAGGCTCCGCCGTGGTAACGGGAGACGACACAGAAGACAATCGGCCCGTCGAAGTTGACGATGGCCCGGCCGATCTCGGCGCCGTACTCGAGCTGGCATCTGGCCAGTGATTCAGGCGAGCCGTCAAAGCCCGACAGGTTGGCCAAGACCACCAGGGGGCGGCTGCCGCTGGCGCTGTTGATGGCGCGAGCCAGCTTCTTCGACGACATCGGGAAGAGGGTGCCCGAGGTCCAGACATCGGGGCCGTCCGCCGGCAGCAGCCCCTTGCGGGGGATCGCCCGGGAGGCGATGCCGAGCATCATCACCGGGTAGCCGCCGAGATGGGCCTCGAAGACCACGCCGGTGTCGGCATCGCGCATGTCGGCCCAGCGTTCCATGGGTTGAAAGTCCTGATCGGCGACTGCGCGCATGATGGAGCGGATGTCGAAGGGCTTCTTGCGGCCGGGGTTGGTGACGTTGTCGAACACCTCGCCGACCGTTTCGAATTCCGGCCCGTCGTGGGGTGCGGTCCTGATGTCGCGCTCCGGATTGTCAGCGGATTTGGCGCGGCGCGGGAAGCGCTCTCCCGGCGCCCGGTAGGCATGCTCGTTGTGCTGACGCATGATCTCGCAGGCCGCTTCGAGGTCGGGTGCCCAGTACTGCGCCTGACCGTTGGGACCCATGATGCGGTCGTAGCCGCCGAGGCCGAAGTTGTCTTCGGCCGAGACGCCGCCCGAGAAGTCGAGAGACTGCTTGCCGGTGAGCACCATGGAGCTGTCGGGGGTCATGACCAGGATCCCTTTGGTGTGCATCAGCATGGTCGTCTCGGCGTTCCAATAGGGTTGACCACCGACGGTGATACCGGTGATGACGATGTTGATCTCGCCACCCCCCTGGGTGAATTCGATCAGCTTGCGCAGCACAATCGAGATCCAGTCCATGTTTTCGGTGCCGCTGGTCATGGAGATGCGGGCGCCAGCCGACACCGCGTACCACTCGAGGGAGGTGCCGTGTTTTTTCGCCAACTCCAGCGCCCCGATGGTCATCCGGCATTCCGGTTCGGCGAGGGATGCCAGCTCCTTGGTCGGGTCCCCGAGCAGCACCACCCGGGTGATCCCTTCCGGGTAGCGTTCCGAGGGGGTCGTCAGCAGACCGCCGACGAAGCCGCAGTCGTTATTCCCCTTCGGCCGATCGACTGGCTCGAAGGCGCCCTCATTGGTCACCGCGTATTCGGTGAAGTTGCCGCCGTTTCTGGTCAGGCGGTCGATCAGCTCGTACGGGTAGATCGAACCGCGCTGTTGCGACATGATGACATTCTGCCGGTAGCGGTCGAGGACAGGGACCGGCTCATTGACCGACTCGACAATTTCCAACGAATTGGGATCGCTGGCGTCGAAGCCGAAGCGCAGAATCACGTCACGGGTTGCGCCGTTTTCCAGCAGCGAGCCGATCATTTCGATCCCCTCGAGCCCAAGCGGGGCCGTGAGCGAGGCGAACTTTTCGGCGCCTCGATCCAGCCCTTCGATCGGCAGAGTGAATGGCGGCCAGAGGTAGAGTACGATCCGGTTCATCGCCAGCCGTCGGCGTGGATCGTGCTCTGTCTGGGCGGTACGGATTGCGTTGGCGCAGGCGGAAAAGAGCCTTTCCATGACCGGCATGCCGATGACCTGCCCCGACTCGTCCCGGCTCGGGGTCAGATCGCGAACCTCGGCGACTGCCGCCAGGCGCATGTCGCGGGGGTTGTCGATGCCGACCAGCTTGTAGCAATAGATGCCAGGCTCCGATTCGAGGCGTTCGCTGGAAAAATTCCGGAAGCGGAAAAATTTGGCGCGGGCGGCAATCATCGGGTGGCAATTGCGGAGGGTCAGGTCTTCAGAAAAGGTTCCCTCAGCGGGGCGATAGGTGTGGTGGAACACCCTGCCCTCGGGGGTGGCCCCCGAGAAGGTCACCCGGCGGATGTTGTCCGGCACCTCGACGCCGGTGACGATCTCGTATGCCCAGGTCTCAATCTGGTCCGTTGAGATCGAGCCATCCCATCGGGTGTAAAGTTCAACGGAGAGCGGGTGGCTGCCGGGCAGGGCGTGGCCCTTTTCCAGGGCGGCCTGGAGCGCCTCGCCAGCCTTGGCCTGCGGGGTGATCGCGGCGACCACCTGGCGGAGGGCCCCATCGGTGTGATAGTTGGCGGAGCGGAGTCCGGGCTCTTCATGGACGTCGTGCAGATCCTTGCCACGATAGAAACGCCGGAAAAAGACCTCGAGCAGCGGATCGCCGCTGTCACCCGAGCCATCGGGGTCGGCGAGCAGTTCGATGACCGCTTCGGGGCAGTTAATCAGCGCATCGAGGTGGGCCCTGTCAGCGCCAGCGACGCGCAGCGCGGCGACGTGGCCGCGCATCTCGTCGAGCACCGCCGCCTTGCGCGCCAGGATGCCGGGCTGCTCAAAGTTCTGGTAGCGGACATTCCGCGCTTTATTGCCAAGGTTGGGGAAGCGCAGCTCCGTGGAGATGACGAAATCGTCGAGAGTCTTCCGCAGTTTCTGGGCGGACGCGGGAACCAGGCGCTGTGGGTCGAGGCGCAGGACATTCAACACCGCGGCGAGCAGCGGCTCGTGCGCCGCCGCCACCTGCTGGGCGTTGAAGATCCGGAACGCGGCACGCTCGAGAGCAACCGAGCGCTCGAGACTGTCGACTCCATAATGCGACAAGGCACGCTCCAGCCGGTCCCGGAAAGAGGCCGGCAGCCCCTCGGCTTCGAGGTCGAGGGCCCGCAGATACTGGTGAAAATCCTCTTTCGGGTTGCGCGTCTCTACGTCGCCGGTGTCGTCGACCGGCCGGTTGCGTGCCAGAGAGTTGACGTCGCTGAAGGCACCGAGTACGGCGAGACCGGCGGCAACGACCTGGCGATCATGCTGTTCGATCTCTTTATGCGCCGCGAGCAGTCGTCCCGCCAGGTCACGCACCACGCCCGGCTGAGTATCGTAGCCGAGGATGGTCCAGCGGATTGCGTCAAGAAGCTCCAGGCAGCGTTCACGACCGCTCAGTTCGACGCTGCGCTCGGCAGCGATCCGATTGAAATCGACGCGTTTGCCGGACGCCGCGGCTGAACCTGCGGACCTGGCTTCGAGCCGCAGCAGAGCGGCCCCGGCATCGACCTGGATGCTCGGACCGGTCAGCACATCGACCACGGTCCCGGCAAAGGGCGCCGTGATCGCAGTTTCCATCTTCATCGCCTCAAGCACCACCAGCGAGTCGCCCTTTGCGACCGAATCTCCGGGCTTGACGTTGACGGCGACGACCAGCGAGGGAGAGGGCGAGCGAACGGTTCCGACATCACCGCGGCTGATGCGGTGGATCACATTGTCGACCTCGATCAGGTGGTCCTGCCCCTGGGTCACGGACACCACGCGGTGGGTTTGGCCGCCAATGGTGACGCGTGACTCGTAATCACTTACCGGTTCCAGGGTCATGGTGAGAAGCTTGCCCTCCACCTCGAGGCGGTAGGTGTTCGGGCTGACCCGTTGGACGGCCAGGCGATACTTTTCACCTCCCAGCCGGCAATCGACCGTCACCAGCGACTCGTGGGTCGCCCGCGGCCGGCCGCGACCGGCCGCGGCAAAGAACGAGCTACGGGCGTAAACCGCGGCCGCACGATAGGCCTGGGCTGCGGCGACGAGCAGGGCGATGCCGGCATGATCGTCGCCGATCTGCGAGCGCTCTGCAATCATCCGATCGAGCCAGGCCGTGTCAGCGAGAAGCTCAGGGAGGTTCAGCAGGCGTAGGAGAAACGGTTCGTTGGGGGACCTAACCAAGAGCTTACCCATGGAATGCCTCCTTGACATCATCCAGAGAGGAGTGCGTATTGCTTGGTTTCGGGCCCATGTTCAGGTCGTTCTGGACCTCCGGTGCCACCATTGACGGGTCCAGGTACATCACCACATAACCGCCGACGGCGCCAGCGCCAAAGCCTGGAGCGAAGACCAGCGATCTTTTGGAGACCGCTCCATCGTAGACAGAATCTGCCAAGGCGATGGGGATGCTCGCCGCCGAGGCATTACCGACTTCGGTGATGTTGAAGAAGATGTCTTCGGCGGCAATACCCTGGGGCACGGCGATGTCGATAATCATGTTCTTGTTGGCCTGGTGCGGCACGATCAGGTCGATGTCGTTGATCAGCTTGCCGTCCCCCTTGACCCCTTTGAGCTCGGTCAGCTCACCGATCATCTGGTTCAGGTAGCGCTTGACCAGTGCCTTGACCTCGGGGCCGTAGACCGTGATGTCGTTGTCGAAATCGTAGTTGGGCCAGATGATCGAGTTGACCTGGCTGAAGGGGCCGCTGGCATAGGTCTGAACCACTTCCACATCGCGGTCACCGTCGGTCGGCGCGATCACCAGGGCGGCGGCGCCGTCGCCGAAGATCATCCGCGAGGGGCGGGCATTGCCGATCTTGTCGGAGAACTTTTCTGCCAGCACCAGCAGCACCGGGCGCTCAATTTCCTGCAGCTGGCGGATCGCTTCGGCCATGCCGTAGGGGAAACCAGCACAGGCGGCGACCAGGTCGACCGAGCAGTGGGTCTGCATGATGCCGAGCTGGCCCGAGAGCCATGTGGCGGTTGAGGGAATCAGCCGCTCCGAGGTGCAGGTGCATAACAGTAGCGCGCCAATCTCCTCGGGACCTCGGCCGGCGTGAGCCATAGCCGCCCGGGCGGCCTCGAGGGCGATGTTCTCGAGCGGCTGGGTGGTGTAACGACGCCGCTCGATACCGGTCTTCTCGGCGATCTCCTCGGCGCCCATCGGCGACCAGGTGGGGGGCGAGTTGCGCACCACGTCGATGTTGCTGCAGATGACCTCCCCCTTGCGGATCGCCAGCGCCTCGATCTTCGGCTGGACCTTCACAGCGCTGCCGACGACCAGTGGCGGCAACGGCCGCACCGGTTCGACGGCCGGGGTCGGTGTCGGCGTCTGCGCGACGCTGACGGCACCGCTCTTGACGCGGTTGATGAAGTCCAGCACGTGGCGGTTTTTCGGGTAAAAGAGCACCACGACATCGTCGTCGTGCATCTTGGCAAACGACTTCAGTCGGGCCTGGCTGCGATCCCAGGGGTGCTGATTGTGCAGCACCATTGCCCAGCGCCGCAGCGCCTCGAGCTCGGGCTGCTCCTCGGTGACGTCGAGGATCTCATCGATGCTGTAGTGTCGGTGGTCAGGGTTGAAGTCGCCGAGGACGGTGGTCTTGGCCTCAGCCGTGGTGAGCGCCTCGGCGATGGTTGCCTTGATCGGCGGCAGCTCCGACGCGCGATAGAGCTTGTTGGAGAAGCAATCGAAGAGGATGCCGAACAGACCGTCTTCAGCCACCTGGTCCCATTTGGCCGACAGTTTGCCGTAGGCATTCAGGACGCTGGCGGACTTTGCTTCGCGATTCTCCCTGGGCCGCAACAGCGGCACAAAGACATCGTCGCGGCTTCGCGGGACATCGCACCAGCGGGTCGGGCGCTTTTCATACATGGCCAGGGCAAAACGGTTGGCCCAGAACAGGTGCAGTCCGAGGTCGCGCAGCAGGTCGTAGCGTGTGGCATATTTCCCCGCGTCGGCCATTTGAGCGATTTCGGTTCCGGTCGGGGCCTTGACTTCGAAGTCCCGTTTGATGATAGCCTGCAACTGGTTCAGGTCGGCGATGATTGAAAAATCGAGTTCGATAAAAATACTTGAGGGGAATACCAATTTGTTGTGTTTATTGAATCGAAACGGCTTCATGGGGCCTCCTTAGCTGTTAATTAGGCAGGAAATATATTGTTTTGACATCACACTTCAACATCAGGCCCTAAGAGATTATTCCATGGGCAACCTCTATTGCTCCTCAGCACTATTTTTGTCAAATTTAGGACAACGACCTTTGTGATTGAGTCCAATTTGCGCCCTTTAGTCCTGTAATTGTAAAAAGATGACATTATGGGATAGGATTTAAAATTTTAGCGTATCTATCATTTATGTCAACGGCACCTTTAAAGACTCCGTAGCCCTGAAATAAAGAAAGGCACCAGCACCGATTAAGTGCTGAGGCCTTAGTTTTAAATGGCGCGCCGCAGAAGATTCGAACTCCCGACCTTTTGATCCGTAGAGAGCTTAGCCACTATTGCTAAAACTAATGTAAACTACTGTAGTAGCGGTTTGAATCGCCCCAAATTTACTAGAGACCGGGGGCCCTGCAGGTGTCTTGCAAATCACGACTTTCGAGAAGAAAAACGGCTTCTTATTGATAGAGACATCTAAGAGGCCTATTAATCCAAACAAAAAAGGCTGCCTGGAA
>Ga0316188_10000564_pt1 | contig 16153 bp, 15 predicted proteins | sample Phiworburrow1_MG_FD_204933 | JGI IMG/M metagenome (GOLD analysis project Ga0316188, IMG submission 204933) | Coastal sediment microbial communities from Maine, United States - Phippsburg worm burrow 1 | ecosystem: Environmental > Aquatic > Marine > Coastal > Sediment | place: USA: Maine...
TCCGAATAATGAGCTAATAATAAAGCATCTCTAATAGAATCGACACTATTAGGGTCGCAATAAAAAACCTCATCTCGAAAATATTCCCTTTGATCCCCTTTATCTGAAATAACAGGATTACAGCCACAGGCAGCGGCCTCCAAACTCGATAAACCGGTGGTTTCGAACCAGCTCACCATCGCATGAACCTTTGCTTTTTTATAGTGCTCGATCAATTTTTCCTGACTAATATGATCGATATACCTTACCTGATGATTCGCTTCCTCTTTACATTCTTCAAAATAAGAAGAATGATTAGGAGATACTTTTCCAATGATAGTTAAATTAAGATCCGTTTGTTTTATTGCTTTAATCAGATTGAGTTGATTCTTTACCCCCTCAATTCTCGCAACGCAAAGCACCCCTTTTTTCTCTATCGTCGGATCATAATTGAAAAGCTCCGTATCGATCGCATTTGGAACGACCACCGATTTGCATGCTACATTGAAATCATCCTTGATCCGCTCTAGCTCACTTTCTGAATTAGGAAGTAAAACCGCACAATCATCCAGTATTTTTTCAATAGAATGATCAAAACCTAATGTTAAGTATTCTTTAGATCCCGGGTGTTCCCCGTTTTTGATCCAACGGGCAATCGATTTCAGGTATTCCGTTTTACCTTTCCCTACTATTTTAGATAAAAGCTGGAAGATCCCTCCTCTCACCTGCTGGTCATATTCGCTGTAGTCGACATAGATAGGAGAAATTACATAGGGTAAACCGGAAGAAAGATGTTTTAATATGGCACCCGGACGGATCAGGTTAAAAAAATGTAAAAGATCATACTGTGAATAATCTACAGGCTTTTCATTGGTTAATATATCCACTTTTACATCATAGCTTTTCTCCAAATACTCTTTTGTCTTTCCCATTTGTATGGTATCTCCACCGGGAGCGGAATACAATGTGGGACGGGATATAAACAAAACCTTGATCATAGCGCTACAAAAATCGTTGTTTTAATTTTGATAAGCGATAACGAAGCATATTCTCATATAGGTCCATATTCAATTTGAAATTGGAACTTTTTAAATGCTTTTTTTTCACCTTATTAAATTCTTTATACACTTCTTTTGGATCTTGCTGACTTACCCCTCCTTCTGCCATATTTGAAATAACCATATTGACGAACTTAAAATCCGGTTTTTTAATTCTCAACAGGAATTCGTAATCCATACAATATTTATATTTCAAATCGTAAAGACCTAATTCATCAAACAGTTTTGCATTATGAAAAGTAGCCTGATGAGGTATATTCATTTCTCTTTTAAAAGTTTTCAGGTCAAATGCTCGTCCAAATGTTTTAAGTGTTTTATTTTGATCATCTACTAAATTAATCTTACCATACACGATGCTAAGATCATGACTTAATATTAATGCTGGAGCGACTTCTTGAAGAATGGAAGCTGAGATTAGTGTATCTCCTGCATTTAAAAAAAGGATCCATTTTCCTTTTGCCTGGGCTATGCCTTTATTAAATGCATCTGCAATCCCTTTGTCTTTCTCGGAAAGCGAAAAGGAAAAAGAAGAAGCATTATCTTTTATAAACTCAGCACTACCATCATTAGATCCACCATCTATCACAATGTACTCTACATTTGAGTAGGTCTGTTTTATAACGCTATTAAAGGTTTTTCTTAAGCCTTCAAGGTCATTTAACACAATGGTTACAACACTGATCAAGGGTTGATAGGACATGTTTATTTTTCAATAAAAATACAATAAGTAAATGCAAACTTAATGAATGGATAGAAATTGAATCATATAGTTATTACTTTGCATTCAAATTAAGAATGAAGTCATGCATCCCCTAAAGAACTATCTCAAATATATAATTTACACTTTACGCGACTTATGGCTACCTAAAAACAATCCGATAGTCGAAGAAAACACGCTTTGCATCATTAAAATGGATGCTATTGGGGATTATATCTTATTTAGAAATTTTATAGAAGCGATTGCTACCTCCTCCAAGTACAAAGATTATGAAATAACATTAATTGGAAATACTATATGGAAAGAATTAGCTGAAGAGCTGGATAGTAAATGGATTAACCATTTTATCTGGATTGATCCGCGTAAATTTCAAAAGGATTTCTCGTATCGCAAAAAATGTTTTGAAGAACTTCAAGAAGTACAGTATTCTGTGCTCATTCATCCAACATTTTCACGTGATTATTATGTGGCTGAAACCATTAGCAAAGCTGTTTTTGCAAAGCAAAAAATAGCAGCGACCAGCGACTTAATGAACACAAGTAAGTGGCAAAAAAGAATGGCCGATCGTCAATATTCACAGTTTATTACAATTCCGGATCAGCTTCTATTTGAGTTTGATAAGAACCGGTTTTTTATTAACTCATTACTTAAAACAAGTAGTCATATAAACCTTAATATCAACGATTTAATAGATGTTAAAAATCTAAATACAAAACAACCTTATTGTATTCTTTTTATTGGTGGAACGGCCGAATTTAGAAAATGGTCACTCAATAATTGGATAGCATTATTAGAACATATTCTTTCAAATTATAAAGAGGAAATTGTGATTGCCGGCGGACCGAACGACAAAGTTCTAGCCGATGATCTTATCCAGGCTTTTAGTGGAAATAGTCGTATCAGCAATCTTGCCGGAAAAACGTCTTTATACCAATTAATACAACTTATTTCCGGTGCAAAATGGATGATCTCAAATGAAACCAGTGCTCCGCATATGGCAGCGGCAGTGAATACCCCTGTGTTGGTTATCAGCAATGGGAATCATTACGGACGCTTTATCCCTTATCCTAAAGAAGTATATGATAAATATTATACCGTTTTCCCAAAAGAAATAGATACCCTATCAGAGGAAGAGAGAATCATGAAATTTACCGAAGGATCTGATTTATCCATTAATTTAATAGCTCCTAAAAAAGTAATTTCTGCCCTTGAAAAGAATTTTCTTTAAAGCTACCTTCCCATTTTTTCTAATAAATATTTAGGATGAAACGCTTTTAAAATAAGCACAATCTGCCTTCTCGTTTTGGTAAAGAAAAATAGCATTATTATGGGAACAAAATAGGAAAATAAGGATGCGTATGCCGCACCCATAAATCCAAATTTAGGAATCCATAAAAAGTTAAGTGCTATGTTGATCAGAAGTCCTGTTAAAGATCTTAATAGAATAATATTCTTGTAATTTTCAGTAACAAGATACTTACCACTTGCTATTCCTATAAAAATGGCATATACCGACATCCCCATTACCTGCAATACTTCGCCCGAACCTTCATATTCCAAACCAAAAAATAAACGCATCATTGGTATTGCGATAATAACGGTTCCAATTCCTATTAAGATACCGGTATAAGTCATTATACTATAAAACCCGAGTAAGTTTTTGTTGTATTTCTCCCCCTCATGTTTTTTTGAATACACAATGCCCGGAAAAAAGGAATCGGCTAATGCAATGGGTATAAAATAAACAATTTCTATCATTCTTACACCGGTAGAATATATACCATTTGCTGCATCGCCGGCAATTTCAGTTAACATAACCTGATCAATTCGCATATATAGCATTATCATTAAACCAGATAATGCGATAGGCATACTGTCTTTTAAAAGTCCTTTAGCAATTTTCTTACTAAAGAGCGATAGCGATAGTTTATTCTTCTTTTTAAAATAAATGGAGAAAACAAAAATTCCTCCTAACAGCATTTCCAAAGAATTGGTGGCTACGAAAAAGGCTAAACTATAATGATTATATACAAAGTAAATTTTAAGTAATGCGACTATTATAAAGGCTATATTCCTACCTATAGCAGAATATTTCGATTGCATCTTTGCCTTAAAAAAGATATCACTGAGATCTGCTGCTTGAAAAATAAGTAAGGATGCCATTAATGACATCATCAATAAAAGATCTGAATCCGGTTTTTTGAACCATACAAAAAGGACTATGTTTAATAAAAAACCCAAAGCACCACCTACTAGCTTAAGTGTAAATGCCGTAGAAAAAATAGCACCTTCTTCATCGGGGGTATTCACCAAATTCCTTGGCAGAATACCTTCCATACCTAAGGAAGTAAAAACCGTAAAAAATATTGTGATGGAAAGCAGATAGTTCCATAATCCGTAATTCTCCGGTCCTAAATAGCGGGCAACAACTATTGATACAAATAAACTTAAGGCCAGACGAATAAGTTTATCAGCAAAAAGCCAGGAGAAATTGTGAAAAATACTGGATCTAAGAATTTTTTTCAAGCAGGTGTGATTTTAGCAAATGTACTAATCCTTCGCAAGCTAATAAATGCGTTGTATATTTGCTAAACAATTCAATTCGCCCGGAATAATTCCGTTTATGCAAAACCCTCAAATATGAGTTCAAATGATTGAGACTCCAATATTATTTTTAGTTTTTAATCGGCCGGATGTAAGCAAAAGGGTATTTGAGCAGATCAAATTGGCAAAACCCAGGAAACTATATATCGCAAGTGACGCTGCCCGATCTAACAAAGAAGGTGAAGCCGAAATTGTTTTAGATCTCAGGGATTTTCTACTGAAAAATATTGATTGGGATTGCACAGTAAGCACTTTGTTCCGAGAGGAGAACCTGGGTTGCAAATATGCCGTAAGTTCTGCTATAGATTGGTTTTTTCATAATGAAGAACAAGGAATCATTTTAGAAGATGACTGCTTACCGGAGCAAAGTTTTTTCAGGTATTGTGAAGAACTATTGATCAAATACAAAAATGACAAACGAATATGGCATATTGCCGGAAACAATTTTCACTTTGGTCAATCCGATGGTACTAATAACAGCTATTATTTTGGTGGTATTTATGGTTCTATATGGGGTTGGGCATCATGGAGAGATCGTTGGGCTGAATATGATGCTGAGATCAAGGCATTCGAAGAGGATGAAGTAAGAAGCAAATTAGCCTTGAGCTACGATGGCAGTGAAGCAGTAGTAGCCAGGTTTAATGACTTTCAATTAATTAAAGACGGACTGGATACATGGGATTTTCAATGGGTATTTGCGCGCTGGATGAATAAAGGACTCACCATCGTACCTTCTGTAAATCTTATTAAAAACATTGGATTTAGTGAAGAAGCGACACATACACAATATACCAAAGACAAGAGGTCCGATATGGAAGTCGAAGCAATGTCTTTTCCACTAATACATCCCGAAATAGTAGAACGGAATGCTTCGATGGAAAGACAATTTTATGAAGATTTTATTAAATTAAAACCGCTAGATCACTTAAAGATCTATATTAAAAAACTAGTCGGGAAATAATATGGGAGAAATAATAAAAACAATAGCTAAAGGAAAATTGATTGATAGTGAGGTTGAAATTGAACTCAATCATCCGCCTGCAAGCGGTCAGGACGAGCAAATACATATTCAAACAGCTAAGTTTAGATTTGAAATGGATAAAAAAGACTATATCAAATACGCTTTGTCTGTCCTGGTAGCTGAAAGAAATTTTAAAAATTTAAAAGGCCTTAAGTGAAGTATTATTCGGAAGCAGATATCATCCATTTTTTTAATGCACTTAATAAAAGTGCTTTAAACTATATTCTGTTGCGAAATATAGGGAATGAACTCCCGGCAGAATTATTAATTGGGAAGGACATAGATCTGCTCATCAAAAAAACAGATGAAGAAAAATTCATTGCTCTTTTAACAGAACTGTCATTTAAGCAAATGCCCCATCCACTTCAAAATGACGTTTTTTTATACGGTATTGATCGTTTTGAGAAGTACCTAAATAAAGTGAATGGTATAATGATCGACCTTAATTTTCAACTCTGTGTTCGCAGCTTAGATCAAGGCCAGTGGATACCTTTGGATATGATCATTCAAGAATCTGCATGGAATAGTAAAATTTTTGATACCGACTCCTATGCTTTTCCATGCTGGACTCTAAGTGTTGAAGATGAGTTTATTACTTTAATAGCCCGCTCGATATTTGATAAAAAGGATTTTTCTGCATCTTACAGAGCTAGAATTACAGCGCTTTTGCCTAAGGTAAATTTAGAAGAAGTAGAAAATAAAATGTCTTTGGTCTTTTTTAAATACACTCCTTATCTATTAGATCAGGTGAAGAAAAAAGAATACGGCACCATCATAAAAAATTACCTAGCATTTACAAACTATTGAAATGAGTAACCCCGCTGTAATAACCTTAGACGATGCCAGTAACCCTAAAGCGAAGATCAAGCGCTTTGTGTTGGAAGACAATATTGGTGAATCATTGCATTTGCATATTGATACTATGCGCATCGATTTTACAGTTGAGGATTTTTTGTCATTTAGCCAAATGATCCGTTCCTCCTTGCTTGAACTCGATTTCCTTGCCCCCTATTCTGTTAACGATTTTGATGAACATTTTTTAAAAGAATGCGCTCCTTTTCTTTCGGATCTTCTAAAGATCGAAATAGAAGAAATTCCTTTATCCAGGTTGGATTGCATAGTACACAAGTCGCTGAGAAAAGAGTTAAATCTCATAGAGGTCAAAAAGATCGAGCAAAGTCCAGCTTATAAATACCTTAAGGGAAACAAACAAGAATTTATTGATTATACTCAGTTCAATTATTTTAACACCGGCAATGAAATTCGACTGGAAAGAATGCAAGAGTCCATCCGCGAAAAAGGCTATCCTTTAGAGAATAATTATATCGTTTTGTTTAATGGACAGAATATCATAAGAGATGGTCAACATCGCGCTGCCATATTAGCGGATCAAATGGGATTGGATACCAAAGTAAAGGTGATGCGCTTCCACTTTAAAGGGAATAAACATCTTATCCATCTACATAAAACAAACCTTAAAACCAGTTTTATGTGGTTTGCCAGGAAAGTGAAAAGAAAATTGAAAGAAATTATAAAAGGATAATTAAGCCTATTGAGAAGAAACTTGCTTGATCGCCAAGTTTTCTAGATCCACCTTAGTCCCCTTAAACACATTCAGATCGGTGTTCCCTTCAATACCATTTACTTTCCCTTTTTCAGAAAATTGCCAGAAGGTCCATATTCTATCGTGTATAGGCCGATCCAATTTATTGTAATTGGCGATCCAAAAAATGTAATCATTGAACATTGCATCGCTAAGTAGATCCTTGTAGTGACTGGCCCCCGTATATATAATGGGCCTCACACCATAATGTTCCTCTACCGTATCGAGCCATTTTTTTAAACCATTTCGCAAGGATTGCTTCGATTGAATTTTTGAAAATTTTTCAATATCCAATACCGGTGGCAGATCTCCCTTTTCCAGCCGAACCCTTTTTATGAATCGCTCTGCCTGTTTTAAGGAATTTTCATCCGGACGATAATAATGGTAAGCTCCTCTTACAAAACCATTTTCCTTAGCATGTTTCCAATTGTATTTAAAGTACTTATCATTGCTGTCATCCCCCTGGGTAGCGCGGATAAAGACAAAAGAGATCGGTTTATCATCTATGGTCTTTACCTGATCCCAATTGATCATTCCCTGATAATGAGAGACATCAATTCCAACGACACTATGCGCTCTTAGCTGAAGCGGAATATTTCGTTTACTCGGGTAAATAATGTCCGGAATGCGGTCGGTGATATTGGGGATCACTATTTGATCACTTAAGCGAACAAGCGAAATGGCGCCAAATATAATGGCCGCAATGGTACCCCAAATGATCGTAATCTTTAGTGACTTTTCCGCTTTCCTGCTCATTATGATCTTGAATCGATGGCCTGTTCAAAAGCCCGATAGTTAAACCAATTCAATTTATATACCTTTTCTACAATGCTTTTAATACGATTTTCGTATTCGCTATATAATCGATGCTTATCTAAATATTCTAAAGTTTCAATAAATGATTTTAGCATACTGGTATAAAAGGACTCTTGTTTTATACTTTTTTCTTCGTTATAGGTTATAGCTATTTCGATATTAAACAGCATGATTTCACTAAGAACCTGAGGATCAACCTGAAGTAAAATGCAGTTCTTGATTATTTTTTGAGCGACAGATCTTCTCAATTTCGCCTTTCGGGAGCTTACAGGAAAATACTCCTTTGAGATCTTAAACTTACTCTCTTCCAGGAGCTTCTCTTCTTTCGGATTAAAGGCAAAATCATAATAAGCTTTAACCTCCTTAAAGCGTTCATATAAATCTAAAATCTGAGCCTCTAATTGGGCTTTTTTTAAATCCTTTAAATATTTTTTTAAGTTTCTTTTACTCATTTATTGCTTTCTAAAGACCTGAGAAGATAGAATTACAAGAGTGTCCTTAAATTAAATACACCAAGGACAAACATAGAAGAAAAAATGACGCATCTTTACCAACTTAAACAGCAATTTTCAATTATGATCCGAATAAAATCGATTTTCTTTGTCCTATTATTTTCTTCTCTTTTCTTTTTAGGATGTTCTCCTAAACTGGAAGTAGCGCTTTACCATCAATCAGATAAAGAAGTGGATGCTACACAATACCATACTTTTGAATACTATGGCTGGGCGGATAATAGCGCGCAGGTATTAACAAGCATGGATAAGAAGCTTATTGAAAATGCATTTGCAAAAGAATTTACGAATAGAGATCTTAAGTATGTCGAATCCGGTGGAGATCTGATCGTGAGTCTTTATTTAGTAACTGCAGAAGTTCAGGAAACCAAAGCGACCACGGTTTATAATGGAAGTGGATACGGATATGGAGGATACGGAGGAGCAGGTTATAATGGGTATAGCTATAGCAGTTATGGTTATGGAAATTATTATGGTTACGGACCCGGATATGGCTGGGGTGCCGGTATGTCTACTTCAACCGTCTATACAAATGTTACTGTAGATGAAGGAACTTTAATAATGAACATCTTCGATGCAAAACAAAAATTATTGATCTATGAAACGGTTGCTATTAAAAAAATGGATGGCCAATTGAGGGGTGATCAACGTTTAACGGAACTGGTTGCCCGTTCAATGATGTATAATTTTCAAGTCCCGGTGGTGAAGAAAAAGTAAATAGTAGTTAGTAGCTAGTAGTTAGTGATTAGACAGCTATTCGAAGAAAAATGCTTATCACCCTGAGCTTCCAAAAACATTTACGCATTCATTCATTTATACATTGACTAGTTACTAGCTACTAATTACTAGTTACTAGCTACTAATTACTAACTACTAACTACTACTCAATCCCATCGCCATTTATTATCATCACCTAAGCTTACCAAACCTTCGTCAGAAAAATTCCTTAGCAGATCGATGATCTCTACTTCGTCGATAATTGGTAGTTCTTTTAAGATCGTTTTTGTGTCTTTAGCACCTGATTTTAGAATGCTTTTTAATTTCACTTCCAGTTCTTTAAAATAATCAGACGATCGGTTTTTGCGCAGACAAACATCACATTTACCACAAGGAATCGATTTTGGCTCTCCAAAATAGCGCAATAATTGAATGCTTCTGCACTCTTCGGTTTTGATAAAATGGATCATCGCCTCACTTCTTTTTATCTGACGTTCCTTTATTGCTCCATAGGTTTCATGACTAATATGCAATCGGTCGTCTGGTACTATTTCGCTTAAGAAAGTGATCTGAGGTTTATCATTTGCCGGTAAATATTCAATTAACTCAATGCTATCGAGGTACTTTAATTGTTTCACTAAAACATTCACGTCCTCACTCATCCTTTTTGCTATTTGATATTCATTTAATCTCACATAAGAATCAAATAATCCTGAATATGAGCGAAGCAAGGTCTTGAGCAGTAATTCGAATTGAGGATTTGCCACTTCAAAATAATAGAGATCCGATTGGTTTACTTTTATCTTGATCTTCGAAGGCTGATGTAATGAATCGCTTAATTGATAGAAAGCATTTCGTTCAAGGATCTTAATACTGTTAAATACTTCCAGTACGGGTAACTCAACTCGCTCAGCCAGCTTTGTAATATCAAAAACACGGGATTCATATAAACCTGAACCATGAGCTAGCTGATATAAATTAGCAATTCCCTTATACACTTTTTTAATATTCTCGATCGGAGGAAATGATCTTTCGATGCGTTCTTTTAATGTGGTCAGATCTGAATCATTATAAAGCATCACTCCATAGGCCTTTAAACCATCTCTTCCAGCCCTTCCCACTTCCTGGAAATAGGCCTCGATCGAATCCGGTATATCATAATGGATCACCGTTCTCACATTCGCTTTATCGATACCCATCCCAAAAGCATTGGTCGCTACTATGATCCTTATCTTTTCATTTTTCCAATCTTCCTGGATTTTATCTTTTATTTCAGGGCTTAATCCCGCATTATAAGGAGAAGCACTGATTCCCTTGCTGATTAACCATTGAGAAAGTTCACGGGTTAATTTCCTGCTTCGAACATAAATTATCCCTGATCCGCTTCGTAACTGGAGTCCTTTTAAAATTCGTTCTCGTTTATTATCCTCTTTAATGATCACATAATGAAGACTTTCACGCGCGAAGGAAGTGCTTTGCAGATTCTTCTTTTTAAAAGCGAGCTTTTGCTGAATATCTTCAACAACATCCAGCGTAGCTGAAGCGGTTAATGCCAATATCGGTGCATTGGGATGAAATTCACGAATCGCTGAAATTTGAATATAAGAAGGTCTGAAATCATATCCCCATTGTGAAATGCAATGTGCTTCATCTACTGCAATAAAAGAGACTTTCATTAATTTGAAGCGTTCAATAAACAATTCACTTTTTAATCTTTCCGGAGAAACGTATAAAAATTTTGTTCCTCCATAAACGCAATTATCAAGAATGCGATCGATCTCCTTAAAATCCATTCCCGAAACAACATAATCTGCCGAAATAGCTCTGCTCCTCAAATTTTCTACTTGATCCTTTATCAAAGCGATCAGCGGAGATACCACGATGCAAATACCATCCAGCATAATACCCGGAACCTGATAGGTCATCGATTTACCACCACCTGTTGGCATTAAAGCCAATACATCTCTTTTATTTACAATTTCATTGATGATCGTTTCCTGCAAAGGACGAAAAGAGGTAAAACCCCAGTATTTTTTTAATGTGTCGAGTGCAGTTTCCATTTCTATCCTTTGCGGGTCAAGCGCTTTATTAATTTGGTGCTAAGGCATTATAAAAATATAACACAAAAGCGCTGAATACAAATAGAGGCAATTTAAGGCGACAAACTATTTTTTTAAACGTCTAATTATTAGTAATTTTTAAGTGCAACAACTAAATGTCATTATTATGAAAACAATTACACTCATTCTAAGTCTGTTTCTAAGTGTGTTTTTATCTAACGGCTATTCTCAAAATTCGGATTGCCTTGATCTATCAGGAATTGATTTCGGCCAATGCACTGCCGTATTGGGTTATGCTAATATTGGAGGTGAATGTATTTTGTTATCCGGATGCTCAAGTATTGTTGATGATGTAGATTATGCTGCTTTCATTTATTCCAGTGCAGAAGAATGCGCTTCATATTGCTCTATTGGCTGTCTGGATCTCATTTTCCTTGATTTTGGACCTTGTGAAATGCTTTTAGGTTACGGAATAGTTGATGGAGAATGTGCAGCGATCAGTGGATGCAGTGCTATTATCAATGGTTTTGACTTCTCACCTTATATCTATTCATCTCCTGATGAATGTGCGGTGACTTGTGGACCTGTCTGCATGGACCTATATGGAATTGATTTTGGTCCCTGCGATATGTTTATGGGTTATGCTATGATCAACGGAACTTGCATAGCACTATCGGGTTGTGGCAGCATTGTAGATGGAATTGATTATGCTGATTTTATTTATTCGAGTGAGGAAGTATGTATTTCAAATTGCCAGGAGTCCTGTCTGGATCTTGTCAACTTAGATTTTGGAGAATGTGCAATGCCTTTAGGAATAGCGATCATCGAAGGAGAATGCAGCATGTTGTCGGGATGTTCTTATGAGGTAAACGGAGTAAATTATGAAGATTACTTCTTCGAATCCATGGAGACCTGCATTTCAAGTTGTTTTTTTACAAGTGAACTTTGTATTATCCCTGAATTAATTGATTCGAATATGGCCTGTACTACTGAATACGAACCTGTATGCGGATGCGATGGAAATACCTATAGCAATGCATGTGTAGCGCGCTTATTTGGTGGAGTAGCCTATTGGACAATGGGAGAATGTACTGTGGGTATTAATGAAAAAGAAGCATTAAATGCTACTATCTATCCAAATCCGGCTCGAGATTTATTAACTATTGAAAATCCTGATGCTAAAGATTTTATTATTCAAATATTCGATTTGAGTGGAAAAATAGTACTTGTTAAGCGAATAAATTCGACAAGCATAATTGATATTTCGTATATTGAGCCTGGGATTTATCTTCTGAAAATTATAGACGAGAAAAATAATTTGAAAATTAGTAAACTTATTATTAATTGAATATTAGATACTTACGTTCAATAATTTGAAAAGTGTGTTTTGTACATTTAGTGTTTTAGTAAACAACTGAGGGTTCTAAGACGAGAAGAAGCTAATAAATTCATTAGTTTTGCAAATAATAAAATGATTTTGATATGATAGCACAAGACACGCGAATAGAAATAGAAAAAGCTTCAAGCTCACGTTTGGCTGAATCTAATATAAATAACTGTGCATTTGGGAGAGTATTTTCTGACCATATGATGGTAATGAATTATAAAGATGGCAAATGGAGCAATGCGAGTATAAAACCTTTTCAAAATCTATCCTTGAGTCCTGCTGCTATGGTATTTCATTATGGTCAGGCAATCTTTGAAGGTATGAAAGCCTATCGTCTAGAAAATGGCGAAGTAGGTTTATTTCGAGCGATGGATAACATTAAAAGGATGAATATATCTGCAAAAAGAATGTCGATGCCTGAAATACCTGAAGATCTTTTTTTAGAAGGTTTAAAGACCTTAGTTAAACTTGATCGTAATTGGATTCCTTCTAATGCAGATAGCTCACTTTATATTCGCCCTGTTATGTTTGCAACCGACGAATTTGTCGGTGTAAGAGCATCACAAGGTTATAAATTCGTGATCTTTACATCTCCTGCGAATGCATACTATAACTCTCCGGTAAAAGTTAAAATAGAAAGCTACTATTCAAGATCATGTAAAGGAGGAACCGGATTTGCTAAGGCAGCCGGAAATTATGCCGCTTCCCTCTACCCTGCCAATCTTGCAAGAGAAGATGGATACGACCAGCTTATCTGGACAGATGCGGAAACGCATACTCATGTGGAAGAAGCCGGTACAATGAACGTAATGTTTGTTATTGACGGGAAATTATTAACTCCACCATCAAGTGGGACCATTCTGGATAGTATTACCAGGAAAAGCGTAGTTACTTTAGCTGAACAAATGGGTATCCCGGTGGAAGAAAGAGCAATAACAGTAAAAGAAATTATGGATGCGATCCATAGTGGAAAACTGGAAGAAGCTTTTGGCGCCGGAACGGCTGCAACGATCGCTCCTATTTGTTTGATCGGCTATGAAGGAAAGAATTATGATCTTAAAGATTCTAAAACCTGGAAATTTGCTCCGGCTTTGTTAAAAGAATTAAATATGATCCGAACAGGAAAAAAAGAAGACATTAATAACTGGGTTACCAGATTATAATAAAGAATAGTACTTTTGAAGCTGTTGATTTTAATTAAGTCAACGGCTTTTTTATTTATGAAAATACTTACCGTAGTTGGGGCCCGACCTCAATTTATTAAAGCAGCAGTACTAAGTCGTCTCATAGCAGAAGATAGCGATATTGAAGAAGTATTAGTACATACAGGCCAGCATTTCGATGCATCTATGTCGGATATTTTTTTTAAACAGATGGATATTCATCCGCCTAATTACCATCTTGAGGTGAATTCACTTTCGCATGGTGCGATGACGGGTAGAATGCTTGAAAAAATAGAAGAAGTACTTTTAATTGAAAAACCGGATGTTGTATTGGTATTTGGTGATACCAATTCGACCTTGGCAGGCGCATTAGCTGCTCAAAAACTTCATATTCCGGTCGCACATGTTGAAGCAGGATTAAGAAGCTTTAATATGGATATGCCCGAAGAAGCAAATCGAATCCTTACCGATCGAATTTCTTCTTTTCTTTTTGCTCCTACCTCCACTGCAATAGAACATTTAAAAGCAGAAGGTTACGATCGCTTTAAAAGTCTTGTTTTATTATCGGGAGATATCATGCTGGATGCTGCTTTATATTATGCCAACAGATCAAATGACAAAGCTAAGATCTCTTTTCCATTAAAGGAAAAATTTATCCTTTGTACTTTACATCGAGCCGAAAATACGGATGATCCAAAACGCCTTTCTGAGATCGTTCGTGCGCTAAATGATCTCCATAAAGAAATTGAAGTCGTGCTCCCTCTTCATCCGAGAACTAAAAAGATGTTGGAGACCCACAATATTGATCTTCAGGTGCATACGATCGAACCGCAAGGCTACTTTGAAATGATTACTTTATTAAAAAATTGCAAACTGGTAATGACCGATAGTGGAGGTTTACAAAAAGAAGCCTATTTCTTCAAAAAACCTTGTGTAACCTTAAGGGATGAAACTGAATGGACAGAACTGGTCGACAATGGGTTTAACGTTCTTGCAGGTTCCAGTTATTCCTTAATTACAAAAAAGGCAAGTATAATGATGGCCAAAAAACTTGACTTTACAAAGCAATTATATGGCGATGGTAATGCCGGAAAAAAGATCCTTAAAAAACTTAAAGAAGGAATAGCTAAAGATGTGAGATAAGAAAATTGAAAAGGTCGTTTTTTTCTTGCCACTAAGTCCTGGAGAAACTTTGATTCACAGAGAGTGTATGAACCAAGACTGAAAATGCCCCTTCCTTCGATAAAATTCTCCCTCTGAAAGAATCACTCCTGATAGGCCTTTCAACATTCAGCAACAATGTTAGAAATCAGCAGAACATAATTTTAAGAATTCATTCACTTTGCGAACCTCTATGTTCCGATTTATCGGCTTAGCGTCCTTAGCGATACTTTTCTTTATAAAACCTTCATTTCTATTGATCGTCAAAATCAATGCTAAGACGTTCTGTTAAGGGATGTGCCTGACAAGTGAGAATATATCCTTTATCTACTTCTTCATCGGTAAGCGCATAATTTTCATCCATAGAAACTTCTCCTTCAGTTAATAAGGCTCTGCATGTTCTGCAAACTCCTCCCTGACAAGAATAAGGCACTTCAATACCATTGTCTTCGGCTACTTGAGAAATAGAACTTCCTTTAAATGGAACTTCAATTTCATATTTTTGATCTTCGAGAATGATCTCTACTTTACTTACTTTATTTGAACTCATCGTACTATTATTCTGAACATTTTATTATCGGACGCAAAATTAGCTTTTATCCTTATATTTTCAAGTCCCAAAGCCAAGGTAAAGGTTCTTTTTTCTTAAAAAGATCATAAAAACGATATCCGATATTGATATTAAAACTGGTATAAGTATAGTTAACGCCAATTTTCGACTTGGATCCCAAAGAAAAATTACTGTTATATAATGACATTCCAACATAGAATTTATCATTGTTATATCCGAAAGAAGCTCTAAATAAAGAAACGAAAGAAGCTCCTCCATTATGTTTCTTTCCGGCATCTTCATAAAATATGGTACTTGAATTAGCACCAATCCCAAGTCCAAGGGTTAAAGACATATAAAAATACTTAATCACAAAATTATGGGCATACCCTCCCACAGCGTAATAATTTCCAATATTCACTTTGTCAAAGCCTTCTGAGCCCTGACTCACTAAAAAATCTTTATTAATAATAGAGGAATCGGCTCTTATAAAATAACCTGAAATACCTGCTCCTATTATGGGAGAACCTGCACTCTTTTTTTGTCTTTCATTAAAGGTAAATGCTGCACGATATGAAAATTTACTATTATTAAAAATATAAAAAGCAGCCATTCCATAGGTCGAAACTTTTAGATCGCCTCTCGACGGATAAGGATCCCCATCATCCCATCCCGGCACGATTCCCTGGGGATTAGCCAGATAATAACCTTTATACCACTGAAATGTAAAATCCATCACAAGCTTTCGTCCATAAATATGAGTTCCAAAATCAAACCTCTTGGTCTTCCCGTAGATTTCATTTT
>Ga0316188_10000566_pt1 | contig 16132 bp, 11 predicted proteins | sample Phiworburrow1_MG_FD_204933 | JGI IMG/M metagenome (GOLD analysis project Ga0316188, IMG submission 204933) | Coastal sediment microbial communities from Maine, United States - Phippsburg worm burrow 1 | ecosystem: Environmental > Aquatic > Marine > Coastal > Sediment | place: USA: Maine...
GTTCCTTGAGGACAAATATATTTGGCGAACCCTTACCGTCAACAGCCGCCTGTGTGATGATGGCTCCCAAACATGCTCATGCACGGACTGCCGTTCTGCCACAAGGCACTGCGGGCACAAGCCTGGCATTGCGACCGCCGGCCCCTGCCGGGCTGGTCTCACCTCCCAGTTTCACTGCACCGGACGGTTTGAGGAAAAAAGCTTTGACATGTTTCGTGAGGATTCATTAGGATAGGCGATAATTTCCCCCCGGATTCTCAATAATTATGGACTTTGTGCTTAACCTGCTAAAAGACGAGATTCTTCGCGTCGAGGAACAGTTTCGCGAAGACCTGACGTCTCGTGTGCCCTTGATCCGCAAGGTCGGCGAATACGTGTTGGCCAGCGGTGGCAAGCGAGTGCGCCCGATGATGCTGTTGCTCAGTGCGAGACTTGCCGGTTACCAGGGTGATGCCCACATCGGCCTGGCCAGCGTTGTCGAGTTTATCCATACTGCGACCCTGCTGCACGATGATGTGGTCGACAGTGCCGTCCTACGCCGAGGTCAGGATTCGGCCAATGCGGTTTGGGGGAACGAAGCCAGCGTCCTGGTCGGTGACTTCCTCTTTGCCAAATCCTTTTCCATCATGGTGCGAGCAGGCAACCTGGATATCCTGCGGACGCTCTCCGATGCCACCACCCAGATGGCGGAAGGGGAGGTGCTGCAATTGATCAGCACCAGTGATATCGAGCTCGACGAAGAACGTTACATCGAAGTGGTCCAGAACAAGACGGCGGTGCTGCTTTCGGCCGCAAGCCGTTGCGGGGCGATCCTTGGCAGTTGTTCTGCAGCGGAGGAGAAAGCGCTGGCCGATTTTGGCATGGAACTCGGTATTGCCTTCCAGTTCATGGACGACGCCCTGGATTATGTCGCCGATCAGAGCGAATTCGGCAAGGAGTGCGGTCACGACCTGTTGGAAGGCAAGGTCACGCTGCCCCTGATCCACACCCTGATCCATTGTACTGCCAAGGAGCGCGCACGGGTTGCCGCTATTATCGATCAGGAAGTGCTGCCCGACGCGGATCTGCAATATGTTGTCCAGCTGATTCATTCATACGACGGGATCGGCTATACCCGGGAGCGGGCTAAAACACTCGTGGAGTCAGCTAAGAGTCACCTGGCGGCATTTTCAGAATGCCCAGCCAAGGAGGCCCTTGTCCGCCTGGCGGATTATGTCGTCAGCCGCAAACATTAACCGCCTGCCAGCCGGAAACTACCGTAAAAAACAGCCCAAAGTGTATAATCAGTATGGCGTCGTGGCGTAAGGATCGAGCCATCACTACGTCATATTCCTGTTTGCATACCGTCTTTTAGCTTTTTAAAACCAAATTGCTCCCCTGTGTGTACGCTAATAAAGGGACTTGTTGTCTTGGCGCGAAGTTTGCTTTTCATTTTCAATAAGCTCGCCTGTTCAGTCTACTGGATTAAATTGCCGTTGGGGATTTCATGGAAAACATTAGGTTGGTTCATCAACTGGTGTGCGATTTCGAGGGTGAGAAATACCTCATCGAAGTCTTCAGCCGGCCCGATGGCCACCATTTTGCGCGCACGGTCTTCAACTCTGAAGACGTTATTATCTGCGACGGCTCCAGTCTTGAGGAAGTTCTCCTCAGGCATCGCGAACTGCTGCCCCTTGCGGTGCATTCCAGACGGATGCATGGATCTTCACGCCTGATCAACTGACCGGAACGGCTGACACCACAATCCGGGTACCCGGCTGGGCGCCCACCCTGTTATACTGCCTGCATGTTTCGCATGTCCTTCCACAAGAAAGTGCTCTACGCATTCTGCGGGCTGACCTTGCTGCCGCTGATTGTCCTGGCGATTTTTGCCAGCCAGAGTCTGGATACCGTTGAGCGACTGCTGCGTGCCAGCGCTATCACGGCCCTGGATCGCCAAGCCGCCGAAACCCTCGAAGTACGCGCCGTCATGGTTGCTGACGAGGTCCGGACATTTCTTGACAGCGTTGAAAACGATCTCACGGAGCTGGGGCATTTGCCGGCGGTCCCTGAGGTCTACCTCCGGTTCAGCCAGGGCCACCTGCGACCGGTCTGGGAGCGGGCAGGGACCAACCGGGCGCCCAGCGAGAAGAAATCGACGATCCGGCTTTACAAGGAAATCGCTTTTATCGATCCGGATGGCATGGAGCGCTTGCGAATTGTTGATGGCGTTCTGTCGAAAGAGCTGCGAGATGTCTCCAGTCCTGCCAATACCACCTTCCTGACTGAAACCTATTTCAATGCAGCGCGACAACTTCCGGCCGGAGAGATTTACGTCTCGCATCTGACCGGCTGGCATGTCAGCAAGCAGGCACAGTTGGGCAATGCCGCAACTCCTGAAGAAGCGATCGAAGGAGCAACTTACCAGGGGGTGGTCCGTTTTGCCCGGCCGGTTTTCGACGTTGACGGCCAGCTGCAAGGGATCGCCGTGCTCTCCCTTGACCATCGCCACCTGATGGAGTTCACCCAGCACATAACCCCTACGAATGAACGGTTTGTGGTCTTCCCGTCTTATCAGAGCGGCAATTACGCATTCATGTTCGATAATGAGGGTTGGATCATTACCCATCCGAAATTCTGGGATATCAGAGGCTTGGATAATGAAGGGCACCTAGTGCCGCCCTACAGGGTGAACTCCAGCCCGGATGCAATTGCCAGGGGGGCCATTCCGTACAATCTGCGCGAAGCGGGGTTTATTCACCCCAATTACCCGGTTGTCTATCGGGACGTACTCGCCGGACGTTCCGGTGTGGTTGATGTGACCAATGTCGGTGGCTCCCGCAAGATCATGGCGTTTGCGCCGATCTTCTACAAGTCCGGGCCCTATGCCGAAACCGGTGTGTTTGGGGGGATAACGATCGGCGCCGAGGTCAAACAGTTTCACAGCATGGCAGAGTCGGCCTCTGCGAATATCCGGCTGCTCTACCAGGGTTTCCTGTCGGGGGCCTGGGTGCTGATCGGCATGACGGCCCTCCTGGTAGCCTTCGTCGCCTACCGTCTTGCGCACAACATTACCGGCCCGCTGTCCACTCTGGTTGCCGGCACCCAGGCGATGGCGCGCGGTAAACTCGGGACACAGGTGGCAATTGCCAGCCCAGCCGAGGTTGCGGAACTGGCAACGGCCTTCAATACCATGGCCAGACAACTCAACGAGCGGCGCGAACGACTGCTTAAAACCCTGGCGGTCCTGCGTCGTTCACGTAAGGAGATCCAGCAGGAAAGAGATTTCAAGCAGACGATCGTGGAAAATGTTGAGGTCGGCATACTGACTCTCGACAGCAGCCAATGCGTCACTTCGTTGAACGGCGTCGCCCGCACCATCCTGAAAATTGCCGAGGAGCCGGTCAGGGGCATGCTGCTCAAGGATGTCCTGCAGGCGTTCCCTGAAATGTTCCAGGAGATTGACAAGTCATTGCAGGCCGAGCGCTGGAGTGAATATGTGTCGCTGGAAAGAGAAGGCCGCTCGTTGACTTACCGGTTGGCACTGCATCCGCTTTCATCGGGAGGGGAAGGAGGGCATATCCTGACTATCGAGGACTTGACCGAACGCGTCAATTTCCGTCAGCAGATGGCCCGCTTCGAGCGACTCGCTTCGCTGGGGCGTCTTTCCGCCGGCATCGCCCACGAGGTGCGCAATCCGCTGACCGGCATCAGCCTGCTGCTCGACGAACTGCACGATCGCATGCTGGCCAATCCGGGAGATCAGAAACTGATCCAGCGAGCCCTGCAGGAAATCGAACGCCTCGAAGGTCTGGTCAATGAACTGCTGAATTTCGCCTCCTTGCCGGACGCCCGGCTGGCACCCGGCGATCTTGCCGCGGTCCTGCGCGATACGCTCTTCCTGGCCAGCAAACAGTTTCAGAAGCAGCACGTCCGGCTCCACGAGGACATCCCCATGGAGCTGTTGCATCCGCGCATGGACAGTGATCGCCTCAAGCAGGCCATCCTGAATCTGCTGACCAATGCTCTAGACGCAATGCCGAACGGTGGCGAATTATGGATCTCTGCCCAACGTGTCGCCGATGGCTGTCTTTTGGCGATCCGCGATACGGGCCTGGGTATTACCGCTGACCGGCTTGCACTGATCTTTGAGCCCTTCTATACCACCAAGGGCGGGGGGACAGGGTTGGGCCTCTCCATCACCCATACCATCATCACCAGTCATGGCGGACGCATTGAAGTGCAGAGCCGCGAGGGAGAGGGCACAGAGTTCAAGATTTATCTTCCCGAAAGTGGCCGAAATTAGCCTTGCTGTATCGATCTCTCTAAATGTTTTTTGCAAAAACCAACAACAATGGCCAATAGCGGCCATTGTTGTTGTTTCCTGTCCCCTTTGCCTTTAAACTGGACAGCGAGACAAGACCAGGCCGCGTCGACCAAGGAGTTGCTTATGGAGCGTATTCTGATTGTGGATGACGAAGCGTTCATCCGCGAGAATCTGGAACGGATTCTCGAGGAGGATGGCTATCATCCTTATTCGACGGACAATGGCGATGATGCCGTCAAGGAGGTCAGCGAAGCGGATGTCGACCTGGTGCTGCTCGATCTGAATCTCGGGGCCCAGAGTGGTCTCGATGTCCTGCGTGCCATGCGCGAGATCGATCCCGGTCTCCTGGTGATCATTATTACCGGATACGGCACCGTAGAGAGTGCTGTCGAAGCTTTGAAACTGGGGGCTTATGACTACATCAAGAAGCCCTTCAAGGCGGATGCGATCCGCTTGATCGTCCGCCTGGCGCTGGAAACTCAGAGTCTGCGCCGTGAAGTCCGTCAGCTGCGGCGCGGCAGCCAGACCCGCGAATTGACCGGAGACAACCTCATGGTCGGCTCCAGCGAACAGCTCACCCAGGTCTACCGGCAGATCCGTGAAGTTGCTAAACATGAGACGTCCACAGTCTTGATCACCGGCGAATCAGGAACCGGCAAGGAGCTGGTCGCCCGTGCGATTCACCAGCTGTCACCCCGCAAGAACCGCCCTTTTGTCGAGATCAACTGTGGCTCCCTGCCCTTCAACCTGCTCGAAACCGAGCTGTTCGGACATGAGCGGGGCGCTTTTACCGATGCCAAGAATCGCAAGATCGGTCTTTTTGAGGAAGCCAACGGCGGCACGTTCTTCCTTGACGAGATCGGCGAAATGGACATGAATCTTCAGGTCAAGCTGCTCCGGGTTCTCGAGGATCGTAAAATACGCCGACTGGGCGGCAACCGGAATATCGACATCGATGTGCGGGTGGTGGCCGCCACCAATCTTGAGCTCAAGGAAGCGATCGAAAGCAAGGCCTTCCGCGAGGACCTTTTCTACCGCCTCAACGTTTTCCCCATCCATATGCCACCGCTGCGCGAACGGCGCGTGGACATCCCGCCGCTGCTCGAATTCTTTCTCAAACATTATAGCGAGGAATTCAACAAAAATGTCCGCGAGATCTCCCGGGCGGCTTTGGATCTACTGATGCGCTACCACTGGCCCGGCAACGTGCGCGAACTGCGCAACGTGGTGGAACGCATCTGCATCATGCACAACCAGGTGATCATCACTCCTGAATGCCTGCCTCGTGAAATCTGGGGCGCAGAGCCCCAGAGGGAAGCAACCTTCGATTACCGGATACCACCGGAAGGGATTCTGTTCGAGGAGATTGTCGGTCGCCTGGAAAAAGACCTGGTGACCCAAGCCGTCGGCATTACCGATGGCAATGTCGCCAAGACGGCCCGCTTGCTCAATCTGCCGCGCGGGACTTTGCGATACAAAATGGAGAAATACGGCCTGACCGAGACCTCCTGACATCCATGCAGAAAGGATGGTGCACGTTTGCCGGAGTCCGCGGTTCTTGTGAGGGGGGCTTCTTCCATCTTTGAGTAAATGAAAGGTTTTGAGAGATTTTTGAGTCTGATGTGCTATCGTTCACGCCAAGAATCGTATCTCACCGATAATAGCAAACCCGGGGAAACCTGGGGACGCAAAGCCACGGGTCCGCTGCAGAAGCAGAGCAGGGCGGATCGCCGGGTTGCCGAAGCGGGGTAGGCCAAGCATTCAGACCCGTCTCGCAATCGTGAGCCGGGTTTTTTTGGGTTCTGGACATCAGGAGTTTTTATGCACGAACAGCCAATTGCAGTGGTGGTTGACGAGAGCAAACCTTTCCTCATGTACCTCTCGAAATTGCTCAACCGCATGAGCCTCGAGGTCCTGCCGGTCAATAATGCCGGCGAAGCTCTCGAGATATGCCGTGTGACCCGTCCGCATCTCGTCACCATGGATATGATGCTGCCCGACATGGACGGGCTGGAAGCCCTGCGGACTATTCGTGAAGATCAGGAACTTGCCGATCTTCCGGTGATCATGATCTCCAGTTACCAGGAAAAGAGCCGGCAGTGGGAGGCCTTGAGCCTCGGCTGCGTCGATGTGCTCGAAAAGCCGGTCGATCTGCGAAGGCTGCATAAGGCGATTCAGCGCTGCAACCTTTATCCCGGCGGCCGACGCCGTTACCTGCGTGCGCCTTTCAATAAAAGGGTTGGCCTGTACCACGAGGGGAAGCACTATGAAGTTTCGAGCAGCAACCTTTCCGAGCGGGGCATCTTCCTGTACCTGGGCGAGCAACTGCCGAAAGGCGCCCACGTCGATGTCGACCTGCCGCTCTCATCGGATGCAAATTTGCGGGTTGGCGGCTCCGTGATTTATTCCAAGGTGGAGGATCATGACGCCCCGACGATCTCGTCCGGTACCGCAATCAAGTTCGATCGCCTGACTCTCCAGCACCTGGAAATTATCTCGGCCTTGGTCGCCGAGCTGTTGATCGGCGATATCGTCGCCGAGCAGACCGAGCCGTTCGTCAGCCCTAACCGCTGACCTGCCACTCCCCATTACTCTGACCGAACGTTTTGCCACTGCATTTCACGGCATTTTCAGCTATCCTTTGATTGATTCACAAGCTTGCTGAGCAGTGCAGTATAAAACCTTGCCCTGGTTGACCATTTTTCGGGAGACTGCCATGGAGAATCTGACTTGGACTCCGCCTGATCTGTTGAAAATGTCCGGTAGCTACTGGGAAGCCTGTGCCCTGCACGCCGGGGTCAAACTCGACCTGTTTACCCCCCTGACGAAAGCTCCGGCGACCGCAGTGGAACTTGCCGGTCGGCTTGGCCTCGATGCCCGCGGCCTGACTATGTTGCTCGACGCCCTGGCGGCTCTTGAGCTGCTGACCAAGGAAGGGGCGAGTTACCAGGCCACGTCTTTTGCGGCACAGTTCCTGTCGGCTGATTCGTCCGCCTATCTCGGCTACATCATTCAGCATCATCATCACCTGGTCGACAGCTGGGCCCGCCTTGACCAGGCCGTTCGCTCCGGCGAGCCGAACCGGCGCAGGGTCTCGCACGATTCGGCAGAAATCGAACGGGAGAGTTTCCTGCTCGGCATGTTCAACCTGGCGATGCTGCTGGCACCGCAGGTTGTCAGGCAGATCGACCTGTCCGGCCGCAAGCACCTGCTCGATCTTGGTGGCGGCCCGGGCACCTACGCCATTCATTTCTGTCAGAAGAACCCTGATCTGCGGGCCACTGTTTTCGACCTGCCGGCCACCCGGCCGATTGCCGAAAAAACGATCGGCAGATTCAGCCTGCAGGAGCGCATCAGCTTCGTCGCCGGCGACTTCCAGGAGGACACCTTGTACGGCAGGTACGATGTCGCCTGGCTCTCCCACGTGCTGCATGGCGAAGGTGAGGTGGGCTGTGCCAGGATGCTGCAGACAACGGCCGGGGTTCTCGACCCCGGCGGGCTGCTGCTGGTTCAGGAATTCATTCTCGAAGACAGCCGTGACCGGCCGCTTTTTCCGGCATTATTCTCACTCAATATGCTGCTCGGGACTCCTCAGGGCAAAGCCTACAGTATGGGAGAGCTCAGGTCCCTGTTGACAGCTGCCGGCCTGGAACAGGTTGAACGGCTGCCGATGGAATTGCCCAACGGCGCCGGAGTGGTCTGCGGCCGAAAACCTGTTTAAATGGGCTCAATCCAAACACCCGGGGTTCAGCTTGCAGCGACGCAAAATCATCATCGAGGGGATCGTGCAGGGCGTTGGTTTCCGCCCATTCATCTATCAGCTGGCCGGGCGTTTTGGCTTGGCCGGTACGGTGTCCAATGACACCCGCGGGGTGACGATCGAAGTCGAGGGAGATGCCGGCGCTCTGGATCGGTTTTTTGCCGCCGTCCAGAATGAGAGACCACCTCTGGCTGCTATCCAGAAGATTGATATCCAAATCGTTCCAACCCAGGGTGCGAGCGGTTTCAGGATCCTGCCGAGTGCCGTTGACCAGGCCCGCCGCGCCCAGATTTCGCCGGACACCTTCGTCTGTGATGATTGCCTGAAAGAGCTCTTTGATCCCGGCGACCGCCGCTACCGCTATCCATTCATCAACTGCACCAATTGTGGCCCGCGCTACACGATCGTCACCGGCATCCCTTACGATCGGGCCCTCACCACCATGGCGGACTTCCCGCTCTGCGCCGACTGCCGGACCGAGTATGAGGACCCGGCCTCGCGCCGTTTTCATGCCCAGCCCAATGCCTGCCCGGCATGCGGGCCACAGCTGCAGCTGCTCGATGCCGATGGACGACAGCTCGCCATGGGCGATCCCATTGCGGCAGCGATTTGCCGCCTCAGGGAAGGCCAGGTTCTGGCCATCAAGGGGCTGGGCGGCTATCATCTGGCTGTCGATGCCGACAACCAGGCTGCGGTGCTGGAACTGCGCCGACGCAAGCAGCGCGACGAAAAACCCTTTGCACTCATGGCCGGCAGCCTCGACGCAGCCCGGCGCTTTGCCCTTGCCGGAGGCGATGAGGCCCGCCTGCTGGAGGGGGTCGAGCGGCCGATCGTGCTGCTGCGTAAGAGACCCGGCCACAACCTTGCCGAAAGCATCGCGCCCGCCAACCGCTACTACGGTGTTATGCTCCCTTATACGCCGTTACATTACCTGCTGCTGCAGGAAGACTTCGCCGCCCTGGTGATGACCAGCGCCAACCTCTCCGACGAGCCGATCGCCTTCGAGGATGACGAAGCCCGTCAGCGCCTGGCGACCATTTCCGATGCCTTTCTGGTCCATGACCGGCGCATTCATACCCGCACCGACGACTCGATCGCCCGGGTGATGGCGGGGCGCCCCCTGCTGCTCCGCCGCTCGCGCGGCTTCGTGCCGAGGGCGCTTGCCTTGCCGGGAGTGGGTCATTCGGTCCTGGCGGTGGGCGCCGAACTGAAGAATGTCGTCTGCCTGACCCGGGGGGATCGCGCCTTCCTGAGCCAGCATGTCGGCGACCTCAAGAACCTCGAGGTCTATGCCTCGTTCAGGAAGACCATCGATCACCTGCGGTCGATTCTCGAGGTGCGCCCAGAGCTGGTGGCCCACGACCTGCATCCCGACTACTACTCGACGCTCTATGCTCTCGAAGGAAGCGGACTGCCAGCATTTGCCGTGCAGCATCACCACGCCCATCTGGCGAGCTGCCTGGCCGAGCATGGCACCGCCGAACCGGCGATCGGCGTGATATTCGACGGCATCGGCTATGGTGATGACGGACACATCTGGGGCGGGGAGTTCCTGGTCGGCGACTTCAAGGAGTACCAGCGGGCCGGCCATTTCCGCTATCAGAAGATGCCGGGCGGCGACCTGGCGACCAGGGAACCCTGGCGCATGGCGCTGAGCTACCTGCTGTCACTCTACGGAGAGGTCCCGGATGGCCTCGGGACCTTTGCGGGGATTGCCGCCAGCGAGTTGAGCCTGGTCGCCCAGGCCACGGCGAAGGGGGTCAACGCGCCGCTTGCCTCGAGCTGCGGCCGGCTGTTCGATGCGGTGGCCGCTCTGCTCGGTTTGCGCCAGAGAGTCTCCTTCGAAGGGCAGGCGGCGATGCAGTTGGAGATGATTGCCGACCCGGCCCAGTCGCAGCCGTATCCTTACCTGCTGTCACAGGATGCCGGCGGAATCATCTTCGATCCACTGCCGCTGGTTGAGGCAATCACCAAAGACATTTCTTCCGGTCGTTCTGCAGCCGAGGTTGCCGGCCGCTTCCATCTGACCCTCGCCATGATGATCGCAGAAGTCTGTGCCCAGATACGGCTGCGGACCAGCCTCAGCCTGGTCGTTCTTTCAGGTGGCGTGTTTCAGAATTGCCTGTTGACCGAAATGGTTTTAGCACGGCTGGAAAAATCAGAATTCAAGGTCCTTACCCATTCACTCGTCCCACCCAACGATGGCGGCCTAGCACTGGGGCAGGCAGTTGTTGCCCTGGCTTAGATCCCGAGCGTCGCTGCCAGCCTGAGCAGGGTCCCGTCGATCGGCCTGCGGCCCGCCCCGATAGCCTCTTCGAGGTCGGTCAGCACAATCGCGCCGCAGGAGAGGCCGAGCATCTTGCCTGAGGTCCCCTGCAGCAGAGCTTCGACAGCGTTCACGCCAAAACGGGCGGCCAGCAAACGGTCGAAGCTGGAGGGTGAGCCACCGCGCTGGTAGTGGCCCAGCACCATGATGCGGGTTTCGAAACCGATGCGGTCCTTGATCTGGGCGGCAACATCCTGGGCCTTGCCAGCTCCTTCGGCGACCATGATGATCGAGTTGTCGCGCCCTTCCTGGAAACGCCTCTGCAGGTTCTCGCAGATCGCATCGAGATCATAGCTTGATTCGGGGATCAAGGCGTACTCTGCGCCGGAGGCGATCGCAGAGACCAGCGCCAGGTAGCCCGAGTTGCGGCCCATGGTTTCGACGACGAACGTACGATCGTGGGACGAGGCCGTGTCTTTTAGGTTGTCGACGGCATGGATGATATTGTTCAAGGCCGTGTCGACGCCAAGGGACATGTCGGTGAACGGGATGTCGTTGTCGATCGAGGCCGGAATGGCAATTACCGGGATGCCGCGCCTCTGCATTGCCAGGGCGCCGCGATGGGAACCGTCACCGCCGATGACCACCAGCCCGTCGATGGCCATACCCTGGAGGTTCTCAGCAGCCAGCTTTTGGCCGGGCTCTTCGAGCATCTGGAGGCAGCGGGCGCTCTGCAGGAAAGTCCCGCCGGCCTGCAGCTTGCAGCTGACCGACTTGGTCGTCAGCACCTCCCAGTGGCCGTCGATCAGCCCTTGGTAGCCCTTTTGAATGCCGATGACTTCGAGCTTGTTGCTCAGCCCGGACCTTACCACGGCGCGGATGGCTGCGTTCATGCCGGAACAATCCCCGCCGCTGGTCAGTACCGCAATGCGTTTCATAAATTCTCCCGCTTTTGTCTGCCTGCAAGAAGTTAAGCCGTTGCTGATTCCTTTGTCAAAGAAGTGGTGCCGCTGCAGATTACCAGCAATCTGTTAATATTTTCTTCGAAATATGATACATCTAAAAAGTAGCAAAAAGGTTATAATTACCCTTGACTCCGAAAAGGGTCGTTTACAAATTGAAAAGCACGTCAGCGGCCATCCGCAAGCAGCGGATGGATACTTTTTAACTCACATGCTTGGTAAAGATCTGGATAGGAAGAGTTGCAATGAGACTTATGCATAGTTTGATCATTCTGCTGCTGGGCCTGCTCCTGCCCGGCTTCGCCGGCACGGCGCTTGGCAGCAGCACCCTCGAAGAGAAAGTCATTGAGCACCAGTTTGCCAACGGGCTGAAGCTGTTGGTGGTCGAGCGGCACGATACGCCGATCGTCTCGGCCTACATCACCATGGGGGTCGGCTCCGTCCACGAAACCAGCGAGACCCGCGGCGTCGCCCACCTGCTGGAGCACATGCTCTTCAAGGGGACGGAAACCTTCGGGACCACGGACTATAAGAAGGAGAAGCCGATTCTGGAAAGGATTGAAAGCGTCGGCAGCAGCTTGGATGCGCTGCGCCTGCAGAAAGATGCCGACCCGGCCCGGATTGCTGCCCTCGAGAAGGAACTGGCCGGCCTCCAGGAGGAGCATAAGCAATTCGTGGTCAAGGACGTCTTCTCCACCATTTATTCGGAAAACGGCGGCGTCGGCTACAATGCCTTCACCAGCAAGGACCTGACCACCTACCTGATCTCCCTGCCGTCGAACAAGCTGGAACTCTGGGCGCTGATCGAATCAGACCGGATGAAGCATCCGGTGCTGCGCGAGTTCTACACCGAGCGCGACGTGATTCGCGAGGAGCGGCGTCGTTCCTACGATTCCAATCCGGGGCGGCGGCTCTACGAGAGCCTGGTGCTCAATGCTTACAATGTGCATCCCTATCGCAACCCGATCATCGGCTGGCATTCGGATATCGCCAACCTCAGCCCGCAGAAAACCCGCGAGTTCCTGCACAAATACTACGCGCCGGTCAATACCGTGATCGCCCTGGTCGGAGATGTCAAAGCCGCCGATGCGATCGCCCTGGTGAAGCGTTATTTCGGTGACATCCAGCCGGGAACCCCGGCTCCGAACGTTGCTGCCGTAGAGCCGGAACAGACCGGCGAAAAACGAGTGATCGACATCTTTGACGCCGAGCCCCGTCTGGCGATTGCCTGGCACAAGCCGACCATGCCGAACAAGGAGGACTATGTGTTCGACCTGATCGACCAGATCCTTGGTAGCGGCCGGACCTCGCGACTCTATCGTGCGCTGGTGGAAGAACAGCAGCTGGCCACTTCGGTCTCGGTCTACGGGGCCCCGGGGTCGCGTTATCCCAACCTGTTCGTCATCGAGGCCATACCGCGCTACCCGCATACAACCGGGGAACTCGAAAGTGCCATTTACGCCGAACTTGACAAACTCATGAACGAGCCGGTCGGCGATGCGGAACTCACCAAGGTCAGAAATCGTCTACTGACCGATCAGTTGCGGCAACTGGACAGCAACGAGGGGCTGGCCAGACTGCTGACCAGCTACCAGTCCCTGGCGGGCGACTGGCGCTACCTGGTGACCTACAAACAGGAGATCGACAAATTGACCGCCGATGATATCAGGCGGGTGGCCGGTGAATATTTCAGGCCGTCAAATCGAACCGTTGTCGTACTGAAGCGGGAGGATGCGTCATGATGAGAGCTTCCCGTCAGATACGCATTGCTCTTATGGGCGGCATGGCAGCACTGGTGATCCTCGCCGGTTGCGCTGCACCCTTGCCGAAGTCCCCTGATCAGCTGCACTTCCCTGCGCTGGATTTCCATGTTCCGGAAGTTGAGACCCTGGTGCTCACTAACGGAATTCGTCTTTACCTTAAGGAAAACCATGAACTCCCCCTGGTGCAGATGTCGGTGATGATCGGCTCCGGGGCCATGACCACCCCGAAGGAGAAGACCGGCTTCGACGACCTGTTCAGCAGCACCTGGCGGAACGGTGGCGCCGGCGAGAGGGGCCCCGAAGAGCTGAACGCCTATCTTGATCAACTGGCAGCTGACCTGAGTACGAGCCTTGGGGCCTACACAGCCGACGTCGCTTTGTCCCTCCGCTCGGAAGACCTGGCGGAGGGTATCGCCGTGCTCGATGATCTGCTGCGCCGGCCGGCATTTGCCGCCGAGCGGCTCGAACTGGCTCGACGCCAGGCCCAGGAGTATTTGCGCCGCCAGAACGACAACCCGGGGGCCATCTCCAGGCGGCTGCTGATGGCGGCCCTTTATCCGAACCACTATCTCGGCTATTCGCCGACCCAGGAAAGCCTGACGTCAATCACGCGCCAGGATTTGGTCGACTTTCACCGGACTTATTTCGCCCCGAACAACCTCTGGATAGCGGTCTCCGGCGACTTCGATCGCGAGGCCCTCCTGCGCATTCTGGAGGAGAACTTCGGTGACTGGGTCCGGCGGGAGGTTCCGGCGCAGACGCTTCCTCCCCTCGTCCGCCAGCAGTCGGGCACGGTGCAGATCGCGGCCAAGGACCTGCCGCAGACCACGATCCTGATCGGCGACCAGGGGTTGACCAAGGACAATCCCGACCAGTATGCAGTGCGCGTGATGAACTACATCCTTGGCGGCGGCGGCTTCAACTCCCGCATGATGCGTGAGATCCGTTCCGACCGTGGCCTCGCCTATTCAGCCTATTCCTATTTCCAGGTCGGCCGGCGCCTGCCCGGCCCGTTCGTCGCCGGAACGGAAACCAAGAATGCTTCGGTAAGTCAGGCAATCAACCTGACCCGGCAAATCATGCAGGAACTGCGCGACCGGCCGGTGAGCGAAGAGGAACTGCAACTGGCGAAAGAGAGCCAGATCAACTCTTTCGTGTTTGGTTTCGAGAACACCCACTCGGTGGTCAGCCAACAGATGTCCCAGGCCTTTTTCGGCTATCCTGCCGATTACCTGGCAATGTATCGTCAACGCATCGCTGCCGTGACGGTCGCCGATGTACAGCGGGTGGCCCGTGAATTCATCGACCTGGCCCGGCAGCAGATTGTCCTGGTCGGCAACCCTCAGGAATTCCGCGGCGGACTCGCCGGGTTGGGCCTGCCTGTCGTTGACGTCGATCTGGATGAGCCACGATAAAGGGAGGGCCCGTTGAGTTCCTTGCGCACAATCTTCGATCGCAGCCGGCATTTCCTGAAGCACGAGCTCTGGGAACTGGACGCCGCCGAAATGCGCTGGTGGCGGCGTTTCCTGCTCAACCAGGGGCAGATCCTGACCCTGGTCGTACGGGGATTCTTCAACGACGGCTGCATGCTGCGCGCATCGGCGCTGACCTACACCACCCTGCTGTCCCTGGTGCCGATGCTGGCGCTGGTGTTTGCAATTCTCAAGGGGTTCGGGGTGCAGAAAGTGCTGGAACCGCTGCTCCTCCAGCAGCTGGCCGTCGGCGGCGGCGAGGCGGTGACCAAGATCGTTGAATACATCAACAACACCAACGTCGCACGGCTCGGCTCCTTCGGCCTGGTCTTCCTAGTCATTACCGTTCTGACCCTGCTCTCCAATATCGAGCAGTCGTTCAACAGTGTCTGGGGAGTTGAAGAGACGCGTCCCCTGCTGCGGCGTTTCACCGATTATTTCTCGGTCGTGACGATTGGCCCGATCCTCGTGGTGGTGGCCATCTCCATGACCAGCACCCTGAAAAGCCAGCAGCTTATCCAGACCCTGATCGATCACGCCTATGTCGGCGAGGCCTTGCTGGCGGTTTTCGAGGTGCTGCCCTTCATGGTGATGTGGCTGGTGTTTGCCGGACTTTACCTGTTCATGCCGAATGTCAAGGTCAGCCCCCGGGCCGCCCTGATCGGCGGGGTCTTTGGCGGCACGCTCTGGCAGGTCAGCCAGTGGGGATACCTCAACTTCCAGGTCGGCGTGGCCCGCTACAACGCTATTTATGGCACCATGGCCGCCCTGCCGATCCTCATGATCTGGATCTACCTCTCCTGGATGATCGTTTTGATCGGCCTGGAAATGACCTATGCCACCCAGAACCTGCGCTCTATCCGCCAGGACATCCGCGGAAAACGGGTCAATTTTGCCAGTCTTGAATTCATTGCCTTGACGGTGCTGCTCTGTATCGGCCGCCGCTTTTACTTCGGCAAACCTGCCTTGGGGCATGAGGCGTTGTCGGCACGCCTGGATGTCCCCTCACGCCTGCTGCGTTCCATTATCGACGAACTGACTCGCCTCGGCCTGATCGTCGCCACAGCACAGCATGACGAGGGGGTCGGTTATCAGCCAGCCCAGGCGCTGGAAAAGATCAAGCTCCATGAGGTCATTCACGGGCTTGCCGCCGATGGCGCCGATTACAGCCACCTGCGCAAAACCGTCGAGCGCCGTGTCGTCGCCGGCGTCGCTGATCTCCTTAAAGGTGCTGAGCGGCAAGCTCTGGCGGAAATGACGCTGCGGGACCTGGTCCTGCAGACCGAGGCGGCCGGAGATCAGCAAGAAGAGCCTGTTGCGGTAGAATCCACAGAATAGCGGTGCAGTGAGAAGGTCCGGTTTTCGTAGACGGCGTAGGAATATTGCGTGATCCAGTCACCCAGGGCGATGTGTTCTCCATCGTCCATTTTTTCGTGATAGGGCTGATGGTAGTGGCCGGTAACGACCGCCTGGTAGCCCTCGGCGAGGATCGCCTGCACGTAGGGCTGCAGAATTTTGCGGGCTGGCCAGCGGCGATGCCGATCCGCTGAACTTTTACGGCTTTCGAAGCTGCCCCGGTTAGCGATTGCCATGGTCAGGCCGT
>Ga0316188_10000567_pt1 | contig 16127 bp, 13 predicted proteins | sample Phiworburrow1_MG_FD_204933 | JGI IMG/M metagenome (GOLD analysis project Ga0316188, IMG submission 204933) | Coastal sediment microbial communities from Maine, United States - Phippsburg worm burrow 1 | ecosystem: Environmental > Aquatic > Marine > Coastal > Sediment | place: USA: Maine...
CTGCCCATTCACGTCGCGCTCGACCAGGCGCGCGAAGCGGCCAGGGGCAGCGGCAAGATCGGCACCACCGGCCGGGGCATAGGCCCCGCCTATGAGGACAAGGTGTCGCGCCGGGGAGTCCGCCTGGAGGATATGATGGCGCCCGGCCGCTTCGCGGAGCATCTGGCGGCAGTAATGGACTACCACAACTTTGTCCTTGCCAACTACTACCGGGCGCCACAGGTGGATTTCGCGGCTTCGCTCGACGCCTGCCTGCGCATGGCGGACGAGCTGCGCCCCATGGTGGCGGATGTCGGCGCGCTGCTGCACGATTACCGCATGCGCGGTGACAACATCTTGTTCGAGGGTGCTCAGGGCGCACTGCTGGACATCGATCACGGCACCTATCCCTTTGTCACCTCGTCCAATACCACGGCGGGGAGTGCCGCGTCGGGCTGTGGCTTCGGCCCGCTCTACCTCGATTACGTACTGGGCATTACCAAGGCCTATACCACCCGCGTCGGCAGTGGTCCCTTTCCCACCGAGCTGTTCGACGCCGCCGGCCGCCACCTGGCGGAAAAGGGGCACGAGTTTGGCGCCACCACGGGGCGCGCCCGCCGCACCGGCTGGTTTGATGCCGTGTCCCTGCGCCAGTCCGTGCGCCTCAATTCGCTCAGCGGGCTGTGCCTGACCAAGCTGGACGTACTCGACGGGCTCTCGTCCGTGCGCGTCTGCGTTGCCTATCGCGATGCCGCTGGCAACGAGGGGGCGATCCCGCGCCTGGCCGAGGATTTCAGCACGATGACGCCGATCTACGAGGACCTGCCGGGCTGGACGGAGTCGACCCTGGGCGCGCGCTCGCTCGGCGAGCTGCCGGCCAATGCCAGGGCCTATATCGAGCGCATCGAGTCGTTGGTGGAAGCCCCCATCGAGATCATTTCGACCGGGCCCGATCGCAATGAAACCATCGTGATCAACGACATCTTCTGATCCGGCGCGCGGCCGCTGAGCCGCCGCCCGCGCCGGATCAGCGCGGCGCGCTCAGTCGTCCAGCGAGTAGAGCTTGTCGATGGTGTCCTGCAGCAGAAACAGTTTCTGCTCGTGTTCTGCCATGACAATCTTGATGCGCGCCAGATCCTTGCGCTGCGTGTCGTCGTCGCCGTGGAAGGTCTCGACGTAGCGCAATACCTGTTCGACCTTGTGTTGGGCCGCCGCCAGCTCGGCGCTCTGGCGGCTGGCCAGCTGCTCGGCTTTCTGCTTGACCTGCCACAGGCCGATGGTGAGAAACAGTGAATACAAGCCGAGCAAGCCGCTGATGGCGGTGAGGACGAAATTGCTGCGGCTACGGTGTTCCATTATCAATAGCGTTCTCCGTTGATCCCGGATTGGCATCCATCTGAGGCTGATCGAGGTCCGCCAGCTTTCTGTCCGTCTGTTCGGTAATTTCAAGCCATCTCGCCCGTTGCGCCTTGATGATCGCCTGCCGCTGCTGTTCGGCGGTCGCCATGGAGGTGATGGCGCCGCGGTTGGCTGCGACGGCGCTGCGCATGGTGCCGACGGTGCGCGTCAGCTGCTGCTGAGCCCCCCCCAGCTGCTGCAGCTGGCGCTGGTTGCGTTCAATCAGCCCCGCGTGGTCGGCGCTCTTGCGCTGCAGCTGGTCGAGGCGCGAGAGCACCTCCTGGCGCTGCTGCTCGATGGCCTCGATGTCGTGCTGCAACTGCTGGATAGAGGCCTGCTGGTAGTACAGGCTGGAGTGAACGCGATCGACTTTCCGAGGAGAGGCGCAACCGCTCAGCAGCAGGTTGGCGAGCGCGATAATAGTCGCTGCGGTACCAGCCCGACCGAGTGGGGCGCGGAGGCGGTCACTTGCTGGCGCAATCATGTTGCTCGGCCCTCGCTGCGGGGTTTTCATTGTAATAGTAGTCAAAGCGGCCGCTATACTGCGGCGAATAGTAGCATTTTCCCGCTGCATTGCCACGGTGCGGCCCATGCCCATTCAGGTAATTCTGCGACCTTGCGGCCGGCTCGCCGGGCGCCGCAGATTGCCGGCGAGCGGCTGGCGGCGCGCGCACTTGCGGCTGAGAATGCGCTGAGGACCTGTTATTATCAGGGGGCATGTGCATGGCTCATGGGCTGTGGCGATGGGCCGGTCCGGCTGTCGTCGGGGCGCCGGGTGGCGCATGCGACTATCCAGTGTTCGAGCGGGCAGCTATGTCAGAGAGCAGGTATTGTCTACCTAAAGTGCGCGTCACCGACAGTGGCGCCGAGCGTCGGGTCGGCGTCGAAATCGAGCTGTCCGGGCTCGAATTGAAGACCATCACGCACGCCATCATGGGCAAGCTGGGCGGGCACATCGAGCAGACCTCGGCCTACGAACTCAAGGTCGTCGATACCTCGCTGGGCACGTTCAAAGTCGAAATCGACAGCCAGATGATCAAGCGCATCGGCCGCGAGATGACCAAGCTCGATCACCCCCTGTTCGAGTGGAAGCAGTGGGCTACCGATACCGTGGCCCTGCTCGCCATGAATCTGGTGCCGGGGGAGCTGGTGGCGCCGCCGATTCCCCTCAGCCGGCTCGGCGAGCTCGATCAGGTGGTCAGGGTGCTGAGAAAGGCGGGCGCGAAGGGTACCCACCAGTCGCCCTGGTATGCCTTCGGCGTGCATTACAACGTGGAACTGCCCCGCATGGACGCGCCGACCATCGCCGCCTACATGAAGGCGTTCGCGCTGCTGTACGACTGGTTGATCTTCCATGAGGAGGTCGATATCACCCGCCGCATTCCGCCGTACATCAAGCCCTTCCCGGCCGGCTATGTCCAGAAGCTCGTCAACCCCGAATACTGGCCGGAGCTGCCGACGCTGATCGATGACTTTCTCGAGGACAACCCCACGCGCAACCGGGCGCTCGACATGCTGCCCCTGTTTCAACTGCTCGACGCCGAGCGGGTCAACGCGGTGGTTGACGACCCGCTGGTCACGGCGCGCCCCGCGCTGCACTACCGCCTGCCCAACTCCGAAATCGACGACCCCGCCTGGGGCCTGTCCATGGCGTGGAACGACTGGGCTCAGGTCGAGGCCCTGGCCAATGACCCCGGGCGGCTCGACCGCTGGTGTTACCGCTATTGGCTCTATCTGCAGCAGCCCCTGAAATGGCCCTTTATCGAGCCCTGGCAGCAGCAGGTAACGGCGTGTCTGTTAGACCTGTCGTAGGCGTCACCGGGCCCGCGGAGCGCTTTCCGCAGGCGTGGTGGATGACGCGCCTGGCGATTCACCTGTGCGGCGGTCACGCCGTGTATCTGACGCCCGCCAGCGACAATTATCAGCAGCTGCTGAACGCCGTCATCATCGGTGGCGGCGACGATATCGATCCGGGACTGTACGGGCACGACGATCCGGGTCTGGCGCGCATCGACCGGGATCGGGATGCCTTCGAGGTCTCCATGATCGAACACGCCCTCAAGACGGAGCTGCCCATCTTCGGCATCTGCCGGGGCATGCAGCTGCTCAATGTCGTGCTCGGCGGCAACCTGTACGGCGACATCCGAGGCATGCGCGTGCGTACGTCCAACCGGCGCAGCCCGCTGCCGAGCAAGCGCGCCATCATTGAGCGCGGCAGCGAGCTCGGTTTTACCATGGGCCTCAACCGGGTCTGGATCAACAGCCTGCACCACCAGGCCATCGACCGCGTGGGCGATGGCCTTGACGTCGTCGCGCGCGACGATGACGGCATCGTCCAGTCAGTGGAAAGCCGGGGCCGGCGCCTGCTGCTGGGCGTGCAGTGGCATCCGGAATACCTGCCCTACCTGCCCTATCAGGTGCGCCTGTTCAAACGCATCGTCAGCGATGCGCGCGGTCATCAGCAGGAGCGTTTGTTCTGACGCCTGCCCTCCAACGTGGTCCAAATTCCCCGTCGCCCTGTATTAGACCCCAGTGCAATGGAGCATAGGCGGCCGGCGCTGCTTGGCGTCGACCGCGCCGCCCATGACCACGAGAGGTCCCTGTCAGGCCGGCGGGGGAACGAACTTCGAGGTGCCAAACGAGAGCCATGATCGTACTACACGAACAGTTCACAACGTCACGCCCCGCGCGGGAGGTGTTTGCCTACGCCTGCGAGTTCGCCCATTGCGAGCAGTGGGACGCCACCGCGGTCAGTTCCCGCAGGATCGACGCCGGTCCCACCCGCGTCGGCAGCCGCTACCGCGTAGTGTGCCGGCTGCCGGTCGGGCGGCTGACGCTGCACTACCGCGTGCTCAAGTGGCAGCCCGACGAGCAGGTGGTGCTGGAGGGCAGCTGTGCCGCGTTCAAGGTGACCGACACCATCACGGTGCGACCGGAAGGCGCCGGGACGCGACTCGATTATCGGGCGGAGTTCCGCTTCGGCGCAGCCCTGCGGCCGCTGGAGCCGGCCATGGAGGCGGGATTGAGGCGCATGGGCAAGGCCTCCATCGCCGGCCTGCAGGAAGCGCTGGAGGATCGACTGGCGCCGCCCCGGCCCAGCGCTGCGACCCGCTGGGCTGACCGCTGTATCCTGCCGGGGGTGGCGAGGTTCAGCAAGCTGGGGATCTCGCGCAGCCGCAGGCATTGGCGGCCGGTGTCGAGCTACCTTGGCGGGCGCCATATCGTGCTGACGGGCGCCAGCTCGGGCATCGGCCTGGCGGCGGCCCGCCAGCTCGCGGCGATGGGCGCCTCGCTGACGCTGGTGGTGCGGGATGAGGCGCGTGGGCGCGCCCTGGTGGAGCAGCTGCGCAAGGACACGGGCAACGAGCAGGTCGCCATCGAGCTGGCCGACCTGAGTCTGATGGCGGACGTGCAGCGCCTGGTGCAGCGCCTGCTCGCGCAGGGGCGTCCCATCGATGTGCTGATCAACAACGCCGGCGCGCTGTTCAATCCCCGCCAGGTGACGGCGGAGGGTCTGGAGCAGAGCTTCGCGCTGCTGTTGCTCGCCCCCTACCTGCTCACGGAAGGGCTGCTGCCGCTGCTTCGTCGCGGTACCGCGCCGAGGGTGGTCAACGTCGTCTCCGGCGGCATGTACACGCAGCAGCTCGTGGTGAGGGATCTGCAGAGCGATCGCGGCCGCTACTCGGGCAGTGTGGCCTATGCGAGGGCCAAGCGGGCGTTGATGGTGCAGACCGAGGAGTGGGCGCAGGCCTGGCAGGCCGACGGTATCGTGTGCAACGCCATGCACCCCGGCTGGGCGGACACCCCCGGCGTCGCGCAGGCGCTGCCGGCATTCCGCCGCATCATGCGCGGCGTGCTCAGGACGCCCGAGGAGGGGGCCGACACGGTGGTGTGGCTGGCAGCGGCCCGCGAGGCCGGCAAAGTGAGCGGGCTGCTGTTTCTGGACCGCGAGCCACACCCGACCCACCTGCTGGCGAGGACCAGAGAGAGCGCCGGGGAGCGGGTAAAACTGCTGGAGATGCTGCGCAGCTACGCGGCCCGCTTCCGCGCGGGGCAGGACGCTGGCGCATGAGGGCGCTGGTGGTCATCGCTCACGGCAGTCGCAGCGAGGCGGCCAACGAGGAGTTCTGTCGCCTGGTGGGGGCGCTGGCGCCCGCCACGCCGGGCTACGCCAGGGTCGCGCACGCCTTCCTCGAAGCGGCCGCACCCTCGCTGCCCGCGGCGATGGCCCAGCTGGTGGTCGACGGTTGCCGCGAGGCGGATATCTACCCGCTCTTCTTCAACGGCGGCCGCCACGTCGCCCGCGATCTGCCGGCCCTGCTCGAAGAGGTCAGGAGCGCGCACCCGGACTGCCGTCTGCGCCTGTTGCCGCATTTTGGTGCCTGGTCGGGTCTGGCGCAGGCGCTGGCGGCGCACATCGCCGAGTCCGGCGGCGACTAGAGCGCGGCCTCCGGCGCCAGAGCCCGCAGCAGCAGGTTGCGCGGGGTCAGCCGGGCGTCACAGAATTCTCCCACCTCCACGCGGTAGCCATGCTCTTGCAGCAGCAGGGCGTAGTCGAGCAGCAGCCAGATCTCCAGTGGGCGCTGAAAGGCATGCTGCACCCATTCCACCCGCCGCAGCGCGCGATAGCGCTGTTCGCCCAGGCGCAGGTAGTGCGCTGGCTGCCAGTCCGGCGGCAGCTGCAGCTGCTTGCGGCCCGCCGCCCAGCGGGCGAAGGCGGCAAAGTCGCCACGCAGCAGCTGACGCGGCATGGCCGGCACGGGCAGATAGGCGTCGCACCGGCGGCAGGCGCGCTGCAGCTCGTCAAAGGCCAGGCGCCAGATGACCTCCAGGCGGCCCTGTTGCGCGATGCGGTGGGGGGCGGTCGCGGTCTGCTGCACCACCATGTGCAGGTCCGCCTTGGCCAGCTGCAGCCTGCTGGCGCTGCCTTCCCCGGACAGGGGACGGCAGGGGAGTTCACGGGTGAGATGGTAGCAGCACGGCGCCAGCGTCAAGCCCGCGCCACGCTGCCGTGTCAGCTGGCGCAGCAGCCGGCGGTGCAGGTCGCCGCAGGCGTGCAGGGCAACCGCCTGCACCGCCGGCCCGAGGTAGGCTGCGGCAGCGGGCTCCATCACGTCCACCGTGGCGAAGTTCATCGCCACCCCGGCCCGGCGCGCCAGCGCTGCGCCTTCGCGGCACAGGGTCGCATCGCGCTCCAGGCTGGTCACTGTGCGGCCGCTGCTGCCCGCCAGCAGCCGGCCGAGGTGACCCTTGCCGGCGCACCATTCCAGCACCGGCCCGGCGCTGGGCACGAGCGGTGCGAACGCGGTCAGCTGCTGCCATTTGCGGCCGGGGACGGCGTGGTGCAGGCAGGGCGCCGGTGCTAGCGGCGTCCCCCGCATGGCGGGCAGTTGACGGAGACGCTGCAGCTCGGCGACCTCCGGCAGCCACGCTGTGAGAAAGCGATCGCGGCTCGGCCCGTCGTATTGCAGCGTGCCGAACTCGGCCTCGGACAGCGCGGTCAGTGATGGCCACAGCCCCGGCGTCAGCCCGGACCAGGGTGGCACGCGGTAGTGAAAGGGCTGGAACTGCCAGTATGGGCGCAACTGGCACAGGAGGCGATCCAGCGCGTGAAAGCGGGGTGCAATGAGGGTGGCGTCGGGCATCGGCCATTGTATCGTGGCCGACGTCCGCCTCGGCAGTGGCTGCCGTCAAAAAAGCGATGGGGGCGCCGGCCGCAGCCAGACGCCCCCAGGGCGCGGCGGCGGGCTACTTTCTGGCGGCTTTCTGCTGCGCGCGCTGTTGCTGGATCACGGCCAGGGCGTCCAGTATGACCATCACCGAGGTCACCAGCACGATGAAGTTCAGCCCCAGCAGCAGCCACTTGCTCTGCCGGTAGAAATCCAGCAGCAGCAGGCCTGCGGCCCAGGACGCCATCAGCAGCACGAGGACCATGGGCACCAGCGTTACCCAGGGCGGGCGCTTCATCTTGATCAGCATCACGCTCAGCACCAGCAGCGTCATGGCCGCCAGCAGCTGGTTGGTGGTGCCGAACAGCGGCCAGATGATCATGCCGCCGGTACCGCTCTTGCCGCCGGCGCCAAACGACAGCGCGAGGCAGGCACCCACCGCGATCATGGTCGCCAGCAGGCCGTTCTTGAGCAGGCGGAGGTTATAGATATCGCCCCACTCCTGGATGATGTAGCGCTGCAACCTCACGCCGGAATCCATGGTGGTGCCCGCAAACAGCACGACCATCGTCGCCAGCATGGTCTCGGAGACGCTGACCGGCAGACCCCAGCCGTCCTCGAGCAGCACGGCGCCACCCGTGATGAACGGCTTGGCGCCGCCCTGCTGGTTGAAGCCATGATACAGCTCGTGCCAGGCCTCCGGGCTGGCCGCGAGGGCCACACCGCTGACGGCGATCAGCGTGATCAGCGCCAGTGCCCCCTCGCCCAGCGCCGAGAGGTAGCCCACGAAGCGGGCGTCGGTCTCCTTGTTGAGCTGCTTGGAACTGGTGCCCGACGCGACGATGCCGTGAAAGCCCGACACCGCGCCGCAGGCGATGGTGACGAACAGCAGCGGCACGATGGACGGCGGGTTCTCGCCGAGCTCGGTGTTGAACGCGGGCGCGGTCATGTCCGGTCCGGCGATCAGCACCGCGCCGTACAACAGCAGCAGACCCACTGCCAGCTGCATGCCGTTGATGAAGTCACGGGGCTGCAGCAGCGCCCAGACCGGCAGCGTGGAGGCGATGAAGGCGTACACGAACAGGATGATGATCCACACGGCCGGTGTGCCGAGCCCCGGCACGAGTCCCTCGGGCAGCGTCAGCGGCACCTGGCTGCCCAAAACGATGGATGCGTACAGCAGCACTACGCCGATGGCGGTCAGAATGCCCAGCGGCAGAATCTTCCGGTGCAGCAGCTGGCCGATGATCAGGGCGACGGCGATGGCGGACCACGCCGGAATGACCGAGCCCGGCGAGCCGACGAAGGAGTTGGCGATGATGACGCCGAACACCGAATTCACCATCAGCAGCAGCATGAACACCACCACCATGTACAGCGAGCGGGTGCGCGGTCCGATGACGTCACCCGACAGTGCGCCGATCGACTTGCCCTTGTGGCGGCTGCTGGCCCACAGCGCGCCCATGTCATGGACGCCGGCGAAAAACACCGAACCCAGGATGACCCACAGAATGGCGGGCACCCAGCCCCAGTAGACCGCGATTGCCGGCCCTACGATGGGAGCGGCGCCCGCCACTGAGGTGAAGTGGTGGCCCCAGAGGACGTACTTGTTAGTGGGCACGAAGTCGACGCCGTCCTCGAGTTCGTGTGCGGGGGTGACAAAATCGGGGTCGAACTTGTAGATATGGCGGGCTACGAAGCGCGAGTAGATAAACCAGCCGAAACACAGGCCGACGACACCAAGGATGAGAACGCCGATTGAAGTCATTTCACACCACCAGGATTATTGTTAGACGTTGAAGAGGAGTGGTTGTTGGCCTCTATCATAACGGCACTGGCGGGTTCATGGCTAGTTGGGATGCGCAGGGGCGGGTGCTGGCGCCGCGGCAACCGGCGGGGCAGGGCCCGTAATGATGCGTGCCGCGATGCCCCCGGTGGCCGGCGCTTGACCTGGCCACCCCGGTTGGGTTGTACTTGACGCGATAAACCTGCGTTTGCTTACCCGTTGATGAGTGTACTGGGGCCACCGCCGATGAATAACGATAACACCACACGCAAGCTCTATGTTCCCATCGCGGGGACCGCGCTGCTGGAGACGCCGCTGCTGAACAAGGAGAGCGCCTTCACCCGCGAGGAGCGGGCCAGTTTCAATCTCACCGGGCTGCTGCCGCCGCGCTTCGAGACCATCGACGAGCAGGTCGAGCGCGCCTACAGGCAGTTTTCGAACTATCGCGCGCCGATCCACAAGCACGTGTTTCTGCGCGCGATGCAGGACAAGAACGAGACCCTGTTCTACCGGCTGCTCGAGACCCATATCGAGGAGATGATGCCCATCATCTACACGCCGACGGTGGGGGAGGCCTGTCAGCGATTCTCCGAGATCTACCGCACCGCGCGGGGGCTGTTCGTGTCCTGGTCGGAGCGGGAGCACCTTGACGATATCCTGCGCAATGTCACCAGGGACGATATCAAGATCATCGTGGTGACCGACGGCGAGCGCATCCTCGGCCTGGGTGACCAGGGCATCGGCGGCATGGGCATCCCCATCGGCAAGCTGTCGCTGTATACCGCTTGTGGGGGCATCAGTCCCGTCTACACGCTGCCGGTGATGATCGACGTGGGCACCAACAACGAGGAACTCCTGAACGATCCCATGTATATGGGGGCGCGCCACCCGCGCATCGATCAGGAGCAGTACGACGAATTCATCGAGATGTTCATCAGCGCGGTGAAGCGGCGCTGGCCCTTCGCCATGATGCAGTTCGAGGATTTCGCGCAGGCCAACGCCACGCCGCTGCTGGAGCGGTATCGCAACCGCCTCTGCTGTTTCAATGACGATATTCAGGGCACTGCCGCGGTGACGGTCGGCTGCCTGCTGGCGGCCAGCCGCGCCAGCGGCGTGCGCCTCTCGGAGCAACGCGTGGTGTTTGTCGGCGGCGGTTCGGCGGGCTGCGGCATCGCCGAACAGGTGGTGGCGCACATGCGCGCCGACGGGCTGACCGACCAGCAGGCACGCAGCCAGGTCTTCATGGTGGATCGCTTCGGTCTGGTCATGGAAAGCACCCCAGACCTGCACAACTTTCAGCAGCGGCTGGCGCAGCCGGAGGCCAATATCGCCGGCTGGACCTTCAGCGGCCAGTACCCGTCGCTGCTCGACGTTGTGAACTGCGGTAAGCCGGGCGTGCTGATCGGTGTCTCGGGTCAGCCGGGCCTGTTCACCGAGGCGGTGATACGGGCTATGAAGGTCTACTGTGAGGTGCCCATCATCTTTCCCCTGAGCAACCCCTCCAGCCGGGTCGAGGCCACTCCCGAACAGGTCATCGAGTGGACCGAGGGGACTGCGGTGGTCGCAACCGGCAGCCCCTTTGCGCCGGTGACCTACGGCGACCGGGTCTTTCATATCCCGCAGTGCAATAACAGCTATATCTTTCCGGGTATCGGCCTCGGGGTGATCGCCGCGAATATCAACCTCATCAGTGACGAGATGATGATGGCGGCGAGCGAGACGCTGGCCGCCTGCTCGCCGCGGGCGCAGGCGGGAGTGGGGGAGTTGCTGCCGCCGATCAAGGATATTGCCGCGCTCAGCAAGAAGATCGCCTTTGCCGTCGGCAAGGTCGCGCAACAGCAGGGTCTCGCCCTGGAGATGCCCGACGAGCGCCTGCACGAGCGCATCGACGGCAATTTCTGGCTGCCGCGCTATCTGGAATACCGCCGCAGCAGCTATTAGAGGAACAGCGACCTGCTGCCCGGCATCGGCGTCGGGTGGAGTTAAAGCGCGTCAGCGTAAACTGGCAACTGCTTGCTGTCAGGTAAGAATCAGGAGTAGACCACAAGGAACAACTCCGGCATGAATCGACTAGTACAGGCTCTGGTCAGTCCGTTTATTCGAGCCACCGCGTTGCCGGATCCACTGCCGGCGCTGGGGGGGGGGGCGGTGTTCGTCGTGCCCAAGCGTTATGGCGCGGACCGCGTTGCGGTGCGCCAGTCGCTGGCGGCGAAGGGCATAGCGGCGCAGCGCATTCTGACGCTGCCGGAGGTGGGTGCGCGCAGGAAGCAATTCGACAAGGCCATAGGCGGTTACCTGGAGGCCAATGCCGATATCCAGTTGGTGCCCGTGTCCGTGTTCTGGGGGCGCAGTCCGGAGCGCGAGGGATCCGTCTGGCGCGTCATTTTTTCCGATAGCTGGGTCGTTCCCGGTTTCATCCGACGCCTGCTGGTCATCCTGACGCAGGGCCGGCGGGTGGAGTGCTTTGTGTCACCGGCCTTGCCCCTGGCTGCGTTCAAGGCGTCCGCCGCGCCCGGCGAGGATCTGACGCGCAAGCTCAAGCTGCTGCTGCGCACGCATTTCAGGCGTCAGCGCGAGGCCGTGGTCGGGCCGGACCTGTCGCACAAGCGCATTCTCCAGCGCCAGGTGCTGTCCTCGCCGGTGGTGCAGCAGGCGCTTGCCGAGGAGAAGGGCAAGAACAAGGAGGCCAAGGCCAAGAAGTACCTGAACGAGATCGCCTCCGATTATTCCTACTCGGTGGTGCGCCTGTTCGACCGCTTTCTCAACTGGCTGTGGGCGCGCCTTTACCGCGGCGTGAAGGTGAGCGGCATGCAGGTCGTGCACGACCTGGCCACGGATCACGAGCTCGTGTACGTCCCCTGCCACCGCAGCCATATCGACTATCTGCTGCTCTCGTACGTGATCTACTATCAGGGTCTGATGCCGCCGCACATCGCCGCCGGCATCAACCTCAACATGCCCGTCGTGGGGCCCATTCTGCGCCGTGGCGGCGCGTTCTTCATCCGTCGCCAGTTCCGGGACAACCAGCTGTATCGGGCGGTGCTCGAGGCCTATCTGTCCAGCATGTGCCAGAAGGGCTTTCCCATCGAGTATTTCATCGAGGGCGGCCGCAGCCGCACCGGCCGCCTGCTCCAGCCCAAGGCGGGGATGCTGGTGATGACGCTCAACAGCATTCGTGGCAGCAACGCGCGGCCGCTGGCTTTCATCCCCGTCTACATCGGCTATGAGCGCATCATCGAGAGCCACAGCTACATCAACGAGATGTACGGTGGCGCCAAAAAGAAGGAGTCCATCGGCAGCCTGCTGTCGGCGCGGCAGTACCTGAAGGAGAACTTCGGCAGGGTGTACGTCAGCTTCGGCTCAGCCATCCTCGAGCGGGATATCTGGCCGCAGATCGGCTATCAGGACAGCGACCTGCCACCGGCCGGCAGCGACGCGTTCCGCTCCGGCGTCGACTGGCTGGCGCGACGCATTCTCACCAATATCAACAGCCATGCCGTCGTCACCCCCGTCAACCTGGTTGCCACGGTGCTGTTGGGCACTCCCAAACATGCCATGCTCGAGCGCCAGATTGGCGAGAGCCTGCGCGCCCTCGCCATCATGAGCAGGGTTGCCGGGCTGCGCGACACGCTGCTGGTCGGCTCGGGTGATTGGAGCAAGGAAATCAATACCATCGAGAAGATGGGCCTGGTGGAGCGCAATACCCATGCCCTGGGCGATATCATCCTGCTCAATCAGCGCCAGGCGCTCAGTGCCACCTACCTGCGCAACAACACGCTCCATTGCTTCATGCTCGCCGGCCTCGTCGCCAGCGTGCTGATTACGCGGGGCCGGGCCAGTCTGAAGCGCCTGCAGGAACTGAGCCTGCGCTTTTACCCCTTTCTCAGGCGTGAGCTGTTTCTGCCCTGGGACGAGGCGGAGGTGCCCACCGTGGTGCGGCAGTATGTGGCCCATCTCGTCGATCTGGGTCTCGTCATCCGCAGCGATCGCTATTTTGAGGCACCCGACAATCACACCAAGGCGCACATGCTGCTCAGCATCGTGGCCTCGGTGAGCAAGGGGACACTGGAGCGCTACTTCATCACCGCGCAGATGATGACCAGCCGTGGCGCCGGCTATTACACCGCCAAGACGCTGGAAGAGGACTGCGTGCTGATGGCGCAGCGGCTGTCGCTGTTGTACAGCTTCCATGCGCCCGATTTCTTCGATAAGAACCTGTTCAGGACCTTCATTCAGGGTCTGATCGACATGGAGCTGGTGCATGTGGGCGAGGGCGACCACCTGTTCTTCGACCAGCGCCTGCTGATCGGCGAGCGGCAGTTCATGTACGTGCTGGCACCGGAAGTGCGGCTGGGGATCCTGCAGATCACCCGCCAATAAGGTTCGGCGGGCAGTCTGCAGGGCTGGCAGGGGCTGCCTGCGCCGGTCTCCGCAGCGGGAGAAAGCGCAGGCGGCGGCGCTGATGAGAGAGCGGCCGGGAGAGGACGCTATCAGCGCTTGAGGATGGCCGCCGTGGCATTGCCGCCCAGGCCCAGGGTCTGCGCCAGGCCCACTTTGGCGTCGGGCACCTGCCGGCCGCCGGCCTGCCCGCGCAGCTGCCAGGTCAGCTCGGCGATCTGGAAGACGCCCATGGCCGTGGTGGCCTCACCGAAGGACACAAAGCCGCCCGAGGGGTTGATCGGCATGCGCCCGGTGGGCGCGGTTTCACCCGCTTCCAGCAGGCTCTCGGACTGGCCCGGCTGGCACAGGCCCCACTCTTCCGGGAACGCCAGTTCGTAGTAACAGGTGTTGTCCTGCAGCTCGGTAAAGCTGATGTCGCCCGGGCCGATGCCCGACTTTTCAAAGGCCTTGAGCACGGCGGCGCGCGCCTCGGTGTGCAGATTGGGGCAGTCGGTGATCGCATCGCCCAGGCCGCGGGGCAGCATGTCGTCGAAGGTCATGGTGGCCACGGTGCTGGTGGCGACGGTCACCGGCTTGCTGGTGAACTGCCGGGCTCGCTCTGCCGAGCAGATGATAGCGGCCGCGGCGCCGTTGGACACCGGGCAGATCTGGAACAGGCGCAGCGGATTGCTCACGTAAGGTGAGCCGAGCACCTGCTCCAGCGTGATTTCCTGCTGGAAGCGGGCATAGGGGTTGTGCACGGAGTTCTTGCGAGCCTTCACCGCCACCTTGGAGAATTGTTCCTCGGTGGTGCCGTATTCGTACATCCGGCGCCGGGCGAGCGTGGACCAGAACGACGGGCCGGGCATGCCGATGCAGCGTTGCCGCAGGAACTCGGGATCGGTCGCCTCTTCGACGCCGGAGGTCTGGATCATGCCCTTGGGCATGACTTCGCCGCCGACCACCAGCATCATGTCGTAGATGCCGCCCGCGACCAGCGAGTAGCCCACGTTGAACGCGTTGCCGCCGGCGGCGCAGCCGGCCGACAGGTTGTACACCGGTATCCCGGTGGAGCCCAGGTCCTCGACCACGTCATTGCCGTTCAGGCCCCAGCCCTTGCCGCCGGAAAAGCGCGAACTCGCTGCGGATACCGCCTGAATCTGCTTCCAGGAGACCCCGGCGTCCTTGAGGGCGGCGTCGACGGCATGGCGACAGAGTTCGCCGACGGATTTGGTGCCGACGATGGCGTCGCCGGTCTTGCCGAAGCGGTGCATGCCGACACCGAGTACTACGACTTCTTGCATGATATCTCTCCTCGCCCTAAAGCTGTTTGAACTTCCAGGTGGTGAAGGCCTTGCCGTCCTCGTGGTACAGGGTGTCGATCACCAGCTCCACGGCGGAGCCGATCTTGACCGCTGCTGCCTCATCCACCATCTGGCCGATCAGGCGCAGGCCGCATTCCATATCGACCACGCCCATGGCGTAGGATTTGAAGGGCTGATCGAATTTGTGCGGAGGGGGCGGCGGAAAATCGGCTACCGAGTAGCTCCACAGCACGCCCCTGCCGCCGAAATCGTCGGGGACGATCGCCGATTGCGTGCAGTCGGGATTGTGGCAGGTGGCGGTCTTGGGGAAGTAGGGCGTGCTGCAGGTCGTGCAGCGCGAACCGTGCAGCTTGGCGCCGCCTTCCTCCGAAAACAGGCCTTCGACGCAGGGAACTCGTTGTTCGGACATGGCAGACCTCTCCTATGCTTTGGCTGCTTTGCTCAGTTCGGATAGTATTTCGACGCAATCGCCGACGATGCCGTAGCGGGCATAGCGATAGATGGAAGCATCGCGGTCCTTGTTGATGGCCACGATGGTCTTGGCGGCGGAGCAGCCGGCCATGTGCTGGCTGGCGCCGGAGATGCCGGCCGCCACGTACAGCGCCGGGCGGGTGATTTTGCCGGTGAGGCCCACCTGATGCGAGGAGTCGACCCAGCCGTCGTCGACGATGGCGCGGGACGCGCCGGCCATGCCGCCCAGCGCGGTCGCCAGCTCCCGCACCAGGCGGTAGTTGTCCGCCGAGCCCAGGCCGCGGCCGCCGGAGACGATGATGTCGGCGTCCTCCAGGCGAGGTCCTTCCGCGCTCGGCGCCGAGGTCACGACGAAGCGCTCGGTGACGCCGCTGAGATCGACGCTGATCGCGCGCTCGGCCGGCGTGCCGGGGTTGGCCGCAGGCTGCGCCACGACTGCGGTGGTCACCAGTGACACGACGACGGTGTCGCCGCTGAGACGGTAAACGGCGTGGGTGTCGCCGCCGTAAGCGGTGGCGCTCACTTCCAGCGCATCGCCCGCAGCAGTCAGCGCGAAGGCGTTCATGACCACGGGGGCCTGGATGCGCCCGGCCAGGCGGGGTGCGATCAGGCGCGCCTCGACGCTTTGATTGAACAGCACCAGCGCGGGGGATTGCTGCTGGCAGTACTGGGTCAGTGCGCTGACCAGCGCGTCAGGGCCGCCCGCGGCGTCCGCGATGGTGTCCAGCGTGCTCACGCCGTACTTGCCGGCCAGCTCGCGCGCGGGCGCCGCGGCGCCGCCGATTACCAGCCAGTGCAGGTCGGCGCCGATGGCGGTGCTGTGCTGGCCCGCCAGCGTCAGCGCCTCTTCGGTGCCGCCTTCGAGGGCGTCGCCCCAGGTGCAGAGAACAACGGTCATGCTGTCATTTCCTCATCGTAGATCACGTGGTCGAGTCGCCCGGGCAGAGTGCGAGCCCCCGGCATTCAAGCTTGCGAGAGTCTACCGGCAAACTGGCGCTGCGACCATGGGCGGCGGCGTCATTTCAGGCCTTAAACATTTCATTTTTGGACAGGGTGGAGGCGCTGCAGCGCGCGCAGGCGCTTGTCCGGCGGTAGTTGCTGAGGGTTGGATGACGGTTC
>Ga0316188_10000569_pt1 | contig 16122 bp, 14 predicted proteins | sample Phiworburrow1_MG_FD_204933 | JGI IMG/M metagenome (GOLD analysis project Ga0316188, IMG submission 204933) | Coastal sediment microbial communities from Maine, United States - Phippsburg worm burrow 1 | ecosystem: Environmental > Aquatic > Marine > Coastal > Sediment | place: USA: Maine...
GTATTCAGCTGTAGCCGAAAAATTAATCGTTGTTCCCTGGCATACATCAACCCAACCGGTATCCGCGGGTGTTACCGGCGGATCAGCTGTAATAGTAGGGATAATCGGTTGACAAAATAATTGACAATTAATATCTGCATACCATCCCGGCCCTACGGTATTACTATCTGCATCACTTTGAAAAAGAAATGTTAAACAGCCTGTAAGATTCCCAGGACTCGGTAAAACACCAAAATCTTCCTGTGCACCACCACCGGTCAATTCCATTAAAATAGTGGCATTAGTATCGGGGCCATCAAATACAAATAAAGTATCTCCTTCTCCTAAACCAAATTCAGCTAATATAAATGAAAATGCAATCGCGTTTCCTCCACTCCCGTCTAGATCCGGACAAAAAGTCCAGGTAGTATCCATATTGGGAAAATAATTTCCGGCTCCTTCGGGATCTGTAAATATTCCACTACAAGTATTGTAAGTAGTATCCGTTTGGGCGAATAGCCCAGTCCCTACCAAAGTAAATATGGAAAATAATAGAGAGGTTAATTGAAGTTTACTTATTCTTCTCATAATTCTTTTTTAATTCTTTTTCTGAATACACCATCACAAGCTTATTATTATTTGAAAAGAAATAAATTCTTTCTTCCGCTTTCACTTTCACTTTTAGGTCATAAATACAGGTGTTTTCATCAACTGTCCAGTTTTTATGAGGATAAATATCCGTTGGTTTACCTTCAGGAACCGGCATAACAAGCAGTATATTTTCTACATAAAAAGTTTGAAATGCCAATTCATCGGCCGACATTGCGTTTAATTCTGACTGTTTAAACGCCTTTAAAAGACAAGATTTAGAATCAACAATTTCCTGAGCTTCGCTATTATTAGCAGCAACAGTCATAAGAACTAGCAATAAAAAAATAAATTTTTTCATATAAAAACAGGGTTTTTTAATTCCTCAAATATAATTGAAGAATTAAGATTAATAAAATCCTGAATTCAATCTTTCTAAAATCAATAATTCAGGAACTTTCAGCAACTTGACGTAAAAAGCTTAAAAGAGTTGTAAATAATTTATTTTTGCGCCTAGAAATTAGTCAAATTCTAATATATTAAATGAAGAACATTCGTAATTTTTGCATTATTGCCCATATTGATCATGGTAAAAGTACCCTAGCGGATCGTTTACTTCAAACCACAGGAACGATATCGGACCGTGATTTAAAGGAACAAACACTCGACAATATGGATCTCGAAAGAGAAAGAGGGATTACGATAAAAAGTCATGCCATCCAGATGTCCTATGAGTACAAAGGAGAAATGTATATTTTGAATTTGATCGATACTCCCGGACATGTTGATTTTTCTTATGAAGTATCCCGTTCGATCGCTGCATGCGAAGGTGCTTTGCTTATTGTTGACGCCACTCAGGGAATCCAGGCGCAAACGATCTCGAATCTATACTTAGCTATTGAACATGACCTGGAGATCATTCCCATTTTAAATAAAATGGATCTGGCGAGTGCAAATCCTGAAGAAGTAACGGATCAAATTATTGATCTTATAGGATGTAAAGCGGAAGATATTATTCCGGCTTCCGGTAAATCAGGATTAGGTGTAATTGATATCCTTGCTGCTATAATCGAACGTATACCAGAACCTCAAGGTGATCCGGACGCTCCTTTACAAGCAATGGTTTTTGATTCTGTCTACAATTCCTTTCGAGGGATCATCGCTTATTTTAAGATCAATAACGGAACTTTAAAGAAAGGAGAACACGTTCGTTTTATTAATACCAAAAAAGACTATTACGCTGAAGAAATCGGTGTTTTAAAACTCGACTTAGATCCAAAAAAAGAATTAAGAGCAGGTGATGTTGGATATATTATCTCAGGGATCAAGGAAGCAAAGGAAGTAAAAGTTGGAGATACCTTAACTCATAAAGAAAGACCTTGTCCGGAAGCGGTAAAAGGTTTTGAAGATGTTAAACCCATGGTTTTTGCCGGGATTTATCCGGTAGATACAGATGATTATGAAGAGCTTCGATACTCTATGGACAAACTTCAATTAAATGATGCTTCTTTAGTATTCGAACCTGAATCATCAGCAGCTTTAGGTTTTGGATTTAGATGTGGTTTTCTTGGGATGCTCCACATGGAGATCATTCAGGAGCGTTTGGAAAGGGAATTTAAAATGACCGTTATCACGACGCTTCCAAACGTATCTTATAATGCCACATTGACGAAAGGTGAAAAAATTGAGATCCATAATCCATCTGATCTTCCAAGTCCAAATGAACTTATATCGGTTGAGGAGCCTTTTATTCATGCACAAGTCATCACTAAATCGGAGTATATAGGAACGATCATGACCCTGGCAATTGAGAAAAGAGGGGAATTAAAAAATCAGGTTTACCTTACAACCGATCGTGTTGAACTTACATTTGAAATGCCACTTGGAGAGATCGTATTTGACTTTTACGATAAATTAAAAACCGTTTCTCGTGGTTATGCTTCATTTGATTATCATGCTATTGGATATAGAGAATCAAATCTGGTAAAACTCGATATTCTTTTAAATGGTGAGCAAGTGGATGCACTTTCGGCATTGATCCATAAAGATCGAGCCTTTGATCTCGGAAAAAGGATCTGTTTAAAATTGAAAGAACTTATTCCTCGTCAGCAATTTGAGATCGCAATTCAAGCGAGTATCGGTGCTAAAATTATTGCAAGGGAAACGGTTAAGCCGGTTCGGAAAGATGTAACTGCCAAATGTTATGGTGGTGATATTTCCCGAAAGCGGAAACTACTTGAGAAGCAAAAAGCAGGTAAGAAGAGAATGCGACAAGTAGGAAATGTGGAAATTCCGCAGGAAGCGTTTTTGGCGGTATTGAAGTTGGATTGATGCTTTGAAGACGGAAGACCGGAGACCGAAGCTAATATTCGATTAGGAAAAAAACGCCATTACACGTAAATTAAAAAATAATATATTTGTTTTTTAACATACGCATCCTATGAAACGTCTTCTACTTCCAATTGCATTTTTAGTCTCATTCAATGCAAGTTCACAAGAATTAGCCATTGAAGTTTTATCAATTGTAAATGCTGATACTGTAAATATTAGTTTTATGCATGAGGAACTCTTTTTTCTTCCTGATGGTAGCGGTGAAAGTTATGAATCGTCTATCCTTATTGAAGGTTTTGATTCAAGTGCAATAATAATGACGAGTAGTGATCTTTATGCATTTGGGATGATCATAGAACATTCCTATTTAGGCGATCTTGATATTAGTTTGAAATGTCCAAATGATCAAGAAATGTTCTTAAAATCATATCCTGGAGGAGGAGGTACTTTTCTAGGTGAACCAAACGATGTAGATAACGATCTTGATCCTGGAATTGGATATTACTATTTGTTTAAAGAAGATGCCTCTTATCTAGATTTAACGAGTGAATCAGCTAATTTCACCACCTTACCTGAAGGGAGTTATTTATGGGAAAATGGTCCGGACGAACTTTCTGGTTGCCCGTTAAATGGAGACTGGACTTTGAAAATAACAGATAATTTAGGCTCAGATAATGGTTATATTTTCAATTGGCAGCTCTTTTTTGATCCTTTAATCGTTCCAGATAGTTTAAATAATGGAAGTATTATTTTGGAAATCGTAGATGGGTCTCCTCCAGGTCTTGTTCAAACAGAATGGTATGTTGAATGGTCAAATGGACAAACGGGATTGGTGAATGAACATCTTGCTCCAGGTGAATATGTTGCTTGGTTAAGAGAAGTTGGAACGAATGCCTTTTTGGATTCAGTTCACGTAACTGTTGGAATTGGGGCGGATGCTACTTCAATTAATGAATATGATAATGAGCTATTGAGTGTTTATCCTAATCCTGTTGAAAGAGAATTGACGATAGCTTGGAAAATGGAACAAGCGGACTACGAAATTCTAAATAGTTCAGGAATGCTTATTCAGAAAGGGAAATTAGCTTTTGGGGTAAATCGAATTAATGCTAATGATCTTGCTTCAGGTCTTTATTTTATTCAGGTTAAATCATCTGATAAAAACATTGTGAAGCGTTTTGTGAAGAAGTAGAGGGTTAGCTCTTTAAACAAATGATAAAATGTCGTCCCCCTGAGCCTGTCGAAGGGCTGTTTATCGCCCTTCGACAAGCTCAGGGGGACATTGAATATCCTTTTCACTTTTATATCATTTCGTTTAGAATAATAAAAAAGGGCCCTAAAGAGCCCTTTTTAACCATGAAAAAATCGAACATTTACTCGCTAGAAACTATCGATTTAAAACTTCTTTAACTAAGTCAGCAATTAACTTTCCAGGTGCCTGACCGGCGAAAGTCTTACTTGCTAATCCCATTATTCTTCCCATATCTTTTGGTCCTTCTGCACCTGAATCTTTTATAAGATTCTCTACTAAAGGAAGAAGTTGATCCCGATCCATTTGTTTAGGCAGATAATTTGAAATCACCTCCGCCTGCATTTTCTCTTCAGAGGCAAGGTCTTCCCGATTTTGATCCACATAGATCTGATATGCATCTAATCGTTGCTTTTGCAATTTTTGCAGAATTTTAATCCCGACTTCTTCAGTAATTTCACTATCCCCACCCTTTGTTGCTTCAAGAAGCAAGGCAGATTTAATCGCTCTCAATGAGTTAAGGGTATTCATATCCCTCGCTTTCATCGCAACTTTAATATCCGTATTTATTTGTTCAGTTAAGCTCATATTTTTTAATCAACATTATCGTGAAGAAATGAATTATTCGGACGAATGCCTGTGCTTTTCTTTCCTTCTTCGTCTTCTTCCTGAGAAAGGGTAAATCGAGATACCTGTGATTCACTTGAATGAGCGGTATCGTCTAAATTCATATTCTTTCTAACATAAGCAGGAACATTTTCATATTCTCTTAAATTTTTTCCGGTATGAATTGGATTCGTAAGATTATTCAAACGATTCATTCGTTCGTCGGTTCTTCTTCTAAAGGTTTCCCGATCGATCCTTGGTTCGTTATTCATCGACATTGGAGGAACTAAGGTTTCATCATCTTCATCTTCCAGATCGAGTGTATGTCGGATAATATTCTCTTCAGCTTTGTTTACTCCTGAAGAAGGGAATTCCATTTCGGCCTGAGGAGTATTTTCTGCCTGAGGAATCGTTCTTAAAAATGGTTCTTCCGGCTCTTCCTGAATTGGGGATTTAGTCTCTTTTGTTTCCGCAGTATAAGTAGGAGAAGTGATCTTCTCCGTAATCGCCCTTGGTTCTTCTAAATCAAGTGGGATGCGTGTTATTTCAGGCTCTACTTCTTCGAGCATGTGATCCAATCTCCCGTTGAAACCGGTAGCGATAATAGTCACTCTAATTTCATTTCCTAAGGTATCATCCTGTCCATATCCCCAAATCACATTAGCTGAATCACCTGCGGCTTTTTGAATATAGTCTGTTACTTCGGTCACTTCATCCATCGTTACATCCTCAGTTCCAAAAGTGATATTTAATAATACATCACTTGCCCCATGAATATCATTTTCATTTAATAATGGTGAATCCAATGCTTCTTTAACAGCAATACTTGCTCTATCCGGGCCTTCCGCAATTCCGGTACCCATTATAGCAACTCCACTATCTTTCATCACCGTGATCACATCATTCATATCCACATTAATTTCTCCATGCACTGAAATTAATTCGGCTATTCCTCTGGCGGCAGTTGTTAGTACGTTATCGGCTTTACCAAAAGCCTGAGTAACTCCCAAATTACCATACATTTCCCGGAGTTTTTCGTTTCTAATCACCAATAGTGTATCAACCGATTGTCTCATTTCTTCGATACCTGCGGCTGCAAATTCCTTACGTTTTTTCCCTTCAAAATTAAAAGGAATGGTTACGATCCCAACAGTAAGAATACCCATGTCCTTTGCTGTTTTAGCAAGGATCGGCGCTGCACCTGTTCCTGTTCCACCACCCATTCCGGCAGTAATGAAGACCATGTTCGTATTCTTAGAAAGAATTTCTTTTAGCTCTTCGATGTTCTCGATGGCTGCATTTTTACCAACTTCAGGCTTTGATCCGGCACCTCTACCTCCGGTAAGTGTCACTCCCAACTGAATTCGTGTTGGAACAGGACTTTTATCTAATGCTTGCTGGTCAGTATTACAAACAATAAAATCAACTCCATTGATCCCTTGATGGTACATGTGGTTAACAGCATTGCTTCCACCTCCGCCAACACCGATTACTTTGATGATGCTAGAAATTTCTTTTGGTAAGTCAAATTGCATGGTTATGTCTATTTAAATTTTATACTTAATAATTATTCTCCTCCTTCCAAAAACTCGCGTCCTTTATCAAAAATAGACTTGAAAAATTTTCCTTTGTCTTTTTGTGAATGCGTAGTAATATTTGGTTTTGAGTTTGTTTTGGCAAGCTTTTCAAATCCTTTTATGATCAAACCAACACTGGTTGCATAAATAGGGTTCGTTACCCCTTCCGAATTTGCGATATGCTCTGTTGGATGTCCAACCCGCGTATCCATTCCGGTAAGGTATTCCGTTAATTGAGAAATGTTTTTCAGCATGGCTCCCCCGCCTGTTAACACAATCCCTCCTATCAGTTGCTTTTGAAATCCTGAGTTTTTAATCTCATAAAATACCTGCTCAATGATCTCTTCCATTCGGGCCTGAATGATGTGTGCTAAATTTTTAACTGAGATCTCTTTAGGGTCTCTTCCTCTTAAACCCGGTATACAAACGATTTCATTTGCCTGACTTTCACTTCCCAAAGCAGAACCAAACTTCACTTTTAACTGTTCAGCTTGCTTTTTCATGATCGTACAGCCCGTTTTTATATCCTCTGTAATAATGTTTCCTCCGTAAGGAATTACTGCGGTATGACGAATGATTCCTTCATGAAAAATGGCGATATCAGTGGTTCCACCTCCAATATCTACAAGTGCAACACCCGCCTCTTTTTCTTCATCACTTAGCACAGCTTCGGCAGAAGCAAGCGGCTCCAGGATAAGGTCATCCACTTCCAGATCGGCTTTTGTAACACAACGGTGAATGTTTTTAGCAGCGGAAATCTGTCCTGTTATGATATGAAAATTAGCTTCTAAGCGAACCCCTGACATTCCGATAGGTTCTTTTATCCCTTGTTCATTATCTACAATATATTCCTGTGGCAAAACATGGATGATCTCTTCACCGGGTTGCATTACCAATTTATACATGTCTTCAATAAGGGCGTCGATATCAAGCTGACTAATTTCATCTGCTGCAGATTTTCGTGTATGAACACCTCTATGTTGTAAGCTTTTAATGTGTTGACCGGCGATCCCTACGTTTACAACGCGGATATTAACTCCTGCATTATCTTCTGCTTCTCTTACTGCCTCATGAATTGCACTTACCGTTTTTTCAATATTAGATACCACTCCTCTCGTTACACCGAGTGATTCGGATTTACCGATACCTAAGATCTCGATCTTATTGAACTCGTTCTTTCTACCTACCATACAAACGATCTTCGTGGTTCCGATATCTAAACCAACAACTATATTCTCGCTTAAATCCATTTCGTTCATCTTTTAGAGCAGACGATCTGATCATTAAATCTCAGATCGATTTGTTTGTATTTATTCCAATCTACTTTTGAAATTCCTTTTTTATAGAAGATCTTTAATTTGTCGAATTTTTTATCGAAATCATCTCCTTTTCCTAATAGAATACTATGTCTTCCCACCCTCGGAGTGAGCTCATATTCCCTTTGATTATTTATATAAATCTGCTCAAACTGTGCATTAAGAAAAGGATCATCGCGCATAGTATTTATAAGATTATAAAGATTGGTCCATAAAGGATTAAGTGTTGCCGGATCGCTTTTTTGATCCATTTGAGATGGAACTTTCCCATTCACAACAATTACTCTGGTTGTAAATTTCGAAGAAAGAGGCATCAAATTTCCTTTTTCATCCATATAGGCGCTCTTTCCATTTTCAAAAAACAATCTGGCGATCGGTGATTTTTGTTTGATCTCAATTTTTAAATTTCCTTTCAGATCAGAATACACTTCAGCATTTCTAACGATCTCCATTTTTTCAATTTCAGATTCCATAAACTCGAAATCGATACTTTGCATTTGCTGTCCTATCGGGTCTCCATTATATTTATAAATAAAGTCCCGAATATCATCTTCATCAACAAAATAATTTCCCTCTTCGCTATTGATAATAATATTTAAGCCGGTGCATTTTGCGTTTTTTCTTGAATTATTCACGAAGCCCATCGATACAAGCAACATCATAATCAGGAGCATCCACGCTCCTGAATATACAATTGCTTTATACTTTTTATTATTCATAAATGGCCTAAACTATTGATAACAGTCTGTTTTAGATCAGGAACGAGGTGAGCGATGTCACCTGCCCCAATAGTGAGTAATATCTCAGGAATTGTTGAGCTAATCAATACAGCTAAGCTTTCTTTATTAACAATGGATTTTTGATTCAATTGTACTTTTTCCAAGAGCATTTTTGAAGTAATTCCGGGTATTGCTTTTTCCCTTGCTGGATAAATATCCATCAGATAAAGTGTATCTAAATGTGATAAACTTTCAGCAAATTCATCGGCAAAATCACGTGTTCTGGAAAACAAATGAGGTTGAAATATTCCTGTGATTTTTCTCCCCGGATAGAGTTGTTTAACCGCTTCGATCAAGGCATCAATTTCACGGGGATGATGTGCATAATCGTCGATAAAAATACATTGCGGACTTGAATAAATATATTCGAATCTCCTTTTAACACCCTTAAAAGAGCTAATGCTTTTTACAATCGTTTCCAGGCCACAACCCGCTTTATAACAGATCGTTGCTGCTAAAACCGCATTAAGTGCATTGTGATTTCCCGGCATTGGTATCTTAAAATTAACAGGATCCTTAGCCATCCCCATGACCTCAACTAAATGATAGCCATCTTCATAACCATTGCTTTTTAGTTTGATATCAGAAGATAATGAAAAGCCGTATCTGATCGAATTCTCTATACTTTCTTTTGGAACAAGATCACAAACGATGACATCTTTTGAATCATTCACTTTTTGAGCTAATTCCTGAAAAGAATGGAGCAGATCTTCTTTATTTTCATAGATATCGAGATGATCTGCATCGATCGAAGTAATTCCCAAATACCTGGGGCTAAGTTTTAAAAATGACCGGTCAAACTCATCGGCTTCGACCAAAACCCATTCCGGATCAGGATCAATTAAAATATTTGTTTCATAGCCCGTCATTATTCCACCGACAAAAGAAACCGTTGCCAAGGAAGAATTTTTAAGAATGTGCGCTGCAATGGCAGTAGTGGTTGTTTTACCGTGTGTTCCTGCAATTGCTAGTGTTTTATGCTCCTTAGTAATCATACCCAGTGCATCCGATCGTTTTTTTAAATTATATCCATTTTCACTTAAAAAGACAAAGCCGGGATGGTCTTTTGGAATTGCCGGGGTATAAATAATTTCACAATTCTTATTTTCGATGATCTCTTTTGGAATGGCTTCTACTGAAGCATCAAAATGCAAAATCATCTTTTCATTTGTAAGCGCTTTCGTTAAAGGAGTTTCTGTAAGGTCGTATCCAAAAATTTTAAAACCCTTAACTTGATAAAATCGTGCTAAGGCGCTCATTCCGATACCGCCAATACCTAAAAAGTATACAATTTTGTTTGCTATTTCCATTAAACAACCAGGTTTAGCACTTCATTCGCGATTTTCTCAGCCGCATTTTGATATCCTAACTTTGATAGATTAGAAATCAATGCTGACCTTCTTTTCTCATCTTTTAACAGATCGATAACGCTTTCCACTAAGCTATATTTTGCATCATGATCAGCAATGTGAATTGCAGCATCATTCTTAACTAAAGCCATGGCGTTTTTAGTCTGATGATCTTCTGCTGCATAAGGATAAGGAACTAGTATCGCCGGCTTTTTTACCAGACTTAATTCGGATACTGTTATCGCTCCGGCTCTTGCAACCACCACATCAGCTACTGCATAGGCATAATCCATTTTATAAATAAACTCATGCACTTTAACCTGAGGATAAGCTTTAGCCGCTTCGAGTGCATCCTGATAAAAGGGTTTACCGGTTTGCCACAGCACTTGAATCCCTTCTTTTACAAGTTTTTTTAAACCATCCGCAATATTCTGATTTACCGATTTTGCTCCAAGACTTCCCCCTGTGATCAGTAAGATCGGAGCATTATTATCAAGTCCGAAAAAAGCTAAACCTTTCTCTTTTTTTCCATCAATAATCACCATTTCTTCCCGAACGGGATTTCCGGTCAACACCAATTTATTTTTCGGGAAAAATTGATCCATTCCTTCGTAAGCCACACAGATCTTATTCACTTTAGGAGCCAGCCATTTATTGGTTATCCCGGGAAAAGAATTTTGCTCTTGGATCAAGCATGGGATATTTTGTGAAACTGCCATACGCAATACTGCAGCACTGGCATATCCGCCAACACCAATAACTACATCGGGCTTAAATCGATGAAGAATTTTACGTGCCTTTAGCAGACTTGAAATTAGTTTAATTGGAAATAAAAGATTTTCGATACTGAGTTTTCGCTGAATACCACTGATCCATAATCCTTCAATCGGATATCCGGCTTTTGGCACCTTTTCCATCTCCATTCTGTCTTTTGCACCAATGAACAAGATGTCACAATCCGGATGGATCTTCCTCAATGCATCGGCGATAGCAACTGCTGGAAAAATATGACCTCCAGTACCTCCACCTGAAACAATAAATTTAAGTGACCGCATAGTTATTTCCGCCTTTCTTTTTTGTTGAACCATTTGAAACCAGCACTTCAGGAGTATAAACTGATGTGCTAACTCCCAGAATCATCCCTAATGCAATGGATGTAAATAAAGTTGATGTTCCTCCCATACTTACCAGGGGCATAGGCTGACCGGTAACCGGAATAAGGTTTACGGAAACCGCCATATTGATCAAAGCTTGAAACACAATCATAAAACTGAGACCTACGACCAGGTTTTTGGCAAAAGGATCTTCGGATTTTATCGCTAAACGAAGCGATCTGCTAAGAATGATCAAATACATAAGCATGAGACCAAGGCCTCCAAGTATGGATCCGTATTCTTCAACAACATAAGCATAAATCATATCAGAATAAGGATGCGGCAGATAATTCCTGGCTTTCCCGGTTCCGGGCATTTGCGGGAATGCGCCTCCGTTATAAATGGCAGCCATTGCGTGTTCCACTTGAAATACCTCTTTTTTATCTTCACTAAAACTGACGATCCGGCTTTTCCATGTTTCCACCCTTGGAAAAAACTCAGGTTTTGCCATGCTCGCTAAAAAAAGCATCCCGACAACCGCAATACCTACTCCAACTACCTTAAGTAATTGGAAAATGGAACCTCCACCCACAAATAGCATGACAAATACTGTAATTGAAAGCAGTGCCGCAGTAGAAAAGTTAGCAGGCAAAATGAGTATAATAATAAGGGCTGCCGGCCATAATACAGGCCATATCCCTTTAGAAAAATCATTTAACTGGTCTTGTTTTAATTTTAAAAGTCGGGCTACAAAGACAACAAGAACGATCTTTGCCAAATCGGAGGTTTGAAAACTTAAATTGATAAATGGAATATTTAACCAACGGGATGCATTATTCAAATTCACACCCATGATCAGGGTTAATAAAAGCAATACTACGGTCGGCCAATAAAGCAAAAATGCCAATCGAGAATAGTATTTAAAATTAATCAGATGAATCTTATACATGAAAAAGAATCCTAATCCAAGCATCAATAAATGCTTAAATAAAAAGCGGGTGCTACCTCCTCCTTTTACTGCTAATGTTGAAATAGAACCATAAACAGCCAGGATGGAAAACAACATAAGAAATATAATGACAATCCAAATTGTCCGATCTCCATATAACTGATTTAGCCACTTTTTCATAAAACTATATTCTAAAACCCAATACTTTCGAGCGTATTGTCAAACAAATCATATTGATTTTGAATTTCTTCAGGTGTTCCATAGGGTGAAAACAAAACAACATCACCTCGTTGTGCTATTTCTGAAGCCAGTTGCAGGGCTTTAGGAATTGTTTTGCTTACATATTGAAAGGTATCCAGATCATCGCTCCAGTTCTCCAATCCGGCAATATCTTTTACACCAATCCTAATAATAGAACGAATTTGAAAATGTTTAAAATTTTCAAACTTATTCCTATCTCTTCCAATGCTAATTAAAATCGTCTTTCGCTCGAAGGTTTCGATCAAAGGAATCACTAAATCTCGATTACGGAAGAAGGCTTTTTTAAGGTATAAAACGCCCTTTTTCCTTCCGACCGTTTCAAGGTCATCAATAGCGAAATTGATTTTAAAACTATCATTGGAATTCATCGATCAGGCTCTTTTGTTTAGCTTTAAAAACGCGGCATTGAATTCCTTATTCCAATCGGTCGAGGACTCAAAAAACTTATAATTTGGGGCACCGGGAGAAAAAAGTATTGTATCTCCTTTTTGAGCATATTTATTTGCAAATTCCAAACCTTCCGCAATGTTTTCGATCTTTACAAATAATTCCAATTCATCTGAAAATGAACTAAATACATTTTCAATTCCTTCTCCAAAACAAAACATTGCTTTCACTTTTTTAGAGACTAAATTTTTCAATTTATTCAGATCTCTATCCATTGGCGGAACATATTTTATCCAGATAACCTTACCTGCTTGTTGTTCGATACTTGCCATACAGGCATTGAGGTCAACTGCATTACAATCATTAATAAACAACTTACCGTCGAACTCTTCGACCAATTCGAAATGGCTCTCGATTTTTAATCTTTCAAGAGCAATCGAATCTCTGGCTCTTAGAAGCTGAGCTTCCAGGCTTTCGACACGACCTTTTAAAACTTTTATATCCACTTTCTTCATCGGTTAAAGATTTTTGGGTTAATATCCTTTAAAGAGCTTTCACTGCTTTTTTAAATTTATTTCCACGGTCTTCGTAGCTTTCAAATAAATCGAAACTTGCACAGGCCGGAGAAAGAAGTACTTTTTCCCCATTTCTTGCTAATTCATAGGCTTTTTGAACTGCTTCTTCGGCTGAAAGTGCAAATTCAATTGGCTCGATCACATCCTCAAAAGCTTCAATGATCTTTTTGTTGTCTTTACCAAGACAAACAATGGCAGTTACCTTATCGCTCACCATTTGCTTGATCATGGAATAGTCATTTCCTTTATCCACTCCCCCAACGATCCATACTAAGGGGCCTTCCATCGTTTCCAGGGCATACCAGGTAGAATTGATATTAGTGGCTTTTGAATCATTAAAGAATTCGACTCCATTTACTTTCGAAACAAACTCCAATCGATGAGGGATGTTTTGAAAATCGGAAAGACTTTCTTTAATAGTTTCTTTTCTAATGTTAACTAGACTTGCTGCAATACCCGAAGCCATTGAGTTGTAGGTATTGTGCTTTCCTTTTAATGCTATTTCATGAATCGACATAGTGAATTGTTGTTTATTATTAATGATGATTGTTTCATTTTTTAGGTATGCGCCCGGATCCACTTCTGATGAAAGTGAAATGGGATATAATTTTGAAGTGGGCTTTCGTTTTCTGATCTCTTCTCCGATCACTTCATCATCAAAATTGTAGATGAAAATATCTTCCTCCGTTTGGTTTTTTATAATCTGCATTTTTGAATCGATATACTTTTGAAAATCATATTCATAGCGATCCAAATGGTCGGGCGTGATATTTAAAAGAATAGCGATGTCAGGTTTAAAATCAATGATGTCATCTAATTGAAAGCTGCTCAATTCCAGGATCAGGTATTCCTTATCCCCTTCAGCGAGCATCCCTGCCATACTTTCTCCGACATTCCCTGCCATTCCAACATCCAGTTTTGCTTTGCTGAAAATATGATTGCAAAGCATTGTGGTGGTGGTTTTACCGTTACTTCCGCTTATGGCAATGATTTTTGCTTTCGTGTAGCGATAGGCGAATTCAATTTCTGAAATGATAGGTACAGAAGCAGCTCTTAAATGCTTTATTAAAGCTGCCTTTTCTGGAATCCCGGGACTTTTAATCACTTCATCGGCTTTTAAAATTCGCTCTTCATCATGACCCCCTTCTTCCCACTCAATATTAAGGTCATTAAAAATTTGCTTGGCTGTATCCCCTATCTTACCACTGTCGCTTACAAATACATTAAAGCCTTTTACACTGGCCAACTTTGCAGCTCCAATTCCGCTTATTCCGGACCCCAGGACAACGATATTTTTTTTCATATTATCGAAGTTTTAAGGTTACAATGGTGATTACTGCCAGCATAATTCCTACGATCCAAAAGCGCGTAACTATTTTAGGTTCCGTATAATTTTTCTTTTGAAAATGATGATGTAGCGGTGCCATTAGAAAGATCCGTTTTCCAACACCTGTTCTACTTCGGGTATATTTAAACCATAGCACTTGAAAAACTACAGAGAGGTTCTCGGCTAAGAAAATGCCGCAAAAAATGGGAATTAGAAGTTCTTTTCGAATAGCGATGGCAAAAACCGCTATAATTCCGCCAAGCGCTAATGAACCAGTATCGCCCATAAATACTTGTGCGGGGTAAGCATTGTACCATAAAAACCCAATGGCTGCTCCAATAAAGGCAGAAATAAATATTACCATTTCACCCGAATTCGGGATGTACATAATATTCAAATAATCGGCAAAGACATAGTTACCTGATAAAAAGGCCAGAATAGCGAGAGTAACACCCACTATAGCTGAAGTTCCTGTAGCAAGACCATCCAGACCATCGGTCATGTTTGCCCCATTAGAAACCGCAGTAACGATAAAAATGACGATCGGTATAAATACGATCCAGGCATATTTATTAGCATCTTCACCTAAAAACCAAAGTAAATCGGCATAATCGAATTCATTATCTTTTACAAAGGGGATAGTTGTCTTTAATTCGCGGGTTTCCTGCCACTCGTATTGAGGAATACTTTTCCCCATGATGACCGTTTTACCTACTTCCACCTTTTGCTTTATCATCACATCACTATTGAAATAAAGCATGGTTCCTACGAGTAATCCAACCCCTACCTGACCGATAATTTTAAATTTTCCTGCCAGTCCTTTTTTATTCTTTTTAAATACTTTGATATAATCATCAACAAAACCAATTATTCCCAACCAAACCGTTGCAAGCAATAGCGTTTGGATATAAATATTATCCAATCGGGCAAAAAGGAGTGTTGGAATTACGATCGCCATTAAGATGATCACTCCTCCCATGGTAGGGGTTCCGGCTTTTTCATTTTGACCTTCGAGACCCAGATCTCTAATTGACTCTCCTACTTGTTTTCTTTGTAAGATCCTGATAAGCGATTTTCCAAAAAACAACGAAATCAAGAGTGAAAAAATCACTGCCATTGCAGCTCTAAAAGTGATGTATCGGAACACTCCGGAACCCGGAACTCCTAAATCGTTTAAATACTCAAATAGATGATATAGCATTATTTCTCCATCATTTTTAGTAGTTTTTCAATCTTCTCTTTATCGTCAAAAGGAAAGCGCTCTCCTTTTATTTCCTGATATTTTTCATGTCCTTTTCCGGCGATCAGAATAATATCACCTGATGCTGCAATAGAGCAAGCGGTTTTGATCGCTTCTGACCGATCGGAAATGACCAGGTATTTCTTAAAATGAGTAGGGTCCAGTCCCTTACGCATATCTTCAATAATCGCCAGAGGTTCTTCACTTCGCGGATTGTCGGAAGTAAAAACGACCGTGTCACTCAAGTCGCAGGCAATTTTTCCCATAATGGGTCTTTTGGCTTTATCACGATCTCCGCCACAACCTACTACGGTTATAATATTTTCATTTCCATTTCTCACTTCCCGGATCGTTTCGAGTACATTTTTTAAGGCATCAGGAGTATGTGCATAGTCGATGATCGAGGTAACACTTCCTTTAGAATGCACAAGTTCAAATCGGCCTTCGGCAGTTTTTAAACCACTCAAAACAGTAAGAATTTCCAATGCATCGAGATCAAGCAATCGGGCTGTTGC
>Ga0316188_10000570_pt1 | contig 16108 bp, 12 predicted proteins | sample Phiworburrow1_MG_FD_204933 | JGI IMG/M metagenome (GOLD analysis project Ga0316188, IMG submission 204933) | Coastal sediment microbial communities from Maine, United States - Phippsburg worm burrow 1 | ecosystem: Environmental > Aquatic > Marine > Coastal > Sediment | place: USA: Maine...
GTAGTCGTATGAATTTAAAGCGCAAATTCGATGCAGGGGAATTTGCCGTCCTTGCGGAAATGGAACCGCCCAAGGGGGTGGATGTCTCCACAATGCTGTTCAATGCCAAGAGAGTCAAGGGGGAAGTCGACGCCTTTGTCATACCGGAGATGAGTAACGCTGTCATGCGGATGAGTTCCCTAGGCGGTGCCATGATTCTCCAGGGAAAAGGGATGGAGACCGTGATGCAAGTGAACTGCAGAGATCGAAACCGGATTGCCCTCCAGGCGGATCTTCTGGCAGCCAATGGATGTGGAATCACCAACGTCATGGCGGTCACCGGAGAAGACCCCAGCTTTGGAGATCATTTTCAGGCAAGATCAGTATATGACATCGATCTTCTGGAATTGCTCAATGCTATTAAAGGGCTTCAAGACGGAAAGGACATGGCCGGTATCGAGCTTTCAGGCGCCCCTGAATTCCTGGTGGGGTCCACGGTGGATGCAGGTGCCAAGGGAAAATCTCCCGAGCTGGAGGTGGAGGAGATGACCAAAAAAATTCAAGCGGGGGTCCAGTTTTTCATCTCACCCCCTTTATTTGACCTTTCCGCCATTCATCCGTTCATGAAACGTGTGGATATTCGGAAAACAAAAATCATCCCAACGGTTTTACTTCTCAAATCCCTCGGCATGGCCCGATATATCATGCGGAATGTGGATAACGTTTATATCTCCGATTCACTGATCGACCGCATCCAAAAATCCCCTGACAAGGTCCGCGAGTGTACCCGGATTGCATCGGAAATGGTCACATCGTTAAAAAAAGAAGGCTTCAGCGGCGTAAACTTGGCAACCCTCGGATGGGAGCACAAACTCCCTGAGATACTCGAAAGAATATAAGGATGGGAAAAATGGAGCACACAAACAGCCAGAAGAACGACATGCCCACTGAAAAACACGGGAAAAATCCAATAGGATCGGCCATGGTGGTTGGCAGCGGAATCGCAGGGATGCAGTCCGCCCTCGATCTTGCCAACTCCGGTTATTATGTGTACCTGGTGGAAAAATCTTCGGCCATCGGCGGACTCATGTCCCAACTCGACAAGACTTTCCCCACCAACGACTGTGCCATGTGAATTATCTCACCGAAACTGGTCGAGGTCGGCCGGCACCTGAACATAGAGCTTCTGACAAACACCGAACTTTTGGATCTTAACGGCGAAGCAGGACATTTTACGGCCCGGATTCGCCAGGAACCCCGCTTTATTGACCTTTCAAAGTGTACGAGTTGCGGGGAATGTATCAAGGTCTGTCCCGTAGAGCTTCCCAACGAATACGACGAAGGCCTGTCTGTTAAGAAGGCGGCTTACAAAAAATACGCCCAGGCCATTCCAGGGGCCTTTGCCATTGAGAAAACAGACCCCGCGCCCTGCCGTATGACCTGCCCTGCCGGACAGAATGTTCAAGGATATGTTCAGATGGTCAAGGAAGGCAAGTATAAAGAGGCCTTGAAAATAATTATGGAAGATCATCCGTTCCCCGGAGTGCTGGGGCGGATTTGTCCCCACGAGTGCGAAGATGCGTGCCGTCGATGTGACGTCGATGAACCCATAGCCATCCGGGATCTCAAGCGACTGGCCGCAGATGAGTTTGATCCCCGGGAAATCGAGATCGATTGTCTGCCACCCAGAAAAGAGAAGGTGGCCATCATCGGTTCAGGTCCTTCCGGCCTTTCCGCTGCCTATCATTTGGCCCGAAAAGGGGTGTTGTCCACGGTTTTTGAGGCCTTGCCCGAAGCCGGCGGGATGCTCCGTGTGGGGATCCCTGCCCATCGTCTGCCAAGGGACATTCTGGACCGGGAAATCGAGGTGGTTACCAACCTGGGGGTGGAAATTAAGACCAACACCCCTTTGGGTGAGGATTTGACCCTGGATGATCTCTTGAACGATGGGTATCAAGCGGTGTATCTCGCCCTTGGCGCTCACAAAGGCATTGAACTGGGAATCCCCGGTGAAAAAGCCGGAGGCGTGCGTCAGGGCGTCGATTTCCTAAGAGAAGTCAATCTCACCGGCAAGGCCGACATCGGCGAAAATGTGACCATCATCGGGGGGGGGAATGTGGCCATCGATGTGGCCAGATCCGCAGTTCGGCTGGGTGCAAAATCGGTAAAAATCATTTACCGGCGCACCCGTGCAGAGATGCCGGCCTGGGAGGAAGAAATCCAGGCAACCGAGGCAGAGGGAGTTGAAATCACCTATCTTTCCGCACCCCAAGAGGTGTTGACCCAAGACGGCCGGGTCGTGGGACTCAGATGCATCCGGATGGAGCTGGGTGAACCGGATTCATCCGGCAGAAGACGGCCGGTTCCCATGTCGGGCAGTGAATACGACATCAAGATCGACCAGCTGGTCCCCGCCATCGGTCAGCGCCCGGACCTTTCGGCCATCGAGAATGTGGCGGGCCTGAACATCTCCCGCTGGGGCACCACCGAAGTCGACGCCGTCACCTATGCAACGGATCGAGACGGTGTTTTTTCCGGGGGCGACTTGCAGACCGGTCCGGGCATCGCCATCGCTGCCATCGCAGCCGGTCGCGAAGCCGCCGAATCCATCGTAAGGTACCTCGATCATCAGGATATGGCAAAAGGACGCGAACCCGCAACCCATGAGGATCCGGTGTATCGTCCGATTCCCGAAGACGAACCTGAAATCCTTCGGTCAAAAATGCCGGAACTGCCCGTGGAAAAACGGGCAGGCAATTTTAAAGAAGTGGAACTGGGCTATGACGCAGCGTCCGGTCGGCAAGAAGCCGCACGCTGTTTGAACTGCAGTTACTGTTCGGAGTGCTATCAGTGTGTGGAAGCATGTCTGGCAGAGGCTGTGGATCACTGCCAGGTACGGGTGGAAAGGGATATCGATGTGGGCTCCGTGGTATTGTGCCCCGGAAGCGAGCCCTTCGATCCTTCGGGTCTGGAACAGTTCTATCATTACAAAAAAAATCCAAACGTGCTGACCAGCCTTGAATTTGAACGGATTCTCAGCGCTTCCGGTCCCACCATGGGACATTTGGTCCGGCCTTCGGATGAAAAAGAGCCGAAAAAGATCGCCTGGCTCCAGTGCATCGGCTCCCGGGATACCAACCGATGCGGCAACGGTTACTGCTCTTCGGTCTGCTGCATGTATGCCATCAAAGACGCCATGATCGCCAAGGAGCATGCCCACGGAGACCTCGATTGTGCCATTTTCAACATGGATATCCGCACCTTCGGAAAGGACTACGAAAAATACTATCTTCGGGCCAAAGAAAAAGAGAACGTTCGATTTATCAAGGCACGGGTCCATACCATCGATGAGGTGGGGGAACAGAGAAATCTACGCATTCAGTATGTGAACGAAGCCGGTGAACTGGAAGAAGAGATTTTCGATATGATCGTCCTCTCGGTGGGTCTTCAGGTGCCTGATTCCACCGCTGATCTGGCCAAACGGTTGGATGTAGACCTTAACAAATACAAGTTTGCCGTTACCGACTCCTTTGCGCCGGTGGAGACTTCCCGACCGGGGGTTTATGCCTGCGGCGTGTTTCAGGAACCCAAAGATATTCCGAGTTCCGTCACAGAAGCGAGTGCGGCTGCGTGTCTGGCAGGGAGCCGCCTGAATCAATCCAGGAACACCCTGACAAAAAGTGTTGAACTTCCCGAAGAAATCGATCTCACCGGTGAGGCGCCGCGAATCGGGGTGTTTGTCTGCAACTGTGGTGTCAACATTTCGGGTGTCGTCGACGTCGGCATGTTGGAAGAATATGCCAAAACACTTCCCCATGTGGTGCACGCCGGACAGAACCTCTTTACCTGCTCCCAGGATTCCCAGGAAGAAATGAAAGAGATCATCAAGGAACACCGGCTCAACCGGATCGTGGTGGCAGCATGCACGCCCAAAACCCACGAGGGAATATTCATGGATACCCTCGAAGCCTGCGGGATTAACAAATACCTCTTTGAGATGGCCAATATCCGGAATCAGGATTCCTGGGTCCATTCCGATGATCCTGAAAAAGCCTCCGGAAAAGCCAAACATCTGGTGAAAATGGCGGTGGCCCGTGCCGCCACCCTCCATCCCCTGCACGAAAAGAAAATTCCGGTCATTCAAAGAGCGCTGGTCATCGGTGGCGGGGTGGCCGGGATGAATGCCGCACTGGGTCTTGCAGACCAGGGGTTCCCTGTGGTTCTGATTGAAAAGGAAGACAAACTGGGGGGCATGGCCAACCGTCTGACCGCCACCATCGAAGGGGCGGATGTGGGAACGTATCTGGAAAAATTAATCCAAAAGGTGACATCCCATTCCCAAATCCAGGTCCTGACCCGTTCCCTTATCGTGGGGTTTTCCGGATTCAAAGGAAATTTCACCACCGAAGTTCTGGTGGGACCGGGCATGTATGAAAGAAAGATCGACCACGGCGTCGTTGTGTTGGCGACAGGTGCAACGGAATACCGCCCCAAAGAGTATCTCTACGGACAGAACGAAAGCGTGGTGACCCAGATCGAACTGGCCCAACGTTTAAAAGAAAAAGGGGCCGGGGATCTGGACCGGGTGGTCATGATCCAGTGTGTGGGATCGAGAAACGACGATAATCCCAACTGCTCCAGAATTTGCTGCCAGAGCGCCGTAAAAAATGCCCTTCATATCAAAAAACTTCAGCCGGATGCCCAAATTTTCATCCTTTACCGGGATATCCGGACCTACGGATTTCTGGAAGATTACTATACCGAAGCCAGAAAACAGGGCGTAATATTTTCCCGATACGATTCTGAAAATCCGCCGACGGTGGAATCGTCGGAAGCGGGTGTGGTGGTTACCTTCAAGGATCACATTCTGGGTCGCGACCTCCAGGTCGGAGCCGACCTTCTTGCCTTGAGCGCCGGTATGGTTGCTGAAGATACCGAGGAACTCGCCTCCATCGTCAAGCTGGCCCGAACCGCAGAAGGTCACTTTATGGAGGCCCATGTGAAGCTCAGGCCTGTCGACATGGCCACCGAAGGAATTTTTGTGTGCGGGACCGCCCACAGTCCCAAATTGTTGCCCGAATCGATCTCACAGGCGTTTGCCGCAGCCTCCAGGGCCACGACATTTCTGTCCCAGCCACAGTTGACCCTGTCGGCGGTCACGGCCCAGGTGGAAGAAGACCTTTGTGCCTCATGCCTCATATGCGTCCGCTCCTGCCCTTATCAGGTGCCGAGGATCAACCAAGACGGTGTCAGTGAAATCGATGTGGCATTATGTCACGGATGCGGTGTCTGTGCGGCGGAATGCCCGGCCAAGGCCATCGAACTTAGTTGGTATGAAGACGTTCAGATTATGAGCAAAATCGACGCGCTCCTTGAGGACGTCCTGTAGGGGTTGCGGATATACAAATAAAATCGCCCAACGTGGATTATGGATTCAAAGGAGGAATTATGAAAGAAGATTTCGAGCCGATCATCATTGCATTTTGCTGCAGCTACTGAGGTTATACTGCTGCGGACCTGGCGGGGTCCATGCGATTGCAGTACCCTTCTGACATAAAAATCATTCTCGTTCCATGCACCGGAAAGGTGGATGTCCTTCATATTCTCCATGCCTTTGAAAAGGGCGCGGATGGCGTATATGCCGTGGGATGTATGGAAGGAGATTGTCATTATAACAGCGGCAACCTCAGGGCCCGTAAACGGGTGGAACAGGCCCAAAGCATTCTCGAGACCATCGGCATCGGCGGAGAAAGGGCACAAATGTACAACCTTTCCTCGAGTGAAGGACCGCGTTTCGCCCAGATTGCCGCTGAGATGGATGAAAAAATCCGAAATTTGGGGCCCAATCCGATTAAGCTGGCCAAAAAAAAGGCTGCGTAAAACCATTGGGAAAATATTCAATCTTCAATGAAAGAGAGGTCTTATGATTGTCGCAGACAGAAAGCCGATCGAAGAGATCATAGAGGAGATCAAAGAACATGAAAAAATCCTCATCCTCGGTTGTAACGAATGCGTCACGGTCTGTGAGGCAGGGGGAAAGAAAGAAGTCGGTGTTCTGGCTTCGGCCCTTAGGATGTATTTCCTAAATCAGGGGCGCGAAGTTAAAATAGATGAAATAACTTTGGAACGGCAGTGCGATCATGAATATCTCGAAGAGATCCGTGATTCGATGGATCAATATGATGCTGTTGTTTCCATTGCGTGCGGAGTGGGTGTTCAGTTCATGGCCGAAAAATATCATACCACGCCGGTCTATCCCGGTGTGAACACCTGTTTTTTAGGGGTCACCGAAAAACGAGGGTTGTGGACGGAAAGGTGCCAGGCCTGCGGACAATGTATCCTGGCACGTACCGGAGGAATCTGTCCGGTCTCCCGCTGCGCAAAGCGAATCCTCAACGGCCCGTGTGGCGGTTCCACCCAGGGCAGCTGTGAAATCAACAAGGAAATCGACTGTGCCTGGCAGCTGATTATCGACCGTCTTAAGGCACTGAACCGGCTCGACGATTATGAACAAATCGACCCCATAAAAGACTGGTCCACGGACAGGGCCGGAGGACCCAGAAAAGTTGAAAGGGAGGATGTGCAGCAATGAAAGTAAAGACACCCAGCAAACTGGAAAAGATTCTGGCCGCCGGTCACCTTGCTGTTACCTCCGAGTGCGGCCCCCCCAGGGGGAGCGATCCCGAGGTGATTGTTGAAAAGGCCAACCTGATCAAGGATCATGTGGACGCCATCAATATTACGGACAATCAGACCTCCGTGACTCGAATGTGCAGCCTGGCGGCCTGTATAAAACTAAAGCTCATGGGACTTGAACCGGTACTACAGATGGTGACCCGGGATCGGAATCGCATCGCTTTGCAGAGCGACATTCTTGGAGCGGCGGCCTTCGACATACACAACATTCTCTGTCTTTCCGGAGATCACCAGAGCTTCGGAGACTGCCCGACGGGTCAGAATGTTCATGATATCGACTCCATTCAGTTGATTCAAACCGTCCGGCATATGCGGGACGATGGCAAGTTTCTGGGAGGAGACGATATTTCCCGGCCGCCAAAAATGTTTGTCGGCGCTGCGGCAAATCCATTTGCAGACCCATTTGAAATCCGTGTTCCCCGCCTGGCAAAAAAAATTGCCGCCGGGGTGGAGTTTATTCAAACCCAATGTATCTATGATCTCGACAAGTTCGAGCTCTGGATGAAAATGGCCGGCGACCGGGGGCTCCTTGAAAACGTCAGTATTCTGGCAGGGGTAACCCCGTTTAAATCGGTGGGCATGGCCCGGTACATGAAAAACCGGGTGCCGGGAATCGAAGTCCCGGAGGAGATGGTAAAAAGAATGGCAGATACCCCCAAGGAAAAGCAACCCGAGGAGGGAATCAAGATCTGTATCGAGTCGATGCAGCGCCTAAAAGAGGTGGAAGGCGTTCGTGGATTTCATGTCATGGCCATTGAATGGGAAGAAATGGTCCCACAAATTGTAGAAAAAACCGGCCTGTATCCAAGGCCGAGCGTGGATTGATTCCGGGTTTGTTTTTTTGGACCGAAGATCCGGCGCCAAAAGCTATAAACGGAATTAAGATCCGGAATTAAAAAAAGGAGGCTAATTATGAGTGAAAAAAAGAGAATTCTCGTGGTCGACGATGAGCCTGATTTCTGTTCGATCGTTCAAGGGCAGTTGGAAAAAGAAGGCTTTGAAGTTGAGGTGGCGTACAACGGTGTTGAAGGTCTGGAAAAAGTCCATGCAAGTCCGCCGGACGCCATTGTCCTGGATGTCATGATGCCTGAAATGGACGGATACGAAGTGTGTAAGAAGCTCAAAGCCGATGAAAAGTGTGTCGACATTCCCATTATTCTGTTGACCGCCGTGGCATCCCATGTCACTTCCACCCGCTATTCCCATCGGGACGGGATGAGCACCGAAGCGGATGACTATATCGCAAAGCCGGCCTCGGCAGAAGAAATATCGGCAAGTATCAAACGGCTTCTCGGCTAGCCGAAAATCGACCGCCATGTTATACCTGCAGCCGATTGTTTTCCATTGAAGGTTGATACTGCTCGATCTCCAAATTTCAACCTTCAACAGTCCATCTTCAATTGAATGGAGGCGATAATGTCATCCCAGATTATCAAGATTAAAGGGAAGAAGAAAAGCACGTTTAAAGACCAGGTCATGGCGCTTTTGCCCGAAGGGGGGAACCTGAATCTATGTCTGACCTGCGGGCTCTGTTCTTCCGGCTGCCCGGCCACCGGCTTGGAAAATATGGATCCCAGAAAATTCCTCCGAATGGCCGCTCTCGGCCTGGACGATGAAATTCTGAATTCCAACTGGGCCTGGTGTTGTACCATGTGCACCCGGTGCGTTTATGCCTGTCCCATGAAAATCGACATCCCCGGTCTGATTTTCAACGTTCGAAAAAACTGGCCCAAGGACGATCAGCCCAAAGGTATCCGGGGGTCTTGCGAGATGGCCCTAAAAAACGACACCTGCAGCGCCATGGGGGCCAATGAAGAAGATTGGCGTTTTGTGGTGGAAGATGTGGCTGAAGAAGTGCGGGAATCCCAGCCCGGTTTTGAAGATCTCCAGGCGCCCATGGACAAGGAAGGTGCTTATTTCTATCTCAACCAGAACTCCCGGGAACCCGTAACCGAGCCGGACGAGATGGTACCGCTGTGGAAGATTTTAAATCTGGTGGGGGCTGACTGGACCTACGGATCCAAGGGCTGGGCAGCGGAAAACTACTGCCTGTTCTGTGCGGATCTGGAAAATTGGGAAAAAATCGTTCGGGTCAAAGCAAAGGCAGTGGATGATTTGAAATGCAAGGTCTGGCTCAATACGGAGTGAGGGCACGAACTGTTTGCGGTCCGGGTCGGACTGCAACGATTCAACATCGAGCATAATTTTGAGTGCAAGAGTATCATTCAGTATTATGCCCAGTGGATCCGGGAAGGAAAACTGAAAGTTAATTCAGACTGGAACAAGGACCTGAAGGTCAAGTTCACGGTTCAGGACCCCTGCCAGCTGGTTCGCAAGAGCTTTGGCGATCCGGTGGCGGAAGACATGCGGTATGTTGTCAAAACAGTTGTGGGCGAAGAGAATTTCGTAGACATGACGCCCAACAAGTCCAACAACTACTGCTGCGGCGGCGGGGGCGGGTTCCTTCAGTCGGGATTCCCGGAATCCAGACGATATTACGGCAAACGCAAGTTCGACCAGATCATGGCGACCGACGCCGATTACTGTATTACGCCGTGCCACAACTGTCACGCACAGATTCACGATTTAAAGGAACACTACCAAGGCAAATATCATACGGTTCATTTGTGGACCATCATATGCCTTTCCCTGGGGATTCTTGGCGAAAATGAACGTGTATACCTGGGATCGGACTTGGCCGAATTCGGTTTATAACCGGTTTTGATCACGTGATACCGGTCCCCATATTACAAAAAAATCCCTACGATTAACCTGCCCCGGGAAGTTGGGGCAGGTTTTTTGTTCCATATCAATAAATTTTAATTCCGGCGCGGCCGGGTTAGGGCTTGGTTTTCACATGCAGGTTTTTTGCATATTGGGCGATGAACGGATCATGCGGTCAAAATCGCCGGCCATCTTTTCAGCCATGCTGAAACGAATCGGGCTGAAAGCCGCCTATGTGCCGTTTAAAGTGGCTCCCGACCAGATCGGCCAGGCCCTGCAAAGTATTAAAGTCCTGAACATCGCCGGGGCCAATATCACGATCCCTTTCAAAGAGAAAGTCATACCCCATTTAGACGTTCTTTCAGAGGGCGCAAATATCATCGGGGCCATCAACACCATTGTCTGTAACGGAGGTAGTCTCAAAGGATACAATACCAATGCCATCGGTTTCATGGATGCTATCGGCGACGCAGGGTTTGATTTGGAAGGCAAATCAGCCCTTATTTTCGGAACCGGTGGCGCAGCCAAGGCCATTGCATTTGTTTTAAACTGGCTGAGAACAACCGCTATTTTTGTTGCCGGCCGGGACATGGAAAAAACCCGTCAAATTGTCGAACGCTTTGGGGGAGAAGCCATATCCCTTTATGATCTTCCCCATCGGACGTTGGATGTCAACATCGTAGTCAACGCCACGTCGGTTTCAAGCCCGGACGAGGCCCCCGAGATAGCCACACTGCTTGAAAACATCAAAATAAAGGGCTGCGAAATGGTGGTCGATCTTAATTATGACCGACGTGAAAATTTCTGGGAGGATTTGTCCCTGAGAAATGGTGCGCGGTTCATGGATGGGTTGCCGGCCCTGGCATATCAGTCCAGGCGGACCCTTGCCCTGTGGACCGGAATCCAGGTGCCGCCGGAGGAATTTTTGAAAGTCCTCGATGAAATTTTGTAGATTTGAGGGGCGTCCCCATTATCGCCTCAATTTTAACCCCGTCACCCGGAACGTCCTTTGAGGATCAGGCTTTTTTGTTTTTCTTTGTTCCGTTTGTCCTTCTCAACAAAAAGCGGTTTCCCGCTGTCATAGGCTTTTCCCGTATAGTACATCAGGGTTGCCGGCGTCGACGGAGAGGGCGTAAAAATCTGAATCTGCCGGGGTTTGAACTTGAGGACCCTGCGGCTGAAGTGGTTTAAACGCTCCATGTCCTGGAGTGTACATCCCGGATAAGCAGCGATAAAATAACAGGTTAAGAACTGTTTTTTCCCCATCCTGCGATTGATCTTTTCAAAACAGCGGAAGAATTCCATAAAGCTCTCAATGGAGGGTTTTCCCATGAGCGCAAGGATATGATCTTCGGAATGCTCGGGTGCGACCTTCAGTTGTCCGGAAATATGATGCCGGATAATCTCTTCAAGATATTGAAGCCCGTATGTTTGATCTTTTATCACCAGATCATGGCGTATTCCGGAACCGATGAAAACCTTTTTAACCTTTGGCATCTGCCTGAGTTTTTTCAGCAGGACAATCTGGGGGAGATGGCTGATTTCCAGCTTATCGCAGACGTCCGGAGTCAGGCAGTGCTTGTTGCGGCATGTGCCTTTGGTTTTTTTTCGCTCGCATTCGATGCCGTACATATTGGCGGTGGGGCCTCCAACATCGTGAATGTATCCTTTAAATTCAGGATGGTGGGTTAAAATCGACGCTTCCTTCAGAATGGACGCTTCGCTCCGATCCACAACCCTTTGTCCCTGATGTAAGGATATGGCACAGAAGTTACAGTCGCCATAACATCCTCTGTGAGTCGTTATTGCAAAACGGATGGTTTCAAGAGCCCGCACCGACCCCCATTCTGCATAATACGGATGGACGTCACGTTCATATTCAAGCTCATGAATATGGTCCAGTTCCTCGCTCGTTGGCGGAAACTGGGGAGGATTCTGGATCAGATACCGGGTGTCCTGTTTCTGGCAAAGACCTTTTCCGGTTATCGGGTCATTATTTTTATAAAAAATATTAAACATTTCAGTGAACTTGGCGCTGTCCACCGCAACATCCGGATGGGATGGGAGTTCTATGTAACCTTCTTTTTTTTCCGGGGCAATATAGCAGATTCCGCGGACATCCGTAACCGGTCGGCCCCGCCGGATGTTTTCTGCCAGTTCGAGCGTCGTTTTTTCCCCCATTCCATAGACCAGGATATCGGCCTTGGCGTCAAAAAGAATGGACCGCCGTATACTGTCGGACCGGTAATGATAATGGGAGGTGCGTCTGAGGCTCGCTTCAATCCCGCCAATAACAATCGGTTTTGTCTTTTTGAAATATTGGCGAACAAGGTTGGTATATGCGATAACCGCCATATCCGGACGTCTGATATTTAGACCGCCGCCGGTCAGATCATCTTGCTTTCGCCGTTTATTCGTCGCAGTATAATTGGATATCATGGAATCCATGCATCCCGAAGTAATTCCCCAGAAAAGATTCGGCTCCCCCAGCCGGCCGATATCCTTTCCACTGTTGATATCGGGCTGCGCTATTATGCCTACCGTGTAACCGGCGTCTATCAGTACCTTTCCAATGACCGCGACGCCGATATACGGCGAATCCACATAGGTGTCTCCTGTTACCAGTATGACGTCCGGAGACTTCCAGCCAAGAGCATTCAGCTCATTTTTAGTTGTGGGAAGAAACATTAAGAGAAATCCAGGTCAATTCGTGTTTGTTGTGTGAAAGATGGAGAAAGGTTATGTCATCTAAGTGTATCGGTACAATTATTTATACAAGGTTCAATAAAAAAACCGTCTTCGTTAACTATTTGAGCCCTCGGGGAGTTTTTCTAAATCCTTGAGTCTCAGCGGAATGGATGATCTTTTTTTTAAAAAAAGATTATCCATGGAGCGACTATTTAGAAAAACTCCCCAACTCCTCAACTATTTAAAAGTGATTTAAAATAAGCAGGAACCTTTGCCTCAAAGGTCATTTTCTCTTTTGTATTGGGATGTAATATGGTTATGGAGGCCGCATGAAGTGTAAGTCTCTTAATACCCTTGTCTTTTTCCCCATATATTTTATCTCCAGCTACAGGAGAACCTTTTTCCGAAAAATGGACCCGGATCTGATTTTTCCTGCCTGTAATCAGATCTATTTCAAGGAGACTATACTTTTCTGATTCTCTCAGAACTGTATACCCGGTCTTAGCAAGCTTACCTTTTTTAGGATCATCAACAGAATACATTTTATGAGCACGGTTTTCTGCAAGATATGAAGTAATTACACCCTCCTTCTCCGGTAACGTTCCATGAACTACGGCATAGTACTTTTTTTTAAATCCATGCCACTCTTCCTGAAGATAACGCTTGGCATTTTCATTTTTAGCAAAAACGATAACACCGGAAGAATCTCTATCCAAACGGTGCACAATAAATACCCGGTTTCTTGATTTCTGATTCCCTTTTCTTACGTATGTATTTAAAAGATAATAAGCTGTATTTTCTCTGACTTTGTCAGTACTCACGGTTAATAGACCACTCATTTTATCCACAACCAGAATATCATGATCTTCATAGAGAATAGAAAGCCCCCTGGGCTGATATCTTTTGGGAGGGCTTTTAAAGCTTTTCTGACGTTCCCGCATAATGTTTACTTAAGAACCTGTCCGATATGTTTTTAGTTTTCCAGTTATATTTTTAAGCCGCGAAACTCTCTATTTATGAGACAAAACAATGTTTAACGCTTCTCTTTCACAATCAAGGGTCAAACATGCCAATCGGGGTCGGGCCACGCGAACTTATTGTTTGAATCTACGGGTCTTATTCGACGCAAGTTTTAAGCGTTTTGTTTATTATGCCAAAATATTGCTGTGGCCCGACTCCCATTCGTTCGCATGTCTCATGCCTTGCATCTTCGGCAAACTCGACAATCGCTCAAATTAGGGTGAAGAACTTCAAAAAGAAGGGTTATTTTTTAGCGGTCGTTTGGCTATTGACGGGAAGAAGAACCGTAAAAAGGCTTCCCTTGCCAAAGGTGCTTTCCACACTGATGAAACCGCCGATGGAATCCAGAAGCCCTTTAACGATGGGCAGCCCAAGACCGGTCCCGGTAATGTATCGGGTCTTTTCGTCCTGGACCCGGTAAAATCTTTCAAAAATCTTGTCCAGGTATTTATCGGCGATTCCGAATCCATTATCCTCAACGGTTACACAGGCATTGATTCCCGCCATATCCACCGCCACCTTTATTTCCCCGCCGTCCTGGGTGTAGTTGATGGCATTGGTGATCAGGTTTCCGAAGATACTTTCCAAGGCAATGGGATCTGCGGTGAGGACGGGGAGCGGATCTTTTGGAATGTCAAGTGTAAGGGACTGGTTTTTTTTCTTGGCCGAAGTACCCAGAAAGTCTACGATATTTTCAAGAAGTTCCTCCAGCCGGACCGGTTGGGGCTCCTGGCAAATAATCCCTTCTTCGATCCGCGACAGATCGAGGAGATCTCCAATCAGTGAAATCAGCCCCCGGGTCTTTTCCCTGGCACGGGACAGAATGTGCTGGTCTTGGACCAGGTCATCACCAACCATATCTCTGATGACCAGGGCCAGCTGTTCATGGATGGTGGAAAGGGGTGAGCGCAGTTCATGGGAAACCTTTGCCACGAATTGGGATTTAAGTTGATCCAGAACCTTCATGGTGGTGATATCCACAATATTCAACACCGCTCCAAGGCACTCTTTTCTCTCGCCTAAAACCGGCTGCCCGCTGGCCAAAAAATGTTTTTCATCGGACAGGGAAAACTCATAATCCGGGATATCGTCAAAGTCCACATGTTGCCCTCGGGATATTTCCATGACAAGGTTACAGAGTTTTTCGTCGGGCAGGTAGTCCTCTATGGGGCGGCCTGGGTGCAAATCAGGACTCAGGCCGAGAAGGTGTCTGAAAGCCGGATTCATCAAAACCACCCGTCCTTTGGGATCGGTGACCACAACACCGCTGGGAAAAGATTCGATAATGGTACGGATGCGGCTTTTCTCCGTATCCAGATCGGACAAGGTCCTTTGTCTTTTACGTTCCAGTTCTCCAGCCTCCCGGGTGAGGCGAATTTTCTCCCAGGCACGACCGACGACGATGCGGAGTTGATCCGGATCAAAGGGTTTGGCGATAAAATCGTAGGCCCCCTGTTTCATGGCTTCGATGGCGGTTTCTACGGTCGCATATCCCGTAATGACGATAACTTGAATTTTCGGGTATGTGCCACTGATTCGACTGAGAACCTCCAAACCGTCCATGCCCGGCATTTTCAAATCGAGGAGAACAATGTCGACGTTCTCTTTTGCCAGAACACTCAGCGCTTCATCCCCCCGGGACGCCTTTAGAACCCGAAGGCCGGCCCGGGTGAGAATCCGCTCGCAGGCATCCCGGATATCCTGTTCGTCATCTACGACCAATGCTGTTGCGTCAGGTGTTATCTCCACGTTAATCTCCTTCGAGGTCCTTGGCCGCAAGGGGAAGCTCAATGAGAAATTTAGTCCCCTGGTCCGGTTTACTTTCAGCTTGGATATGACCGCCGTGATTTTCAACGATTCTGTAGGCCAGACTGAGGCCCAGACCGGTCCCTTTTCCCTCTTCTTTGGTGGTAAAGAACGGTTCAAAGATATGGGGAAGAATATCTCCAGGGATTCCCGGACCGGTATCGGATATCTCTATGACCACCCGATCGATATCGGAAAGCAGGTGGCTCTTTATGGTGAGCTTCCCCTTCCCTTCCATGGCCTGTGCTGCATTGAGAATGATATTCATGAACAGATGGTTCAGCTGCTGGATGTCGCCATAGACCGGAGGTAAGGAGGCATCCAGGTCTTTTACGATTTCTATATTCTGGAACAACGTTTGGCTTTCCAGGAGAAATAGGGTGCGGGTAAGGGCCCGGTTGACATCATTGGGCCGCATTAAATGGCGGGTCTGTCGGGTGAACTCCAGCAGCTCTCTGACCGTGTCCCGGCATCTGTCGGCGTCTTTCAGAATCCGGTTCAGATCTTCTTTTGCCCCGTCCTCCAGGTTGTATTCTTCCAGGATCAGTTTGGCAAACAGCGTAATCCCTCCCAAGGGGTTGTTTAACTGATGCGCCACCCCTGCCGCCAGTTTGCCCAAAGAAGCCATCTTCTCCGACTGGAGAAGCTGAAGCTGCGTCTTTTCGAGTTCTGCTTTCATTCGGAGTTGATCGCGCAGATCGTGGAAAAACCCGATGGTGGCCGCCTCCTCCCCGTTTTCATAGACAATGGCTGCATTCAGAGAGATTGGAATAATTTCCCCGTGTTTACTGACCACATCTACCTGATAAAAACTCAATTTCCCTTTGCCGCCATAGTCCTCGCTTCTGAGGTTCTCCATGACCTTAAACGCGTTGTTCCCGGGGTAAATATCCCGGACGTTTACGCTATTGAGCGCTTCATCGATGGAATAGCCGAAAACCTTGGTGGCGGCTTCATTGAAAATAAGGATCCGCCCTTTCTTGTTCGAAGCAATAACGCCGTCCACCGCACTAAAAATCAGATTCCGCAAAAAAGCATTGGTGCGTTGAAGTTTCTCTTCAAGCCCCCCCCGAGTGGGGATGTCGAAATCCATACTTGCAAAGGCTTCAATATCATCTCCGGAATAGATCGGATACGCATAATAACACGGCATTTCATCCATTTCCAATGTATCTTCCGGCTTGGGCATTAAAGT
>Ga0316188_10000571_pt1 | contig 16103 bp, 16 predicted proteins | sample Phiworburrow1_MG_FD_204933 | JGI IMG/M metagenome (GOLD analysis project Ga0316188, IMG submission 204933) | Coastal sediment microbial communities from Maine, United States - Phippsburg worm burrow 1 | ecosystem: Environmental > Aquatic > Marine > Coastal > Sediment | place: USA: Maine...
GCGAGATCTTTTCACATTCGACGACATCGAAATCACCCTGGAAGCCAACCCCGGAACTTTCGAGCAGGAAAAATTTGACGCTTTCAGAGATGCCGGCGTCAACCGCCTGTCCATCGGTATACAGAGTTTTAATGAGAATCATCTTAACAGCCTGGGACGTATCCACGACAGAGATCAGGCGTTAAATGCAATCGCAACGGCACAACGTGCCGGCTTTGAAAATATCAATCTGGATCTGATGTTTGGCCTGCCGCAACAGACCGTAACACAGGCTCTCGACGATATAAAAACGGCCGGTGAATTTGGTGTGCAGCATATCTCGCATTACCAGCTCACCATCGAAGAAAACACCTATTTTCATAAACACACGCCGGTATTACCTGAAAATGACCTGATCTGGGAGATGCAGACCCGGTGCCAGGACATACTGACGGACAACCAGTACCAACAATATGAAATATCTGCTTATGCAAAAACGCGGGCGGGCGCAGATAGACAGAGCAAACATAATCTCAACTACTGGCAGTTTGGTGATTATATCGGTATCGGCGCGGGTGCCCACGGCAAACTCACAACAAAAGATAGTACCGCAGAATCAGAAAATCATTTCAGCATCTTTCGTCGCTGGAAACACCGGCAACCGCAACAATATATCAGTCAGATGTTAAACGGAGATGCTGTCTCCGGTCAGCAGCAACTGGATAAATCGGATATTGTCTTCGAGTTTTTACTCAATGCATTACGCCTGAAGGCTGGCTGCGATATAAAAAAATTCGAACAACGCACCGGCCTTAATTTTGCTGTACTGGTACGTCAGGTTAAAAATATTGATTCGTCCTTGCTGCTTATCGATAACGACAGGATCAGGACTACCGAACAGGGGTTTTTATTTTTAAATGAAATCCTGGAAAAACTGGTTTAAAAACAGCGTCATATTATCGGCCATGAAAACGGGCGAAAGACGACAATCTTTCAAAATTCAAAAACAATTCACCACAGAGACACAGAGGAAATTCTGCCTGGATAAAAAAGCGCCGTAGGCGCTATTAGTAACACAATACTCTGTGCCCTCTGTGTCTCTGCGTTGAGCAGCTTTTAGTTATTATTTAAGGTTATATATCATTCAGCATCTTCTGCTGCTGTTCGTGGCGATTCTGCAGTAGCTGTTCAACGCCTTTGGCATCATCCATAACTTTCTTCATACCATTGATAGAATAAGGATTTGGTGCTGAAGTGCTTACCTCATCAACGGCCGCTTCATGCTCAGGTACTCTTACTGCCTGTACCACATTATTGTTCGGGCTAAACTCTACCAGTTCTGCAGCTGCGCCGGATGCTGGCGGTGTATTACTAAACTGCATCACGCCGTGTTCATCACGCCATTTATACACCTGGACTTTCTCATCGATGACCGCATTACTGAAACCTTTAGGTGCTTTGGCTTTAAGCTTTTGAAGGTCGGAGAGACCACTATCAAGACCCGAGCCGAAAAATGCCTGGGGGTCAAACTTGCCCATGTAGATCATCGGTATCACCGACAGGATTCCCAGAGTGACCAGCATCGATAGAATTTTAAACTTCATGTTATTTTCCCTTTTGACGCGCCCGGAAAGGCCCCGCTTAACATTGTCCACAAGTATGGACCAGCCATCGCTAAAATTCATCATATAAAGAGCAAATCGCGCTGTTACACAGGCCGCAAAAGCTCGTGTAAAACATGCTTGCTTAGGTAAACACATACAGGTAGAATGCACTCCCTGTTTTTAAAGCCAAAACGGCCAGTTTAGGCATTTACATTTTTACGTGCGGAATAGACATGAAAGCTGATACTCATCCAAAATACAACGAAGTTAGTGTTAAATGCAGCTGCGGTAATGCGTTTGCTACTCGTTCTACCTATGGCAAAAACGAGATGACTATCGATGTCTGCTCTGAATGCCACCCTTTTTATACCGGCAAACAGAAGATTCTTGATACAGCTGGTCAGATCGATAAATTCAACAAACGTTTTGGTAGTAAATCTTAAAGCCGAAACTTAAGCTCGAGTTGTAACCGATAAGCATTTTCTGGGTCGTTAGATGATGCATAGAAAAAAAGACGCTAAATTGCGTCTTTTTTTATGCCAACTGTTTTTTTTACCACTGTTTTTTCTATGCTGCCTTACTCTGTCGCCTGCGGCATTAGCAGCAACCACTGCGACAGACTGCACCAGTGCACAGTTCGATGAGATCGCAACGATTCGCTATGTCCATGATGGTGATACCCTGAACCTGATCGATGGCCGAAAAATCAGGCTGATCGGTATCAATACACCCGAGCTGGCACACGACAACAAACCGGCAGAACCCTATGCCTTAGCAGCAACCGACGCCCTTAAGTCTTTATTCATAAAGGATAAGAGCATCAATCTGATATATGGTAAGGACAAAAAAGACCATTATGGACGTACCCTTGCACATGGGCTGCTGCCTGATGGCCAGAATGTTCAGGCCATCTTATTGAAACAGGGACTTGCCCAGGTGATCACGATTCCACCTAACATACAATTCGCCTCATGCTATCTGGAAATGGAACATCAGGCGAGATGCGGCAAAGCCGGGATGTGGCAAAACACCAATATCGTCGAAGCAAAACAGCTGGACAGCAGTCACATTGGTTTTCACCTGATACGGGGCAGGGTCGAAAGCATCCATAACAACGATAAAGGCATATGGCTTAACCTGGATAATAAACTCACTATCGGTATCCGCTCGGAAAACCAGGCGCTGTTTGATATACAAAGGTTAGATAACATGTTAAATCAGACAGTCATCGTGCGTGGCTGGATCAACAAAAGTGACAAATTGACGCCTTATTATATCCGCGTACGACACCCCTTATCGATACAGCTGGCGAGTGCCTACGACTGTCACTGAGCCCGCCATCCTTGTCTATATAACCCACTGTTCATCACCACCATCTCGAGTTTTAACAGCAAAACTGTTAACATATCTTCCCTTTCTCATTACCGAAAATCGAACTATCATGTCATCACGTTTCAAGCAACAGGCGCTGGATTATCACGCCCTTCCCAAACCAGGGAAAATTGCCACGAAAATAACCAAGCCCTGTAAAACCCAGCTTGACCTGTCGCTGGCCTACACCCCCGGTGTTGCCGAACCCTGCCGCGTCATCCATCGCGATGCCGAGGCCGCCTATGAATACACTGCCAAAGGCAACCTGGTCGCAGTCATTACTGACGGTACCGCAGTACTCGGTCTCGGCAACATCGGCGCACTCGCAGGCAAACCGGTGATGGAAGGCAAGGGCGTATTATTTAAAACTTTTGCTGATATCGATGTTTTCGATATCGAAATGAACGCCGACTCCAGCGAAGATTTCATCAAGACCGTGTGCAATATCGCTCCTACCTTCGGCGGCATTAACCTGGAAGACATCGCTGCCCCGGCCTGCTTTGATATCGAAGAAGCCCTGATAGAAAAGCTCGATATCCCGGTATTCCACGATGATCAGCACGGTACTGCCATCATCATCGCCGCCTCACTGCTCAATGCGCTGGAGATTCAGAACAAGAAGCTCGAAGATGTGCGCGTAGTCTGCCTTGGCGCGGGCGCAGCCGGCATCGCTTCCATGAAGTTATTGCAGGGTCTGGGCGCGGATCCTGCAAAACTGTTCATGATTGATCGAAATGGCATCATCCATGACGAACGCACCGACCTGAACAAATATAAACGCGCTTTTGCAGTAAATACAGAGAAACGCACTCTGGCCGACGCCATGGCCGATGCCGATGTCTTTATCGGCGTCTCCGGACCGGACCTGCTGTCATCTGAGATGCTCGCCACCATGGCACCCAATCCTGTAGTCTTCGCCCTGTCCAATCCGGATCCGGAGATCCTGCCGGAACTGGCACACATGACACGCGATGACCTGATCATGGGCACCGGCCGCAGCGATTACCCGAACCAGGTGAATAATGTTTTAGGTTTCCCCTATATTTTTAGAGGGGCGCTGGACGTCCGTGCCAGCTGCATAAACCAGCAGATGCAGATCGCCGCGGTACACGCGCTGGCACAGCTGGCCCGCGAACCCGTGCCACAGGAAGTACTGGATGCCTACGGTCTCGATAGCATGGTTTTTGGCCGCGATTACATCATCCCCAAACCGCTTGATCCACGCCTGATCAACACCATTCCTCGTGCCGTATCAAAAGCCGCAATCGCAACCGGGGTTGCGAGAAAGATTCCCACAGAAAAACGCTACGCCAAAGAAGCTTAAATAATTATTCTGCCGGAGCTCACCGGCAGTGTATTATCGTCCGTACACTCAGCCGAAGGTCAGTCGATGATACATTTTCTAAAACGCGTTTTCATACTGCCACTATTGATGCTGACCTCGCTATTCTGCGCCGGCCAATCATTAGCAGCGGTTGTACAGGAAATCACCTTCCCCTCGACGGATAATCTATTACTGACCGCCGACAGCTATGCACCCCATGCCTCAAACACAGCACCCGTTATCGTCTTATTTCATCAGGCTGGCTCAAGCCGGGGTGAATATGATGACATCGCACCAAAACTGAACCAGCTTGGTTTTAACTGCATCGCTGTTGACCTGCGCTCAGGTGAGTTTTCCCGGGGAAAAGACAATGAAACTGCTATACGTGCCAGCAAAGCCGGTCTGGCCACCCGTTATGTCGACGCCTTGCCCGATGTCATCACCGCCCTGCAATTCGCACACAAACAATACGCTGGCAGCAGAGTGATCGCCTGGGGCAGTTCCTACTCAGCTTCACTGGTGCTCAAGGTGGCCGGTGATCATCCGGAGCTGGCTGATGCTGTACTGGCGTTTTCACCGGGTGAGTACTTTTCGCATCTGGGGCAAAGCAAAACCTGGATACGCGAATCTGCGCAGAACATCAGGGTACCGGTATTCATTACCTCATCAAAAGATGAAGCTCAAAGCTGGGATGCCATTTATCAGGTCATCCCGTCTTCAACGAAAATGCGTTTTATCCCGACCACACAGGGCAACCATGGCTCACGTGCATTATGGGAAAAATATGCGGACAGTAGCGCATACTGGAACGCTGTTACTGACTTTCTGGATAAGTTTAAAGTCCCCAATAAAATGTAAGTGATATAACTAACAGACTTAACCGGTTATTAGGACTAACTCAGCTTAACAGCCCTGACTTTCAGCCTAGACTGCGCACTATTTCCGCGAGGGAATGTGCAGGCGATTCCTCCTCCATAATACTCCGTCCCAGCTGCCGGCTTATCTGCCCCGCCGCATACAGGCCTCGGATACTTCCATTCTCGGTAACCAGCACGTACCTGCTCTCGAGCGCATGCAGGGTGGCGATAATGTGACCGACGCGGGCAGTCCCCAGCTGCTCAAAATCCAGCACCCGGATCCTGTCCGTGGGAATCATAAGCATTTTAACGGTGATCTCGCTATGATCCAGGCCAGAGGATTCAGCCAGGCGGACTGGCTTGTCCCCCATGATGTCATCCGCGGTAATTTCACCCAGCAGACGCTGCTCCTCGTCGATCACCAGCAACACACAGATACCCGAATGCTTCATCTGCTCCAGCGCATGGTCAATACTGGCATCGAGGCTGGTAGTAACTGGATGCTCCCTGGTGAAATCGGTGAACACAGTCATCGCCGGATCCTCCAGATGGACAAGTTCTGGCAATTCTTCTGGATGGGTGACCATGACACCCGCTGTCAGCGGGATCGTACAACGGGGCATATACTTTTCATTCATAACCTGTCTCCTGATACCATCTGAAGCAACGTGCGGATCATTCATTGTATGAATAATATAGGTCGCTGACAAACGGGCAAACCTGATCTTACCCTGAGCTGGTTTACTGATTCATTTAAACCGATACTTTTTTACGCCTTATTTTCTGTTGATTTTTTCCAGCCCGAAATAATCTGCATAGCAGACATTACGCCAATGATCCGGATTTCTCATGATGTCATTGAAGAAAATACTGCGCGGATATGCCTGCTGATGATTCGTCACCGTCAGTGAGCGCACACCCTTTGCCTTCGCCTGTTCGATCTGTTGATAACGCTCATTCAGATATTCATGGTAAGGCCTGGCAAGATGAAAAAGATCGGTTCTCGCAAGCTGATACGCGTCACTCTCTAAAACAGCAACAGTAAACATACCTGACAACAACAATAGCGCAACGGCAGTACGGGGTCTGTAGGGCTGCATTAAAAACTCCCATTTACCCTTGCTCCGGTAACGTATCGTGAAAGCAGCAATGGTCAGAAACCAGCTGACAAGAAAAATAAAATAGATGGCATCAACCGTGCGCGCCGGCGGCCACCCTCCCATCGACCACCATGCCGGAAACTGCAACAGAAACGGCATGACGAAGGTACATAACATCATCGCGACAATCATGGTTCTCGAAACAATGAACACCCTGCCTGATAACTGTAGAAGGCTCGCTATGGCAAGAGGCGCAAGCATGCTTGTGACCATCAGCACTGGATTGCTAAGCCAGAGCCACAGTATCTTCATGCCCACAGTGAGGCTGCCGTTTATTGAGCGCGAGAGATCGTGACGCAGCGGAAAGTCAGCAGCGCGTATCGCATTGCCCGGCGATAAATATACGATACTGAAACATAGCATGGCGATCACAAGTATAACCAGCCACGGCTTCAGTATTACCCAGCCTGTACGCAGATGAACAACAAGCCCCAATAAGGCCAACCCGTTTAAAACAAGCATACTGGTCTCATTCGTACCAATTGCAAGAACCATCACCAGCAACAAGACAGCAAGTAATTTACAGTAATTTTTCGAGTCTTTCTGCCGATCGATTAGTCCAGTCATTAAAGCAAGTATCACGAGGAAAAGAATATTCGCCGTCTGATAAGTAAATGCTCCAGCCATCCAGTACAGGCCACTAGCAGGACTCATCATGCCCAATAGATATACACAGACGAAACATAAAGATGAAAGTAAAACAGGGCGAGCATATATGCTGACTCTAAAAGAAGTCGACAGGAAAAAGGCGGTTGCTGATAAAAGCGCCAGCATTACCAGAACAGGAATAAATTTATAACCTTCAAACAGGCCGAACATGACCGGGTATATGGCGTACAAAGCATTACCGGTATAACGCCCGCTCCATTCAAAGTAATGCTGCCATAAATAGGGGATCAAACCATGCTCATTCACACCACTCGCCATGCAGAAGTCATCTGAAGAAGGGTGCGAATACTGGGCGAGCATGGCAAATACCAGAAGCACGGCCAGGCTGACAGCGACCAGCATACTGGCTGTTATCAGCGGAAGGGAAACCATTTTTTTTTGCGGTATGTTTATAAGCTTTTAGGCTGTTTTTGCCCGGCGAATTGATCTTATAAATGTGATCAAGTAAATATGAAAGTATGAATACGATAAGTTAAATCTTGCTGGTGTGCAATGCAACTTATTTAAATGGCTTGGACACTGAGATCTTCAGTCAACAAAAAAACTCTTTTTTACTGTATTATCCTGCACAGATAAACTATCTGAAAAAATTGATCAATTGAAATCTAAGCAACCGTTAATATCAATAGTTGTTCCCGCATACAACGAAGAAGAAGTGTTGACGGAATTTCATAAAGCCGTTGATAAAGTACTCTCGAAGCTCACCGCTGATATTGAGATTGTTTATATCAATGATGGCAGCACCGACAATACACTGAGCATCATCTCCGGTTTAAGGGCCAACGACAAACGAATCACACTGATTGATCTTAGTCGTAATTTTGGCAAGGAGATCGCCCTCACGGCAGGGCTTCATAAAGCGGCTGGTGATGCCGTCGTGATCATTGATGCAGACCTGCAGGACCCGCCTGAACTTATTCCTGAACTGGTTAAAGAGTGGGAAAACGGTTACGATGTTGTTTACGCCAAACGTATCCGGCGTGATGGCGAATCATTTCTGAAAAAAACAACTGCCCACTATTTCCACCGCATCATTCAGCATGTCGGTAAATTCAACATACCGGAAGACACTGGTGATTTTCGCATACTCAGCCGCCGAGCGGTTAACGCATTGAATACCTTTAAAGAACATCATCGCTTTATGAAAGGTTTGTTTGCATGGATAGGCTTCAAACAAAAAGCCGTGTTTTATAATCGCGATTCTCGCCATGCCGGCAAGAGCAAATGGAGCTACTGGCGTTTATGGAACTTTGCACTTGATGGCATTACTTCATTTACCATCGCGCCATTGAAGATCTCTACCTACTTGGGAACTTTCACCGCACTGAGTGCCTTCGCTTATGGTGTTTATATGGTGATTGAAACATTACTTCATGGTAACAAGGTCCCCGGTTATCCCTCCCTGATCGTCATAATACTGATGTTAGGCGGCATACAGCTCGTAGCCATTGGTATCCTGGGGGAATACCTTGGCCGGATTTTTAATGAAACAAAACAGCGCCCTTTGTACTTTATCAATGAGTATTTACCCGGCATTCATGCTGCTGATAAACAGCCTGAGATTAGCAATCAGTAATAAAGTTTTAATAAAGAAATCCCACCGGTGAAAACATCACAGCAATTTTTTATTTTTGCCGGCGTAGGTGCGATTGGTACTGTCGGACATTATGCCACCTTGATACTGCTCGTGCAGTTGGTAGATATTAACCCTGTTTTTGCCACCACGACTGGCTTTATAGCTGGCGCATTGATCAACTACCTATTGAACTACCGAATAACTTTCAACAGTAATAAACGGCATCGTGAGACATTAACAAAGTTTTTTTCTGTTGCAGCTTTAGGCGCAGTCATTAATGCTGCAATTATGACTGCTGGCATTAGCCTGTTTGATGTGCATTACCTGATAATACAGATGACCGCTACCTGTCTCGTACTTGCATTCAATTTCTTTGCAAACAAATACTGGACCTTTTCTGATAACCAGCCATGCCAGTAAAGCACACGCCGGCAGCAACTTAAATGTCATCAATAATGGCAGGATTAGAGCTTTACTAATGCAGGATTCTGATCGCTGCCTTATTTAACACTTAAGCTACACCATAATCCTGCAACTGCTTACTCCATTTTCATCTTCACTACCGGCCGTTTTTCCAGCGACCACTGGTGCATCGAACCATCGTAGAGCTTCACCTTTTTATTACCCAGCAGCTCGCTGAACACAAACCAGCTGGCCGAGGCCAGTTGTCCACTATTACAGTAGGTGATGATGGGGGCATCGGTGTCGATACCGAGCTGCTCTGCCATCTGCTGCAGGTCTTCGCTGTCCATGAAAACCTCGCCCGCATCCGCTCTGGTAAGTAACTCGTTTGGAAACACTTTGGCCCCCGGGATATGGCCTTTCTTGCGCACATACGAGCGCTTGTTCACCCCCAGGTAAAAATCGAGATTCCTGCTATCCACCAGCTGGGTATCCGCCTGTTCGATGGCAGCAGCCACATCTTCGCTGCTTGCCAGCAGCGAGGCACGTTCTTCGGTCACCTGCCAGTTACCTGGTTTTGCCTGGCTAACTTCGATGCTTGCCGGTTTTTCCCGCAGCAGCCACTCGACCACTCCACCATCCAGGATGGCCACGTTATCGTGGCCGAAATATTTTATCTGCCAGTACAGGCGCGTAGCCAGTGGCACCTCACGGTTACTGCTCGCCATGCTCATGATGATGATGGCATCGTTGCGATTGACACCCCAGGACTGCATCAATTTTTCGAACTCGGTTTTATCCGGCAACATATAGCGTACGTTTGTACCGTCTATTTCTTTATCAGCCCGTATGTTCAGATAGTCCACCAGCACGGCGCCTGGCACATGCGCGCCTGCACGCTGCAGCTTCAGGTCACCGGTAAAGCGTTTTCGTACCAGTACCGCTCTGCGGGTAAAAGTATCCAGGTCCTCGCGAACATCCAGTATTTTTACCTGGTCGAGATGCTCAGCCAGCCAGTCGGCATCAATCAGCGGCCCAGGCACCTCGACCGCCAGCGCGCTGCGGCCGAACAGCGACAATAGCAGCAAAAATAATATGCCCAACAAACTACGCAGGTTAATCGCTTTTATGTTCATTATTATTGATCCTTGCTGATGCGAGAACATCTGCCGGTATACACAGCAGGTGCTTTTCCAGTGTCGACTGCAGTTCGATCGCACTGGTCGCGAGCAGGTAAATCTCGCGATTTTCCAGTGCTTCTGCTAGAGCACCTTTTTTTGAGAACTGCTCGAGCCGCTGGTCTCTTGCACTCAACAGATCAAACAGATCCCCTCGACAAATCTGCAGTAACCCCCCCAGCCAGCTGCCAACCGGATTAGCCGCTTCATTCGCCGTGATAAATCTTAGCTGTTCGAGGAATGACTGACATGGCAACCACGGACCATCGGTCACCCAGCGATTGACCGCAAACCACTGCAAGGGCTGGCCTTCAGCATCGATACTCAGGCCGGCGACATGCGCCCAGGCTCTATCGCCGATGTCAGTGAACAGGTGAAAGTGGCCGTGTTCACTGGCATGCATCGATACTGCTTCATGGCAGTGGTAATAAGCTCGCCAGTGTCCGCCGCCAAATAATAAACCGGCATCGGGATAACGGCGTTCTGTTTCGAGCTGCCCGATATCCGCCAGCAGCATCAGCACCGCGTTGGAGCTCTCTGCTGCCATCTCCTGCATTAGCGAGAGCAGCTGCAACGACCAGTAAGTCTCAACAGGTTCGACTGCTTTACCAGTTTGTGCCGGCATCACAGAGAACAGGGTGAAGCCTGCCTGCCGGCTGCCGTTGGCTTGCCACAATCAGCATCGCTCTCAGCAGGCAGCTCTTCACCTTCATCGATGATGATGACTGCCTGCTGACTGGCGAGCTGCTTTTCAGGCTCTGGCAGACGCTGCCGGGTATGATCGACAACAACAGCGATTGCCGCCGCGCTGATGGCGGCACCGATGACGATACGTGTCTGTTTACGATTCATATTAATTTCACCTTAAACTATCGCTTTCCTGCAGGATCGATGGCCATCATTAACCCGCCCTGTGTTTATCGGCGATGGGTTTATCGACCCTGAGCCAGATCCGCAGGTAGACACCGGCTATGCCGCCGCAGAATCCAGCCACCAGCCATAACCAGCCATGCAGACTGCCGCTGGAAATACCCGCAACCAGGGCACCGATATTACAGCCGAAACTCAGACGAGCGCCATAACCGAGCAGCAGTCCACCCAGTACCGCAGTAAAAACCCGCATCCGTGACAAATTCATCGCTGGCGCAAACTTGCCAGCCAGCGCTGCCGCCAGCAAGGCGCCCAGCATGATGCCGAAATCCATCACCGAGGTAGTGTCAGCCAATACACTGCTGTTGAGTGACTGCGCCGGGTAACCGCTGCTCCAGTAGCCCCAGCTAGCTGGGTCGCCGCCAAGTGCCGCCCACATCTTCGCACCCCACAGGCCAAAAGCATATGTCACGCTCCAGGGATGACCCGCCACAACCAGCGTACTGAGATTCAGCAGTGCAAGGGCGATCACGCCCCAGAATAATGGCCACTGGCCGTGTATCAAACGCTGACCAAACTCACCTGGCGGTACCTGCCAGTCAACCGGGTTGAGCTTTGCATTACGCCGGATATCGAGATAGCGTACCAGCACATACAAAGCCGCCAGTAGTAAAAGCTGCCCTGAAAGTGCCTGCCACCAACCAAACTGCTCGATCAAGGAAATGCTGCCATAACCCGGCAGTGTCAGCCACCACTGCAGGTGCGCCGAACCGATGGTGGCACCGACGATGAAAAAAGTCAGGGTGATCAGCATATCGACCTGGCCCTGCCCCATAGTATAGAGGGTGCCGGAACCACAACCACCACCGAGCTGCATGCCGATGCCGAACAGGAATGCACCGACGATGACCGAAGTGCCGACCGGCGCCAGCGCAGATGCCGCCTGTAATGAGGGAAAGACCTGACCCAGAACGGGAAAAAACAGCAGCGACGTCAGAGCGAGCAGAAGTAACTGGGCGCGGATTCCTCGGCCGTCACGATCCCTGATAAACACTCGCCAGCTACCGCTGAAACCAAAAGCGGCGTGCATCAGAGCAACACCGAGTCCGACACCGATAATGAAGCTTAGATATTGAGAACCAGCGACAGACTGCTGCAAATACAGGGCAATGCCGAGGACGGCAAGGCTCGCCATCAGCACCACGGGTTGATCCGTTACAGGCGCTCTCGCGATTGAGTTCATCTGACCAGTAATCGTTTGCACAACAGTTTTCAATATGTTTGTATCTGGAGAGAATTCGTTAAAAAACCAAGACTAACAAATAATCAAAGAAATAATCAGCCCTGATAACAACAAAGGCCGCCCACAACCATCATATACGGCGGCCTTTGTGACAGATATTATGCAGATAATTTATTTAGTGAAATACATCTTTTCTTTGTCCATCGAATAAGTCCATGGCAGACCCGAATTTTTCCAGCCATTAACGACACGCTGGCCTTTATGTTCACCTTCTTTGGCTTTATCACCTTCATAACCGTCAACCACATTGTAGACTTTTGTGTATCCGTTTTTAGCCAGTACATCTACCGCTTTGGCGCTGCGACTACCCGACCGGCACATTAAAAAAACCGTGTCTGATTTTGTTAATCCTTTCGCTTTTAAACGGGCATCGACATCGGCAACAAAATTATCATTATGCTTACGCACGTATCGGTTTTTCTTATCATCCCATGCTGATCCATCCATGGTATCCGTTGGTACATTGGCATCCATCACGGTTACAACACCCAGATAGTTTAATTCTGCAGGCGTACGCACATCCAGAAACAGCGCTTTATCCATATTTTTCATCATATAGTCATAAGCTTCCGTCGATGTCATATACAGACCTAAGGTGGTTCGCTTTTTCTCACTCAGTTTCGACCAGTCTTCTGCCATAGCAGAATTTGAAAATACAGCTAACACGACAATCGCCATGACTGCGGTAAAAATATTTTTTATAGCATTGTTTTTCATCGATTGGTTACGCATCATTTTCTCCAGTAGTAGTTACATTAAATTAACATTCACGCCGTCATGCATCCATATATGAATGCTGAGGAATTCTCCGGCATAAAATTTTTTCTTTATCAAACCAGTTTTTCGACTCTGGCTGATACCAGTTCCGCTGACTCACTTCATACGGTGGAATGAAAATGTCGAGCATTCTGCATTCCTCACTGATTGATCTAAGCGCGTGTATATTTCCTTTATCCGGCGTTAAAACGCCCATATCACCCGCCCGTAATATGTTGCGTGATACCCGTGTCAGTTCACTCACCCCCGGCGGTGAGTCGGCATCGTTGTCTGCCGACTCATCGAACTGCCAGACTTCGACTTCACCACTGATGATGCGAAGCAAACCGGTCGCTCCCGGGTGATCATGCAGCTGCACCAGCTGCTCGCTGTTTATATTAAGAATACCGCCGTTAATATTCTGCTGTTTGATCATGCGCTGCCATAGCCAGTAGCGATTGCCGCTTTCAAAGGCGCTATCGACCGCTTGCTCAAATCCCGCCATGCCGATGTCCAGCTGTTGCAGATATCGCAAACCATCAGCCACCACTGCCTGCTGACCAACTTTGAGATTGGCATGCGCATCGGCCAAAGCGGTCATCCGGGCCAGAAACTCCGACCAGCCGATCGCGCTGGTATATGCCTTATCCTGCTGTGCCGCAGATTGCGATCCGGCAGCGGCGATCACTCTGCCCGGCAGCAAGACAGCGGCAGCAGCAACGAACAGCAACTGTCGCCGGCTGTTCAAATCAGGCGCCCTCGGTGACCGGTTCACCATAACCGCGGTCACCCGCCTGTTTCTCTCTCTTTTTATCGCCGGCCTTGGCACCCTGATCACCCGAAGTCCTGGCAAGACGATCGAAGTATTTAAAGGTCAGATCATCATTGGCATGTGTCATCAGCTCTTTAAAACTGAACCCGGTCATGCGCATACCGCGCCTGACGCTCCAGTACAGCAGACCAAAGATGACCAGACCATAAGCCAGGCCCACCAGCGCCTGTATCGTCGGATCATGGCTGAACATGTCCGGCACATGTTTCACTTTGGTAATGGTGGTATCACGGGCAAGCTCTACCCAGAAATCTGTATATAGTGTGTAAGGCAGGTAACCCAGTAAAAAACCGGGGAAAGCAGCGACTGCTGTCATGTAACCCAGACCCAGACGCATATAGGTTCGGATCTCACAGCCGATCATGGCAACGGAACCGAAACCCTGACAGGCCGCGCCCAGTAACAGCACCCAGCTGGGATTCATGCCCAGCGGCAGCTTGATATCAAAGAACTGCCAGCCGATCATGATCGCGGCCCAAAGCATCAATATTTCGATGAAAATCGCGGTAAACGGTGACATCGAACGGAACATGACACGCGTAGTGCCGGGAATTTTCCATTTCTGCTCAAAAAAGTTTTCCTGGTGCTCCAGGCCCATTGATATCTCGGGTGTCATGAACGCACATTCGGTGCCGAATCCTGTCTTTGCCATGCCGACACCGGCAATGATACCGACCAGTAATAACCAGAATGCCATGCCCCAGCCGATGGCGCTAATGGCATAATTCCAGCCATAGAGGCCGTCCTGTGTACCGTAGATAAACGAACCAACAATGGCGTTCATGAAAAACGCAAACATCAGCACTAAAATGGAAATACGCAACCAGTCGCGTCTTGGATTGTAATTACGGCTGGCTTCACAGGCCAGGCCATCGAGCGCCATCTTGCCGCCCTGTTTATAACCCCGGTCTGCAGTCGACTTGTTCTCCTGGCCTTTGAAGACATGCCCGATACGCATCTTGCTCATCAGGTAAAACGTCAGAAAACCGGCAGGCAGGATGGTGGTGAGATAGAGCAGTGAAGCCGTCGACATCGACGGCAGGCCGCCGAGAAAATGATGCGTGGTGCAACCGGCGGCCAGACGGGTGCCGAAACTGAAAACAAAACCGCCGATAAAGGCAAGGATGAGCTCTTTTGCCGGGTACTTGATCCAGCCGCGAGACTCGCCTTCGGCGCGTGCCACCAGCCAGGCACCGACGACTACGCCAATGATAATCCAGTGTACATTCGGGTCATAGGCGCGTGACCACCAGTCGACTCCCGGTGCTACGGTGCGCTCGAAAGCCGCCGTCATCTCCACCAGACCGGTGGTCAGACCGATGGGTTTTTGCAGCACGATGTAATTCATGATCTCAGCGACACCGACGAAAACGCCGCTGATCCAGAAAGGCCACTGTTTACGTAAACTCAACATTGCATGTCCCCGACAGTGATTATGTTAGAGACTTAACAGCCACCTTCCTCTGAGATCCTGACCACGATTTTTTCAAACTTGCGCCAGGCATCTGTATTATTAACGTCCATTTTTATGGCATTTCGATAGGCTTCCAGCGCCATCGATAACTTTCTTTTCTTGGTCAGAGTATCCCCTTTTGACAGGCAGTCATCCACCGAACTGCAGTCCACCTTAAATTCTTCCGCCTGCACTGTCGGAGTGTAGAACGGTGTAACCAGAATTATGGCGGTCGTTATCGCGAGAATTTTTTTTGTCAGCATGAATCGGCTCCTGAATTTTGCGGCATTATGTAAGACAGAAATTAAACACTATCAGGAGCCGATTAATTTTGATACAAATCAAGATCTAAGGTTTAAACAGCCTTCATTTGAGCTTCTTTTTGCCGGTAATCATCGCTCTTACCAGGTTCTCCTGGTGCAATTTACTCGATACCAGTACACCTGCGATATGCAATATCACCAGGAACAGGACGAAATTAGAGGATACTTCGTGTATCTCTTCCCAAAAATCCTCATCACCATTTTCAGCGCCCTCTTTCTCATGTTCTTCGGCATATTCATGGTCATCGTCATCTGCGTAGGCAGGTTTGATAATATTCATTTCGATTGTCTGCTGCGCTAATGGGCCGGCACCTTCTTCAATAGCGTAAACTTTCAAACCGCTGTAAGTCGCTACAGAGAGACCTAGCAGCAAAGCGATGATCATGGCACCACCGGCTGGATTATGGCCTAGATAATGCTTCGCTTTGCCAGCAGTAAGATCTTTC
>Ga0316188_10000572_pt1 | contig 16096 bp, 16 predicted proteins | sample Phiworburrow1_MG_FD_204933 | JGI IMG/M metagenome (GOLD analysis project Ga0316188, IMG submission 204933) | Coastal sediment microbial communities from Maine, United States - Phippsburg worm burrow 1 | ecosystem: Environmental > Aquatic > Marine > Coastal > Sediment | place: USA: Maine...
CGGCGCCCGAAGCAGGACGGATAGCAGAAATAAAAATCCGGCAGGATGAAGCGGCCAACCCCGGTGATGTCCTGTGTACGCTGAGTCCCGGCGAAGCGGCCCAACAGGAACCTGCCCCCGAGGTCCAATCAGAATCACCTGCGGGCGGAACCGGCGCAGCGTCACAACGTGACCGGATGAGCCCCGCAGTCAGGCGGCTTGCAACCGAACACCAGCTGGACCTGGGTGGTATCAGCGGCAGCGGCAGGGACGGCAGGATCACCCTGCAGGATGTGGAGACCCTGGTTGCCGCCCGGCAAACCAGGGCCGATGCAGAAACAGCACCGGTTTCTGTTAAAGCCGCAACGCAAACCGAAGGCTCGGACATCATTCCGCACGACCGGATGCGTAAACGTATCGCCGACAACATGGTTGCCAGCCTGATGCATACCGCGCCCCATGTTACCGCGGTTTTCGACGCAGACCTGTCCGCCGTATTGAGGCACCGGGCGGTCAACCGGGAAACCTTTGAAAGGAGCGGCACACCGCTGACCCTGACGGTTTACTTTGCCGCCGCCGCCATCGCCGCCATAAAAAAGGTCCCGCGGGTCAACAGCCGCTGGTTCGATGAACACCTGGAAGTCTTCCATCACATCAATATGGGCATCGGCACGGCGCTGGGTGACCAGGGCTTGATCGTGCCGGTATTGCGCAATGTTCAGAATAAGGATTTACAGGGTATCGCAGCGGGACTCGCCGACCTGACGGTGCGTGCCCGTGATAATAAACTGAAACCCGAAGATGTCCGCGACGGCACCTTCACGATATCCAATCACGGTGTCTCCGGCAGCCTGATTGCCACGCCTATCATCATCAACCAGCCGCAATCCGCTATCCTTGGTGTCGGAAAGATTGAAAAACGCACTAAAATACTGGAAATTGACGGTGAAGATGTCATTGCCATCCGGCCGATGTGCTACGTCAGCCTGACCATCGACCACCGTGTGCTGGATGGTTACCAGACCAATGCTTTCCTGACAGAACTGGTCAGTACCCTGGAAAACTGGTCCTAGCACCAACCACCTGTTCCACTGAACGGGCCAGTGCCCTGCAACATTTCGGAGACCCTGAATGAAAATTGAGAGCTATGCCTGTGGCACCTGGACAGCTGGAAGCGATGATGGCGTGGAAGTGCGCAATGCCATCAACGGTGAACCGATCGGACAGGTCAGCAGCAGCGGGCTCGATTTTGCTGATATGTTGAAATATGGCCGGAGCCATGGCGGCTCAGCCCTGCGCAGGATGACCATTCACGACCGGGCCAATATGCTCAAGGCCCTGGCCAGCCACCTCCTGGGAAAAAAGGAAATCTTCTACGATATATCCGCGAAAACCGGCGCCACCCGCGCGGACAGCTGGGTGGACATCGAGGGTGGTATCGGCACGGTATTCGCCTATTCCGGTATCGCGCGGCGCGAATTACCCAACGAGACCTTTGCGGTCGAGGGCAAAACAGAGAGGCTGTCGGCCGGAGGCAGCTTCGTGGGACGGCATATATTGACCGCGAAGCACGGCGTCTCACTGCATATCAACGCATTCAATTTCCCATGCTGGGGCATGCTTGAAAAAATTGCACCCAGCCTGATCGCCGGTGTGCCGGCGATTGTCAAACCCGCCACGGTTTCATGCTACCTGACCGAGGCTATGGTCAGGGAGATCATCGCTTCTGGAATTCTGCCCGAAGGCGCCTTGCAGTTGATCTGTGGCCGCACCGGCGACCTCTTCGATCATCTGGATGAGCAGGACAGCGTCACCTTTACCGGTTCCGCCTCGACCGGCCAGATGCTCAAAAGACACCCCAACATCATCGGCAACAGCATTCCTTTCAATATGGAAGCTGATTCACTGAACTGCTCCATACTCGGTGCCGCTGCCAGCCCCGGAACGCTTGAATTCGACCTGTTCATCAAGGCCGTCACCCAGGAGGTGACCACCAAGGCCGGCCAGAAATGCACCGCCATCCGCCGCACCATCGTGCCGCGGGAACACGTGGACGCCGTGATCGAGGCGCTCGCTTCACGGCTTGACAAGACAAGCATCGGTGACCCATCGGTTGAAGGTGTCAGGATGGGGTCGCTGGTGGGCAGGGACCAGGTCGAAGATGTCTGGGGCGCCGTGCACCAACTGGCTGAGGGCTGTGAAATCGTCTACGGCGGCCAGCGTGAATTTGAAGTGGTGGGTGCCGATCGTGACAAGGGCGCTTTTTTCCCCGCCACGCTCCTGTACTGCGATAAACCGCTTGGCACGGATGCGCCGCACGCGGTTGAGGCCTTCGGACCGGTCACCACGATCCTGCCTTACAAGGATGTGGATGAAGCCATTGAACTGGCGAGGATGGGACGTGGCAGCCTGGTGGGTTCATTGGTCACGGCCGACAACGAAGAAGCGGCCAAAATCGTGCTCGGCACGGCCGCGTGGCATGGCCGAATATTGGTGCTGAACGGCGAGTGTGCAAAAGAATCCACCGGTCATGGCTCACCGCTGGCGCCACTGGTGCACGGCGGCCCGGGCCGCGCCGGCGGTGGTGAAGAACTGGGTGGTTCGCGGGCGATTAAGCACTATATGCAACGCACCGCCATCCAGGGCTCACCGGATACGCTGACGGCGATCACGCGGCAATTCACCACCGGCGCCACACCCAGGGTCGAGCCCCTGCACCCATTCAAAAAAACCTTTGATGAACTGCAGATCGGTGATTCCCTGATCAGCCACCGGCGTACGGTAACCGAGGCCGATATCGTTAATTTCGGGTGCATATCGGGTGATCATTTCTATGTCCACTTCGACGAGATCGGTGCGAAAGACTCGCTTTTTGGTAAAAGAGTGGCACACGGGTATTTTCTTTTATCGGCCGCCGCCGGCCTGTTTGTCGATCCGGCGCAGGGTCCGCTGCTGGCCAATTATGGCCTGGAAAACCTGAGGTTTACGGAACCGGTCGGTATCGGTGACACCATCCGGGTGCGCCTGACGGCAAAAGAAAAAATCCGTAAAGCACGCCGACCCGATGAAGACCGCGCCACCGGGGTGGTGGTCTGGGATGCTGAAATCACCAACCAGGATGGTGTCACTGTGGCCGTTTACGACATCATGACACTGGTTGAGCGTGCTGATAACTGACCGTTATTCCACGACCTTTGCAGCCACCACACTCACCCGCACACGCCTGGCCAATTCATTGGTATCGGCTATATTGTCTATGTTCGTGGCTACCGCCGTCTGCTCCCCGGTTGCGAGCTTTTGATCAATGCTTTGCTGGTAGTCGCGGTATTTTCCATTGGCATCGATATATTCCACCTTCAACGTGATGTTCTTCACCGTTACCGGTGAATTGTTCCGCACCGCGGCACCCACCTTGCCGTTTTGTCCGAGCACCGCCGCGGCCTGGATATATTTGCCGGGATTCGCGGGCAGATCGATGAGCACCAGTTCTTTCTCAGCCTGCTGGCCGGCCGGTGAGTCGGAGCCCGCAGCCGCCTGGTAGTGCTTGAGTGCGGAGTCCATATTACCGGCACTTTTATCCATATTACCCAGCAGGTAATTAGCCTGTGCCGTGGGCAGCAATTCCAGGCTGCGTTCGAGATCGGTGCGGGCCGGGGCAAATTTGCGCTGCTCATAGCGGGCCTGGCCACGCCGCATGTGATGATAAAAAAAGCTGTCATCCAGTCGCAGGGCATCACTGTAAGCACGCTCGGCCTTTGCGTAGTCTTTGCTCGCAGCATAAATATCACCCGAAAGGGCATGGAAAAGTGCTTCCCGCGGCTCCCGCTTGAGCGCGCTGCTAACCAGTTGGCGGGCTTCGCTGGTTTTGTCCTCTGCCAGGGCCTTACGGGCATTGCCATAATCGTCGTAGGCCGGTTTGGATTCGCGCAGGTGGGCTGTTTTACGCATGTACACTTCCCTTCCAAATTCGCCGCTATCCGGCAAGGTTTTCGCGGTAGCCTTGTTGTTGGCGACCCGTTCCGCAGATGGCGGATGCGATGCAAACAGCCCGGAAAGCCAGTCGCTACGACGCTGGGCAGACAGTTTTACGAAGGTCTCCTGCAATTCCACCGCGCCCTGCGGGTTGTAACCTGCGGCTGACATATAGCGCATGCCATAGAGATCGGATTCACGCTCGGCATCACGCCCGTACTTGGTGGTAATAAGTTGCGCACCCAGCTGCGGTACGATCATGGCGACCTGCTGACCCATCTCGGAATCAGCCATGGAACTGCCGAAAATCATCGCGGCCATCATACCGACCTGTGTAAGCATGCCCTTGGATTGCTGGCGCGCACCGTGGGCAGCGTCGGCATGCACAATTTCGTGGCCAAGCACGGCGGCCAGTTCAGCCTCGGAATTGAGTTCGGTCAACAGCCCTCGATTCACCACGATCTTGCCGCCGGGTAAAGCCCAGGCATTGGGAACCGAATCATTCAGAATGTGGAACTCGTAGGGCAAATCACGCTTGGCCTGCGCGGCCAGGCGCTGACCGACGCTTTCCACGTACTCTGTCAGCGCCGGATCCAGCTTGTAATCACCACCCTGCGACTGCCGCATCGGCGCATACATTTGCTGACCCACTTCACGCTCCCAGTTTTCATCGAGGTTGGGAAGTACAAAATTTTTCTCACCCGTAACCGGGTTGACACTGCAACCGGTCAACGCGAAGGAAAGGCTTAAAATTGCAATCAGTAAGCGGCGCATATTGCTTCCCTATGGTTTGAAATCGTATTGGCTTGAATCCATTCTACACCGGTCGGCCTCCGCCTCCGTTAAAGCTTCGGTCCTGACCATAGCGGCGCGGCAACGCTTCGCGAGTTGCTGGTATTGAAGTGTCCCCAGTGTTTTCCACTCGATTTCCTTGTCCGTCAAGGCACGTTTGATCTTTGCCGGTACACCGATGACCAGGCTTCGCGGCGGGCACACAAACTTTGCGTTCACAAACGCCGTGGCGCCGATGATCGATGATTCACCGATAACCGCCTCGTCCATCACCACGGCATTCATACCGACCATGGCATTGATGCCGATGCGACAACCATGTAAAACGGCGCCATGCCCGATATGGCCGTTACGTTCCACGATGCAGTCCTTGCCCGGAAAGCTGTGCATCACGCAGGTATCCTGCAGGTTGGCGCCCGCCTCGACGATAATCCGGCCGAAATCTCCCCTGAGCGAGGCATGCGGGCCGATGTAACAACCGGCGCCGATCAATACGTCACCGATCAGCACGGCCGTTTCATGGACAAATGCGTCTGGGTGGACAACCGGGGTGATTCCTTCAAGACGATATACGGGCATCGGTCTGGACCTTATAAAATACTTCACAAAAAGGCATGATACACAACTATCAAACCATTACTTCAATTTGTATTCTTTTGCAGCTTACAACGGAAAAACCGATATGGAATTCAACAATATTACGTTCGTCATAAAAGAGGGCGTGGCCACACTGACGTTAAACCGGCCCGGGTCACTCAACAGCTTCACAACTGATATGCATGCCGAAATCCGGGAAGCCATGCAGCAGGTGATTGAAAACCCGTCCATCCGCTGCCTGGTTCTCACCGGCGCGGGCCGTGGTTTCTGCGCTGGGCAGGACCTGGGTGACCGTGCCCAGACAAACGAGGGCGGTGTACCCGATGTGGGTGCATCCGTTGAGCAAAACTACAATCCGCTGATCCGCAGCATCATGAATCTACCCAAGCCGGTTATCTGTGCCGTTAACGGCGTGGCCGCCGGTGCCGGCGCCAGCATTGCACTGGCCTGCGATATTGTCCTGGCCGCGCGATCCGCCAGTTTTATACAGGTATTCTGCAAGATCGGACTGATCCCTGATTCAGGCGGCACATGGACCCTGCCCCGTGCAGTCGGCCTGGCGCGGGCCAAGGGGCTCGCCCTTCTGGGTGACCGCCTGCCCGCTGAAACGGCCGAATCCTGGGGTATGATCTGGAAGTGCGTTGACGATGATGTCTTGCAGGAAGAAACTCAAAAAATGGCGTCTCACTTTGCAACCCAACCTACACGCGCCCTCGGCCGCATCAAGAGACTGTTACACGAATCCGGCGCCAACACCCTGTCCGTGCAACTCGACCTGGAACAAAAGGCCATGCAGGATCTCGGGCAAAGCGAGGATTACCGCGAGGGCGTCACCGCCTTTTTGGAAAAACGGCCACCACAATTCAAAGGGGCCTGAACGCACGGCATCCTGCCAGAGAATACAACCCATGCATGAGATGTCCATTTGCCAGGGCCTGATGGATCAGGTCGAGCGTATCGCCCGGGAACAGGGCGCAAGCCGCGTTGACAGCATCGTGCTATCCATTGGCCCGCTGGCAGGTGTCGAAGCAGACCTGCTGAGCCGGGCATTTGAAGTTGCACGCATGGGAACGGTCGCAGAAAACGCCCGGCTTGAAATCCAGACCGGGCCGGTCGTGGTCGAATGCCGCAAATGCGGTGCCAGCGGTGAAGCCAAGGCAAACCGCCTGTTGTGCCCGTCCTGCGGTGACTGGCAGGTGAACCTGGTACAGGGTGATGAATTGTTGTTGATGCGTCTCGAGGTGAGCGGTATACCAACGACTGCCGGTGTGGGAGATTAAGCCCGGCTCGTTGCTCATCTGACCTGTGTTTCGGGCATCCATACTACCCAAGTTTTCATCATACGCCTGCGTATGGCAATGATCATAAGTATTTATTTTTCCTAGCACAAAAAGCGGTTTTTTTGTTGACCCAGATCAATTAGAAACCAGGTTTCCGGGAAGATAATCAAGATTGGAGTCAGTGCGGAACCAGCGGGCGTGAAGTGGACGATTAGTGTTTCCAGCAGTCTTGACGAAGTCCTGGCATTTTTGGCAAATGAGCGGGAAGTTTATGCGCTCGAACAGCTGGAAAACGATCAATACCGTCTCTCAAAATCCAAACACTGGCAACCCGGGTTTCACACTCTCGGAGACTTCCGCCCGATCGAACCTCTGAAAACGCTGTTCTTCCCCGCCCGTGAGTTCATCGGTAAATGGAAGGACCCGTCAGGCCGCAAAGCACTGCCGGAGCGTATCGTTTTTGGTGTGAAGAACTGCGACCTGTCATCACTCGGTATTTTTGATCACGTTTTCCTGCACGGGGTCTGCCCGGACCCGTATTACAAGGAGGCACGCGAGAAGACCATCCTGGTTTCAAGCGATTGCACCTCCCATCTTGACGTCTGCTTCTGCCCGGCCGTGGGTGAACAACCCTTTGCCCGTAGCGGTTTTGATATCAACATCACGCAGACATCTGAAGGCTGCGTCCTCGAGCATGGATCGGAGCGCGGCGGTCAGTTACTTCGGTCTGCACGACAGTACCTCGAACGCGCCCCTGCGGAATTACTCGAACACCTCGCAGCACAAAGGGTCCGCCTTCATGAAGAACTCGTTGAACACACCAGGGCGCACGGTCTGAAACCCGGCAGCGATTTTCGCAAAGCGATCGAGACATCGTTCGAATCGGGGCTGTGGCAGGACTTTGCAGAAGATTGCGTCGAGTGTGGCGCATGCAACTTCATTTGCTGCACCTGCCACTGTTTTCAGCTGGCCGATGGTTACGCTGCGGACGGTGTCGCGGCCCGCACCAAGCTCTGGGATGCCTGCCTGTACAACGGTTTTGCGGCCACCGCGGGTGGCGGCAATCCACGGCCGTTGCGTGCCGAACGACTGCGTAATCGCTTCGATAAAAAATTCAGTTTTTTTCCACAGGTGCTTGATCGGTACGCCTGTGACGGATGCGGGCGCTGTACCGAGGCCTGCATAGCCGATATAGATATACGAGATGTACTAAGGAGGGCCGTCGATGAATCCGACGCTCTACATGCCCATTCCAGCGATCATCGAGCGAATTGAGGACGAAACGCCTGACATAAAGACGTTTACAATTCGACCAGTTGAGCCGATACCTTTTGCGGCTGGCCAATTTGTTGAACTGGCCGTGCCCGGTATTGGCGAGGCGCCGTTTACACCTTCATCTTCCCCGAAAATATCGGATTTCATGGAAATCACCATCATGCGCACCGGACGCGTGACGGATTGGCTGCACGGTATGAAAGAAGGGGATGAACTCGGTGTACGCGGGCCGATGGGGCGGGCTTATCCGATCGAGAACTTTCATGGCCGTGAAATCCTGATCGTTGGCGGCGGCTGCGGTGTGGGTCCCTTGCGTTCATTGCTGCTGGCGCTGATCGATGACCTGGCAGCTTATGCGCGGATCATCGTGCGCTACGGTGCACGTTCTGCGGACAGTATCGTATTCAAGGATGCGCAGATGCGCGGTTGGAATCAGCACGGCGCGCTGGATGTGATGCTGACCGTGGACAAGCCCAGCCCTGGCTGGGACGGGCACGTCGGCATGATCACCGACATCCTTACGGAAGATTACCTGGACTGCCATGCGAGTGACGGCATCGCTGTCATGTGCGGGCCACCCGTCATGATGAAGTTCGGTACGGACAAATTGCTGGAGCGTGGTTACCTTCCGGAAAACATCTACCTGTCGATGGAGCGCAATATGAGTTGCGGTGTCGGCCAATGCGGACATTGCCGCCTCGGCCGTTACTACATATGCAGGGACGGCCCGGTCTTCTCCTATGACGAGATCCAATCCAACCCGAGGTTGTGGGATGACTGAGCGCAATCACAAATACCTGGTCATCGACCTGCAAAAATGCGATGAGTGCCGATCATGCAACATTACCTGCAGCATTAGTTGCGACTACCATGACAAACCCGGGGAGGAAAACCCTGGCTTGTCAGGGCTGCGCGAGCGCGCCACCTTTGCGCTTGTATGCCGCCGCTGCAACAGCGCGAGTTGTATCAAGGCCTGCGTTTTTGATGCCCTCGAACGCAGACCCGACGGTGTCATACAGCGCCACAACCTGCGTTGCGTCAGTTGCAAGATGTGCGCGCACGCCTGCCCCTTCGGCACCATCTATACCGACATGCTGTCGTTTTACCAGGCCAACTGCGATCTGTGTCTTGATCAAATCGACACACAGCCACCGTGCGTGGCCAGTTGCCCCAATGGCGCACTCGAATTCCGCATGATGGACCCCGCAGAGACGGATGTGCATATCGTCGATCAGCGCCTGGCAGCACGCACCCTGCGCTGGATCAGGCAGGAGGTCAGCGCATGAAAGGCAGCATGGTCATACTCGAATTCCTGCTGTTTCCCGGGTTGCTGTTCACGGCCGTTGCCGGTCTGCTGACCAGCTGGGTGGACCGCAAGGTGACGGCGTGGGTGCAGATGCGCGTGGGCCCGCCGTTGCTGCAACCCTTTTACGACATCCGCAAGTTGTTTATCAAGGAAACCTGTGTGCCCGAAAGCGGCGCCATCGGTATGTTCCTGCTGGCGCCGTTGCTGGGGCTGGCCGCGGTCACGCTGGCGTCGATGATCCTGTGGCGTACTTTGCTGGATAGCGAGGCCACCTTTGTGGGTGACCTGATCGTGCTGATCTACCTGCTGGTGATGCCGGCACTGGCTGTCATGCTCGGTTCATTCGCGTCAAGAAACCCGCTGGCGTCGCTGGGTGGAAGCCGCGAGGTCAAATTGATGATCGCCTACGAACTGCCACTGGTGCTGGCCCTGCTGGTACCGGTGATCCAGGCCGGCAGTATCCGTCTTGGCGACCTGCTGGTGAGCCCGGCGCCGGTCACCAGCCTGCCGGGTGTGCTCGCACTGCTGGTCTGCATCGCCTGTATGCAGGCCAAGCTGACCCTGGTTCCATTTGATATGCCGGAGGCCGAAACCGAGCTCAGCGGCGGCGCCCTGATCGAGTATTCCGGCCCGCCATTGGCGATGTTCAAACTGACCCGGGCGATGATGTTGTTCACGATGCCAATGCTGCTGCTGGTCCTGTTTTTCGGGGGCCTGTTGAACGGCCCCGCCTGGAAGCAGTTACTGATCGGTTTCCTGCTTTGGTTTGTGCTCGTGGCCCTGACCATCGTCATTCGAAACACCACGCCCAGGGTGCGTATCGACCAGGCCGTGCGCTTCTTCTGGGGGCCTGTGAGCCTGGTCGCGCTGGTGGCCGTCACACTCGCCTGGCTGGGTTGGTGATGTCATGAGGCTGGAACAATGATCAACACAATCAATGCGCTGACGCGCTCGCTGAACGTATTCCACCTGGCCGGCAGCGCCTGCAATAACTGTGACATCGAAATCCTCGATGCACTGACACCCAGGTACGACCTCGAGCGCTTTGGTATCACGCTGGTCGGCAGCATTCGGCATGCGGACGTGCTGCTGGTTTCAGGTGTCTTCAACCGGAAAGCGGCCATCCGCGCGAAGGAATTACTGGCACAGATACCCCGGCCTTACCTGGTACTGGGTATAGGCGGCTGTCCCTGCACCGGCCTGATGTTCCAAAACTCTTATAACTGGGATCGTCCGCCATCTGATTACATGAATATCGACGCCTTTGTACCCGGTTGCCCGCCGAAACCGGAGGCGATCATCAGCGCGGTCGTCAAGGTCATTGAGGGCTTGAGAAGCGGGGCCCTGGTACCGCGCTGCCTGCAGGATCAAACCGTCACGGCCGGGGCGCGGGCACCCGGGGCAGCTGAGACCGCATGACAGGTGGAAAGAGGACAGGATGAATAAATTCGACATCATCACGACGATCCAGGCACAACTCGGTGATTCGATCCTGGCGGTTCAGCGCAAATCAGCCCAGCGGCTTTACATCAGCATCGAGCCGCAATCACTGGAACAGGCCAGCCGCCTGATGCTCGAGACATTCGGTGCACGTCTGCAGATCGCCACCGGTGTCGATACCCGCAAGGGCTTCGAGGTCATGTACCACTGGGCGCTGGACACCCAAAATTCCATCATCACCCTGCGGGTTCTCGTCGATCACGAAACGGCGGAATTAAACTCCATCGCACCGATGTATCCCGCGGCCGAGTGGATTGAACGGGAGATCTGGGAACTGCTGGGTATCCACTTCAAGGGCCACCCCGACCTGCGCCACCTGCTGTTGGCCGATGACTGGCCCGAAGGCAATTACCCGATGCGCCGGAACTTTGGAGCGACAACATGAACAAGCGCACCATCGTACCGATCGGCCCTTACCACGCACTGCAGGAAGAGCCCGAATTCTTCAAACTGCATGTCGAGGGTGAAACGGTCGTGCACCTCGATATAGAACTTGGCTACAACCACCGCGGTATCGAAAAGATCTCCGAATCAAAGACCTTCGAGGAAACCATTTTCCTGGTCGAACGAATTTGCGGTATCTGCTCAACCTCGCACCCGATAGCCTGTGTGCAGGCGGTCGAGGATGCCGGCGACATCCATGTGCCCGAACGCGCTCTGTTTATCCGCAGCGCGGTGGGTGAACTGGAACGTATCCACTCGCACCTGCTGTGGCTTGGCCTTGCCGGTCACTTTATCGGCTTTAACACGATCTGGATGTGGGCCTGGCGGTTCCGCGAGGACGTGCTCAATATCCTCGAACTGATCACCGGCAACCGCAATCACTACGGTATGATGAAACCCGGCGGGGTACGCCGGGACATTAACAAGACCGACATGCCGGCCATCCGGGGTTTGCTCGATGGCCTGCAGGACCCGATCAAAATGTTCAGGGATGCGGTCATCCAGGACCCGCTGATCCATGCCCGTACCAAGGATGTCGGCATCCTGACACGTGAAAAAGCCATTGCCTACGGTGCCCTGGGCCCGACCGCACGCGCTTCCGGTTTTGACATCGATGTCCGGCGTGACCATCCTCATGCAGCTTACGGCATGCTGGACTTCGATGTCATCACCTGTGAGAAAGGTGACGTATTTGATAAAGCAGTGGTGCGTATTCTCGAGATGTTCGAGTCCATCCGCATTATCCGGCAATGCCTCAAACAGCTGGAAAAAGTTGGTGGACCGGTCGATTCCAATCCGAAAACCGTGACGGCGGGCGAAGGTATCGGTCACTACGAGGCACCGCGCGGTGAAGTGTTCCATTACATCCGCAGCGACGGCAGCAACCGGCCGGTCCGTCACAAGGTACGTGCACCCAGTTTCATGAATGTGCCCACCAACCGGGAAACCGTGCTGGGCGCATCGGTAGCCGATGCCACCATCATCCTGGCGGCGGTCGACCCATGCTACTGCTGCACCGAACGCATGGCCGTGGCCGTCGACCGGAACGATGGCGAACACCTGCTGGACGCGCGCGACCTGATCCGTTTGTCCTGCGAGAAAACAGACCGCCTGATGGCGGAGACCGGCTTCCAGGGGCCGTCCTTACCGGATTTTTAGAGAGGCACCTATGGGCATCCAGCTAATCACCCACCCGATCGTACTACCGGTGGTTTTGCCCTTGCTGACGGGACTGCTGTGCCTGTTGATACCCGATGTTGCGGGCAGACTGCGATCCATGCTTGCGGTGTTGGCCACAGCCCTGGTGCTGGCGCTGGTCTGGCCGTTGTTCCAACAGACCAACATGGCACTGGATCCTTTCCCATGGATTTCGTTACGCCTGGACGTGTTGAGCGCATTTATCCTGCTGGCCGTGGCATTCTTTGGACTGCTCATTGCGGTCTATTCGGTCGGCTACATGAAGGGCCATGCACGTCAGCGTGAGTACTTCACCTACCTGCTGTGGACGCTCGCCGTCAGTTGCGGTGTGGTGCTCGCCAACGACCTGTTGTTATTGCTGGTGTGCTGGGGTTTCCTTGCCCTCTTGCTCTACCTGATGGCCGGTATTTCCGGGCCGGACGCCGCCGGGGCCGCGCGCAAGTCCCTGATGGTCATCGGCGGCACCGATGCGCTGATGTTGCTTGGCATCGTCATCTACTGGCATTTGACCGGCAACACCCGTATGGACGGGTCAGCCATGGCGCTGGACAGCCCGCTGGCCTACACGGCATTTTTGACCCTGGTCGCAGCAGCGTTTGCCAAGGCCGGTGCGGTGCCGTTTCATAGCTGGGTACCGGACTTCGGTGAGAAGGTCGATGCACCGGTATCCGCATTCTTACCCGCCTCGTTGGATAAATTACTCGGCATCTACCTGCTGGCCCGCTGTGTAATGAACCTGTTTGTGCTCACACCTGCGATGTACGCAATGTTGATGTTGCTGGGCGCCATCACCGTCCTGTCGGCGGTCCTGATGGCACTGGTCCAGCACGACCTCAAACGGTTGCTGTCCTTCCACGCGGTCAGCCAGGTCGGTTACATGATCCTCGGTATCGGTACCGGTACCGGCATCGGACTGGCCGGCGGCCTGTTCCACATGCTCAACAATACCATCTACAAATCCGCGCTATTCCTGTGCGCCGGTGTGATTGAAAAGGAGACCGGCACCACCGATCTCGACCGTCTCGGCGGACTGGCGAAGCTGATGCCGGTGACTTTTCTGACCTGTACGGTGGCGGCTCTGTCGATCTCTGGTATCCCGCCGCTGAATGGCTTTGCCTCCAAGTGGATGATCTACCAGGGCATTATCTCGAGCGGTGAAGGTGCGGGTCCCGGCTGGATCGTGTGGCTGGCGGTCGCGATGCTCGGCTCCGCCCTGACACTGGCCAGCTTCGTCAAGGTCTTACACGCGACCTTCCTGTGTAAACCCTCGCCGCTGGTGCAAGGTAAAACAATAAGAGAAAACAGCATCAGCATGTTGATGCCGATGCTGGTGCTGGCGCTGCTGTGTATCGTATTCGGTGTATTTGCCTTCCAGGTACCGCTCGGCCTGCTGATCTTCCCGGTCGTAATGGCCGGGGTGCCCGGTGTCTGGTGGTCGGGGTTGGCGACGGTCCTGATCCTGCTTGGCTTGCTGGTGGGTTTCATCGTTTACCTGTTGAGTATGCGCGGCGGCAGAATACGTCGCGTTCGGACCTACATTGGCGGCGAGCAGATGCGCGATGTTTACATCAGCGGCGAACAGCCAAGCGGGCCACGGGACGTCGAGATCACCGGTGTCGATTTCTATAACACCATTGAGCAATTGCCCGGCCTGCAAAAATTCTACGTGCTCACACGCGCCCGTGCATTCGATATTTATGAAGTGCTCAGGCACGGGGTCGACTACTTTGTAAAGGCACTGCGCTCACTGCATAGCGGCATTTTACCGGTCTACCTGAGGTGGTTCGTCGCCGGTTTGCTGGTGGTGGTCTGGGTGGTTACGGAAACGGGAAGATGATATGACGGAAGTGCTCGCATTGCTGATTCTGCTGACGGTGATCGCCGCGATCATCACGGTGCTGACAACGAACCTGCTGTATGCGGTTATCAGCGTGGGCGCGGTCGGATTCCTGCTGGCCATCGTCTACCTGTTCCTGGCCGCACCCGATGTTGCAATCGTGCAGATCGGTGTCGAAGTGGTCAGCCTGGTGATACTGATCCGGGCCACCCTGGGCCGGGAGGTGCAAAAACAAAAAAGTGACCACACCGTCACGGGTGCCGCTTTTGCGGTGGCCTTCGTAGCGGTGATTGGCCTGTTTGGCATCCAGGTGTTCAACCTGTTTCCGCAGTTCGGCAACCCTGTCATGGAGCGATTTGCGGACGCGCCTGCACTGGTTTACCTGCAGACCGGCCTGGCGACGACCGGAGCACCCAACCTGGTGACGGCCGTGCTGCTGGATTTCCGCGCCTGGGACACGCTGGGCGAGGCCACCGTTTTGTTTTGCGCTGCACTCGGCACTGCTGCGATCCTGCGCAGAAATGCCCGCACCAACGCAAAAGACAAAAAGGATGAAACGTCATGAACACACCCCAGAAATTACTTGACCAGGAAACGGGGATGGGTGGCACCGTGAAAACGGTGACGCGCTGGCTGAAAGGACCGATTGTCCTGTTCGGTATGTACCTGGTGTTGTACGGCCACATCACCCCCGGGGGGGGATTTGGGGGTGGTGTGGTCATTGCCAGTGCATTCATCCTGATCACGCTGGCATCCGGTGAGCGCGCCGCGCAACAACTGTTCAGCAAGGGTGTGGCATCGCGGCTCGACAGTACCGGCCTGCTGATTTTCCTGGTGCTTGGCTGGCTGGGCACCGGTTGGGCCGGGGCCTACTTTTACAGCAATTTCATCGGCACGCCGGAAGCAGCCTTATATACCCTGCTCAGCGGCGGGATCATGCCCATCGCCAACCTCGCGCTGGGCCTCAAGGTCGCCAGTGCAATCTTCCTGGTATTCACATTGCTGACGGCGTTCCAGATCGCCGCTCCTGAAGCGAAGGACCCGCCGGACTCCGCAGCGCGCCAACAGGAGGACGAAGCATGATCTATTCATTGTGCCTGTTGTTGATACTCATCGGTTTGTACGGTGTGGTGGTCAGTCGGCAGACACTGAAGATTGTCATCTGCCTGCTGATCATGAACCACGGTGTACACCTGTTGTTACTGCTGATTGGCTATCGCAAGGCAGGCGTCCCACCCATCGTCGATCCGGCCATCAGCATCGCGGAGTTTGCCGGCGGGGCCGTGGACCCATTGCCGCAGGCACTGGTGCTGACCTCCATCGTCATCGGCCTGGGTGTACTGGCGCTGATGGTGGCCCTGTGTGTGCGTCTCTACGAACGTTTCGGGACCTTCGATGTGACCGAAATCCGACGGCTGCGGGGGTAATGAAACTGTGACGGGATGCCGATGATGAACATTGATTTCCAGACACTGATTCCGCTGTTCGTGGCCATACCACTGGGCATGTCACTGCTGGTCCAGTTGGTCGCGCGGCACCGGCGTGGTCTGGCCGAGGCGCTGACCATCATCACGTTGCTGCTGTTGGCGCTGATGAGCTGTTACAGCGTTGGCAACAGCGGGATTTACCATTTGGGTGGATGGCCCACACCGGTGGGTATCGATATGCGTCTGGACGCGCTGGCGACGCTGCTGCTGCTCACCGTCAATATCGTCGGGCTCGCCGTCAGCCTTTATTCGTTTGACTATATGCGGCGGTTCAGCGCCCGCAGCCATTTCTACAGCCTGTTCCTGCTGATGGTAACCGGTATGAACGGCGTCATCCTGGCCGGCGACCTGTTCAACCTGTATGTCTTCCTTGAGGTCGCCGCCATCGCCTCCTACTCACTGGTCGCGTTTGGCTGCGCCCACGAAGAAC
>Ga0316188_10000573_pt1 | contig 16089 bp, 14 predicted proteins | sample Phiworburrow1_MG_FD_204933 | JGI IMG/M metagenome (GOLD analysis project Ga0316188, IMG submission 204933) | Coastal sediment microbial communities from Maine, United States - Phippsburg worm burrow 1 | ecosystem: Environmental > Aquatic > Marine > Coastal > Sediment | place: USA: Maine...
AGGACAATGCAAATCATGTAATGAGTGGAATACCATAGTTGAAGAAGTACTTCAGAAAGAAGAAAAGCGAAACTGGAAACAAACTTCAACTTCAAAAAAAGTTAGCAAAGCCTTAAATATAAACGAGATTTCATTAGAAAAAGAAGATAGAATTTCAACTAAAAATAACGAATTAAACAGGGTTCTTGGTGGTGGAATTGTAAAAGGTTCAATGCTTTTATTGGGGGGAGAACCCGGTATTGGAAAATCTACATTGTTACTTCAAATTGCGCTTACAATTCCTAAAAAAGTATTGTACGTTTCGGGTGAAGAAAGTCAATTACAAATTAAAATGCGTGCTGAGCGCCTAAAAATAGCAAACACCAATTGCTTAATTTTAACCGAAACTAACACACAACATATTTTTAAAGCAATTGAAGAAGTTCAACCAGAAGTGGTAGTAATTGACTCGATTCAAACCTTACACACTGATTATATTGAAGCTTCACCTGGATCTATTTCTCAAATTAGAGAAACCACTGCCGAATTGATAAAATTCGCAAAGGAAACTGCAACTCCTGTGCTTTTAATTGGACACATTACCAAAGATGGAAACATTGCAGGGCCAAAAATATTAGAACATATGGTTGATGTTGTATTGCAGTTTGAAGGTGACAGAAATCATACGTATAGGATTCTTAGAGCCAATAAAAATCGCTTTGGTTCAACTGCTGAAATTGGCATTTATGAAATGCAAAGTATTGGTTTGCGAGAAGTTGAAAACCCTTCAGAAATATTAATTTCCCAAAAAGAAGACGATTTAAGCGGAACTGCCATTGCAGCAACCTTAGAGGGTGTTAGACCATTAATGATTGAAGTTCAAGCATTGGTAAGCACTGCTGTTTACGGAACACCTCAGCGTTCTTCAACAGGTTATGATTTAAAACGTTTGAATATGCTGTTGGCAGTTTTGGAAAAACGTGCAGGTTTTAGATTGGGAGCAAAAGATGTATTTTTAAACATTGCAGGTGGTATAAAAGTTGATGACCCCGCGATTGATTTGGCAGTGATTTCAGCCATTTTATCCTCTAATGAGGATGAAGCCATTCCTCAAGATTTTTGTTTTGCTGCCGAAATTGGTTTGGCTGGCGAAATTAGACCTGTAAATCGTGTTGAACAACGCATTCTAGAAGCCGAAAAATTGGGCTTTCACAAAATATTTATTTCAAAATTTAATAAAATTAGCAATACATCTCACGTTATAAAAATTGTAAAAGTTGCAAAGGTAGAAGATATTTATGCTAACTTATTTGCATAAAAAAACCGAGTCAAGCTCGGTCTTTTTATATAAACTATTGTTTTATTTTTTATTTACTTCCATAATATACTTTTCCAAAGCCATTGTCATTGATGGTGTTTCTGGAGTTGGCGCGGGAATATTACATTTTAAACCAGCATCAACAGCGGCTTTAATGGTAGAATCTCCAAATGCTGCTATTCGTGTGTCCTTTTGTTTAAATTCAGGGAAATTTTTAAATAATGATTCTATTCCTGATGGTGAAAAGAAAACCAAAACATCATAAAAAACATCTGTAAGATCTGATAAATCACTCATCACGGTTTTATAAAAAATACCTCTAGTCCAATTAACACCCATTTCATTTAGCGTTTCAGGAACAATATCTTTTAGCTTATTTGATGAAGGTAATAAAAACTTTTCATCCTTGTACTTTTTAATAATTTTAGCCAATTCAGGAAAAGTACGTTCTCCAACGTAGATTTTACGTTTACGATAAACTACATATTTTTGTAAATAAAAGGCAACTGCCTCAGATTCACAAAAGTATTTCATGTCATCTGGTACATTGAATCTCATTTCTTCAGCAATTCTGAAAAAATGATCAACAGCATTTCTACTCGTAAGTATAATAGCCGTATAATTTTTTAAATCAATTTTTTGAGCGCGAACCTCTTTTGCCGAAACACTTTCTACATGTATAAAAGGTCTAAAGTCAATTTTAACTTTTTGCTTTTCTGACAATTCTAAATATGGGGAGTGGTCTGCTTTCGGGGCTGGTTGAGAAACCAAAATTGTTTTCACTTTCATAAACTTCAATTTTGTCTTTAAATAGTTAACTTGAATATAATCACTAAAGGTGCTATTTCAAGTGCGCAAAGGTATAAAATAAAATAAAACAAGTTGTTAAAAAGAAGGTGTTTATTATTATTGAGAATTAAAACATATCTTAATATTAATAAAACAACAATCAAAAGCATCATAATCCATGAAAATATATTACGATTATTCTCCGTGTAAATTAAAAAAAGTAAAGGTACTATTATCCACAATATCAGCGTGCTAAAGTAATTTATTTTTTCGAAAAGTATTTTTTTATAAACATTATTTAAGTTTAATACATACGCTAAAAAGAAACCCAAAACAAACCTAAAACCAAAATATAAAAACACTCCAATCAAGATTAAAACATATGTTTTGAAGTTTAATGGTTGAAAAAACGTTTGGAAATAACCACTATAAACATAAAAAAGCAAGGAGATTATTAAAACTTGCACAATAAAAATCAACGCTTGAAACAGGTTTAATACATTTGTTTTTTCTTTATTAAAATAAATTGACAAATGTTTTTTAGAAAAAAACAAGTTGCTTGTATGATATAAGCGATCGTTAAACGAAATTTTAAGAAAAGTCAATATTGCAAAAACCACAAAAAACACCAAGACAATCCAGTCCGTATTTTGAGGTACTATTTCTTTTGCTTCAAACATTAAGTTGATTGTAATTTAAAAACAAAATTAGTGATAATTTGTTTTATCTTTACCGCCTTAATTATATTATATGTCAAATACCGTTGTAATTATACCAACATATAACGAAAAAGAAAATATTGAAGCCATTATACGAGCTGTTTTTTCGCAAGAAAAACAATTCGACGTATTGGTTGTTGATGATAACTCGCCTGACGGTACTGCTGTTATTGTTAAAAATTTACAACAAGAATTTCACAATTTATTTATTGAAATCAGAAAAGAAAAAACAGGGTTAGGTACAGCATATATTCACGGATTTAAGTGGGCTTTAAATAATAATTATGAATATATAATAGAAATGGATGCTGATTTTTCCCACAATCCAGCCGATTTAATTAATTTGTACAAGGCTTGTGCGGTTGATGGAGCTGATTTTTCTATTGGATCTCGATATTTAAACAATAAAATAAATGTGGTTAATTGGGATTTTAAACGCTTATTTTTATCCTATTTTGCATCAAAATATGTTAGAATTATAACTCAAATTCCTATTTTTGATACTACGGCTGGTTTTGTATGTTACAACCGCAGGGTATTGGAACAAATTCAATTAAATAAAATAAAATTTATTGGTTATGCTTTTCAAATTGAAATGAAATTTAAAGCCTGGAAACATAAATTTAAACATAAAGAAGTTTCGGTTATTTTTACCGACCGAAAAAGAGGGACTTCAAAAATGAGCGGATCAATTATTTCTGAAGCTGTTTTTGGAGTAATTAAAATGAGATTACAAGGATTGCCAAAATAAAGAAAAAGAAAATGGGGTTAATACTTATTAAAAATGCAAAAATTGTTAATGAAGGAATAATTTTTGAAGGTGATGTTTTAATTGATGGAGCATATATTATAGATATCGACACTTCAATTAGCTCAAAATCAGCAACTACAAAAATTATTGATGCGGAAGGAAAATACTTAATTCCTGGCGCTATTGATGATCAGGTTCATTTTCGTGAACCAGGTTTAACACATAAAGCTAATATTGAATCTGAAAGTAAAGCTGCAGTTGCAGGTGGAATCACTTCATTCATTGAAATGCCAAATACTGTTCCGCAGGCAACAACGCAAAAATTACTGGAAGAAAAGTTTGAAATTGCTTCAAAAACTTCTTATGCCAACTATTCTTTTATGTTTGGAGGCACAAACGATAATTTAGAAGAATTGCTAAAAACCAATCCAACAAATGTTGCGGGAATAAAATTGTTTTTAGGTTCATCAACTGGAGATATGTTGGTTGATGATGAAAAAGTTTTAGAAAAAATATTTTCTTCAACAAAAATGCTAATCGCTGTTCATTGTGAAGATGAAGCCACTATAAAAAAGAATTTAGACACCTATTTAAAAGAATACGGTGATGATATTCCAATTGCGTTACACCCTAAAATTAGAAGTGAAGAAGCTTGTTATTTATCATCTTCAAAAGCCATTAAACTTGCAAAAAAAACAGGTGCCCGTTTACACGTATTCCATCTGTCAACAGCGAAAGAAACTGCGCTTTTCTCAAATAAAATTCCAGTAGAAGATAAACAAATTACGGCTGAAGTTTGTATTCATCATTTATGGTTTGACGAAAGTGATTATAAAGAAAAAGGAACTTTTATTAAATGGAACCCTGCGGTAAAAACTGAAAAAGACAAAGAAGGTTTGTGGAAAGCATTGCTCGATGATAGAATTGATGTAATTGCAACTGACCATGCACCACATACCTTAGAAGAGAAAAAACAAGTTTATACAAAAGCTCCAAGTGGAGGTCCATTAGTTCAACACGCTATTTCTGCGTTATTTACAGCGCACAGACATGGTAAAATTTCTGTTGAAAAAATAGTAGAGAAAATGTGTCATAATCCTGCTAAAATTTTTAAAATTGAAAAAAGAGGATTTATTAAAAAAGGTTATTTTGCAGATTTGGTTTTGGTTGATATTGCCTCACCATGGACTGTAAATAAAACCAATATTTTGTATAAATGTGGTTGGTCTCCATTTGAAGGAACTACATTTTATTCAAAAGTTACACATACCTTTGTAAATGGAAATTTAATTTACGACAACGGAAAATTTAACGACATCATAAAAGGACAACGTTTATTGTTTAACAGAACCAATGTATAAAATTATTTACATCACTTTTTTAAGTCTGCTTTTAATAAATTGTACTAGCAATACAATTATTAAAAAGCCTGATAATTTAATTCCTAAAAACCAAATGGTTGATGTTTTAACCGATATGTTTTTAGCTTCGGGAGGTGAAAATATTAAAAACATTCATCTTGAACGAAAAGTAAATTATTTTCCATTGGTTTTTGAAAAACACCACATTGACAGCACTCAATTTAAAGAAAGTAATTTCTACTATGTTTCTCGAATTGATGATTATGAAGAAATTCTTAAAAAAGTCGATGAACGCCTTCAGCGCTTAAAACAGTTAAATGAAGAAGAAATTTCTTTACAAGATTCAATTAAAAATATTGACAACCCTCGGCCAATAAGAAAAATTAAATATGAAGAAGCAGTAGAATAGCTGTTATTTTTCAAAAAACAAACAGACTTCTTTAATGGTTTTTGAAACTGGTTCAAACTCAAAATTAAGTACTTCTTTTACTTTTTCTGAAGCATAATATCGTTTATTGTGGATTGATGATGATGACTGTTTGGTTAACAAAGGTGGTTTTCTGGTTAAAATAGATTTCAATTTTTCAAATCTCCAACCTATTTCACTCATTAATTTTGAAACTTTTATTGCTGGAAGCTCTTTTCCAAAATTCTTGGCAATTTCAAAAAAGACTTCTTTAAAACTTTTATTTTCGGCAACTAAAATAAAACGCTCTTCAGTTATATCGCTTTTCATCAATTGCATCATTACTTTTACAACATCATTTACAGATACAAATCCGGTAATCCCCTCCGAATAAAAATTAAATCCTTTATGAATTTTAGAAAACATAGTTCCTGAACCACTGCTCCAAAAACCAGCACCTAAAATAACACCAGGATTGACAATTACTATCTGAACACCTTCTTGCGAGGCTCGCCAAACTTCCATTTCAGCACCGTATTTTGTAATGGCATAACCGTAGTTATTGATTTCGGCATTCCATTCGCAGGTTTCATCAATAATCTTATTATTTATTGATTTAGAAATAGTAGCTACAGAACTTACAAAACACAATTTTTTCACCTGCTTATCTATGCAAAAATTCACCACATTTGAAGTGCCTTCTATATTAATTTTTCGCATTTTTTTATAATCCGATTCATTAAAAGATACCAAAGCTGCGGAATGATACACTTCTGCTACATTTTCAAAAGCGATTTCAATAGCGCAGATATCTGTTATATCGGCTTCAATCCATTCAATTTTTTTGAAAAGATTTTCATAGTCTTCAGAAAAATAACTAAATACTTTTTTTACAGCTGTTAAGTTGCTATTTTTTCTATGAATAGCTCTTACCACATCATTTTCCAATGAAAGTTGATACAATAAATGTGAGCCTACTAAACCTGTTCCGCCTGTAACTAAAATCATAAAACGAAAGTAGCAAAAATGTTTGTTTATTTGTTGAATTGTGCAAAAGTTACTTTTTTAAAAACTAAAAAATTAAACTGTTAACTAAAAACTAAAACTTTATATTTGCTGAAATTTAAAAATTTGATAATGAATTTTGTTGAAGAACTACGCTGGAGAGGCATGTTACACGATATAATGCCTGAAACTGAAGAGTATTTATTAAAAAATAAAACAACTGGTTATATTGGTTTTGATCCAACAGCCGATTCCCTTCATATTGGGAGTTTGGTACCTATTATTTTATTGATGCATTTTCAAAAAGCAGGGCACAATCCAATTGCTTTGGTGGGTGGAGCAACTGGTATGGTGGGTGACCCTTCAGGAAAATCAGACGAGCGTAATTTATTAGACGAAGCTACTTTGAATAAAAATGTGGCGGGCGTAAAAAGTCAGTTAGAGCGTTTTTTAAAGTTCGGAAACGATGTTGAAAACGCTGCTGAATTGGTTAACAATTACGATTGGATGAAAGATATTTCATTAATCGATTTTGTACGTGATGTTGGTAAACATATAACTGTAAACTATATGATGGCAAAAGATTCTGTTAAAAAACGTTTAGATGCTGATTCGCAATCTGGAATGAGTTTTACCGAATTTACGTATCAATTATTTCAAGGCTACGATTTTTACCATTTATACAAAGAAAAAAACTGTGTGCTTCAAATGGGTGGATCTGATCAATGGGGAAACATAACTACTGGAACTGAATTAGTAAGAAGAAAAGCACAAGGAAAAGCATACGCATTAACTTGTAAATTAATTACAAAAGCTGACGGAACTAAATTTGGAAAAACTGCCGGTGGAAATGTTTGGTTAGATGCCAACAGAACTTCGCCTTATAAATTTTATCAATATTGGTTAAATTCTTCTGATGAAGATGCTGAAAGTTATATCAAAATATTTACTTTTTTAGACCAAGCTACTATTGATGCTTTAATTGCAGAACACAAACAAGCACCTCATTTGCGTATCCTTCAAAAGAAAATTGGGGAAGAAGTAACTATCATGACACACGGAGTTGAAGCCTACGAAAATGCTATAAAAGCATCCAATATTTTATTTGGAAACTCAACCGCTGAAGATTTAAAATCATTAAATGAGCAAACATTTTTAGATGTTTTTGATGGTGTTCCTCAAGCTGAAGTTGAACGTTCGGTTATTGAAAAAGGATTGGAAATAGTCCCGGCTTTTTCTGAAACAGGGTTTTTAAAATCGAATGGAGAAGTAAGAAGAGCTTTGAGTGAAAATTCAATTTCTGTAAATAAAGAAAAAGTACCCGAAAACTATGTAATTTCTTCTTCTGATTTGATAGCTAATAACTACGTGCTATTACAACGAGGAAAAAAGAATTACTTTATATTAAAAATAAAATAATAAAATCGAAAACTGTGAAAAAGCTAAAATTTATCACACTATTATTCATTACAATTTTATTCTTAACAGCCTGTTCTAAGGATAATGATGAAAATGTTACAATAACTGGAGATTATTTTCCGTCAGCACTAAATAATTATTGGAATTATGATGTGAAATCAACCGATAATGGCACCAAAATAGCTGCGCAATCTCAAGATTTTATCTCCGTTGATTCGGGAACTTCGACAAACTTTAAACTAGATGCAAATAATGGTAATACTGCAAACGGTGTCATGAGTACCATTTTAACAAATGGTCAGTTAATAAGAACTGGGTCTGAATTATTAATTAACGGAAAATTAGAAATTCCGATTGCGGGGTTTGAAACGTTGTCTATTCCACTAGTAAATGCTGTTTTATATGATTTAAATGCGAATAATGGCAGTACTTTATCAAGTTTCGAAGGAGAGTTGACTCAAGTCTTAAATGGTTTGCCATTTACACTTGTGTATAAATTATCATTTAACAAAGGGCAAAATCAAAATTCTTTAAAAGTAAAAACTGTAACTTATAATAAAGTAACATCAACAAATATCAAATTAAATTTAACAATTAAAACTGAGATTACTATTAATACCATAGTAAAAGAACTTACTGTATTAAACGCACAAGATTTATTGTCTGTAAAAGCATATTATGGTGAAAATGTAGGTTTATTATTGGCTGATGCCGTAGTTAATTTTGAGTTAGATGCTGATGCTGTTAGTGTGCTTAAACTGGCAGGTGTTGAATTAAACGCCCCCGTAAAACAATCAATTACAAGCAAAGAGGAATTATCTTCTTATAAGGTTAACTAGTTTACAAATAATAAGGTTAAAGTAACATTAGATTACAACCTCTAATATCAGAGTTATCAAACCTACCTAAAACTTCGAAAGAACCATTTGGGTAGGTTTTTCCTAAATCTTGCGTGGCTATAAACGAGCAGGAATTGATGTTTGCCAAGTCAATTACATTAATCCCTCCTGATGTTCCTTCGGGCAATATGGTTAAAGCATCTTCGGTATCACGCGTTAAAATTTTCATCCAAGGCGGACACTTAAAAACACCATTCCCTTTTGAATAGGCCTGACTCAACAACTCTGTCATCCCATATTCCGAATGAATTTTTTCAACACCAAAACTTTCGCTAAAAATTTGGTGTAATGCTGACCTAATCAATTCTTTTCTTCTTCCTTTCATACCACCAGTTTCCATAATAATGGTATTTTTTAGCATAAATTTATGGGTTTCAGCCAAATCTAACAATGCAAATGAAACACCAATGAGCAGTACTTTTTCACCTTTTTGGTCTAATGCTATCAAAGTTTTAGCTAATTCATCCAAATTATTTAAATAAAAGCCACTTTTTGGTTTTTTAGAACTTGCAATCAAGTTATTCACCATATAAATTAACGACGATCCGTTGCGCTCCAAATAAGAAGGCAACAAGGCTAAAATGGTATAATCTTCTATATTTCCATAAAAATGTTGGAACCCTTTTTGAAAGCTTTCCTCATATAAAGAAATATCAGTAACAAAATGCCTGCTTTGTTGCATTCCTGTTGTACCACTACTTAAAAACACTTCTTGAACTGGCTGTTTTGAAGCAATTATTTGATGCGATTTAAAAAACTGAATGGGTAAAAAAGGAATTTCACGAATGCTTTTTACATTCAAAATATCACAATTCAAATGATTCAAAAACGTTCCATAAACTTCATTGTTTTTAGCCTGAAACCTAAATATTTCCAACGAAATCTCCTCAAAGTCGCTGTAAATATGACTATTAAATAAATGAAATCTTTTCATAAAAATTGGGAAACATTACAAAAGTAATGTAAATTTACGCAACCTATCATTCTTTTAGGCATCTTATTAATAATTAAAACGCAAGTATTTGAGTTTAAAAAAGCTCATAAAACAATGTGCGGATAACGATCGAAAGGCACAAGAGGAAATTTATCAGCTTTTTTCTGGTAAGTTATTTTCAATATGTCTTAAATATTCTAAAAATAAACAAGAAGCACAAGACAATTTTCAAGATGGTTTTGTAACTATTTTTGAAAAAATTGGGCAGTTTAAGTTTAATGGATCGTTTGAAGGCTGGATGAAACGCGTTATGATTAACACTGTTTTTATGAAATATAGAAATAAAACTGTGTTAAATATTGTTACGGAAGATATTCCTGATGAAGTGATTGTTGACATTGATGATGATGAAATTTCTTTAGATTTTTTATTAAATCTAATTCAAAGTTTGCCTGACAGGTACAGAATGGTTTTTAATCTTTATGTATTGGACGGGCATTCGCACAAAGAAATTTCTAAAATGTTGCAAATTGCAGAAGGCACCTCAAAATCAAATTTAGCCCGAGCAAGAGCCATTTTAAAGCAAAAAATTGAATTTTATCAAGAAGGTCAACAGTCTATTTAAGATAAATAGGTAAAAGTGAGAGATTTTAAAAATATCGATAGATTATTTCAGGAGAACTTAAAAGATTATGAAGTTTTTCCGCCTACGAAAACGTGGAATGCTATAGACAAAAGACTGGCTAGCAATCCTAAAAAAAGCCGCTTACCTTTTTGGATTAAAATTTCCAGTGTTGCTGCTTTACTTGTTTTATTTTTTAGTGTGGGCAGCATTTATTTTATTCCTCAAAATAATTTTACCAAAAATTTCCTTCCAAAAAAGAGTAATAATTTAGAAACTTCGGATGAAAAAGACACTTTAAATAGTGTTCTTTCGTCACCAAATTTAACTGTAGCTGAGAAAAAGAATTCCAATAGTAAGGTTATACAACTAAATGCTAAAGAAAATACAACACTTACAAATAAGACAGAAGAAATAATAGCTGATGCAACAGAAGAATCTGGTATTACAAAAAAATCTTTAAATAGATTTGCTTTAACTGATACGAAAAACTTACCTTTTACAAGTTCTAAAAAAAATTCAGTTGCCAAACCTGAAATTACTGAAAGTAAATTTACCGTAGCAACTATTTTTGCACCTATCTATTTTAATTCGTTTGGTACTGGTTCGGGTGCAGATTCGCAATTCAACAACAATCAAACTTCTGGAAGCTCTTCCTATTCTTACGGTGTAAAATTGGCTTATCAGTTAAATAGTAAATTTAGCGTGCAATCGGGTATTAGCCTTATAAATTTAGGTCAAACAACAAATGATATTTATATTACTCCGGGAGTTGCTGTTGTAAGTTTTTCAAACATATCAAATATTCCTGTTTTAGGGAAAACAGATCCTAATGCATCAAAAGAAAGTATAGATTTAGCAAATGAAAATGGCGCAAGTTTAAATCAGGTTTTTGGCTATATTGAAATTCCTGTTGAAATAAAATACAATGTTACCGATGGTAAAATAGGTGTTAATTTAGTTGGTGGATTTAGTACTTTGTTATTGAATAAGGACGAAGTTTTTGTTGAAACCAATTCTTTTTCTCAAAGCTTAGGAAATTCAAATAATTTAAGATCTTTAAATTTTAGTGGAAATTTCGGTATTGATGTTGATTATTCAATTTATAAAGATTTATTTATAAATGTTTCTCCAATGCTTAAAGTTCAAACAAATACCTTTTCAAAAAATTCTGGAAGCATACAATCCTATTACTTAGGTGTTTATACAGGATTAAATTATAAGTTTTAGTTGGTTTGTTATTTGGCTGGTTACCAAATATTAAATGAAGAAAGCCATTTCAAAATTGAAATGGCTTTACTTTTTTTACCCTATTTAAATTTGTACCTTGGTTTCTTCAAATAAACATATTATGAATACAGTAGATATAAATAAGACACTAGATAAATTAGGTGTAAAAGCCACTAATTACGGAACTTCAACAGGTATAAATTTCTTTGGAAATGGAGAAGAAATTGCATCCTATTCTCCTGTAGATGGCAAGTTGATTGGAAAAGTAACATCAACCAAAAAAGAAGATTATGAAAAAGTACTTGAGTGTGCTCAAAGCGCCTTTAAAAGTTGGCGATTAATGCCCGCTCCACAACGTGGAGAAATAGTACGTCAGTTTGGAAATAAACTACGTGAATTAAAACAACCTTTGGGAGAACTTGTTTCATATGAAATGGGAAAATCACTTCAAGAAGGTTTGGGTGAAGTTCAAGAAATGATTGATATTTGTGATTTTGCTGTAGGTTTATCACGTCAATTACACGGTTTAACAATGCATTCTGAAAGACCTGGTCACAGAATGTATGAACAATACCATCCTCTTGGAATTGTTGGAATTATTTCTGCATTTAACTTTCCGGTAGCCGTTTGGAGTTGGAATACTGCACTGGCTTGGATAAGCGGTGATGTTTGCATTTGGAAAGCCTCAGAAAAAGCTCCTTTATGCAGTATTGCTTGTCAAAATATTATTGCTGAAATTTTAAAAGAGAACAACCTGCCTGAAGGAATTTCTTGCATTATAAATGGCGATTATAAAGTTGGAGAATTTATGACTTACGATAAACGTATTTCATTAATTTCAGCGACTGGCTCTATTCGAATGGGAAAAATTGTTGCTAAAACCGTTGCTGAACGTTTGGGGAAATCTTTATTAGAACTGGGTGGAAATAATGCAATTATTATAACACCGGATGCCGATATTAAAATTAGTATTATTGGTGCTGTTTTTGGGGCAGTAGGCACTGCAGGACAACGTTGTACTTCAACACGTAGATTAATTATTCATGAATCTATGTATGATACTGTTAAGAACACATTGATTGATGCCTATAAACAATTAAGAATTGGAAATCCACTCGACGAAAATAATCATGTTGGTCCACTAATCGATAAAGATGCAGTGAAAATGTATGAAAATGCTTTGAAAAAAGTTGTGGAAGAAGGCGGAAGACTTTTAGTCGAAGGTGGTGTTTTAAGTGGTGAAGGCTATGAAAGCGGTTGCTATGTAAAACCTGCAATTGCCGAAGCTGAAAACCATTTTGAAATAGTACAACATGAAACTTTTGCACCTGTTTTATATTTATTGAAATATTCAGGTGGCTTGGAAAATGCAATTGAAATTCAAAATGGTGTTGTTCAAGGACTTTCATCAGCCATCATGACTAACAATTTACGTGAAGCAGAATTATTTTTATCACAAGCAGGATCTGATTGTGGTATTGCAAACGTAAATATTGGAACTTCTGGGGCAGAAATTGGTGGTGCTTTTGGTGGTGAAAAAGAAACTGGAGGCGGACGTGAATCGGGTTCTGACGCTTGGAAAATTTATATGAGAAGACAAACAAATACGATTAATTACACAGCTGATTTACCTTTAGCACAAGGTATTAAATTTGATTTATAATTTTAAAGAGCCCTAAGTTTAACAGAGCGTTATTGCTGTAAAACTTCAATACTTCATTGTCTTCATTACACACCTTAACTTCAACCTTTTTATTTTGAAGTAATAGTGAATAGTGGTTGATAGTTGCATGTGAAATCGGTTTCGTAAAAAAATCTATAGGTTCGCTTAAATTAAATTATATTTGTAAGACTAATAAATCATCAAAATGAAAACAATACAAGACATAAACTTTAAAGGCAAAAAGGCGTTAATTCGTGTAGATTTTAATGTTCCTTTAGATGAAGATTTTAATGTAACTGACGCTACTAGAATTGAAGCTGCAAAACCTACTATTATTAAAATTTTAGAAGATGGTGGCGCTGTAATATTAATGTCTCACTTAGGAAGACCAAAAGGAGTTGAAGAAAAATATTCATTGAAACACATTGTAGATAAAGTTTCAGAAATTTTAGGAATACAGGTGAAATTTGCAACAGATTGCGTTGGAGAAATTGCTGAAAAAGCTGTTTCAGATTTAAAAATTGGAGAAGTTTTATTGTTAGAAAACTTACGTTTTTATAAAGAAGAAGAAGCTGGAGAAGATGTTTTTTCACAAAAACTTGCAAAATTAGGGGATGTATACGTAAATGATGCTTTTGGTACTGCGCACAGAGCACATGCTTCTACAACCATAATAGCTAAATATTTTCCAAACAATAAATGTTTTGGAGCCTTGTTAGCACAAGAAATTTTAAGTCTTAAAAAAATATTGGAAGAAGGTGAGAAACCTGTTTTAGCAGTTTTAGGAGGCTCAAAAGTATCTTCTAAAATTACCATTATTGAAAATATTTTAGACAAAGTAGACCATTTAATTATTGGTGGCGGAATGAGTTTTACATTTATTAAAGCTCAAGGAGGTAAAATTGGAGATTCAATTTGTGAAGATGACAAACAAGAACTGGCTTTAAATATTTTAGAACAAGCTAAAGCAAAAGGAGTTCAAGTTCATATTCCTGTTGATGTAGTTGCTGCTGATGATTTTAGCAATGATGCGAATACTCAAATTTGTGATATTGATAAAATCCCAAATGGTTGGCAAGGTTTAGATGCTGGACCAAAATCAAGAGAATTATTCAATAATGTTGTTTTAAAATCAAAAACCATTCTTTGGAATGGTCCTTTAGGTGTTTTCGAAATGGAAAGTTTTACAGGAGGAACCATTGCTTTAGGAAACTCTATAGCAGAAGCAACTAAAAAGGGAGCTTTTTCATTAGTTGGAGGTGGAGATTCTGTTGCTGCCGTAAAACAATTTGGCTTTGAAGATAAAGTAAGCTACGTTTCAACAGGTGGTGGAGCTATGTTAGAAAGCTTAGAAGGTAAAGTATTACCTGGCATTGAAGCTATTTTAAAATAAACGTTTACAATAATAAAAAAGAAGTCGTTTAAAAATTAATTTTTAAACGACTTCTTTTTTATTTGATGTTTTCAAAAAACCTCAATAAAACCAGCTAATGAGGATGTTTTAACAATTGTATATTGCTGATTATCAGTTTTTAAGACTATTCTATCGTTTGTATAGAAATAGATGAAATGTTAAAAACTTAGCACTAATTGTGGATAAGTGACCTTTTTTAGTATCTGTTTTTTTTCAATCTTTGTTTTTCTCGTTTCAACCGAAATTTCACGAATAACTAACTAAGAAAAAAACCGCAATTAATGTCGTTTATTGAACCTATTTTACAAGAAAATAAAGATCGATTTGTTATTTTCCCTATTCAACACCAAGATATTTGGGAATGGTATAAAAAACAAGAAGCAAGTATTTGGACTGCTGAAGAAATTGATTTGCATCAAGATGTAATTGATTGGGAAAATAAATTAACAGATGATGAGCGCTATTTTATAAAACATATTTTAGCATTTTTTGCAGCTTCTGATGGAATTGTGAACGAAAATTTAGCTGAAAATTTTGTAAGTGAAGTTCAATATTCAGAAGCAAAATTCTTTTATGGGTTTCAAATAATGATGGAAAATATACATTCAGAAGTATATTCATTATTAATTGATACCTATGTAAAAAATGAAGCTGAGAAAAATGAATTGTTTAAAGCTATTGATGTATTTCCTGCTATAAAATTAAAAGCCGATTGGGCTTTAAAATGGATTGATAGTCCAAGTTTTGCAGAACGTTTAATCGCCTTTGCTGCGGTTGAAGGTATTTTCTTTTCTGGAAGTTTTTGCTCTATTTTTTGGTTGAAAAAACGCGGATTGTTACCAGGTTTAACATTTTCAAACGAGCTAATTTCTCGTGACGAAGGTTTACATTGCGATTTTGCAGTGCACTTGCACAACCACCACATTGTAAACAAAGTACCAAAAGAGCGTATTACAGAAATTATTGTTGACGCTTTAAATATTGAACGAAAATTTATTACAGAATCTTTACCAGTTAGTTTAATTGGGATGAACGCCAAATTAATGACCCAATATTTGGAATTTGTAACCGACAGATTGCTAATGGAGTTTGGTTGTGATTCAGTATACAATGTTTCTAATCCTTTCGATTTTATGGAAATGATTTCATTAGAGGGTAAAACAAACTTTTTTGAAAAGCGCGTTTCAGAATATCAAAAAGCTGGTGTTAAAAGTGGAACAGGAACGGGAAGTATTAGCTTTGACGCCGATTTTTAATTGGCTATAGGCAATAAGCCTTAAGCTAAAAGCAATTTATTTACTATTATTAAAAAATAAGCTTTACCTGATACTTGATACCAAGTACCAGTTACCAGCAACTAAAATCCAAAATATGTTTGTACAAAAAAGAGACGGAAAAAAAGAACCTGTGATGTTCGACAAAATCACAGCCAGAGTAAGAAAAATGTGTTACGGCCTTAATAAATTGGTAGATCCAGTAAAGGTTGCCATGAGAGTTATTGAAGGCTTGTATGATGGGGTAACCACATCTGAATTGGATAATTTGGCTGCAGAAACTGCCGCTACAATGACAGTTCAACA
>Ga0316188_10000574_pt1 | contig 16083 bp, 13 predicted proteins | sample Phiworburrow1_MG_FD_204933 | JGI IMG/M metagenome (GOLD analysis project Ga0316188, IMG submission 204933) | Coastal sediment microbial communities from Maine, United States - Phippsburg worm burrow 1 | ecosystem: Environmental > Aquatic > Marine > Coastal > Sediment | place: USA: Maine...
GGCCAGCAGCTGTTCGGTCAGGGCGCGAACATCGGCATCCCTGGCCCAGGCTTTGATATGCCCCCGTTCGTTCTCGACCACGATCTGCAGAGCCTCGATGTTGGCCTGCAGGATCGTCTGCAGAACAGCGGTGAGGTTATCGTGGATCGTCTCCTGGACCGCATCATAGGTCCAGAAGCCGACCACCAGGAGCAGTGCGCCGACTCCGCCAAGGATGAGCCAGGCCACTTTGCGTGAGCGGCCTTCCCTGGATTTCTCGATCACCCTGCTTACGGATCCTGTTGTTGAGACCGGCTTCATGCTCTGGGGTCATCCATTGCGATGACGGCTTCGAGTTCCGGCTTGACTATTACGGTCTCCTCCTTGACCGGCGAGAGGAGCTGGGTCTTGGCCTGGAAGGCACGCATACCAGCTGCGACCTGCTGCTGGCGGCCGCGTTCGTACCAGCCTTCCTTCATAACATGCATAATCGGGGCGTCAAGACGCAGGGAATCACGCTTGGTCTTGTACTCGATATTGATGCGCTTGAGTTCTTCATCGATTAGCTTCAAGAAGGTTTTCCTGGTGGTTTCATCGGTCCGGGTGGCAAATTCGACACGAAACAGGTAGCGACTGGTGTTGATGTCGGCCTCGGCGCGGAAATGGTCGACGACGGCGCCGGTCGCCTGGGAGGCCTTCTGCATGACGGTGATCACCTGGTTGACGCTGACCTTCTCGCCGGTCAGATTGGTCATACCGCGCCCTTTGCGCAGAAAAACGATCTGCGGCGTGCGGTTGTAATAACCGACCACCTTGATCACGTCGTTGATGTCGTAGCGATAGAGGCCGCCGGTGGTGGTGAAGAAGATGTAGTACTCTTGCCCTTCTTCGAGTTCACCGATATGCAGAAAAGGCCACTGCGCGCGATCATCGGGATGCGCCTCAAGGTCGGCGACCGGCACGAACTCGAAGACGTTGCTGGCCACGGTCAGCACCCCGGCGCTGCCTTCATCAGTGAGCGGTATCGAGCCGCGAGCCTCACTCGCGAGATAACCCCAGTCGCGCACCGGGATCGGTCGCCGCCCCTCGGGATCGAACCAGGCCGGGAATTTCTCTAGGTAGTGGCCGACGGTACCGCCTTTCCAGCAGCCGATCAGGCTCAGGCGTGGCCAGTAGTCGGCCGGCAGCAGGGAACTGCCCCGTTTGCTGCGGGCTTTTTCCAGTTGCTTGGCCATCCTTGGATTCGGTCGATAACCCTGGCTGAGGACTTTTCGGATAGCCGGTTCGATACTGAACTCGGTCGAGAGCGTGCCGTCATGGATGTCGCGGATGATATGCTCCGCGTATTCATCGGCTTTCTCGCAGAGCTTGAGAATCGAGGAGGGGTTGGCAGTGGCCAGGAAGCGGATGTCCATCTCCAGGGCGGTGCGCATGATGGCGAAATACTTGGCGGCGTAATCCTCGATCTGGTAGACCTCGTAGGGGATGGCATAGATGCGCCGAACCAGCCCCGGTTGGTTCTTGTACATATGTCCCGAGGTCGAGCCATAGGGCATACCTGAAGGGGTATGTCCCTCGACGGCCGGCGAGACCAGCGTGACAACCTGCCCGGCGAACATGTCGGGATGGGCCTTGAGGGCATGACTTATCCAGGTGCGCATGACGTCCTTGTGTTCGCTTCCCTGGCAGGTCGGGGTCACCGGAATGTATTTCGGGTCACCGGTGGTGCCGCTGGTCTGGGCGAACATCACAGGGGGTTCCGCGGTAAAAATATTCTTCGCACCGCTTACCACCCGCTGCATGTCGTCCTTGATATTCTCATAGGTGATCACCGGCACCTTGCGGCGGTAGTCGTCAAAAGTCCTGATGCTACCGAAGCCGTAGCGTTGCCCGTATTCCGTACCGGCGTTCTTCTGCATGAGGTGGAGCAGTTTATCCTGCTGGGTCGCGACCGGATCCCCAGTCGCGGTTTCGAACCGTTTGGCGGATTGGCTCGACAGGATGCGTATTGCCAGTGAAGCCAGTGACATAGCTTTCTCCTGGGAGATTGTGACCCCTGTGATGGAGCGCTTGGCATTGTAAATAATTGAAATTATGACCTGATCAGATAGAATGTCAAACAATTGTGTGGTGCAAATGATTGTGTAGAGGAGCGGGCGCGATGGACTTCAAGCGTAGTCGATTTTTTCTCCGGGGCTTAGCAATCGCCCTGTTTCTGCTGATCGCGGCGTGTGCTGCCACGGTGCCGCCGCCGGCATTGCCGGAACCTGGGCTGGACTGGCAAGCTGTGCCGGTACTGCCGGAGGCCATTCGCCACAGTCTGTCCGGGAGCGTGGTCAGACAGATTCCGGACGCAGACGGCACACTTATTCCGGTTCGCCTCTTCGGCTCTAGCGGCAGGCGGACACCGCTGCTGATGGTCCATGGCCTGCAGAGCCATTCGGGGTGGTTCTCCCAGTCTGCGGCCTTCCTCGCCAACCTCGGCCACCCGGTCTACGTGATTGATCGGCGCGGCTCCGGCTTGAGCCAGGCCCCACGCGGCGACGCCAAGGATTTCAGGCTCTGGGCGGCCGATATTGCGGCGATCGGCGCCTATGCTCTCAAGCAGCACGGCGGGCAGCAGTTTTTCCTGCTGGGGCACTGTTTCGGGGCCATCCCGGCAACGGTCTACACAGAGCTTGCTCCCGCGACCGTCAAGGGGTTGATATTGACAACTCCCGGGATCTTTACGCACACCTCGATCCCTCCCGCGCAGATGCTGAAGATCGCGACCACGGTTGCGGGGGAGCGCGACTACTATTTCCCTGTCCCCCTCGACCCCGATCAGTTCTCCGAACTCCCGGAATACGAACCATTCATCGCCGCCGACCCCTTGGCGCTCCGCGCCGTGACCGGCGACCTCTACTGGCAAGTCCACAAAGCGCGACAATACATCGAGACCCATGCTGGACAATTGACCATGCCGATTCTGGTCGGGATGGCCGGTGAGGATGAAATTGCCGACAACCGGAGAAACCGGGCATGGCTGGCCGACCTCCCGTCTTTCGACCGGACCGAAATCGTCTATCCCGATGCCCGGCACATTCTTGAATACAGCCTGGAACAGGCGCGCTACTTTCAAGACCTGCGCCAGTGGCTGTCCTGGATCGAGGAGCGCTGAACATGCCCGTTATCCGCTCATTCACGTTGCGTGCACTTGAATTGCCGTTCCGCAAACCGTTCAAACATGCCGCCAAGGAGCGCTGGACCTCGGAGAGTATCCTGCTGGAATGTTTGCTCGATGACGGCTCGACAGGGTTTGGCGAGTGCCTGCCCCGTGATTACGTGTCCGGCGAGTCACGGGACGATGCCTATACTTTACTCGAGCAGGCACTGTTGCCACGCTTGATCGGCCAGGAGTTTCCCTCCTGGCAGGAGCTGCTCGACTTCCTGGCGGACTGCAACGGGCGGGCCCCGGCCGGGTGGACCCTCCCGGATCAACCGCAGACGGCGGCCTGGGCGGCTGTCGACCTGGCCCTGTTGGATGCTTTCGGTCATGCATTCAAGCAGCCTGCGCAGATGCCCGGCACGACCAAGCTGCCCGGCAAATTTCGTTACAGCATGGTGTTCTCCGCCGCATCCGGTTGGCCCTATCTGAAAACCCTGCTCATGGTCCGGCTTTATGGCTTCCGGCAGGTCAAGCTTAAAATCGGCACGGAGAGCACCCTTGACATGGTCCGCACGGCCCGTAAGGTGTTGGGCCCCGGTTGCGACATCAGGGTGGACGTCAATATGGCTTGGGATGTGCCAACGGCCCTGGAATTGATGCCGCGCCTGGCTGAATACGGCGTCCGTTCCTTTGAACAGCCGTTGATGCCGAATGACATCGAAGGTCTGGCCCAGTTAGTGCGTGATACCGGTCTCGACGTCATGGTGGATGAAAGCCTCAACGATGCAGACAGCCTCGAAGGGCTGATCCGCGCCAAGGCGTGCACCGCACTCAATGTGAGGATTTCCAAGTGCGGCGGGCTGGTGGCGGCCTACGATCGCTGTCGGCGTGGACTTGAGTCGGGGCTGATCATCCAGATCGGCTGCCAGGTCGGAGAGAGCTCATTGCTCTCCGCAGCCCAGCTGGCCCTGATTGCAGCCATCGGAGAAAAGGTGCGCTTCGCAGAAGGTTGTTTTGGCAACCACCTGCTCCGGCACGATCCGGTGCAACCGTTGATGCAGTTCGGATTCTGTGGTCGACCGCCGGTCAGGCCTTCTGGCCCGGGATTAGGTGTGGAGATTGATCGGAACGCCCTACCACTGTGGGTTAAACGCTCAATTTTGATTACAAATTGAAGGCTGCAGATCGGATAAATTACTATTAACCCTGACCAATAAGGGATGGCCACCGGAGTTAATCCCGGTGGCCATTATACTGTAATTTGAGGGTCGTCCTTAAGATGGGATTGAATCCACCTGTTTTGATTCAATAAGGACCTTTCTTCTGACTGTTAATTTGCCAGTGCAACAATCTCTTCGGCAATCTCCTTGCTCAATGCCGCGAGCAGCTGGCTCTCCGCCTTAACCAGTGCGGCAAAGCTTGCCTCGCTCAAAGCTTGTCGATAATCGCTTTTGCCGCTGGCCAGCAGTTCCTTGCCGGTGGCATCCGAGATCGCCCAGCGAGCAGTGAGCACGGCCTCGCCATCAAGCGCGCCGTCCAGGCGGATCACATCGACGGCGATCCGGTAGGTCGGCTTGAAATGGGGCATAAAGGGGAAAAAGTCGATCTTTTCCGTGCTGAGCAATTGCCCGAGGTTCTCACCCAGGACGGTCGTCAAGTCGTTTTCCAAAACCCCGACCCAGCGATTGAACTCGTCGAATTTAAACTGGTTGCCATGCTGACGCGTGGCGATCTGCGCACGTTTCAGCTGGTCCGGAACCGTTGTGGGGCCGACCCCCAATATGACCTCGGGGAGGTCGGCGAGGGCCGGCGTTTCGTCCAGCTGTGCCATGGTCAGAAAACTGAAATAAGTAACATGAGGGGCACTGCGACTGAGACAGCCTGCCAGCAAAAGCAGGCAAGCCACCAGGAGCCCGGCGATTCTGACGAGATAACGTGTGCGGGTGATCATTGCTTGTCTCCCTCCTTGCCGAGGATCAGGGCCTGTGGATTACGCTCCAGGTACTCCAGCAGCGAGCGGATGGAACGAATCGCCATGGACAGTTCATTGGTGACCGTACGGGCGTTGTAATTCAACGCTGAGTCCGGCCCCAGGGTCGACTCGATGCCCTGCATGACATTCTGCAGGTTTTCGAGTGCGGCGTTGACCTTCGGAATCGTCTCTTGGTTGACCTGGCCCGACATGGATTTGATCTCACCTAGCGTCGCGCTCAGCTCCTTGACTGCAACCTGAAGCTCCTGGCCGATCTTGCCAAAGGGCACCTGCTCAACTTTGCTGAGGATATTGTCGACCCGATCGACAATCCGTTCCAGCGGCGTCGGGATCGTCGGGAAGACCGGGTAGCCGTTCTGCTCTTTTAATGTGGCCGGTGGTGCCTCCGGATAGAAGTCGAGATCGATATAGAGCTGCCCGGTCAGCAGACTGCCGGTCTTTAGTTGCGCCCGTAACCCTTTGTCAATCAGCTGCTGGTAGCGGTCGATCAGCAGAGTCTTGTTTGCCTCATCTTCTTGGATCTCTTGCTCCTTGGCCTGTCCCACGACGATGTCGCCTTCCTCGTTAATGAGCGATTTCATCCGTTCAGGTTCCATCACGATCTGGACCGGGATAAGGAAATCGAGGTGTTTTAAGTCATATTGCAGCTCGACACTGACTACTTCACCGACTTTGATCCCCTTGATTTCAACCGGCGCGCCCGGCGAGAGGCCGCGAACGCTCTGGTCGAAATACATCAGGAAAGAGCGCTTGACCGTATAGACATCCTCATTGCTGGCTTCCTGGTTCGGGTAGAGCTGGAATTTTTCATTTTCTTCCGCCATTTCTCCCGGCTGGTCGTACTGGCGCAGCCCGAAAGCCATGCCGCCCGTCATGACTGAGACCAAAGATTGTGTGTCCAGCTTGATGCCGGTCGCATCCATGGTGAAATCGACCCCGCTGGCGTTCCAGAAGCGGGTATTCTTGAGCACCTTCTCGTGAAACGGCGCATCGATGAAAACCTTGATCAGCACCTGCTCCGCCTGTTCGTCAAAGTCGTAATCGACCACCTTGCCGACCTTGATGCCGCGATAGTAGATCGGCGAACCGAGATCGAGTGAGCCAAGGGTTGCTGACTCCAGGATAAAATGCCGGCCCGCTTGCCCCGCAGTCATGATTGGGGGCTTTTCCAGACCCTTGAAATGTTTTTGCGATTTGCCTTGCCGGGAAGGATTGATGCCGATGTAAGCCCCGGAGAACAGCGTCCCCAAGCCCGAGACTTCTCCCGCGGCCACGCGTGCGCGCACTACCCAGAACTGGGTACCCTCGGTCATGAACTCCTCTGCCTCTCTGTCCATGCTGACCGTGACGACGACTCCGGAAAGGTCTTCACTCAAGGCGATCCCGGAGACCTTGCCGATCTCGACATCCTTGTACATGATCCTGGTCTTGTCCGCTTCTAGGCCTTCGGCGGTAACGAAGCTGATGGTAATGGTCGGGCCCTTTTCCGTCATCGCCTTGTAGGCCAGCCCGCCGCCGATCAACAGGGCGATTATGGGCACGACCCAGACGATCGAGAAGGTGCGCTTGGTCTGCACGGCCGCTTGCGGAGCCTGTGCGACATGGGTCATCTCCGGTTTTTCTTCACTCATGATTCCTCCTCCACAACATCCCAGATCAGGCGTGGGTCGAAACTTTCCGCAGCCAGCATGGTCACCACGACGACTGCGGCAAAATAGATGACGGCCGGACCGGCGTCAATGTTAGCCAAAACACCGAGTTTGACCAGGGCGATCAGAATGGTCACAACGTAGACGTCGAGCATCGACCAGCGGCCGATCGCCTCCGTGAGTTGATAGAGCCGGGTGCGATCCGTGGGTTTTTTGATCGATTTGAATTGGATGGACAGCAGCAGGTAGATCAGAATCATGAACTTCATAAACGGCACGAAGATGCTCGCGGTAAAAATCACCAGGGCGATCTCCCAGGAGCCGCTGTGGATGAAGTAGATCACACCGCTCATGATGGTGTCCGCCTGGGTCGCGCCCAGGGCCGAGGTCACCGTCATCGGTAGGACATTAGCCGGAATATAGAAGATCATGGCCGCCAGCACCAGAGCCCAAGTACGGGCGAGGCTGTTCGGTTTGCGCTGATGCAGTGCGGCGCCGCAGCGCGGGCAATGTGACGCCTGGCCGCGTGAGGGCTCCTGCCAACGGCTGAGCAGGTGACAGTCGTGGCAGCTGACCAGCCCCAGGCTTTTTGCCGAAGTATAGTTTGCTTTCACGGCGCTTTCTCCAAGCGTTCCCAGACCATGTGGGTATCGACTGCCGAGATGGCAAAGGTCAACACGAAAATCAGCAGCCCGAAGGCTAACACGGCCAGGCCCGGGATAATGGTCGCCATTTTGGCGAGCTTGACGATGGCAACCAAGATGCCCAGCATGTAGATTTCCATCATGCTCCAGGGTTTGACATGCTGGAACAGGCGAAACACGGGGATGGCAAATGGGAGCCGAATATTCAGCTTTAGAGGGATGAAAATATAAAGCAGGGCGAGCATCTGCAGCAGGGGAACCAGGACGCAGGTCAATAGCACAAGGGCCGTCAGCGGGATAATCCCCTGCTCGTACAGCTGTTGAATACCGCTCAGCAGTCCGGTCTCTCGGATAATCGCGCCGCTCTTCATGGCCAGGAATGGAAAGGTGACGGCCACGACGTAGAGCACCAGTCCGGCAATGGTCCAGGCCAGGGTGCGGTTGATGCTATCTGGCTTGGCACGGAACAGCACCGACCCGCAACGCACGCAACGCGCCGCGGCCCGTGTCGGCATTGGCGGGATATTATGGATCAGGTCACATTCGTGGCAGGCTATCTGGTGCATCATTCCCGATCGTTCAACCAGAGAAAATTGAGCTATATCCTGAAAGATAAGTTATATAAAGCCTGGTTATCACAAAGGCAAGGAGACAACAAGACGTAAGAGGTTATCGCTGATTACAAAAAGCGTGACTTCCTTTGCGTCTTTACTCCCCCCTTCTTCTGCGCCTAGGCGTTATGATGTTCTTCCCGCTTGTTGAGCAATGTTAACATCTTAACAGCTAATCTTTATTTGGAAAACAGGGCCAGAAAAATAGGTGATTAAAAATCCCATTCAATAATAACTCTCAATCATCTTTGGCCAGCAATTGGCAATTGTAGCCATAACCCCTCAGCAGGTTGCATGCGCCGATCGATTCGAGCACGGCCTTGTGGGCGATCTTTGCATTGTACCCTTTGAACATGACCTCATTCCATTTGGGGTGGCCATGTTTTTTCAGCCGCTCTTCGTTGATCAGGATAGTGAAGTGCACAGTGCCGACCAGGTCATTGGCCAAACCATCCTGCTCTTGGATCATGGTGGCCAGAACGGAGCGTACCCCGTAGGTCTCCACCGGTCGGTCGAGCCAGGCATAATCGTCCGGGGTGATGGTCGTGTACAGGTAGATTTCGGCCGCTTTCTTGGTCCGCGGCAGGGCAACCAGGTCGAGACCGGTCTGTTCGGTCAGCAGCTTGTAAGGTTTGCCGGCCGTAATGATCACCAAGTCGAGTTTGCCGGTCTTGAGGTCGATCAGTGACTGCTCGTAACTTTCATTGACATAGGTGAATTGTTTGCCATAAAAGTCGGCGATGACATCGGCGGTGATGCATGATCCGCTGCTCGCGGGACCGCAGCTGACAATGAAGGTCTCCTCACCGGCAAAATCGAGCTGTCTCTCCTTCGACTTGACGACATGGATTTCGTCGTGATAAAGCGGCATGACCACCTTGATCTCGTCCTGGATCTCCTGGGCGGTGTTCTGGTAGAAGTTGCGCGCCGCCTTCATGTAGGCATCCAGCTGGAAAATGGCGAACTCGGTGTCATTGTTGAACAGGGCGACGATGTTGGCCCAGGATCCGTCCGAGGGGAGGACCTGGAGGTTGATCCCGACCTTGTCGGTCTGTTTTGCGATCTCCTGGCCGATCTGGTAATAGGTCCCCTGTTCGTCACCGGTCATCAGGCGCAGGTCGATCGCCAGGACCGGAGCGATCGAAAGCCAGGTCAACAGGCCCAGCCATAGCAGCAATTTCATTAACCTTCTCCCCTTCGGCGCAAGCCGATCATCGACAAAAGCAAGACCTCGGCCCGCCGGGTTCATGCTGCACGGCTGCAAGCAAACGCTCAGCTTATTTCAACCCGACATCCTTGACCGCACGCTTGCCGCTCTCCGAGACGTCTTTCTGGTGTGCTTCCCGGCAGGCAAGAGTTGATTTGCACTTTAACACAAATTCTTCAAATATCATCGGAACATTCATTGACTTCATAGGTCAATACCGCCACGGCACGCTCCGGTTGTGCGGCGGCATTGTAGAGCGCATATCGCTTTGCTAACTATTCGATCCTGGGCTGTCGCTCGCTGGGCCCTGTGCCCCTGGGACCGGTTGACGCGCGGGCGGCGTCAGCTTGAGGATCAGGTAACCGCCGATCCCGGCGATCAGGGATCCGGAGAGGATGCCAATCCGGTGCGTCAACAGGTAAGCCTCTGCATCGCCGCCGATATGCTCGAAGGCCAGGCCGCCGATGAACAGGCTCATGGTGAAGCCTATCCCGCACAGGGCTGCGACCCCGAACAGATGGCGGGATGTGGCCCTGGCGGGCAGCTGCGCGATGCCCAGCTTGATGGCCAAGGTCGAGAAACCGTAAACACCGACCAGTTTGCCGATAACCAGACCCAACATGATGCCGAGCGGGACCGGGTGAAAAAGATCGCCGATGCCCATGCCGGCCAGCGGGATGCCGGCGTTTGCGAAGGCGAACACCGGCAGGATGAGGTAATTCACCCACGGGTGCAATTCATGCTCGAAATATTCCAGCGGCGAGTAGCCGGGTCTCTTCTTGCTGTGTAGCGGGATAGCGAAGGCCAGCGCAACACCGGCCAGCGTGGCATGCACGCCGGACTTGAGCACGAATACCCAGAGAAAAGCACCTATCCAGAGGTAGGGGGCTAAGTTCTCGACTTTCATGCGATTCAAGATAAACAGCACGAGCAGGCAGAGGTGGGCCATGACCAACATGCTGATGGAGAGGTCGCCGGAGTAGAACAGGGCGATGATGACGATCGCGCCGAGGTCGTCCATGATCGCCAGGGCGAGCAGGAAGATCTTCAGCGAGGGGGGCACCCGGTCGCCGAGCAGGGCGAGGACGCCAAGGGCAAAGGCGATATCGGTGGCCGCAGGGATCGCCCAGCCATTCAGGGCGGCAATATCTCCAGCGTTGATCAGAACGTAGATCAGGGCGGGAACGACCATGCCGCCGAGTGCCGCGACACCCGGGAGGATGATCTGCGCCCGGCTGGACAGCTGGCCAACCAGTACCTCGCGTTTGACCTCCAGGCCGATCAGGAAGAAGAAGACCGCCATCAGGCCGTCATTGACCCAGAGAAGCAGGGGCTTGGCGATGTGGAGATCGCGTCCGAGGCGCACCTCGAAGGGGGTCTCCAGGAAATAATCATAGAGGTTGTGCAACGGTGAGTTGGCAAACAGCATCGCCAGCACAGTGGCAATCATCAGCAGGATGCCGACCGAGGACTCCTTCTTCAGGAACTCCTTCAAAAAAGGGGGCATTGATATCTCCAATGGGGGCAAAATAGCGTCTCTCTTGTCCGCGTTTGACCGACCCTGTGTGCTGACTCCCGGAAAGGCTCAAGTATCTATCCGGAATATTTGAAACTTTACCATTAGGTGCCAGAACTGGCAACTGCTCAGGCAAACTCAGATCTGCGGCAAAGTTAATGCCCGCAAGTCTGCTGCAAGCGGCTTTTAAGGTTTACAATCAGGGCGTTTGCGCTACTATTGTTTAAATTGCATGTGGGCAATTGCCCCTCGCGAAACATTCGTTAGCACATGTAATAACATTATTGATTACGCAATCTTTCAGGAAAGGAACGTTACACGATGAAATTTCGCACCCTCTGGACAGGACTGATTCTCCTGGTGCTTCTGGTCACCGGCTGTTCCAGCACAATTGTCACCGGCTCCTGGAAAGACCCTAACTATAGCGGCCAGGTCAAGAAAGTCTATATTATTGGCATTGCCAAACAGGAGACAACCAGGCGCCTCTTCGAGGACGAGTTCCGCAAACAGTTGGCCCCCTTTGGGGTTACCGGCATCGCCAGCTACAGTGACCTGCCAGCAAGCGAAGAGGTCAACAAGGAGAAGATCGAGGCTAAGGTCAGGGCAAACGGTGCCGATTCGGTTCTCTTGGCCCGCGCCATCGGCAAGCGTACCGAGGAGGTTGTCAATCCCGGCCGGATCTCGAGTTATGACTACGGCCCGCGCGGCTATTACCCTGATCCTTACTACCGCAACTATGGTAGCTATTACGCGCGCAGCCGGGACATTGTCTACCAGCCGGCAACCGTGAGCCAGTTCGAGGTTGTGACCGTCGAGGCCAACCTTTACAATGCCGCCAACGCTGAATTGATCTGGTCGGCACAACTGGAGACCGTGGTCGAGGAGAACCTGGAAAAGCAGATTGCGGATTTTATTGAAACCGTCACCAAGGATCTGAAAGCGAAGGGGCTTATCTAGATCTTTTCATGATCGTCCTGTTGCGGTTGCAGGTTGGCCCAGACCACCGGCAAAATGTTGCCGGAGGTTGCGGACGCATAGATAAGTTCCACATTCTCGGGGGATTCCATACCCAGCGCAGTTCAGCTTTTGCGTTGGGGGTGAAATCCCCTGATAAATTTTGCATAAATGCTTTGTCAAATCGACCCGCGAAGATTAACATGTGGCAAAATTACGACCGATGGGCCGGTTGCCGACGTTTCCTCCCGTAATATCAACGTTTCATAACCTGAAGAATTAACATAAATCGATGCAGCAATTTTCTTTTCTGTCGAACAGATTTTTTGAGCGCTTGCGCCAGACCCTGGGGGTGCTGCAGAGCTCTTTCCGGATCAGCGAAAACACCTTCCTGATTATCCTTGCAGTTGTCATCGGCCTGCTAGGTGGGTTGGGCAACTACGCTTTCCGCAAGACCATTGCCTTTATCCGTTGGGCCATTTTTGAGCAGAGCCAGCAACTGTTTGGCTATTCCCTTGAAGAATGGAGCCTGACGCGGCTGGCCGTGGTGCTCTGCCCGGTGATTGGCGGCCTGCTGATCATCCCCCTCTGGCACTGGTTTGGCAAGGACCTCAAGGGCGGTTTCTCTGGCTTCCTCGAGCGGGTCAACCTGCGTGGAGCCAAACTTCACCTGCGGCCGATCTTTACCCGCGGCCTTGGGGCGGCGATCACCATCGGCAGCGGCGGTTCAGCCGGACAGGAAGGTCCGATCGCCATGATCGGCGGAGCGATCGGGTCCCAGTTCGGACAGATGTTCAAGATGAGTGGCGACCGTCTAAAAGTGCTGGTCGCGTGCGGCGCCGCGGCCGGCGTAGCGGCAACCTTCAACGCCCCGATTGCCGGGGTGTTCTTCGCACAGGAAATCGTGCTGCTCTCGGCGTTCGAACTGTCGAGCTTCACTTCCATCGTCATCTCCAGCGGTATGGCCACTGTCGTTTCACGGGCTTTGCTCGGCAACCATTCGGAGATTACTGCACCGCTTTACGTGGTACAAAATTACTGGGAACTGATCCTGTACGTTCTCCTCGGTCTGCTGATCGGCGCCTTCGCCGCCCTGTTCATTGAAACCCATTTTCGTATTAAGGATCATTTCTCCGGGTTGCCGCTGCCCAAACTGGCCAAGCCGGTTCTCGGCGGCCTTTTGGTTGGTATGATCGGCTTTGTCTGTCCCCAGGTTTTCGGTAACGGTTACGAGTTCATCGAAAAAGTGCTGATGGGTGACCAGCTCCTGCACCAGCCGGCCTGGTACCTGCTCGGTATTCTGATCATCGCCAAGGCGGTCGCAACGTCCATTACCCTCGGCTCCGGCCTGCCCGGCGGACTGTTCGCCCCGTGCCTTTATCTTGGTGCGGTCACCGGTGGTTTCTTCGGCAAGGTCGCATCCATGCTGTTGCCGCAGGTCAACATCGCGCCCGGAGCCTATGCCCTGGTCGGCATGGGCGCCTTCCTCTCTGCTGCGACACATTCGCCGATGACGGCAATCTTCCTTCTCTTCGAGATTACCGACAGCTACGAGGTTATCGTACCGATAATGCTGACCTGTGTCATCGGTACTGCGGTGGCGCGTCATTTCAAGAAAGACAGCCTCGAAACCGTTGAACTGTCGCGTGCCGGCATCGATCTCGAAGCCGGCAAGGAGCGCAACATCATGAAGTCGCTCAAGGTCGGCGACGTCATGGAGCGCGACGTTGAGACCGTTCCGGAAAATATGCCGCTCGGCCAGTTTGCCCGCTTCATTGAGCAGACCCATCACACCAACTTCCCCCTGGTTAACAGCCGTGGAGAACTGTCCGGCATTATCTCTGTGCAGGACTTCATGGGGGTGGTCTTCGAACGCGACCTGATGGACCTGGTCGTGGTCAAGGAGCTGGCGACTACCGATGTGATCACAGCCCACGCCGACGAGGACCTGGATATGACCATGCGCAAGATCGGCTATCGCAATATCGAGCAGCTGCCGGTGGTCGACCGCGCCACCCATCGCCAGCTGGTCGGCATCATCTCCCGCCGCGATATCGTGGCCGCCTACAACCGGGCCCTGATGACCCGGAGCCTCGAGGAACATTGATTTGACGGACCTGCTTGACCAACTCAACCCGATGCAGCAGCTGGCTGTACAGCACGATTCCGGGCCGCTTTTGCTGTTGGCCGGGGCGGGCTCAGGGAAAACCCGGGCGCTGACCCACCGGATAGCCTGGCTGGTCCAGAAGTACAAGGTAGACCCCTGGCAGATCCTGGCTGTAACCTTTACCAACAAGGCCGCCGGGGAGATGAAGGCGCGCCTTGAAGAGTTGCTTGGCGATGTTCAGGGACTGTGGGTCAGCACCTTCCATGCCGCCTGTGTGCGAATCCTGCGCCAGGAGATCGAAGCCCTCGGCTTCAAACGCAACTTCACTATTTACGACGACCAGGACCAGGAGCGCCTGCTCAAGACCATCCTGCAGGAGCTCGGCATCGATGAGAAGACCCTGAAGCCGCGTGCGGTGGCCGCCGCGATCGACCGGGCCAAGAATCGTGGCCTGTGGCCCGACCAGCTTGACGACGGCGATTACCAGACGGCCCAGATCACGCGCATCTACGCACTTTACCAGGAGCGCCTGCAACAGGCCAACGCCCTCGACTTCGGCGACCTCCTGATGCAGACCGTGCGGCTCCTCGAGGAGCACCCGGCCGTTCTGGAAAAGTACCGCCAGCGTTTTCATTATCTGCTCGTCGATGAATTCCAGGACACCAACCAGGTCCAGTACCGGCTGGTCCACCTGCTGGCCTCCGGACATGGCAACCTGTGCGTGGTCGGTGACGATGACCAGTCGATCTATCGCTGGCGCGGTGCCGAGATTGGCAACATCCTTGGCTTCGAGCGCGACTACCCCGGCTGCGAAACGATCCGGCTGGAGCAGAACTACCGCTCGACCAGCACCATCCTCGACGCGGCCGGAGCCGTGGTCGCCCACAACACCGGCCGCAAGGTGAAGAAACTCTGGACGGAGAATGCCGCCGGTGCAGGGGTGACGCTGGAGACCCTTCCTGACGATCTCGAGGAAGGCCGTTACCTGGCCGGGGAAATCAACCGCCTGAAACGTGATGGCCGCCGGCTGAGAGATATTGCAGTCTTTTATCGTACCAACGCCCAGTCGCGGGTCATTGAGGAGGCGCTGCGCAACGAGGGGCTTCCTTACGTGATGTTCGGCGGGGTGAAATTCTATTCGCGCCTGGAGATTAAGGACATCCTGGCCTACCTGCGCATCATCAGCAATCCGGCCGATTCGGTCTCGGCGCGACGGATCGTCAATGTCCCGGCGCGCGGCATCGGCGCCGTCACGGTCAAAAAGATCGCGGCTTTTGAAGCTGAATCCGGGGGCTTCCTGTCGGCCTGCCGTCGGGCCATGGACCGCGGCGCACTGAGTGGCGCCGCGGCGACCAAGGTCAAGGCCTTTGCCGACCTGCTTGATGATTTCACGGTGCGTGCCGCAACGACGCCCTATCCCCAGTTAACCGCGGAACTGGTCGAAGAGACCGGCTACGGCCCGCAGCTGCGCGCGGAACGAACCGAAGAGGCGCGGAACCGGCTGGATAACCTGGAGCAATTGCTGGCCGGCATGGAAGAGCATTTCGGCAGCGAAGGGACGTTGGAGGAATACCTCGAGCAGGTTGCCCTGATCACCGATCTCGATTCCCACGATCCGAGTCTCGACCGGGTCACCCTGATGACCCTGCATGCCGCCAAGGGGCTCGAGTTTCCGGTGGTGTTCATGGCGGGCATGGAAGAAGAGCTTTTCCCGCACAGTCGTTCGGCCGAGGGACGCGAGGAGCTCGAAGAGGAGCGCCGCCTCTGCTACGTCGGCATGACCCGCGCCATGGACAAGCTTTACCTGACCCACGCCCGCAGGCGGCGCATTTTCGGCGACTACCAGTTCAACCCGCCGAGCCGGTTCCTCGCCGAAATCCCCGCACACCTTCTCGACCGGCCGTCAGCGACCGGCCTGCACAAACCGGCCAGCCATAACCTGGCCTCGCTTTTTGACCAGGCTGACCCTGATTTTCCCGAGGCGGAACCCTTTATCGATGACGATGAAGTGCGTATCGTTCCCGATGCCGAAGAGGGTTTGCGGATCGGTCTGCAGGTTCGCCACCTCAAGTTCGGCATCGGTACCGTACGCCGCATCGAAGGGCAGGGGGACAACCAGAAGGTCACGGTGTATTTCCACCGTTTCGGCCCGAAGAAACTACTCGTCAAGTTCGCTGGGCTAGAGCCTGCCTGAAGAATCATTTCAAAACAAACTGCTTAACGCTAAAGACGCAAAGAAAGATCAATCAAGGCGTAAAGGGGCCCCCTCTTGGCC
>Ga0316188_10000575_pt1 | contig 16073 bp, 33 predicted proteins | sample Phiworburrow1_MG_FD_204933 | JGI IMG/M metagenome (GOLD analysis project Ga0316188, IMG submission 204933) | Coastal sediment microbial communities from Maine, United States - Phippsburg worm burrow 1 | ecosystem: Environmental > Aquatic > Marine > Coastal > Sediment | place: USA: Maine...
CGAGCTGAAAAAAGCCATGGGGAAAGAGTGGTCCACGGATGTAGAAGAGGATGTCCTTGAGATGGTGACCGCCGAAGAGTGAGCAACTGGCCGCCCTTCGGGGCGGCGCTTCCCCCTGAAAGGACTCGACCCCATGAGCACGTTCCACTTCGTCACCGTCACCGATGCCCCGGGGCAACCCGTGCGCAGCTACCCCGCCCTCAACAAGGCGGCCGCGATCGCTATGGCCCGGCGCATCTTCGACACGGGCTTTGCGGGCGTCGTCGTCAAGGTCTTCGAGGGCAAGGCCAGCGACAACGTCGACCGCGACCCGATCAGAGTCTTCGGCTGACTCCCCACCCCTCGCCGCCTCTCGCCCTCCTCGGTCCGCCGCGGAGGGCTTGCTGCGTGAAGGAGCCGGAAAGACGATGGCTAACAAGGTGTTGCAGTTGACCGCCGCGGAGTCGAGCACGTGGGCCGACGACGAAGGCGAGGATGTCGGGGCAGCCTTCCGCTTCGAGGCGCGCGAGACGGCGCTTGCGCTCTGCGACGAGGGGCAGACGGTCGAGATCCTTGACGCGGACGGCACCGTGCTCGACTCGCTCACCGCTTACGATGGCGACGACGCAGAGGGCGCGTGACGGCCCGCCGGAAGAACGAGCGCACCCGCGGCCCCCTCACCACGATGCGCCTCGGCGCCCATGGCCGCGCAACGCTCGACGCCCTCGTGGCGGACGACGGCGCCGCGGAGCCTGGCGAGGGCGCGCCCGACGGGACGATCGTCGACACGGTGACGCGGCTGCTCGACGCCGAAGCGGCGCGCCGCGGGATCGATGTGGCACCGTGAGCGGCGAACGCCACGCCGCCGGGCTCGCGCGACGAGCGCGCATGAACCCGCTTCCCCGCCGGGCTCAAGCGCCGCGCCCTCGCCGCGCCCTGTTCCTGGACATCGACGGGGTTCTAAACTTCAACCTCTACGACCTTAACGCGCCCAAAGACCCGCGCATCCTCGACCGCGCATGCGTCGCTCGGGTCCGCGCCATCGTCGAAAGCAGCGGCTGCGAAGTGGTCCTTTCGTCGTCATGGCCTGAGGATGTCGCACGCGAGATCCTGTCCAGTTACGGGATCGACATCGACGACGCGCTCAACGAAGACCGCAAGACGTACGCGGGGCGCCCCGTCGCGATCAAAGATTGGATCGGGGCGAACCCTGATGTTGTCTCGTGGGCTATCCTCGACGACGACAAGATGACCGGATGGGTCGCGGCGCGGCTAGTGCGAACCGATTCCGACGTGGGCATCACCGATGCGGACGTCGAGCGTGTCATCGTGCTCCTGGCCTTTGAACGAAGGGTGGCACCGTGAGCCCCTCGATCCATGACCAGCTTGCGCGCGCCGCCGCGTGGTCCGAGGAGCACCACGAGCCCGGCACGTTCGCGCAGTCCGCGCCGACGTTGCGCCACCTGCTCGCGGAGCACGACCGCGGCGCGCTCGACCTGTCGGCGCTGCCCGAGCCGAGGCCGGGAGAGGGCGTGCGGTCGGGCCTCCTCGACAGGCTACGAGACGTGGGGATCGACGTGTGGGAGGAGCAGAGTTAGAGAGCGGCAGTTGCGCGGATGTGCTATGAAGAAAGCCCAGCGGCAGTGAGACGCCCCGGGCTACGGTCCAACCTGATAGCGAGATTGAACATGAAGACGATAGCAGAAACCGGCGAGCATGACGGGTACGACGGCGCTCTGAAAGTGTGGTCAACCGAAGGCGGCGAGACCTGCATTTCCACGAGCGCCGCAGAGGCCGCAAACCACTACGAGAAAGCGATCGGGGACCGCGTCGGGAAAGACGGGGAGCCGGCGGGGGGCGATGTTCCGGGCGCGGAGTGGGCGAAAGAGCGCGCTGATAAGGTGCTGCGTTTCAAGAACGAGGACGGCTCTATCACCGTGCGAACGTGCGGGGAGTGGGCCGAGTCCGATCCCGTCGGATACTTCGGTAGCTGGAACTGAGCCTTCACCGGCCCAGCGCGCGCAGGATGGCATCGACGTCGAGCACGTAGCGGATCATCCGCCCGCCGTCGCGGCCTCCGGCGATCGTGTGCCCCTTGCGCGCGATGCGCTGAAACCCGGCGCCGTCCCGTTGCCCGCCGTCGATGCCCCACGAGTCTTCGAGCGCGATCCACGTGTGCTCGGTCCCGCCGCCGTCCGCCCCGCCCCCAACGATCACGACGTCGCCCGCCATCGGCCACAGGGCCGACCGGAGCGCGTCCGCCTCGCTGGCGATCCGGACAAGGTCAGCCATCGCTTGCCCGGTGCGGTAGGGCGCCGCGAGCAGGGGATGCGCGATGAAGCGGCGCAGCACGGCGCGCGCGGTGAGGGCGCAGCCGCTCATGGTCGCCATCTCAGCCGCGCGCGCAGGCGTCTCCCCGGGCGCGACGAGGTCGAGGTAAGCAGCTCGCGCGCAGGGGTCCGCCGGGTTGGCGCTCATCCTCGCGAGGCCGCGCGCGTAGGCCGCGACGTCGGCACGGGTCGCGCCCGTGCGCAGCGTCGGGGGCGGCTCGACTTCGGAAGGGGAGAGCGCGGACGGATCGAAGGGGTCAATCATGCCCGAGTCTAGCAGCGCGCGGGGCCGGCGCTCATGAAGGCCCGCCGCTCGACGTGCGCCACGGCCACGCGGGATCGTCGGGAGAGGGCGGGCGCACGTAGCCGGCCGCGCGCGAGCCGTCGGACGCCTTTGTCGGGAGACCGAGGCGACGCCGCTCGGCCTCGTGCCCGCGGCAGTACTGCGCCTCGGGGATGCGCGAGAGCGAGCCCGTGAGCCACGCGCGGGCGATGCGCCACCACGGCGTGCGCGGAGCCCGGGGCGGCGCCGCGGGCGGGGTGCGGTAGATGGTCGTCACGCCGTGGGAGCCTCCTCGGCTTCATCGCCGCGCGTAGGCCACCCGTCGGGCGGAGCAGGCGCCGCGAAGAGGGCCTCGACCCGGTCAAGGATCGCGGCATCGTCGAGCCCTTCGACGGCGGCAACAGGGGCGTAGCGCGACTCCATTGGGGGCGCGTCGTCGCTCATGTCGAACGGATCGCCGCGGGAGAATTCGAGGCTTTCGCCCACCGCGTGAAAGTCGCCCCCGTGGCGGCCGATGCACAGCGAGACCGAGAAGCCCCCACGCTCGCGCCATGCGTCGTCAAGTTCGTCTGTCGCTCTGCCCGCACTCACTTCGCACCCCCATCCGCCGCGCCCGCGCGCAGGTCCGCAAGCTGCGCGGCGAGGGCGTCCCGCTCGCGCACAGCGACCGCCTCAGCGCGCATCGCAGCTTCGATGTCCGCCACGCACTCCGAGCCAGGCGCGGCCCGTCGCGAGGCAGCCTCCGCAGCTTCGACGGCGAGCAGGCGCGCGGCGAGCCGCTCGATCCTCGGGTCGTCCGCGGGCAGATCCGGCGCCAGCTCGCGCGCGCGCTGGTACGTCGCGAGGGCGTCCGCGGCGATGGGGCCCGCGACGCGGAAGAACCGCTCGACGGCCGCGCAGGAGCCGAGGAGCAGGGGAGCGAGGAGGAAGGCGACGAGGGCACGAGGGAACTTCACGGCGCCCCCGCGAGCGCATCTTCCACGATGTCGTCGATCGAGTTGGTTGGCGCCCACTTCTTGCACCGGGCGAGCGCATCCCGGAGCCGCGCATCCTCTTTCGTCAGTCGCTTGATCTCGTCCGCAGCCTTGTCTTGCTCCCCAAGCCGAGCCGTTTTGATGGCCCCCGCGATCAACTGCGCATCGACGCCCGTGAGCCTGAAGAGCGCGAGCAGCGCGCCCGCCTGCTCCCCATCGCACGGGTCGTAAACCTCGCTCGGCTCCTGAGCTTCGGCGATGTTCCGAAGCGTCTCGCGCGCCCCGTCGCGCTCGACGGTGAGCCGCTCGATCTCCGCGAGCAGCCCGGGGACCGCGTCGAGGAGTAGCGCCTCGGCCTCGCTACCCTCGCAGCCGAGGCAATCCTTGCACGAGCAGGGGAGCGCGCTCCACGTCGCGAGCGCCTCGCAGATCTTGTCGAGGTCCACGCTCACGAGGCGCCTCCCGCCTGCTCCTCGCGCAGCGCCTCAAGTCGCGCAATGAACCGCGCGGCCTGCTCCGGATCGTTGGTATTCACCGTGACAACGTGCCCGGTTCGCGAGGCGAGGCACCGGGCGGCGGTTTCCGCGTCACAGCGCGGAGCAGGGGCGGCGACGTCGCGAACATGGCGCGCCACTTCGGCGCGGGCGATATCCTCCATGCGAGCGAACATGTAGCGCCCCGCCGCCCGAACGGAGAGCACGACAAATGGGACGGCTGCAAAGATCCACGAGTACACAGGGACGATCATGCCGCGGAGCATAGCACACGAGGCGCCTGAAGTAAAGCCTTGCAGGCAGCAAGCGCCTAGCGTATGCTCCGGGCCATGCTGATACGACTTGAGGGCGAAGACATCGAGAGCGCCGTGGAGCGGCTGCGTAAGCGCGGCGGGGATCGAGACTGGACGAAGGCGATCACGCGCGTCTTGACGGAGCGCGACGAGGCCGATCGCGTCGTCGAGAGGGCGCGGGATGTGCAAGGCGAGCCGGCGCCGAAGAAGAGCAAGGCGGTGAAGCGGTGAGCCCGAGCAAAGGGGCGATCAAGTTCGCGCGCGGCATCTTCGAGGAGATGTTTCAGCGCGCGGCGACAGTCGACGATGGCGATCACCTAGTGATCCTCGCGATCGCGTTTGACGCCACCGAGAAGGCAGCGCGGGCGCAGTACGAGCAGGGCATCGCCGAAGAGCGCGAGGCGTGCGCCGTCGTCGCGGCGACAACGAGCATCGGTTGCACGATCGGCTGCCGCATCGCGTACAACATCCGCGCCCGGGCGAAGTCGTGACCGCGACCCTAGCCCATCAGCGCCTCGTCATGGCCGCGGATGCCTACATGCTCGGGCTGCTCGCCCCGGTGAAGCCGTGAACCCTGACGACCTGCGCGCCCTGTGGAGCGCGGTGACCCTTGACGACGCCTGTGATATCCTCGCCGCCATGACCATCGACAAGCCCAAAGCTCACGCCCTCGCCGCCCGCATCATCGCGGATCTCGACGCGCTCTCGCTGCTCGATCCCCGCGCTCTCGAAGCTTTCGCCGTCGTCTCGGTCGACATGCGCGCCCTCTACCCGGGCGCGCAGCGACAGGACCCCACGACGCCGCCCGATCCTGGGGAGGGCGCCCCGCCTGCGGTGGAGTAGAGCCGCCCGCGCCTTCGAGCCCCGCACTGCCCCACGGCGGCCGGGGCTTGGGGGCGTGGAGGCGCCAGGATATGACCATGCGAACACGCACGATGAAGAAAGCGATTCCGGAGCAAGACGCGATCGCGATGATGATCGAAGGATATCTGTGGTGCTGGCTCGATGGCCCCGGCCTGTTCATCCGGCTGAAGAACGGTTCGGTTCCCGCGGACTACATCACCGCTTCCGACGAGGAAGACGCCGCGTTCATCCGGTCCGCGAGCGCCGCCGAAACAAGCGTTCCGCCGCTGCCTATCCAGCGCGGCGATTCGACAACGATCGGCGGGCTCGTCGTCGACGACGCCCTCTTCGACATGGTGGAGAAGGGCCACGGCGCCGTCGCCTGGCGCATCTGGAACAGTTACCTCGTCGCCCGCAACAACGCCGGGGAGACGGTCGCCATCTGGATGATGCCGAAGGACAGCGGGCTTTTCGAGTGCTTTTTGGCGGAGCACGCCGGGCACGTGTGGGCCTGCAACAAGAGCTTCGTCATGCGCATCTCGCCGCCCGCAAAGGACCTTGAGAAGATGCGCAAGACGTTTGCCGGGCCGGCCGTCGCCGCCGCCCTCGCGCGCAACATCGCGCTCGCTGAGGGCGGCGTAGCTCTGCCCCTCCGTCGCGCCGATAGCGTGGCGAGCGTTGGCGAGTGCCAGTTCCCGGCAATCCAGCTCGACGCCATCGAGGCCAACTGCGGCAAGGATCTGGAGTGGCTCGCCGGGGGAGTCGGGCAGCCCATCGGCGCACGCCGAGGTGGCGAGGTGGTGGCGGTGGTCATGCCCTTCGCAGCAAAGTGACCCTCCCGCACCTCCTCGCCCCGTGCTCGCCGGCAAACCGGCGGCCGGGGCTTGGGGGCGTGGAGGCTATATGAGAACCGATACCGACGATCTTCCGGCCATCGACCCAGCACGAACGCACCTCGACATCATTCGCGACGTTTTGCGCATGATGGAGAATTATCAGCCGACCGTCGACGGGCCCAACGATCAGGGATACTTGGACTGCGCCGAGTGCGGGTTCCCCCTGAACGGAAACGTAAAACCCGGCCTGCTGCACAGTACATTTAAAGACCATCTGTCTCATGTCGCCGGATGCAATTGGCTTCGCGGGATCGCCGAGTTGCAGGCGTGGGTCCGCGTGGAGGAGCGACTCGAAGAGGAGAGCGAAAGCTCGGATCGCTGACTCCATGACCCTCCCGCACCTCCTCGCCGCCCTGCTCGGCTGCGCCCTCTCCCGGCGTGTCCCGAACTACCGCCGGGTCCCCGTGGCCCTCGCGTGGCTGCTCGCGCTCGACCTCGCCGCGCAGGCACTACGGCTCGCGCGGGGCGACGTCGACGCGAGGCTCGCGGCCTACGTCGCGGGCGGGGAGGTGCCGCCGTACGTCGGCGCGGCGCGCGCGGCGTGGGCCGTCGAGCAGGTGCTGCGCGCGGGCTGGTACGCGGTCCGCGCGGGCGCGGTGTGGCAGGTGCTCGCGGCGAGGGGAGTAGTCAAGCGCGGCTCAACAACTGGGCGCGGCGGCGGGGATCTGAAAGACGAAACCCCCGCAGGCCGTCGCCCGGGGGGTCTCTGTTGCGCTCCAGCTTCCCGGTCTCCCCGCATGTCTGCGGGGCCCTTAGGCTGGGGTTCCGTTGCTCGCATCCGAGCGATTAGCGCTGGTCTGCGCACCTTACTCGCTTTCGCTGCGCTTGCAAGCTCCCTCGTCCTCTTCGCCCTCTACCCGCTCGTCCGAGGCCGCCCGGCGGAACTCGCCGCCGTCGCGCTCTTCGTCGCCGCCCTCGCCGCCCAGCTCGTGGCCGCGACGCGCTACATCCTCCGGTGGCGCGCGCCCGACGCAGCGCAGGCCGTCGCGCTCGTCCTCGTGTGCGGGGCGCTCGCGGACGCCGCGGGGCCGTGGATCGTCGGGCAGCCTGTGCGCGACTGGTACGCGGGCGGCCCGTCCGGCGCCGCAATGTGGGGAGTCGTCGCGGCGATCGAGGCGGTCGCGCTGGCAAAATCGACCGGCCCGCGAAAATAGTTGGCGCGTGGCACTTGACCAGAAAAAGGCTTAGGCCTATTCTTTGGGTATGAAGAAGATGACCCGCAGCGAGATGGCCGCCCTGAAGAGGCTTGACGGCATCAACGCCAGATTCGTCCCCGATGCCATGGTCAACACCCTCGCCGCAAAAGGCCTTTGCACCGCTCAGGGCAACATCACGGACGCCGGCCGCGTCGCTCTCCCTTTTCGCACGCGCCTCGCGCGTGCGGCCATGGGCTCATGAGCCGCTCTCCGCCCATGAGCCACCCTCTCGACCTCGCCGCCCCCCTCCGCTCGCTCCGCGTCCTCGCAGGCGTCGACGGCGTGCCCATGACCGGCAAGGCGCTCGGGCAAACCCGGGGCGTCGCGCAGTCCACGGCGCACCAGGCCGAGCAGGCGGGCGACGGGATCACGCTGCGCACCCTCGCGGCCTACGTGGAGGGGATTGGGGGCGAGCTGGAGATCCGCGTCACGCTGCCAGGCGGTAGCCCTCGCGCGAATGTGCTATAAGTAAAGGCCCGGCGGCGTGGCCGAGCGAAAGAGTGTGATATTATGTGGGTGAGCAAGTGCTCTCACTGCGGCAAAGCGGGATGCCTGTTTTTTGAAGAGGCAAAGAATAGCGCGAAAGACAGAGTCTTGAACGGCGTCGATCTGGCGCGCGCGCACTACAGAGCCGGATTCAGAATCGCACGCATCGAGTTGCTCGCCATTTTGGACGAGTATCCAGCCGATCCAGCGGAGGCGGTGCGCAAGATCCGGATGCTCGCGGAGAGCTTCGGGGGTGACGGGCCTCTAGCTGTGCTCGACGTGGACTCCGAATAGCTCTCGCCGGTTCGCCTACCGCGACGCCCTCTCCCCTGAGTCGGCGGCGCACCGCGACGCCCTCGCCCGTGGTACGGTCCGCGGCGAGGTGACGTGATGGGGGAGTGCGACGAGGTGGGGCGGGTCTTGATCGGCCTCGGCGTGCTCGGCGTCACGATGATCTGGCTCGGCGTCGCGGTCGCGTGGAGCGCCGCGGTGCGAGTCTTGCGCGCGTCCCGGCTCTTTGTCGGGGCCGCGCATCGGAGCGCAGGGACGTGGATCGAACTGGAGCGGCGCGCCGTCGAGAGGCACGCGCTCCGGCTCAACCTCACGCGGGAGGAAACGTCCCCGGATGGCGAGCGCTCGGCGGTGCTACCTCCGGACGTGTAGGATTCGGCACGGGAGGGTAGCCCCCGCTCCTCTCCGCGGCTGCTTTCGCGGCGTCGACTTTGAGCACCATCCCGCCCATCATGACGCCGAAGTTTTCGACCTGCTCCCCGAGCTTGGCCAGCGTCGCGGTGAGCGACGTCCACGCGGAAAGGAAGGGCGGGGCGAAGGTCCACAGCAGACGGAAGAGGCCGTAGAGCACGACGAGCAGCACGCCCAGCGCGCCGAACTCCAGGATCAGCCGCGCCGTTTCCATCGTCACGGCACCACCGGGACGCCGTCAGCGTCGCACGCCGTCGACTCCGCCCCGCAGCCGAGGACAGGATCGGCGATACAGGCGTCGCACGTCGTCGACTGCGCGAAGGGATCCGAGAGGCCGCACGCGGGCCCGCCGTTCTCCGGGTTGGGCTTGAGGCACACGCTCGCGCAGGGGCCCGCGCACGCGCACGCATCGAGCGCCAGGTAGATCGGCTGCGACGCCGGCTCGATCTCGTCCCAGCGGTAGCCCCCGCCCATGCGCGCGGCGGGGCAGAGCCGGACCGGCGCGGGAGCGGCGCCGCCTCCGCCGCCGGAGCCGAGCGCGCCGCTCGACGTGATCGCCGGAGCGCACGAGGCGAGCGCGGCGACGACGAAGAGCGCGAGGGGTCGGGTCACGCCAGGCACCCGTCGCACGCCCGCGCATCACCCGCGCCGTCGCCGGACGCCGTCGCGAAGAAGACTTGCGCCGGGTCAGGGGAAGCTTGCGAGGCCGGGGTGATCTGGAACGAGATCGGCGCTCCGAGCCGGAGGGGCATCCCGAGCGCGAGCACGGCGGCGACGGTCGGGGCGAGAACGGGCGGAGAGGCGAGAGGGGCGGGGATCGCCGAGACGAGCATCCACACCGTGGTTGCCGTCGCGACGGTCAAGGTGGTGTAGTTCGTCAGGCCGCCAGAGACGGCGGAGAGCTGGACGGCGGCGACGCTCGTATCGGCCGACGTATCGGGAACGGTGCATTGGAGAGAGGGCATTGGAGATCCTTTATGCGGAGGTGATTCGTGCCTGAAAAGCGTTCGACGCGACGAGAGCGTACGTTTTTGCCGCCGTCGAGAAGACAGCGAGCACACCAGCCGTGGAACACGACGCGCCATAGGTGGCATGCCCGAGCGACAGATCGACGATCGCGGCGTTGGCGATCGATGCTGTGGCATAGATCGGTTTCGCGCCGTTCGCTGGAGGGCCGCTCGCGAGATCGTGGATCTGAAGAAACGCAGCGGCGCCGCTGTTGTTTTCGATCGAGGCGAAGTACGCGACCCCCGGCCCCGTCTTGAGCACCTTTCCGGGGACGGGAAACGTCGTGCTGACGTCGACGGACAGGACGGGGGGCGCCGACGCGGACGCCGCAGCGAGCTGGACGCCTGTCGCCGGGAGCTTGGCGAGGATAGCCGCCGTCGTGGTGTTCCCAGTCCCGAGCGTCGTGTTGATGGTACTTTGCCCCGCGGCGGTCGCGTCCAGTCCGGCGAGCGTCACGAGCGAGTCGAGCTTCGTGTTCGTCGACGTCGTCAACGTGTTCGCGGTCGTCAAGAGCGCGTTTGTCGCGTTCACGAGCGTGATGATCGAGTTCTGAAGAGCGGCAGTCGCCGCAGGACCGAGCGCCGACAGGATCGACGCGAGCGACGTATTGCCCGTCGTCTGCGCCGCCGCGGTCGCCTGCGAGCCGAGCGCGGAAAGAATGGACGCCAGCGAGGCGTTTCCGGTCGCCTGCGCTGCCGCCGTCGCGTGAAGGCCCAGCGCGGTAAGGATCGACGAAAGGGTGGCGTTGCCAGTGCCCTGTGCGGTTGCCGTAGCCTGAGACCCGAGCGCCGCGAGGATCGAAACCAACGAGGCATTCCCCGTGGTCTGCGCGGTCGCCGTCGCGAGGAGCGCCAGCGCCGTATTCGCCGCGTCGAGCTTCGCGTTCGCCGCGGTAGCAAGGGCGTTCGCCGACGTCGTCAGCGTGTTGAGCGTGCCTTGCAGCGCCGACGTTGCGCCGTTCGTGACGAGGGACGCGAGCGACGTATTGCCCGTCGTCTGCGCCGCCGCGGTCGCCTGCGAGCCGAGCGCGGCGAGGATCGAGGCCAGCGATGTGTTGCCCGTGAGCTGCGCGGCGGCCGTCGCGTGAAGGCCGAGCGCCGACAGGATGGACGAAAGGAGCCCGTTCCCCGTCGTCTGCGCCGCAGCCGTTGCCCCCGGCGGGTCCGCGCTCTCGATAACGAGCGGATTCGTAGCGGTGCCCAGTTCGATCCCGGGGAGGACGCCCGCGGGATCGCTTCCGCTCAGTCGGACGGCAACGGCCCCGGTTTCATCGAGCCGGCCCTGCGACGAGCCGACGAAGACGCGGACCCCCTTCTCGCTGCCGCCTCCGGCGAGGAGGGCCGTAACGATGGTTGCCACGAACGCATCGAGCAGCCCTTGCAGGGTGACTTCTTGCGCGCCGCCTCCGCCGCCTCCGCTCCCGCCGCTGGCGAGCGTCGCCGCGAGCAGGTCTTTCAGTGTCTCTTCAGATGCGTTCGCCATAGTGCCCTACGAAAGCCGCCAAACACCATCCGGCAGCACGGGCGGCGTGCCGTGTGCCGTCCAAAGGACCACGAGCGAATGCCCCGCGGGGAGAGTCATCGCGAGCGTGATCGCTATTGCCGCGCGAGCCACGATCCAGTCCCCCGTGGCGTTCGGCCGAAACGTGGCGTCGTAGGTCTGTGTCGTGCGGACCGCGAGCGCATCGCCCACGCCCACGCCGTCGAGCACGATCCGCAGCGTCGCGATCAAGTAGTTCGCGTCGTCCGCGGCGAGCGCGCCCTCAGGAAGCAGGTCGACGCGCTCGATCCGTGTCGAGGTCGTCAGCGGCGCGCACGCTAGGATCGTGGGGCGCGAAGTGACCGACTCGTCGCCAGGCTGTCGCATCGTCGGGAGCGCGCCCCATGAGCCGCTCGGGCCGATCTCGATCCGCGCCGGACCGTCACCTTCGACCCGTCGAATCGTTAGCGGCGACAGGACGCGGACGGCTTCAACGCCGCCCATGTCGATCCGCGTCGAGCCGCCAGTTTCCCAAATCGTCGCAACGGGCAAAAGGGAAGGCATCCCCACACGCCTAGCACGTCCGCCCGCCTCGCGTCAACCGCGGCGCTTGACTCTGCTCGCTCCCGTGGTACACGCAGGGCGCTCGTTTCGTCGGCTCCCTCCTTCGGTTGGCACCTCGCCCCGTCCCTACTCCTGGGGGCGGGGTTTTTCGTCTCAGCGCGCCGGGCAGCCGCTCGCGCACACGCGCCGCGATCCCGCGTCATCCGTGAGCACGGCACACGCCCGGCCGCAGCAATCGCAATCCGTGACGCACGCCTCACCCGCGAGCGACGTTCCGCCGTCGGAGCAGATCGCGCCCTTGCCGTCGCCCGCGTCGCCGGAGCTGCTCCCGCTCGCTCCCGGGTCCGGGGTGTCGCCGCCGCAGCCGACGAGGGAGAGCGCGAGGATGATACAGGCGACGAGCGCGAGAGGGGCGTGAAGCATGGGCGCCGCTACCACGGGCGGGCGGGCGACGTCAACCGGCGAGCGCGTCAAAGAGGCCGCCCTGTGCGGGACGCGCGGCATCCCTCGCCTTGACGCCTTCCCAGTGGAGCAGGCGCGCCCGCGCGATCTCGATCGCTTCCGGACTCAGGTCCGACGAGATCCAATCAAAGCCTTCGAGCATCGCCGCGATCCCGATCGAGCCAGACCCGCAGAAGGGATCGCCGCCCTTGCCGCCCGGGGGACAGAGCAGGCGAACGAGCCACCGCGCGAGCTTCAGACTTTTGACCGTGGGATGGATGTTGCCGGCCGCGCGCGCCTCGGGTTTGCACGCGTCGTAGTCCTCGCGATCCTGCGCGCGCCATCCGAGCGGCATCGAAGGATCGCGCCACCAACAGAGGTGCTCCGCGCCCGCGTGGCGCTCGGACGTGGCCGCCTTTGCGGCGTAGGAGAAGGTCGGGAAGAAGCGGGAGGCGCCGCCGGAGTCAGCGTGGCCGCCCGTGGTCCACTCGTCACTTGACTCGCCGTAGATCTTATTTGCAGCACGGTTGACCCGTGACCGGTCCGCGCTCTTGCTCGTCCCACTCTGCCCATCCAGCTCCGCCACGGGACAGGCCCACGCCATCGCCTCGCCGCAGCCACACCGCGGCGCCTTGCCGCCCGACGGGGCAAGCGTGGCGAGGCCACAGGAGCAGGCGGCGAGGCAATCGAAGGCGGCGACGGTTTCGAGGCCGTTGGCGTTGACGGGCAACGGCGCGTAGCGCGCGGCGCTCATCTCGCCCGCGGTCAGCGCGTCGCCGTGGCCGTAGTCCTTGCCCGCGCAGTTCGGCCGCGCGCCGCTCTTCACCTCCCGCGTCCCCTGCTCCTCGCATTCCTCACAGTGGCTCAAGAGCAGGTTCGTGGGCCATGAGCCGCCGGGCGCGGTGAAGACCTCGCCTTCCTTGGATATCTGCGCGATGCCCCTCGCCACCCGCGAGGCGTCGATCTGCAACGATCCGCCGCCCCCGTTGCGCGCGAGATACCAGTGCTCCGAAGCGGGCTTCAACTGCGTCCGCGCGTTTTTCGGCCACCCTTGGCCGTGGATGTGGGTAACGCAATCCGTGATCTCCCACCCTGCATCATCGAGCGCACACGCCGTCCAGTGCGAGGTCCGCGGCAACGCCCACGTCAGCGACCACGCGCCCGGCTTGCAGGCCCGACGGCCCGCCGCGAAGAGCCCGGCATGGAGCTTGATCCACGCGTCGCGCCCGCCGTGGTCCCGATCGAACTGCGCGCCCATGAAGGCGATCCCCGCCGGAGGGTCTTGCACGATGCAGTCGAGGGACCCGAGCCCGGCGAGGGCGTCGAAGCGCGCAGCGTCCGAAACGTGGAAAGACGAAGAGGCCGGGACCATCCGCCCCCTGATATCACATTGTCGCGCCCGTCGCCGCGAGATATCACTAGGCCATGCCCGACACCTCCGAGGCGACCACGCCGCCCGCCGCCATCTGCTTTCGTGACGCCGCCCTCGTCGCCCGGCTCGACGCCGCCCTTCGCGCCCTCGGCATCAAAAACCGCACCGCGTGGATTCGCGCGACCATCGCGGAAAAGCTTGACAGGATCGCCGCGGTCGGCGGTCAGCCTCCCGAGGCGCCGCCCGAAAAATAATCGACGCCCAATCTGCGGGCACAAGCTAGATTACAATTGCGACATTCCGCATACTTACGACCGACGGCGTAGGGGAATTCCTTACTCTCCAGTAAGGGAAGGTTTGCCGGCGCAGTCAGTCAAAAAACGGACGGTCATCGGGCGCCGTCCCTGCGTTGTTTTGCCCACCTTGCGCGCGGCCTCAACAAAGATATCATTCGCTCCGTTGCCGCCGACTACCGGCGAGCCGGACCGCCCTATCGGCGGAGAGGTGCCCCCATGCGTTCTATCGTGATTGCCATTCTCGCTGCTTCGATTGGCCTGCTCGGCTGCGAGCCCACCCAAGAGCCGCCGCAGTCTGGCGCGGTTTCGTCGTCTGGCGCAGGAGGCGGGGATGCGTCGTCGACCGGCGCGACCGGGACCGGAGGCGGCGGACCGACGGCGCCGTGCGACGGGAAAGGCCCGTGGGAGCTTTGCGGCGGCGAGCCCGGGGATCCCGTCTACCTCATCTGCGATACCGAGAACGCTTGCCGGTTCCCGGCATGGACGTGCAAGAGCGGCCACCCGGGCGACGCCTGCGAGGGCGGCCACTGCACCGTGCCCGACGGGGCCTGTTCGTCCGCCGTCTCGTGCGTCGCCGATTCCTTCTGCTGTACAGGGTGCGTCGACGACGCCGGCCGGTGTCACCCGGGAAACGACGGCGCCCTGTGCGGCTCGCGCGGCGCCCCGTGCGGCGCCTGTCTCTAGGCCCCGGCATGAGGCACGACGCCGGACGTATTGCCCGAGCCGTCGAGCGATCGTCCGGTGTTCATTCCGAGGCGCCACACCCCCGCGTTGAATTCAAACTCGGCGGTGATATTCATGCCCGTAAGCAGGGCGCCGAGGAGCGTACAAATCACCGTGCCATCTTCGCGTTCTACGCTGTAAAGAATGGCCGTCGCGGTTCCAGTAGTCGGGACGCACAGCGTGATCGTTTCGCCCTCATCAGGCGCGGGCGTCACGCCGACGACGGCCACGGAAAGCAGCTTGATGATCCGCGTCGCGAACACGGCGCCCGGAAGCTCGAAGCGGTCCGACCACGCCGTATCGAGCGTGTGATTGTCGTCGCCAAGGATCACACGCGGGCGCCTGCGAGAGCGTCCCTGAACTGACAGCTTCTTCCCCGCCGGGATGGTGACATCGCCATTGATCGAGGAGCCGACGGGCGCGACGACGGGGCCGGTGAACACGGCCCCCGCGAGCGCGGCTTTCCCCGCTTCGAGCCATGCCGTTTGATTGGCAAGGCCCATCACCGCTTCGGTGACGTCGCTTGACAGGACGGAACTGCCCGGCGTGGGGACCGGAACCGTGGCGGGGTAGGAGCCGGGGCTGACGCCCGTGACCGTGTCGATTCCGTTGCTCATAGATCGGGGTTCTCGTAGGCGAAGATGGCAGTGGAGAGGCGGCGGGGCGTATTGGTCGGGCCGTGGACGGCTCGATCCCAGTCGCCCGCGGGGTACGTTGTGCGCGAGGTAAAGCCGGCCTCGAAGGCCCACGCGCCCGCGGGATCGAACGAGTCGGGATCGGTCGCGAGGATGATACCGGCGCACATCGACCACGGGGCGGCGCTCTCGTTGACCATGGCGAGGACGTCCCGAATCTGGGCGTCGCTCAGGTAGCCATCCCAGATCGCGGAGCCGTCCCACGTGGTGAAGCCGTCCCACGTCGACGGCGGCGGACCGATGGCAGCGTCAACGTAGATGATCACCCAGAAGCGGGACCACCTCGTGAAGTGCTGATCCCAATTCCAGTTTGATGGCGTCTGATGGTGAAGTTCATAGGAGCCGTCGGGGTTGAGCGTGTGCCACGCCGCGGTGAGCCCGTCGCCGGCTTGGTGGACGATGCGGATTCGTGGGGTGGCACCCGGCAGAAAGTAGGGCTGGACGTTGATCATCGAGCCGTAGCAGCTCCCGTAGTGCCGGAGGATCTGCCGCCACCTCGCGAGGCGGACGCGGTAGCTCTGGACGGGCTCGTGAGGGTAGCGGCGAATCCCCCGGTCGGCGCCGATGAAAGGCAGCGCATCCTCGAAGCACGCGAGGGGCCGCGTCTGCCGCACGGCGTGAACGAGCGTCGCCTGCGCGGTGTCGAGAACGAGGCCGAGAGCTTGAAGGAAGGCGCCGCCGTTGCCGCTCTTGATCCAGTACGGCGCCGCTTCGACGATGCGCTTTTGAAGTCCGCCGATCCAGTTCATACCGCCGTCCCTGTGCCCGTGGGCGTCGTCAGCTTGGCCTTGTGCCCGAGCGGGATCGGTGTTGCGCCGACGGGGCTGGAGAGCGTGCAATCCGTGATCGCCGGGTGCGCGCCCTTCACGGTGCCTTTGATCTCTTCGAGGGAGATGGTGCCAGCGCCGGCCGTGCGCTTGAATCCGCCGATGGGGTATGTCTTGAAGCGGGCGACGAGCGCCGCAATGATGGCCGCTTCGACGGTGGAATAAGCCACGGCCACGCCGTTGACTTTCGGC
>Ga0316188_10000576_pt1 | contig 16070 bp, 15 predicted proteins | sample Phiworburrow1_MG_FD_204933 | JGI IMG/M metagenome (GOLD analysis project Ga0316188, IMG submission 204933) | Coastal sediment microbial communities from Maine, United States - Phippsburg worm burrow 1 | ecosystem: Environmental > Aquatic > Marine > Coastal > Sediment | place: USA: Maine...
GCGGCAAACTCGTTCAGTAGAAATTGGCACCGGCCTGTTCGTGTTGCTTGGGATGAGCTCCTTGTTCTTCCTGACGACGCAGACGACGGGCGGCGACGACTTCAAGGCGGAGTCCGTATACACGGTAGAGGCCCGATTCGAGAATATCGGCAGCTTGCGTACGCGTGCGCCGGTGACAATGTCAGGCGTGACAATCGGACGAGTCACAGAGGTTGCGTTCGATGCGACGACGCTAGAAGCCGTCGTGCACTTCGTTATCGACGCAAAGTATGACCAGATACCTGATGACACGGATGCCAGCATCCTGACATCCGGTATTCTCGGTAGCCAATATATCGGCCTGCAGGCAGGTGGGTCAGATATGTACCTGGAGGACGGTAGTGAGATTCTGTTTACGCAGTCGGCAATCGTCCTCGAGAACCTGATTGGCAAGTTTCTTGTGAACGCCGGATCAAGCGATGAGGATTCGGACTAATGCACAAATTTCTAATTACGCTGGCACTGCTGGCATTCGGCACTGCATCGGCGACTGCGGAAGACTCACCCAATGCGGTGATCGAGAGTTCAGTTGCATTGCTTGCTGAGCAACTTGATGGCCGCAAGGACGAGCTCTCAGCCAACCGCAAGGAGCTTTACGAGATCATTGACGGCATACTGATGCCCCGATTTGACCAGCGCTTTGCTGCACAGGTGGTGCTTGCGAAGCACTGGCGTACGGCGAGCGAAGAACAGCAGGCTCGGTTCATTGAAGCGTTCTATCGTGCGCTGCTACGCAAGTACGCTGACGGGATCCTGGAGTTCGACCCGGACATGATCACGGTCCTGCCGTACCGAGGTGACGCGACCAAGAAGCGTACACGAGTGCGGAGCACGGTCGAGCTGGATGACGGCAGCAAGGTTGCGGTGGACTACGAGCTGGTCAAGCGCAAGGCGGGCTGGCTGGTCTTCAACGTGGTTATAGAGGGCGTATCCTACGTCCGCAATTTTCGTGCTGAGCTTGATTCTGAGATTCGGGCATCCAGTCTTGATGCCGTGATCCAGCGGCTCGAAGACGAGGCGGGCATTTCCGCCGAGTAAGCGCTATGAGCGAATTCACTATCGAGGACCTGGGTGACGGGCGATTCGCTCTAAGCGGCGAAATGACGTTCGATACGGCCGAGAAGATACTCAGGGCCAGCGAAGGGCCATTTGAGGAACATACGCAGCTGGAGGTTGATCTCTCGGAGGTCACCATGAGCGACTCGGCTGGGCTGGCACTCTTGCTCGAATGGGTCACGTGGGCGAATCACAGTGTTCGTGAGATTCGCTTTACAGGGATGCCCGAGAAGATTCTCGCGATAGCAAGGACGACGGAAGTCGAGCACTTGTTAACGCGCGGCGAGCGCTGGGCGGGCTTTATCGAGGCGCCGGACGAAGAACTGGTCTAGTAGTCCTCGTCTTCGAGGAACTCATCATAAAATTCGTCCTCGTCTTCCACTGGTGGATTGCCATCGTAGATCTCGAACTTCCGGTTCTGAAGATACGACTCTCGTAGCGTCACGTACGGGTCTTTCGAGTCCTGCATCAGGTCTTCCAGGGATAGCACACGGTGCCTGAGATCAATTGTCCGAAGTACCCACAAGCGATCCCGTACAGAAGAGTTGTCTACGTGATGCAAGACGTCAAGCTCGATGTCGGCAGGCAACAGCACGAGATGCCGTAGCGTCTGTGGACCGAGAAACGGGACCATGACGTAGGGTCCCGAGGGTACACCCCATACTGCGGCTGTCTGTCCAAAATCCTCGGGATAGGCCTCCACGCCGCTGGCAGTCGCGATATCAATCAGTCCACCGACTCCGACAGTACTGTTCACCGCGAATCGTGCGAGTTCACTGAACCCGCGGTCGGGCTTGCCTTGTAGAAAATTATTGAGCGAGTTTCTGAGGCTACCCAGGTTGCGTCCAAAGTTCGTAATGCCGTTGCGAATCGGCTCTGGCAAGACTTTCTTGTAGCCCTTTGCGATCGGTTTCAGCGATGCGCTGTCGACCGCATCGTTAAACTGGTAGAGGCTGCGGTTCATTTTTTCCCACGGGTCGTAATCCACCGAGTCGCCGGCGGGCATCGCTGCGCAGCCGCTCGTACACAGAATGACGAGCAACATGGCCGCCACCCGACTCATCGGAATGAATTATCCCAGGCCAGGCCTACCTGGCGTGACGAGCGCAACTGCTTTAGTTGTTCCTCGCTCATGAATTCCTGGATGAAGTCGATCCGCGCTTCGAAGCGGGCGCGCTGAATTTCCTGGAGTTCGGGCAGGCGCAGGGCCTGCTGCAGGTAGCTGATACCACCGGTCAGGTCGCCAATCATGAGGCGATACTCAGACAGGTAGTAGTAGGCCTCGGCTTCTTCGCCAGCCTGGCTCGCGGCGCGGGCGATAAGGCGTACCTGCTCGGGCGTTGGTGGCACGTTGTTCATCAGGTCCAGCAACAAGGCGTGCGCTTTCTTGGCCTGGTGCATTTCAAGCAGGCGCTCACCATACTCGATGACCAACGGTATGTTCCGCGGAAACAGTTCCAGGGCTTGCTCAAAGGTATTGATAGCATCACTCGTCTGGTCCAGTGCGACGAGCGTCTGGCCGAGACCGATGTGGTAGGCAATGACTGACTTGTCCTTGTCGAGCAGTTCCTCAAAGATGTCCAGTGCGCCCAGGTAGTCTTCTGCGCGTTGATACGCGACAGCGCGGCCGTAGCGCTCGATATCGTTCTGCGCCTCGTAGTCGCGAGCCTCGAAGTACGCCACGGCCTCCTCAGGCGTATCGAAGCGCGCCACGATGATGCGCGTGCGTGCGATGCCGTAGCTGATCGAATCATCGCTGCGAATCTGCGGATACTCGCGGGCGCGGTTGCGAGCTTCAGCGATGCGCGCGGTTGTTACCGGGTGAGTTCGCATAAACTCTGGCGCGCGCATTTCCGGGCTCGACGTCTGTTGCCTGGACATGACTTCGAAGAATGACGCCATGCCGTAGGGATCGAATCCGGCATCGGCAAGCGCCGCGATTCCGACGCGGTCGGCTTCGTATTCATTGCTGCGAGTGAAATTGATCTGCTGTTGTACGGCTGTTCCCTGGGCGACGGCCATGGCCCCCTGTACCGCATCTGAGCTGCCGCCAGTGGCTGCGACAATGATCGCGCCGAGCATCATGGCGGTGGTCAGCAGACTCTGTCGGGAATTGGCATGAATGGCTCGCGCAATGTGGCGTTGTGTTACATGGGCGACTTCATGTGCGATGACGCCGGCAAGTTCGTCCTCGTTGCGGCTGGCCTCCAGCAAGCCGGTATGGACGCCGATGAAGCCGCCTGGCAGGGCAAAAGCGTTGATGCGTTCGTCGTCGACGGCGAAGAATGTGAAGTCATGATCGCCCTTGTTGGACTGGGCGGCGATGCGGCTGCCGATATCGTTAAGGTACTCGGTGACGAGCGGATCCTCCACGACCTGGCCGCTGTTGCGAATATCGCGCATGATCATGCGGCCGATCCGCGCTTCGTCGGAGTTGTTAAGAATTGCGTCGGCCGGGCTTCCCATGTCGGGCAGGTTGATGTCGTCGGCACCGGCGCCAGCGACGAAAACCAGCGTACCGAGCGTAGCGACAAGCAACAGGCGTTTGATGGGGCTCGTATTCATCAATTTCTCAACGATTGGGATACACCACTCTCCGACTGGCAGGAGCGATTCGCGTTCCCTGAAATTACAGGGCCTTGACGGCCTCAAGTACCTCGTCAGCGTGGCCCGCGACCTTTACCTTGCGCCATTCCTGGCGCAGTTTGCCATCGGCATCGATCAGGAATGTGCTGCGTACGATGCCCATGAATTTTCGCCCGTACAGGGATTTCTCATGGATGACGTCAAATTGCCTGCACAGCTTTTCGTCAGGGTCCGACAACAGGTCGAAGACGAAGCCCTGCTTTTCCTTGAATTTTTCGTGCGACGCGATGCTGTCGCGCGATACCCCGAAAATGACCGTATTGGCGCGTTTGAACTTGTTGTGCAGTGCACTGAAGTCCCGCCCTTCGGTCGTGCACCCGGGCGTGCTGTCTTTCGGGTAGAAATAAATAATGACGTTCTTGCCACGCAGGTCCTTGAGGCGGAGCTTCTTGCCGCCCGTTGCGTCTGCAGTGAAGTCAGGGACGACTCGATTCATGCTGGGTGCACTCAATTCGGTTCTCCAGGGTTAGTTGAGGGTGTTCCTCAGGGTTTGGCCGCATCAAACATGGCGTCGAGATTCAGGCTCTCGCACAGCTCGTGAAACTCGTCACGCAATTGTGCAACGTGGACCGTCGAGGGTACGTTGACCGACATCTGCACAGAGAACATTGGCGCACCGGTATGCGCTGCGGCGTAGCTGTGCGTCGTGACATCGGCAATTTCGATATCTCGCGAGGCAAAAAACTCGGCCAGGTTGAATACGAGTCCCTGCTGGTCCAGCGCCAGCACGTCGACGAGATAGGGCATGCGATTTGCCGCCACGGGTTTGGCATCTGTCTCTTTGACCGTAATCTGCAGGTCACCCGACTCACCGAGCTTCTCGAGCTCACGGTCGAGGCGGTTACGCAGGTGCCAGTTACCGGAAACGAGCAATAACATTGCAAATTCCGAACCGAGCGTGGTCATGCGACTTTCTTCGATGTTCCCGCCGCACGCCAGAACCACTTTTGTCAGGTCCTGTACGACGCCGGTTCTGTCGGAGCCAATTGCTGAAATAACAAGAAGTTGTGACATATTTCTATAATTGTCCTTGATTTGAACCCGGCGTTGTCGAGGCGTTCTACCGAGTGACTTTATCCTGCCGGGAGCGCACGCCGACAGTCCTTGCCAGCACCGCACATGAACAGTAACATCGCCGCCTCATTTGTGGCGAGGAAAGTCTCTTGTTTTACGGCAGCCTGGTCGCCCTCGTTACGCCATTTGGTGGCAATAATCGGGTCGATTATGCAAGTCTCAAGCGCCTGATCGATTTTCATGTCGAGCAGGGCTCGGACGGCCTGGTAATCGCTGGGACGTCGGGTGAGTCGCCCACGTTGAAGCGGTCTGAGCACATCGAGCTGATCGGACGAGCTGTCGAGATTGCCGGGGGGCGAATTCCGATTGTCGCCGGTACTGGCTCAAATTCGACGTACCAGTCGATCGAATTGTCGAAGGCCGTGGCAGATTCGCGACTTGCGGCATATATGGCCGTGGTGCCTTACTACAACAAGCCGACGCAGGAAGGCCTATTTCAGCACTACACGGCGATTGCCGACGGCATCGACAAGCCGCTGCTCATGTATAACGTGCCGGGCCGTACGGGTGTGGACATGTTGCCTGAGACAGTCGCCAGGCTCGCCAGGCACGATAATATTTTTGGTTTGAAGGAAGCGACCGGGGACCTGGGGCGCCTGCGGCAGATCCAGGCACTCGTGGACGAAGACTTCATGCTATACAGCGGCGATGACTTTACGCTGTGCCCGTTTATACAGCAGGGCGGCCATGGTGTAGTGACCGTCAGTGGCAATGTGGTGCCGGCGCAGGTGGCCAGGTTGTGTCGGCTTGCCCGTGAAGGCAAGGCCGAGGAAGCGAAGGCCCTGGACGATAGCCTGCAGCCGTTGAACAAGGCATTGTTTGTCGAGTCCAATCCGATTCCGGTCAAATGGGCCGTGAGTCAAATGGGGCTTATTGGGCCCAATATTCGGTTGCCTCTGACGCCATACTCAGAGAAGCACCATGAAGATATGCGATCGGCGATGCGCCTGGCGGGCGTCGATCTGGAGAAAAATGGATGAACAATAAGCAGCTAATGGCAGTCCTGGTACTGGGCGCGGCGATGTCCGGCTGCGGTGGCAATGACACCGCATTGGTGGTCGATTGCGACGCGGGCCTGCAGTACCAGAATCGGGACGTGGGGAAACGCGTGGTTGCGCCGGAAGGCCTGGATCAGCTGGACGAGTTTGCCGAGATGCCGATTCCCAAGGCCGATCCTGAGGCGGCCAAGCCGCTTCCCGGCAAATGCATCGATATGCCGCCAGCGGTGGGTTAGGCAAAAGCTCAAAATTCGGAGAGATGGCTGAGTGGTTTAAGGTGCTCGCCTGGAAAGCGAGTGTACGGTGATACCGTACCGAGGGTTCGAATCCCTCTCTCTCCGCCAACACGCGAAAGGCCCCATTCGGGGCCTTTTGCATATTTAATAGAAAAGTGACAGTCACCTATGAAGGTGACTGTCACTTTTTGTTGTGTTGTCACTCGCCGAGTGTGGTCGAGGCGGCGGGCCCTGTTCGACCAGCACAGCGGCGAAACCTCATGACCGGCCGCAAGGTTCCCGCCCCAGCCAGCGCAGCAATTGGCGCAATTTCAATAATGTTTACGAACCTGCCCATTCATAATGATCGTGAGCAAGGCGCAACACGGGAGCCATCGCAAATGGTCGAAGAAGTTCGAGGGACAAGATCCGACTCGCAGACAGATAGGGACCTTTTTAAGGCCACCTTGCCGTTCGGTGTCGAGTCCGTAAAGACCAGTTGGTGGGTCGTCGGCTCGACTTTTCTCCTGTTGCTTGCATCGCTATTCGGTGCTGCCCTGGCACCCGCATGGCCACTGCGATTGTTGTTCTCCATCTTGTCGGCCCTGTTAATGGTGCGCGCCTTCATCACGTACCATGACTATATGCACAACGCGATCTTGTCGCGGTCTCGACCCGCATGGTGGTTGTTCCGCCTCTACGCCGCACTGGCACTCACGCCGCCGCGATCGTGGAAGAACAGCCACAATTTTCACCATGGCCATGTAGGCAAGATTGATGCCGCCAGTATTGGCGCCTTTACGATGATGACCACTGACATGTGGCGCGATGCGTCTCTCACGACGCGTATAGCCTACCGGGTCGAGCGTCATCCGCTGACCATTCTGACGGGGTACTTCACGATCTTTTTCCTCAGTGTCACGTTGCTGCCGCTGCTGAGGAATCCATCCCGGCACTGGGATTCGCTGCTTGTACTGCTCGGTCACGGCGCGCTGATCGCGGTCTTGTGGACCCTGGGTGGTTTCGACGTCGCGTTTTTTGTTGTCCTGTTGCCAATGACCATCGCTTCGATGATCGGCAGCTACTTATTCTTCGCGCAACACAGCTTCGAGAATATGCACATCTTGCCAGCGGAGACATGGACGAGTCGGCGAGCGGCGATGGAGTCCTCGAGCTACTTGAAGCTGAACAAAGTCATGCGTTGGTTCACCGGCAACATTGGCTATCATCATGTTCATCACCTGAATGTACGTATCCCGTTCTACCGCCTTCCCGAGGCGATGGAGGCAATTCCAGAGCTCCAGTCGCCCGTGACAATAACGCTCTCGCTAAAGGACATCAGGGCATGCTTTCGATGTTGCCTGTGGGATGAGGGACTGCAGCGAATGGTCTCGTATCGCGAGTTCGCCAGAGAAGCGGCTGCCTGACTCCGGGACCCTCGAAGAGTCAGGGGATCCTTCACTCATCACACTCCCGCGTGCTCGTCATTGCGGACATCGTCAAGGACACCCAGGTAGGCGCTGACCAGGGTGGATTCGAAAAGCACGCCAGACAGTCGCTGGCCATCCACCACCGGGATGCTTTCACCGACGAAATCCTGTAATCCGGACATTGCGTTCCAGATCGAATCCTCGGGCGCGAGCACCAGCGATTCGGGTTCGGCGAGGGTTCCCGCGGGTTCGTCAGGAGAGATGCCGGTCGCGGAAAGCTCCATCAACCGGTGCAAGGTCAGGGTACCGATATAACAGTTGTCCTTGTCGACGACATAAGCCTCGCTGCGCTTGTCCCGAACAAGCGTGTCACGAGTCTCCCTAAGCGTCTGGCTGGCGTCTACTGATGTGAATTCCTGGCTTACGTGACCAGCAATGCTGTGCTGCTGTGCGGCAATCTTGTCGCGACCCCGGCTCAGGTCGAAGCCCTGCGCATTCAGCTGCACGTCAAAATAGGACCGGCCATAGATGCGGACACCGATGAGGTTGGCAAACGCCGCGCTCGCGAGCGCCGCCGTGGCCAGGTCGAAATTCTGAGTCAGTTCGAAGATGATCAGGACGGTAGTGAGTGGTGCACCGATGACGGGGCTGGTTACGGCAACCATGCCGCAGATCGCATAGATAGCGATCGGGGAATGCTGATCACCGACGAGCCATTCGGCGCCTGTGCCTATCAGGGCGCCGTACAGGGTGCCGATGAGCAGGGCAGGCGAAAATACGCCTCCCGCAAACCCGAAACCCAGGCAAAGGGCAGTCACCATGAGTTTTGCAAGCATGAGTTGTGCGAGATGAAAGGCATCCAGATGATGGCCGGTAATCGCCTGGCGGAGCACTTCCTGGCCTATGCCAAGCACATCGGGGATTTGCGTGGCGACAATGCCGAGAGCAAGCCCGGCCAGTGTCGTTTTGACGGGCGCCGGCCAGGCCAGCTGTCCTGACAGCTTGCCGGCGATCTCGATCGCACGCATGAAGGCAGTGGCGACAAAGGCGCCTGCAACGCCGATCAAGATGAAGACGAGATACTCCAGCGGGTTCGCGACCGTGAGTTCCTCCACGCGAAACAGTGGCAGTCGTTTGAATACGAGGTGCGCAACGACGTAGGCCAGAATTGATGAAACGGCGATGGGCGCGAAGGCCCTGAGCGAATAATGGCGAAGGACGACCTCGCGAGAGAAAACGAGTCCGGCAAGGGGCGCGTGGAATGCCGCCGAGATAGCTGCGGCACAACCACAGGCGATACTGATCATGCGCAAAGAACGGTCGCCCTGGAAGATGCGACTGATCCACCCGCCAATGGACGCGCCCATATGCGCCAGGGGACCATACTGCCCGACGGAAGCGCCTGCTCCGAGAGACAGGCATGCAGCCAGCGTCGACACCAGACCGTGCTTGACGGGCATGGTCGGGTGCCTGGTCTGGGCTATCCTGATGACATCCTGCGGGCCGTGAAATCGCTGGCCGGGCAACATCAGGCTCAAGAGCCCGACAAGCAATCCGCCGACTGTGGGCACGCCAATCGTCATAATCGTCAACCATTGGCGATCCAGCATTGACGCGCGGCTGTCGGGCGAGATGCCGAACACATCGTTCAGCCACAGCACGACTTCCACAAAACTAACCGCCAGGACGCCGACAATGGCGCCGATGACCAATCCCAGCAGGGTCAGGATGGATATGCGACTAATCATAGAGTGCGGTTCGAGGCGACAATGCGCTGCCTGTTATTCCTGTTTCAGCAACAGTATAGGACGGGCCAGCCAGGCTGGCATTCAGCCTTGGGGACACTGTATAGATGACAGCGCTGTCAATATTTGTCACTATAACGCAGCCGGTGCGTCTTAGAGCGCACCGGGTTTGAACATTCGGGTACTGCAGGGGTGCTGACACCATGACCAAGATTAAGACCAGGAAAAATCCCTATCCAACATTGTCTGAGATGGGCATAGAAAGCCCCAAGCAGATCGATAATTACTACATCACGAGCATCAACCTGGTTGATGTCCTGAGGATCGTCTACCACCGCCCACCAGGCTCTTTCCTGACGTCCAGCAGGACCTATGAATTCCCGCGGGTGCAGGAGGACATCGGAGCCGGCGAAGGAAGTGATGAGAAAGAATCAGTCGTACTGAATACCCATCCGGTGCTTCGCGCTGCGGTCAAGGAGTTGCAGATGATCCTCGCAGCGAAGACCAGCAAGGAAAGTATAGCGGCTGAAATTCTTGGTGAAATAAAGCTGCTTGAAGAAGATATCGCAATGCGTACCGAGTGCCTGAAAGCGCTGGTCAGAAAGATTCCAGCGGTTGAGTGATTTTTGATCGGGCTCTGAGCAAAGCAGGGTGATCGTGCCGCTGGCTAATCCGCGATGATCATGAAGTTGCTCGTGTTTTCGATCACCACGGACACAATTATCATATAGCCAAATAGTACCATCGCGGACTTGTACAGGACTGCGAGCCAGTCCGACTGATACACGCGTCGAACGGCTAACACAAAGTATGTGAGCAGGTACCCGAGCAGCACCAGCTGCAGAATGAGCAGGGCCAGGTGCCGGTTGGCTGCATCCTCCAGTGGCAGCATCAGTGCAAGAACCGCATAGGCTGCGCTGTGCAAGTGGATCGAAAAGATGATGTGATCGAAGTACAGTCGACTGCGGTAGACGAGCTTCATCAGCAAAGCAAACATCGGCAGCAGGATGAACATCAGCCGCGGCAAGTCGTCAGACAGGAACCGCGCCTGGACGGCTGCATCGAAGCCCGGGTCTTGTCCAGGCTCGAGGAGGATGCCGCTGCGCGCGAGCCAGGCCACCAGAACAAAAAACGAGATGCTGATAACAAGGTAGAGCCGCAGTGGCGGCGTATAGGTACGGCGGCGACCGGCGAGGAACTCGTAGGTGAGTCGTCCCGGATGGCGGAACAGGGTTTTCACCGTGAGCGCAGCCCGCCCGTCGAGTTCGAACGTCTCCTTGACGACCTCGCCAATCAAACGCCAGATGGGTCGGTCGAGGTCGATATTTCGCTGACCACAGGCCGGACAGTAGTCGCCGTTGAAGGTGGTCTGGCAATTTTGGCATTGCAGCATGCCACAGTGATACCGAGGTAAGTGCGCCCCGTCAATCGCGTGCGCTGGCAGAACCTCGGTAACAATCAGCGTATGGGCTTATGCCTGGAACGGCTCCGCTCGTTTGATCAGTTCTGCCAGCCCTTTTTCGTCCGGGTTGCGGGGCTTGCCCGGATGAATAATCGACACCTGGCACAATTCAGCGGCCTCAACGAGTTCAGCGAACGTGCCCGCATCCGGATCCTTGATGTATGCCTGCTTGTTATCGTCGTAGGCGAACATCCGGTCGTTTCGGCTGGTGCACTCATCACAGGTCGTGCAGCGTGGCGTCTCAATGAACGGCTCATCGTCCGAGGGTTGCTCGTCAGCGGCAGGTTGTGCATCCGCCGCCAGTCCCGGCGTTTCGTCGACTTCCTCGGGCAGTTCGGGTGCCGACTCTGCTGCCGCGGGCTCATCCGCAATCACAACTTCCGCCTGCGCTTTCGCACGCGCAGCCGACGCATAGGAATTGTGCTCACCACCCAGCTCTTGCAGTGAATGCCAGCGCTCCAGGCAGCGGCGCACACGGCGCACCATGTATTCATCGATGACGAGCCGCACGAGGCGATTATCTTCGTCAACAGCAAGCACGAATGGCACCTTGTTAAAGACGTCACTGCTCGAAAGCTTGAGGAAGTCGGCGACAGGCACGAGCCTGCTGTCAGCAGATGCGTCCTTCGCTACTGTAAAGTGCTGAGTCAGCTCGTCACACGTCACCGCGAAATCGGCCGGTGTAAACGCCGTTTGCTCGCTCACAGACTGCAGCTCGGCGTCTTCATAGTTGAGTTCACGGCGAGGCCAGTCCTCACCGGCCTCCGGGTTGTGCTGAATATCGAATCTGTCGGCGAGCCCTGTACCCGCAACAGGATCGTAACTAAAGGCCGGGAAAACACGGGACTCAAGCGCCGCCGCCGCAACCAGGTAGTCGGGCAGCGATCCGCCATTGGCGGCCGAAGGAACGAAAACACTGAAAATTGCAGCGCCGTCATACTCAAGCCCCTTCAGGATCTGTTCCTGGTGACGGGCGAGATAGGCAGCCGTTGTTTGCAGCACATAGGCACTTCCAGGTGCCATTAACGTGTTTGCCAGTTGTTGCACGTAGGATCCGCTGTGCAACTCCGTGTTTGTTGCCGGCCGAATGCCGAACGCATCACTAACCTGCAGCAGGATCTTGATTGGCAGGTCACAGGAGATGATTTCCATGAGCTTCGCCGTATCCAGCGTACTGCAATCGTCCTCATGCAGTGTGACCAGGTAAGACGGGAATAGCGCGAGATCTTCCGGTGTCAGTGCGTCGGGGCCGAAGCGCTCGAAATAGCTGTCGTGTTTGTCCGCTTTGTAGGTATTGTCGCACTCAAGTTCCGCAATACTCATTGCTCTGATAACCCTCGCCATTTCGGCAAGCCGGTCGTCGTAGGCTTTCAGTGCCGCAGGCAGGTTGTCAAAAAGAAATTGATACGAAGCCGGGCCGAAGAAACGCTGCCTCTCGAGTGTATCCAGGACCCCGCGAATGCGCGTGCGACGGTCGGCTGGCAGGTGATTGCGCGGCGTCGAGTCGCCAAGGACATCGGACATCAGCTCGAAGTCGAACTCATCCTTGAAGTGCTTGCCTACCGTCTTTTTGAGTTCCGCCGGCGTTCTGGATTTGCTGGTCTTGAGGTCGTCTACGCGTAGCATATTGCGCAAACGAATCGCGAGCATCGAGATGCGCGCGAGTGTCCCACGTGCTCGACGTTCTTCATGCCGTGTCCAGGCGTGTGCGAGAGCTCGCTCCGGAAGGCGATCGTCGCACCTCGCGATCAGTCCGCGAGTCTTCAGTGCGAATCGGGCAGTGCTGAAGCTGGCGCTTAGCTGTTCCCGTTCAGCTTTTGGAACTTCCGACCGAAGAGATTTCTCAGCGCTTTTCCACAGGTCCTCCAGGGAGCCGGTTTCGCCGGCATCGGCCAGTTCGCGTATGCGACTCTCGAGTCGTAGCACATGCTGGCGCAGCTGTTCGCCGGCATTTCCCTGCGGGGCGATCTCTCTCAAGAGTCGATTGATAATGCCCGTAAGCGTGTCAACAAAGGCCGGGGAGGCATCGTCGTCAAGCAGTACAAGCGGGAAATCGTAGCGTAGCTCGTTGAGGTTGCGATACGGTGCAAGCAAGGCCGGGCAAAATTCAGTTGTTGCCTGGCTGCTAGGCGCCTCACGGCGCTGGCCGGTAAGGTGGAAGTTGATTAAATCCTGTAATTCGACGCTCATGCTTAATCTCTTGGCCAGATTGTGAACTTGTCGAGTTGTTCATCAAGACCCTGCTTGATGAGTTCGGGTGTATACAGCTGGTCCGGCTTGCGGAGGTCCTCGTAGCAGGGGACGTCCGGGTTTCGGTAAAGAATGCCAACCGGTGTTTGCTCGCTCGTGCCAACAATCTCACGCGCGCTGACAAGGTCGGAAGGATCGTGAGTGACACTTTGCTTGTAGACGCGCGCAAGCGAGGGTGACAGTTGCACTCCATCTTCGTGCGTCAGCATCAGCAAGCTGTCCGGATTCTGAATGCACGGCTCCCAGCGGTTATCCTGAAACGCAGGGCAGCGCTGCAGGATCCGGATGAATGAGAAACCACGATGCTTGAAGCCCTCATGGATAATCTGGAAAAGGAGCTCCGGAATCCAGTCCGGGGCCTGAGCAACGAAAGACAGGTTGGACATGCCCAGCGTCGCTTGCAGCGGGTCGAAGGGCTTCAGGACCGAACCCCGCGGCGTAGTGTTGCTGCGGGTTCCCTGTGGGGATGTGGGCGAGGCCTGGTTCTTGGTAAGTCCGTAGATGTTGTTGTCGTGCATCATCACGGTCATGTTCATGTTGTAACGCGTCGCGTGCACCCAATGCGCTGTGCCGATGCTCATGCAGTCGCCGTCGCCGGTATTAACAAAAACATTCAGGTCGGGCCGCCGCATCTTGATGCCCTCGGCGATAGGCAGTGCGCGACCATGCAGTCCGTGAAATCCGTAGGTCCCCATGTAAAACGGGAAACGGCTGGAACATCCGATGCCTGAGACAAAGACGATCTTTTCGAGTGGCAATTGCTCTTCACGGCACACGCGTTGAATAGCCGTCAATATCGCGTTATCGCCGCAGCCTGTACACCAGCGCGGAGTGCATCCCGCATAATCTTCAAGGCTGTGTTCGACTCGTGCCGATTCGCGCAAGAAATCGTTCGCTTTCGTACTCATTTGCTCAACCTCTCACGGATGATTCGTTCCACGGTGCCGGGTTTGATGGGTTGTTCGCCGACTTCGCCCCAGCAGTCGACATCGACCAGGCAGCGTGCGCGCAGCAACCAGCCAAGATTCGAGTATCGACGGTTTTCCTCGTCGATCAATTCGTCGTCCATGGAGTCGGCCCAGTTGTTCTCAACAACCAGAACCTTGTCGAAACGATTCAGGATTTCCTTGATGCCTGACGCCATTGGCTGCAGGAACTTGATATGCAGTGAGGAGACGCGGTGTCCGTCCGCCTTGACGCGCTGCACGGCTTCTTCGATCGCTCCGCGCGTGCTGCCCCAGCCAACCACGAGTAGCTCTCCTGCGTCGTCGCCGAACACAGCCGGTGTCTTTAGCGTCTTCTGTAGTGCGGCAATCTTGAGGCTGCGATGCCGCATGCCTTCCTTGTTAACCTCGAGGTTGTATGCGACGCCGCTGGTGCGGTCGTGCGCGAGGCCTGTAAGCGTGTGCATACCGTTCGGTTGCCCGGGAATAACTCTTTGGCGTTGTCCGCTCCTGGAATCCCAGTTGTAGGGAAGGTAGTCGGGATCGACAGGGCTCTGGTCGACGGGAGGAGCAAGCCACTCTGCGCTGAGTTCAGGGCGTGGGAATGGCTGCTGTGCCGTCGCCAGGTTGGCGTCGCTCAGAAGGACAACCACGGTGTTAAACGTCTCGGCGATCTTCCGGGCGGTAATGACCGAATAGAAACAATCCTCGATATCACTAGCGGCCATAACGACCTTGGGTGCGTCGCCGTGACTGCCGAAACAGGCCGTCAGCAAATCACCTTGCTCGGGTTTGGTCGGCTGTCCGGTGGACGGACCGCCGCGCTGTACATCGATGACGACGAGAGGGATTTCGGCCATAACGGCAAGTCCCAGGACTTCCTGTTTGAGAGAGTAGCCCGGTCCGGACGTTATCGTGACGGCGCACTTGCCCGCATAGGAGGAGCCTACCGCAAAGGCGGCTGCAGCGATTTCATCCTCGGCCTGGTGCACGACTCCGCCGACTTTTTCGAAGACATCGCTCAGGTAATGAGATGCCGACGTCGCGGGCGTGATTGGGTACATGGCGCACACTTCCATGCCGGATGCCATGACGCCGAGCGCGAGGGCTGTATTGCCGTTCACTACCACGTGGGGTTCGACCGGCGGTGTCGCCTGGATCTTGAATTTGATGTTGAGGTTTTTTTCGGCCCAGGCAAAACCCGCGTCAACCAGTTTCTGGTTCGATGCGACGACGAGGTCGCCTTTTTTACCGAAGATAAACTTAACCTGCTCATGTGCCGCGTTCACGTTGAGGCTGTAGATGCTGCAGAGCAGGCCGAGTACAAACATGTTCTTGCCGCGCCGCGGGTCCCTGACGATTTTCAGGCATTCAGCGTGCATGGGAACTTCGTACACATCGAATCCCTGGGCGACCAGTTCCTCGTAGACTCTGGCATAGGATGCGGCGATACCCGGGTCATCACTGCTGCGCCACGCGTCCTCAAGCAGGATGGTGCTACCCGGTTTCAGCTGGCCCGCACGCAGGCGGCCGAGTAAGACCTGCTCATTGAATGCGACCGTCAAATCGGTGCTGTCGCCGCCATTGGTCAGCCGGCGGCTGGCGACCCGAATACGGTTTCCACTGGCGCCTTCGACGCTGCGGGCCGGAGGCTGGATTTCGGCCGGAATAATTTCGGTCGTCCAGATACCGTAGCCGAGGCGGGCGGCAATCGCGCCAAATGACTGCCCACATTTCTGAGCGCCTTCGCCGGAGTCGCTGAGGATCTCGACAATGTGTTCGTCGATCTCGACTGCCGGTTTCCCGACTGGCTTGGTGTTACGTTTCTTTTTCGCTACGGCCATCGTGTATGTCCTATGCGACGCGGATGCGTACGTGGGATTTCTCATTGGGATCGATACCGAAGATCGCGCTATTGCGGTCTGCCGGTGTTTCGTAAACAGATTCGGAATCGCGAAGCCCGAGGAAGGCCTTCATGTTGCGTGCAGCCTGACGACCTGTGCCCATTGCCAGGATGACCGTTGCGGCGCCTGTCACAATGTCGCCGCCGGCATAGACGCCGGCCATCGAGGTAGCGAGCTTGTCGTCAGTCTCAATGTAGCCCCATTTGTTCAGCGCGATTTTCGATGTCTGGCCGATGATCGGGTTGGCATTGGTACCGATCGCGTAAACCACGGTATCAACAGCAAACTCATACTCGCTGCCCTCGAT
>Ga0316188_10000577_pt1 | contig 16051 bp, 14 predicted proteins | sample Phiworburrow1_MG_FD_204933 | JGI IMG/M metagenome (GOLD analysis project Ga0316188, IMG submission 204933) | Coastal sediment microbial communities from Maine, United States - Phippsburg worm burrow 1 | ecosystem: Environmental > Aquatic > Marine > Coastal > Sediment | place: USA: Maine...
TCCGCCGCCGATGAATCCGATTTTGTTGTCCATGAGTTTGTCGTTCCCGTTTTCTCTAGTTGGCCGTCCGTTGGCCGAAAACCGCCGTGCCGATGCGCACTATGGTGGCTCCCTCAGCCACCGCGGCTTCCAAATCACCGCTCATTCCCATGGACAGGGTGTCCATTTTGATCCCGAGTCGGTCGATTTCCTGCCTGAGGCCAGACAAAATATGAAAATACCCCCGTTGGACGGCCTTGTCCTCACTCTCAGGGGGCAGGCACATCAGGCCACGCAGGCGAAGCCGGGGCAGGGAGCTGATTTGTTTGGCCAATTCGGCCACCTGCTCGCATGCAGCGCCGGCCTTATTTTCCGGATCGCCTACATTGACCTGTATGCAGACATTCAAGGCAGGCATGGATTCTGGCCTTTGTTCACTGAGTCTCTGGGCGATCTTGATTCGGTCCACCGTGTGAACCCATTGAAATTGCTCAGCAATTGGTCGCGTCTTGTTACTTTGAATCCGTCCGATGAAGTGCCAGGTTAGCGCGAGGTGGGCCAGTTCCGCCTGTTTTGGGAGTGCTTCCTGGAGGAAATTTTCGCCAAAATCCTTCTGGCCGGCGTCCCAGGCCTCGATGACGGCGGCAGCCGGATGCTTCTTGCTGACCGCTACTAACCGTATTTCCAGAGGGTCACGACCGCAGGACTCGGCCGCCTGGGCGATTCTTTTGTGGACCTTCAATAGGTTATTCGTGATGTTCGTCACTTTTAGTCGTACCCCTGTTCGTTATACTCTGCCAGGATGAAGGGAAGTTATGTCAACTCGTACAGGGTTGTCGTAGCTAGTCCAATGGCTCAGTAAAGGATAGGCAATGGCCGTAGATATCACTCAATTGCTCTCGTTTGCAGTTAAGAACAATGCGTCTGATTTACATTTATCTGCCGGTGTACCACCGATTATCCGTGTGGATGGCGATGTGAAGAGGATAAATATGCCGGCACTGACGCACAAGGAAGTGCACAGCATGGTGTATGACATTATGAACGACAAGCAGCGCAAGGATTACGAGGACTTCCTGGAAACGGATTTTTCCTTCGAAATTCCAAAGCTTGCGCGATTCAGGGTTAACGCCTTCAATCAGAACCGTGGCGCCGCGGCGGTGTTCAGGAATATTCCCACCGAAATCCTTAGTCTGGATGATCTGGGCGCACCCCAGATTTTCAAAGATATCTCCATGCAGCCCCGCGGTATTGTCCTGGTAACAGGGCCGACCGGTTCAGGTAAATCCACCACCCTTGCGGCCATGGTCAACTACATTAACAACACCAAGCCCGATCACATTATTACCATCGAAGATCCCATCGAATTCGTCCACGAGAGTGCCAAGTCGCTGATTAACCAGCGCGAGGTGCACAAGGACACCCTGGGATTCACCGAGGCACTGCGCTCGGCGTTGCGAGAAGATCCCGATGTGGTGCTGGTAGGCGAAATGCGCGACCTGGAAACAATCCGGCTCGCCCTGACTGCTGCTGAAACCGGTCACCTGGTGTTTGGCACCCTGCATACCAGCTCCGCTGCGAAGACCATTGACCGTATCGTGGACGTGTTCCCGGCGGCGGAAAAAGACATGGTGCGTTCCATGCTGTCGGAATCCCTGCGCGCGGTTATTTCCCAGACCCTGCTCAAGAAAAACGGCGGGGGACGAGTGGCCGCTCACGAGATCATGATCGGTACACCGGCTATTCGTAACCTGATTCGTGAGGGTAAGATCGCCCAGATGTACTCGGCCATCCAGACTGGTCAGGCTGCAGGAATGCAGACCCTGGACCAGTGTTTGCAAGAACTGTTGCGCAAGGGTCTGGTCAGTCGCGAAGAAGCCAGATTCCGTGCCACTAACAAGGAATCATTCTGAGGAACCGGGCTCAGGGACGGTAGATCAGGGATACGGAGAGACAAATGGAAAAAGACCAAGCAATTCGCCTGATGCGGGATCTGTTGGGCCGAATGATAGAAAAAGATGGCTCAGACTTGTTCATCACCGCTGGATTTCCGCCGGCGATCAAGGTGGACGGCAAAATTCTGCCGGTGTCCGAGAGGCCATTGACCTCGGATCAAAGCGCCCTGATCGTTCGCTCCATCATGAGTGACGGTCAGCGCAAGGAATTTGACGCGACCAAGGAATGCAACTTTGCAATCAATCCAACAGGGATTGGTCGCTTTCGCGTTAGCGCCTTTGTGCAGCAGGGCTGCATAGGCGCCGTGTTGCGTACTATCAACACCACGATCCCCACCATCGAGTCGCTGGGGCTTCCAGAAGTGCTTCAAGAGGTCTCCATGATCAAGCGCGGCCTGGTGATCCTGGTGGGTGGTACCGGTACCGGCAAGTCCACTTCCCTGGCTGCCATGGTGGATCATCGGAACAAGAATTCACGCGGACACATTGTCACGATCGAGGACCCCATTGAGTACGTGCACACACACCAGGGCTGTGTCATTACCCAGCGCGAGGTGGGTATTGATACCGAGAGTTGGGGAAACGCGTTAAAGAACACCCTGCGCCAGGCGCCGGATGTCATTCTCATTGGCGAGATTCGCGATCGGGATACCATGGAGTACGGTATCCAGTTCGCCGAGACCGGTCACCTGTGTATGGCGACCTTGCATGCGAACAGCGCCAACCAGGCCCTGGATCGCATCATTAACTTTTTCCCCCAGGAGAAGCGCGACCAGTTGCTGATGGATTTGTCACTGAACATTCGGGCGATGATTTCCCAGCGCCTGCTGCCGCGAGAAACGGGTACCGGCCGCGTTGCAGCCCTGGAAGTTCTGCTCCACTCGCCTTTGATTGCCGACCTGATCTTTAAGGGTGATGTGACCCGGATCAAGGAAATCATGGCCAAGTCCAACCGCCTGGGTATGAAGACCTTTGACCAGGCATTGTTCGATTTGTATGAGGAAGGCGCTATTGGTTATGAGGATGCTTTGCGAAATGCGGACTCGAAGAACGAGTTGCGTTTGCGGGTCAAGCTGGAAAGCCAGCGCAGCTTCAAGTCGTCCGGAGAGGGTGCCGATAGCCTGCAGATGATGGAGCAAGTTGAAGGCAACGAGATTGACCACTAGCGGAGTTGCTGAATGAATATTCGAAAGTTATTCGAGCTGATGGTGGAGAAAGAGGCCTCGGACATCTTTTTCACCACCTACGCTTCGATCAAGATCAAGATCGAGGGTCAGATTCTGTCGGTCAACAATACCAAGCTCACTCCCGAGGCAGTCAAGGATGCCGCCTACGGTTTGATGAACGTCGAGCAACAGAAAGTGTTCGCCAGGGAACTGGAAATCGACTTTGCAATCTCGGAACCCGGCCTGGGCAGATTCCGTGTGAATATCTTCCACCAGCGTGGAAACCTGGCGATGGTAGTGCGCTACATCACCATGGATATGCCGGTTCTGGAAGAGCTGGGTATGCCGGAGAAGCTGGCTGAGCTGTCGCTTCTCAAACGCGGCCTGATCCTGATGGTGGGCGCCACCGGGCACGGCAAGTCCACTACCCTGGCGGCGATGATCAATAACCGTAATTCCACTACCGCGTCCCATATTCTGACCATCGAAGACCCCATCGAATTTTTGCACCCGAACAAGAAGTCCATCGTGAACCAGCGGGAAGTGGGTATCGATACCACGAGTTACTCCAGGGCCCTGAAGAGTGCGGTTCGTTCGGCACCGGATGTAATTCTCATTGGCGAAATTCGCGACCAGGAGACCATGGAGGCGGCCATTTCACTGTCCGGTTCTGGTCACCTGTGCCTGGCGACCCTGCATTCCAATAACTCGACCGAGGCGCTGGACAGGATCATCAATATGTTCCCCCAGCAGCAGCACGACCAGATATTCCTGGATCTGTCTCAGTACCTGAAGGCGATTATTTCCCAGCGGCTGGTGCAGGGCGTGAGTGGCCGCAGGGCAGCGGCGATAGAGATACTGCTTAATACCCCGCACATTTCCGAACTGGTGCTCAAGGGCGATATCAGTGCTATCAAGGAAGCACTGGTGAGCAGCACCGAATCGGGTATGCAGAGTTTCGATCAATCACTGTTGAACCTGCACAAGACAGGTCAGATTTCCCTGGAAGATGCCCTGACCAACGCAGACTCCAGGTCCAACCTGGAAGCCCGGATCAATTTCGGCTAGTCAGTCTTGTCTCAGGCGGCCGGGGGAAACACATCCCTGGCCTCGAAAACCGGCCCATCCACGCAGACCCGTTTCATCGCCACCCCGTCAGGAGTGTTGACGGGTACTGTGCAGCCGGCGCAACCACCAACCGCGCAGGCCATGAATTCTTCCAGCGACACCTGGCAGGGCAGGTCGTAGTCCCGGGCCACCTGGGCCACGGCACGGAGCATTGGAGTTGGCCCGCAGGACATGATCTCTACCTGGGAGAGTTCCTCAGCCGAGAGCCCGTCCAGCCATTGGCGGGCAAGGTCGGTCACAAATCCCCGGTGACAGCCTTCCAGGTCGGCCCAGCTTGCCAGTCGACTGGCAATCCCCAGTTTTTCAAGTGACTCCAGGCCATGAGTGGCTTGCTCCGACAGTCCTTCCAGGGCAATCGAAGAGGCGACGGTCGGAAAGGGAAAGGGCAATTCCGAGCCCATGATCACCAGGGGTTCAAAGTCAGCACCTTTTCGGTGCATGTCCTCAGCCACGAACAGCATGGGCGGAATGCCCACGCCGCCGCCGATAAGCAAGGGCCTGCGGCGCTTCGGATTCAGTATGAAAGGTTTGCCGATAGGTCCCAGCACGCTGACCGCATCTCCAGGGCGCCTGGAAGACAGGTGGCCAAGCCCTTCACCAACAATCTTGTAAAGAAACTCTATCCAGCCGGCCTCAGGGTCAGCGCGCATGATAGAGAGCGGGCGCCGCATGGGTACGGCCGGATCGCAGGTCACGTGGGCGAAACTGCCTGGCGTGGCGGCTCGGGCGCACTTTGGCGCACGTACCCGGAGGATGAACTGACGCCCAGGATGTTCTTCTTGCTGCAGGACTTCAGCGTCTTCCAGGAAAATTGTGCCTCTGTGGGTCTTCTCTGTCATGGCTGTTCCAGTTCCCGGGTCATTTGCCGTGCAGAGTTTCCAGCACAGTCATCATTACTGCCATGCGTGTCGCCACGCCGTTGGCCACTTGCTCACGAATTACCGATTGGGGGCCATCTGCTACTTCTGATGAAATTTCCGTGCCGCGATTCATGGGTCCGGGGTGCATGACAATGGCGTCGGGTTTTGCCAGGGCCAGTCTTTCCCGATTCAGACCATACTGCCTGGAGTAGCTTTCGCTGTCCGGAATGGCGGCGGCATTCATGCGCTCTTTCTGAATCCGCAGGGTCATCACCACGTCAGCGTCTGCGATACCCGTTGCGATGTCGGTGTGACGCTCGGCCCCGGCAAACTCATCCGCCGCAGGCATCAGGGATTCGGGGGCAATCAAACGTAGCTGGCCAACTCCCAGGGTTTTCAGGGCGTGGGAGGTCGAGTGAGCCACCCGTGAATGACGAATGTCACCAATAATGCTGACCGAGAGCTGTGAGAAATCCTTTTTGTGCCGACGCATGGTGAGCACGTCCAGCAAGCCCTGGGTGGGATGGTTCCTGTCGGCCTCGCCGGCATTAAGCACGCTGATCCATGGATCAACGTTGTCGGCGATGAAGCCCGGCAGACCCGGTTCCGAATCCCTCAGGACAAAGATGTCGCAGGACATCGCTTCAAGGGTGTAAATCGTGTCCAGGATGGTCTCCCCCTTGGTTCGGGAGGAGGTGCGCACGTCCAGGTTCAGTACGTGCAGTCCCAGTCGCTTGGCGGCCAGCTCAAATGAGGAGCGGGTGCGGGTGCTGGGTTCAAAGAACAGATTGGCTACCGTGCGTCCGGCAAAGGCCGAACCGTTGTGGGGAAGCGCGCCGCCGCCTGTAACAAAGCTGTCGGCCCTGTCCAGGAGCATCTCCAGCATGGCTTTATCAAGGTCTTTGAGCGTAATGAGGTGACGCAGCTTGCCTGATGAATCGAGTTGCTTGGTCATGAGTTATCTTCACTTCGAGGTTGTGCCAGAAAAGAATTCAGAATTTCCCTTGCTGCCCAGGTATCGATGTCTTCCTTCTTCAGTCTCTTGCGTCGGGTGCCGTCCCGGCGCTGGGAAACAAGCAGACTGGTAGCCGCCACCGAACTGTTTCGCTCGTCTACTTCGGCCACCGGCAGGTTGAATCTGCCATGCAGACGTCGTCCGAAACGCCTTGCCTTTGTGGTCATTTCTGATTCCGAGCCGTCGGTATTATACGGCATGCCAATCACTAACTGCGCAGGATCCCACTCAAGAATTACCCGTTTTATGGCATCCCAGTCAGTGCCTGCCTTGCAGGTGATTGTGCCTTGGGGCTCGGCGGTGCCGGTATAAGTATTGCCCACGGCAACGCCGATGCGGCGTTCTCCGAAATCGAAGGCCAGGACGCGCCCGGGTGTGCCTTTGCTGCGGCTGCTCTTTTCGCTGGTCATGGATCAGGCGTGTCCCGCCCCGGGACCCAGGGCGCCCAGGTCGATGCCCAGCAACTCAGCGGCTGCCTGGTAGCGCTGCTCCCAACTGGTTTTGAAGACAATATCCGGGCTGGCCTCGACATTGAGCCAGACATTGGCGGCCATTTCCTCTTCCAGCTGGCCGGCAGCCCAGCCGGCATATCCAAGGGCCAGGAGGTAGGAGTCGGGGCCCTTGCCACTTGCCAGGGCCACGAGAATGTCCCGTGAGGTCGTCACCTGGATGTGCTCGGATACCGGCAGGCTGGATTCCCACTTTTTAGAGGGCTCATGCAGGACAAAGCCCCTGTCGGGATAAACGGGCCCGCCCTCAAAAACGGCCTGCTCGCGCAGATGACTGTCGAAAACCTCGAGATTCAACTGGTCCATGATCTCACCCAGGCTCATTAGCCCCGGGCGGTTTATTACGATACCCAGGGCGCCCTGATCATTGTGTTCACAAATCAGGGTGACAGTTTGGGCAAAGTTGGGGTCCGCCAATGTGGGCATGGCGATCAGGAACTGGTTATTTAGATATGTAGGGCTGCTCATGAGCTGGAAACAAGTTTACCGGAAAGCAGCTTGATCGTGTTGAGCGTATTGGCTAGGGCTGGGCGCCGGGGTCCGCGACACTTATTGAGCCTGATTCCAGCTTGCCGTCCAGAAATTGCCATTCGTAAACGAAACGCAACACGTCGTAGTGGGTGCGAAGTTGTTCCGGAAAGGTCTCGAATGGCGCGGCAAGGCGCAGGATGCGCATGGCCGCCCGATCAATTTCCTTGTGCCCGGAGGAGCGAAGAATAATGATTTCTTCCAGTGAGCCGTCCGCTCTCAGTGCTACCTCAAGGGTGGGGTTGCCGGTCGGGTTGCCTGACAGGGCCTCGGTAGGGAAATTCAGGGTGCCCAGGCGCTCTATTTTCTGTTTCCACTTGGCCAGGTATTCCGCCACGTCCGACTGGCGAGTGTTCACGGCCACGAACATTTCACGTTTTTTCTCGCCTGAAATCTCCGGGTTGCGGGAGCGTTCCAGCTGGGCAAGAGCCAGTTCATTGCTGCGGGTCATTTGCATGGCGACACGCCGCTGATCGGCGGGCTCCAGGCTGGCTTCCGGATCAACCTGCCTGTGGGCCTCGTCCCTGGCCCGGGCCGAGAGCACCGGTTCCTGGGAGGGCGGCCGGTCTGCCTGGTTGTCCCGCATGTCATTGCCTTGCTCTATTCCCTCGGAGGCGAAGGGCTGCAGTTCACCGGAGGTGGCGCGGACCGTCTTTTCGGTGGTTCCGCTGCCGAGCTGGCTGACCTGGGCCAGGTATTCTGCCTTGTCCGGGCTATCCTCGGATTCCTCGGGGTCCATGAGCATCACCACTTCCACGCTCTGGTCGCCGCCTTGCTCGTCCTCCGGCGCAAAGGTCACGCCCAGCACCAGCAGCCCGTGGATCAGGGCTACTGCGAACACGGTGGAACCGAGACGGTTTCCTGTCGCAATGCTGAGGGTTAGCTTGTCCAAGAGATTTCCAGAGTATCCCCGTCGGGTGTCTTGTTGTTACAGGTGCGAGTATACCGTCACACCACGTCAGGCTCAGCCCTGGTCGAGTCGCGCCCGGATCGCATCGCACATGGTGGCGGCGATATTCGTACCGAACAGGCGATCCAGTTCACGGATTCCTGTAGGGCTGGTGACGTTGATTTCGGTCAGGTAATCACCAATGACGTCCAGGCCAACGAACAGCAGGCCTTTTTTCCGCAGGGTCGGCCCGACTTGCTGACAAATCCATCGATCCCGCTCACTTAACTCCCGGCCCTCGGTAGTTCCTCCCACCGCCATGTTGCCGCGAGCGTCACCTGGCGGAGGAATTCGCGCCAGGGCATAGGGAATGGGTTCGCCTTCCACCATCAATATCCGCTTGTCGCCAGTGGTGGCGATTTCCGGGATGTAGGCCTGCACCTGGATGGTCTGCCTGGCCAGCCGGGTAATGGTTTCAATGATCACATTGGTATTCAGATCCCCCTCGGTGACCACGAAGATGGACTGACCACCCATGGCATCCAGGGGTTTGAGTACGATTTTCTTGTGTTCCGCCAGGAAGGCCTTGATATCCCGGGGGGAACGGGTGATCAGGTTGGCGGGGCAGCACTGTGGGAACCAGGCGGTGAATGCCTTTTCGTTCACATCCCTCAGGGATCGGGGGTCGTTGACGACCAGGGTCCCACCTGCTTGCGCTCTTTCCAGGATATAGGTGCTGAAAATGTACTCCATATCGAAGGGCGGATCCTTGCGCATAAGGATGGTATCCAGGGCTCCCAGGGGCGCATCGCGCTCTTCGCCCAGGTCGAACCAGCGGTCCTGGTCGTCGCGAACTGTGAGTTGACGCATATGGCCCATGGCCTGTCCGTCCCGGATTCGCAGGTCAGTCTGCTCCATGTACCAGATTTCCCAGCCGCGCTTCTGCGCTTCGAGTAGCATGGCCAGGGTGCTGTCCTTGGGGGGTTTGATTTTCTGAATGGGGTCCATTACGACCCCCAGACGAACAGATTTCTCGCTCATGTTGTGTCCTTGGCGTTGCCGAATCCGGGTACCCTTTGCCTTGGTCAGGGGTACGCTGGTTACCGCAAGTTTAGGCGTTGCGTCCGGGGCTTGCACCTGCCAAGTTGTTCACGGGTGGTTTGCGGGGGCCCCTGCCGGGTTTTCCAGACAGGTGTCCGCATGGAAGCAACTGCTGTGATGTGTTAAAAACCAGTAATAAATATGCGTGTTAACTATTGATGTCAGCAATCGATTGCCGTTCCTTGTCTGGAAACGCCTGGTGTTTCCCAGCCGAGAAGTGAATGGATGTAATCCGGAGGGTTTTTCAGTTGACTAACGGTAACGGAAAGAGTCTGCATGGCTTGAAAATTTTGGTCATAGATGACTCGAAAACGATCAGGCGTACGGCTGAGACGCTGCTTACGAAAGAGGGTTGTGAAGTGTTCACTGCGGTGGATGGCTTTGATGCGCTGTCGAAGATCGCTGACCACCAACCTGATATTGTTTTCGTAGACATCATGATGCCCAGGCTTGATGGCTACCAGACCTGCTCATTAATCAAACACAACAAGGTATTCCGGGATACGCCGGTGATCATGCTGTCCAGCAAGGACGGCTTGTTTGATCGGGCCCGGGGCCGGATCGTCGGGTCCGAGCAGTACCTGACAAAACCCTTTACCAAGGACGAGTTGCTGGAAGCCATTGAGAAGCATGTGCGCCAGTAACTGGCCTCGGAGGAGTTAATCCATGTCCCTGATCCTGATAGTTGATGATTCGCCCACCGAAGTTCACGTGATGAAAGGCGCGTTGGAGCAAGGCGGATTTGAAGTTGCCGTCGCCGTAAACGGTGAGGAGGCGATCACCATGGCCAAGGAATTACATCCCGGCCTGATCTTCATGGACGTGGTCATGCCCGGCATGAATGGCTTCCAGGCTACCCGCACCATCGCACGCGACCCTGAAACCGCCGACATTCCGGTTGTCATGGTGACCACAAAGGGGCAGGAAACCGACAAGATCTGGGGTATGCGCCAGGGTGCGGTGGATTACCTGGTGAAGCCGGTAAGACCTCCCGAGTTGCTGGCCAAGGCCCAGTCCATGTTGTCTGCACTCTGATATGGGCATAACCGCGGACCAATTAAGAACCCTGGCCGATCGGCCGTTTGAGCTGCTCCTGGAGATGGAGAGACTCACCCGTGCGGCCATTGCGGACCAGACAGAAGAAAAAATCGAACAAGAGTGGGTGGGTATCGGATTTCGCTTAAGCGGCGAGCGGTTCCTGATCGACAGGCGGCAGGTCAGGGAAGTAATGACCTATCCGGGGAAGATTACCCGGGTACCCGGCGCCAAGCGCTGGGTGGCAGGGCTGGCCAGTGTCAGGGGGCAGCTGGTCCCGGTTTATGACCTGAAAGCCTTTCTTGGTGGTGGCCTCAGTGTGCCCGACCGGGCCACCCGAATACTGGTGGCAAACAACCGGGATGTGCCGGCAGCCCTGATTGTTGATGAGGTTCTGGGGTTCCGGCGCTTTGCCAGCAAGGAATATACCGGCGAGTGGGCGCCGACAATTTTAAGATGTGACCGGTATATGGCCGGCGCATACCGCCGGTCATCGGAAGTGTGGCCGGTTTTTGATTTGCAAGCCCTGCTGGAACACACGCAGTTCCAGAACGTTGAGGCCTAGCGCAGGACATGAATGCCTGCGAACGAATGACAGGAACGAGATTATTATGACGGAAAGACCCAAAGGAAAGCCGTTACTGGCAATTCTGGGTGGCACAGTGGTAGTAAGCACTCTGCTGGCCGCCGCAAGCGTGTATGTGAATGGGACCAACGGTGAATTGCGCAGGCAGCAAGGGCAGGCCCTGATTGCAATGCAGTCCAATATTGACGATCTGTCGAACGGTCTTCGCCGGGTCGCGGCTCAGGATTGGGTGGCTCGCGATGGCTTGTCGGATGCCAGCAGCGGACTGGCCCGTGCTCATGACCAGCTGGTGAAGCTGGAAGTTCCAGACCTGCTCGGCACCGAGGCTGTTGAGCGCGTGGCAGGTGACCGTACCAGTCTCTCGCGAATTCAAAGCGCAACCAGGGATTTGGTCACCACTGCCGGGGCGCTGGCCGCGCTGCCCGAAATGGATGACGTGATCCAGCAGCCTGAAGGGCTTGAGTCTGCTGGTGACCAGGATGCCTCCGGTCAGCTGCGAATTGAGCTGGACACCCAGGTGACACAGCTGGATAAGGCTGTCGGGCAGTTAAGTTCACGGGTGGGCGTTGCCCTGAAGACACTCTCCGGTCCCATGCAATGGTGGTTTGGCGTTTGGGTCCCCCTGGGATTGTTGGGGCTGGCCGTGCTTTCGGCCCTGGCGGCGATTGTTGTCTACCGTGCCGATGACAGTACACGGGCGGCCGCCGCCAAGCTGGCAGAGCAAAACACCCGTAACCAGGAGGCGATTCTCAGGTTGCTGGATGAGTTGTCCAACCTGGCCGATGGTGACCTGACCGTAGAGGCGACGGTGACCGAGGACATTACCGGGGCAATCGCTGATTCCATCAATTTTGCCATTGAGGCCTTGAGGAACCTGGTAATCACCATAAACGATTCGGCGATCATGGTGGATGGTGCTACCAAGCAGACTGAAGCCACGGTCTTGCACCTGGCCAGGGCCAGCGAGCAGCAGTCGGACCAGATCAGTGCCGCCACCGAATCTATTGCCCTCATGGCAGCCTCCACTGAACAGGTTGCCGGGAACGCCGAGCGCTCAGCCGACGTAGCCCGTCACTCGGTGGATGTGGCCCACAAGGGTGGCGATGCCGTGCGCAGGACCATTGACGGCATGAATGCGATTCGCGAAACCATCCAGGAGACCTCCAAGCGGATCAAGCGCCTGGGTGAGAGCTCCCAGGAGATCGGAAATATTGTTGAGCTGATCAACGATATCGCCGAGCAGACCAACATCCTTGCGTTGAATGCGTCCATCCAGGCCTCCATGGCCGGTGAAGCAGGGAGAGGCTTTGCAGTGGTGGCTGATGAGGTTCAGCGACTGGCGGAACGCTCTGCTAATGCGACCAAGCAGATTGAAGTCCTGGTGCGTACCATCCAGGCCGATACCAACGAGGCCGTGGTCTCCATGGAGCGCAGCACCACCGATGTGGTGGGTGGTGCGTTGCTGGCCGAGAACGCCGGTGCTGCACTGGAGGAGATTGAACAGGTTTCCAACCAGATTGCCTCGCTCGTGCAGGATATTTCCGGAACCGCGAGACAGCTCAAAGGCTCCTCGGGCGACATCGCCAGCAACATGAGCGTGTTGCAGGAGATCAGCTCCCAGACGGCCGATAGCACCAGTGCTACCTCCACTTCTATAACTAACCTGTCAGAGCTTGCCACCCAGCTTCGGATGTCAGTGTCTGGTTTCAGGTTGCCCGAGTCGGCCAGTAAGTCCGGCATTTTTTCCAGGCCTTCCTTCTCGCAAAAGGACGGCAGCGATGTCAGCGGACCTGATACGTCCGATAAGACGTCCTGATTGACCAGGTAGATATGAGCGGAGGCGATCCAGTCACACTTCAATGGGTTAGCAAGGACCTGGCTGAAACAATCCAGGAAGCCCGGAACGCATTGGAGGAATACGTAGAGCGCGGTCAGAACCGGCGCTCCATGGAGCAGTGCGCCGAGCGATTGCACGTGGTGCAAGGCGTGCTACGGATGGTGGAAATCTACGGTGCCGCGCTGCTGGTTGAGGAAATGGAGAAGGTGGTCGCCTACCAGCTCAAGGGTGGTGAGAGCCTGACGAACCAGGATGATGCCCTGGACGCCCTGACAAGGGCCGTGGTGCAACTGCCTTCCTACCTTGAAAACGTGATTGCCGGCGGACGTGACATTGCCCTGGTGCTGTTGCCGCTGCTCAATGACCTGCGCTCGGTGCGCGGGCATCCGCTGCTTAGCGAGGGAACCCTGTTGTTGCTCAATATGGGCGGCAACGAACTGGCGCATAAGCCTCCGCCATCCCGCCCCCGGAAGGGTGAGGCCGTCGATGTCATCCAGGTTACCCGCCTGCTTCGTCCACGATACCAGTTGGGCCTGCTGGGTTGGCTCAAGGGCCAGTCCGTCGATACCAACCTGAAGGTCATGGCGGAGGTGGTTAAGCGCCTCGAGGAGGCCTCCAATACCGATACATACCGGCGCCTGTGGTGGGTTGAAGGCGGCGTTCTGGAAGCCCTTTGTGATGGCGGACTGGAGACGGGTGTTTCACTGAAACGCTTGCTTGGCCAGGCTGACCGCGCCATGAAAGTGGTCATGGACAAGGGTGAGAAAGGGCTGAATTCCCAGGAAGTTGATGAGCTGGTCAACAACCTGCTGTATTACGTGGCCAGGGCCACCAGTGACGGCCCTCGCATCAGCGCAATTCGACATGGCTACAGCCTGGATAACCTGCTTCCTACTGATGCGGCAGTGGATAAGGCCAGGGACAGTCTTTCCGGTCCCAGCGTAAAGCTGATGAAGACCGTGGCGGCGGCCATCAAGGAAGACCTGTCCAAGGTAAAGGATGTCCTGGATATATATGTGCGTACCGGCAGGGGCCAGGTAGAGGATCTGCTACCGCAGGTAGGTATGTTGAAGAAGATCAGTGACACCCTGGGTGTGCTGGGCCTGGGTAGCCTGCGAGGCAATATCCAGACAGAGATAGATAATCTTGGCGCCATCGTTTCCGGTGAACACAAAGACGATGACGAGGTGCTGGAGAGAATCGCTGCCACATTGCTGCACGTGGAAGACACTATAGACGAGCAGCTGCTTCGAATGATTCTGCCAGATGTGGAAGGCGAGGAAGGGGATCAGGAGACCGATATCGATTACCAGCAGGTGACCGATGCGGTGTTGCGAGAATGCTCGCTGAATATGTCCAGAATCAAGGAAGCCATCAGCACAACGCTGGCTAACCCGGAGGACAGTCAAAGCCTGGACGCTATCCCCAGTTATTTCCGGGGCATCAACGCCGCGCTGCTAATGCTTAACCGGACAAGGGCCGTGAGTGTGGTGGGCAGGATTGCCAGCGTCTTCCACGCAGGCACCCAGGACAGCGTGAATAACTTCGCGCCAGAACTGCTGGATTGTCTGGCCGATGCCATCGTCAGTGTCGAGTATTACCTGGAAACGGTTCGTGCAGGCAGGGCTGATCCGTTTTATATGCTGGATAACGCGGACAAGTGCCTGGACAGGATGGGCGAGACCCGGGAAGAGTTGATCCTGCAAGTCGAGCTTGAACGCAGCGGTGAGCGCGCCATGGGCGCGATTATCCAGGCGCCCGAGTCAGACCATGGCGAAGACGAATCGCAGGAACCCGTGCAACCGGCCGGAGTCGATGGCGAACCCGAGGCAGTTATCGTTACCGGCGCCGAGACGGTAATTCAGCCCGCTCCCGATATGGCGGATACGGGTATCAAGTTACTGCGTACGGTTGAAGGACGTCCTGATCCGGAAATCATGGAGTTGTTTATCGAGGAGGCCAAGGAGGAAGCCGAGGCCATTCGCGAGCACCTTCCGCGCCTTGTGAGAGACGCCACGGACAGCGAGGCCATGGCCAGGCTCAGGCGTGCATTCCATACCCTCAAGGGCAGTGGTCGGATGGTTGGGGCCGAGGCGATAGCCGAGTTCTCCTGGACGGTGGAGAGTGTGCTCAACCGGGTGATAGACGGGACGCTTGAGTGCAACTCCGCGGTGCAGAATCTGTTGGCTGAGGCCAGCGGGATACTGCCGGAGTTGGTCGAGCAGCTGGAAGTTGGGGCCGCGCCTTCACCGGAAGTCTCTGAGTTGATGGTCCGGGCGCAGGCCATTGCCGAAGGCGTATCGATAGACCAGGCCGAGGCTGAAGAGCTGACTGAGGAAGAACCCGAAGTCCCACCGATGGACCCGGTTCTCAAGGATATTTTCACCAAGGAAACCGCCGATCACCTGGCAGTCATCGGGGTGTACCTGGAAGATGCCAGCCATAAAGAAGCGCCGTTCAAGATCACCCCTGAACTGCATCGCTCATGCCATACGCTATCAGGCAGCGCCAACATGGCGGACGTCCAGGCGGGCGTGGCGGTTGCCGAGCCCTGGAACCGCTATATCCGCAAATTGTTCGACGCTGGCGAAGGCCTGAGCGATGAAGCGCTTGCCGTTTGCCGCAAGGTCGTCGCGGCAGTTGAGGACATTGTTGAACACCTGGATAGCGGTCCATTGCCGGGAGATCGCTACGCTTCCCTGGTAGAGGAAATTAATACCCTGCTGCAGAAATTTGAAGCAGAGCGGGCCCGCCTGGAAAGAGAGCAGGCAGAGCGGGATTCGGCTGACGATGAGGTCGCGGGAGGCAAGGACGAAGTCGAATTTGATGCAGAGATCGCAGCCATCTTCAGCGAGGAGGCCGGCGAACTGCTGGAAGGTATCGAGGACGCTTTCTCCCGCTGGCAATCTGCTGCCGAGGACGAGGAATCAGTCGCTGAGCTGAAGAGACATCTGCATACCCTCAAGGGTGGCGCGCGGATGGCTGGTATCAGTGCCATGGGTGATCTAAGTCACGAGCTGGAAACCCTGCTGCTCAAGGCGGCAAATGGCCAGGTGGCTACCGGTGCACCGCTGAGTTCGTTGTTCCAGCAGGGTACTGATGCGCTGCACAGGATGAGTGAAGTGGTGTCATCCGGCCAGCGGGTATCCCAGGACCACGAGTTGTTGGCAAGGGTCAAGGCGGCCGCTGCCGGCGAGTTGCCGGAAGAGCCAGAGGTGCCGCTGGAAGTTGCAGCGACTGAAGGCGAAGCTGAGATGGCGCCGCCTCTGCCCGAGCTTGAACCCGAGCTTGAACCCGAGCTTGAACCCGAGCTTGAACCCGAGCTTGAACCCGAGCTTGAAGCCGAAGTTGAAGCCGAAGTTGAAGCCGAAGTTGAAGCCGAAGTTGAAGCCGAAGTTGAAGCCGAAGTTGAAGCCGAAGTTGAAGCCGAAGTTGAAGCCGAAGTTGAAGCCGAAGTTGAAGC